>Ga0194111_10001873_pt1 | contig 25819 bp, 21 predicted proteins | sample TA2KigC300mmetaG_FD_146194 | JGI IMG/M metagenome (GOLD analysis project Ga0194111, IMG submission 146194) | Freshwater microbial communities from Lake Tanganyika, Tanzania - TA2015033 Kigoma Deep Cast 300m | ecosystem: Environmental > Aquatic > Freshwater > Lake | place: Tanzania: Lake... | reverse complement strand
TGTTCTTGGGATGCAGGCACGCCAGAAAGAGATTGCAGAAATCGTAGCGGCGGAAACCGGTAAATCCTATAAGGATGCATATGGCGAGACCGGAGGCGCCATTGCTTTAGGGCTGTTCTACGCCAGTGAAGGTCAACGCCTCTATGGCCGCACCACGACCAGTGCCGTGCCGAACAAATATGCGATGACCGTTCGCCAGCCCATCGGCGTGGCCGGGCTGATCATTGCTGCGAACACCCCGATTGCGAACGCGGCTTGGAAGATCTTTCCGGCACTGATTTGCGGCAACGCCGCCGTTTTGAAAGCAGCCGAAGATACCCCAGTGACTGCCTGGATCGTCGGCCGGATTGCGCATGAGGCCGGCTTGCCGGCAGGTATGCTCAATATCATCCAGGGCTACGGCGAAGAAGCTGGCGCACCGCTGGTTGAGCATCCGGATGTGGGTGTGATCAGCTTTACCGGCTCGACGGAGGTGGGGCGATACGTCCAGCGCGCTGCAGGTGAGCGCCTCGCCAAAGTGTCCCTGGAGCTGGGCGGCAAGAATCCATTGATAGTGTGTGACGATGCCGACCTGGAGAACGCAGCCAAATGGGTAGTGCTTTCGGCGTTCAGCAACGCCGGGCAGCGTTGCGCTTCGGGGAGTCGGATCATCGTCTTTGACGCGGTGTATGAGCAATTCCGCGACATGCTGGTGGAACGCACAAAGAAGCTCAAGGTGGGACCAACCGATGAGGACGACTTTGGCCCCGTGATCAACGAGCAGCAACTGACCTGTATGCTCAATGCCGTGGAACGAGCACGTCGAAAGGGCGCGGTGATCCTCACCGGTGGGCACAGGCTAACCGATCCGGAACATCGCGACGGCTTCTATATGGCACCCACACTGATCGAGAACGTGGATCCGCACGATGAGATCTCGACGACGGAGCTATTTGGCCCCATCGCCTGCCTGTACCGCGTCAAAGACTTCGAGGAGGCTTTGGCTTTGGCCAACGATTCGCCGTATGGGCTGACAGCCTGCATCCACACCCGCAGCCTGCATCGGGCCATCCAGTTCACCCAAAAAGTTCAGGCCGGGGTAGCCGTGGTGAACGCCGGGACCTACGGGAGTGAACCCCACATGCCATTTGGCGGCCTGAAGCAATCCGGAAACGGCTGGCGTGAGCCCGGGACAGAGGCGTTGGACGTATACTCAGAGCTGAAAGATATCTACATCAACATTGATCCGAACCAACTATAGCGTTGAACGTTAGACGTTGAACGTGGGACGTGCAAACGTGGAACCTGAAACGCATCCTAGTATTATCGCCCTGATCCCGGCACGGTCAGGTTCAAAGCGCGTGCCGGACAAGAATATTCGTCCGCTGGCCGGTCATCCCCTGATTGCCTATAGCATCGCGGCTGCCCTGCAAAGCGGGATTTTCGATGCCGTGGTGGTATCCACCGATTCTGAACGCTACGCTGACATTGCGCGGTACTATGGCGCCGAAGTTCCATTTCTGAGGCCGGCTGAGTTCGCGACGGAAACTTCCCCTGACATTGAGTTTGTGGAGCATGCCTTGCAGTGGCTCAAAGATCGTGGGCGGATTTATGATTGCTTCAGCATTCTGCGCCCCACCAGTCCGTTTCGCCAGGCGGAGACCATCCGGCGGGCCTGGGAGGAGTTCCTTGCGGAGGAAGGGATAGATTCGTTGCGGGCGGTGGAGAAGTGCAAGCAGCATCCTGGTAAGATGTGGGTAGTGCGCGGCAATAGGATGTTGCCGCTCCTGCCACTGAGCCCGCCCGAGCAGCCGTGGCACAGCAGCCAGTATCAGTCATTGCCGGAAGTATACGTCCAGAATGCCAGCCTGGAGATTGCCTGGGCGCGGGTCGTCTTTGAGGGACGCACCATCGCGGGAAATGTGTTGATGCCTTTTTTCACTCAAGATTACGAAGGGTTTGATGTGAACCAACCGATTGACTGGCAGATTGCTGAAGAGTTGGTACGGAGCGGTCAGGCTCGTTTGCCCTCTGTCTCTCAAGCCCCATACCCGGGTGCATTGAACGTTGAGGAGTGTTCAAAGTAATGGTCAAGATCATGCTCGTTCCAGTAGAAGAGTTTCAACGTGTCCGTCAAGCACCTGTCGACAAATACGACAAACTAGCATTACTGGCTGATATGTGCAGGGCTAATGCACTGGCTTCTGTGAAGCGTGCAGGGTCCGGTCATCTCGGCTCCAGTTTCAGCGCCATGGACATCGTGGTCTGGCTTTACTACGAGGAGATGAACACCGCTAAACTGGGGATCAAACACCTGGACCGAGACATCTACTTCTCATCCAAGGGGCATGATTGTCCCGGTTTATATGCGGTCCTGTTTTCTTTGGGTATTCTCCCCAAGGACAAGTTCATCCGCCTAAGGCGGCTGGGAGGAACATGCGGACATCCGGATGTCAGCACGCCGGGTATCGAAGCGAACTCGGGTTCACTAGGGATGGGCATCTCCAAGGCTAAAGGGATGGCCTTTGCCAAGCGTTTGCGTGGTCAGCAGGGGCGCATTTTTGTGATGACCGGAGACGGGGAACTACAGGAAGGGCAGGTCTATGAGGCTTTGCAAACAGCGGTCCATCAGGGGATTACCAACCTGAACGTGATTATTGATCACAACAAGGTCCAATCAGACAAGCCCGTCAGCGAGATCACCGATCTAGGCAACCTGGAAGCCAAGTTTCGTGCCTTTGGCTGGCACGTGGCGCGTTGTAATGGGCACGATTTCAAGCAACTGGAAGACGTCTTTGCCGAGTTCCGAGCGATCACAGACAAACCCAAGATGCTGATCGCTGACACAATCAAGGGGCGTGGCGTGTCGTTTATGGAACATCCGGCGGCACTGAAGGCCGGTGGCGGGCTGTACCGCTGGCACGCTGGAGCCCCAGACGACCAGTCGTTCATGGATGCCTACGAAGAGGTTATCACGCGCATTAACGATCGCCTGGCCGGACTGGGGCTGTCATCGCTGGTGCTTGAGGAAATTCCGCCTGAAGACAAGGGTGCAGGCAGTGTCTCCCGAGAATATGTAGCCGACGCCTTTGGACAGGCGTTAGTGGACATTGCTGCGGAGCGGGAAGACTTGATAGTACTGGATGCCGACTTGTCTGCCGATTGTCGCCTTCGTGCCTTCGAACAGAAGTATCCAGAACGCTTTATCGAGAATGGCATCGCCGAGCAGGACATGGTGTCCATGGCCGGTGGACTGGCGCTTCAGGGGCTGTTGCCTGTAGTGAATACCTTCGCTGCCTTTCTCGCCTCACGGGCAAACGAGCAGATTTATACCAATGCCTGTGAGCAGACTAAAATCATCTACGTTTGTCACTACGCTGGTTTGATCCCGGCCGGGCCTGGGCAATCACACCAGAGCATACGAGACATTTCTCTGTTCGGGGCGCTACCAAACTTTGTGATCATTCAACCCTGCAACGCTGCCGAGACACGCATGGCCGTTGAGTACTGTGTCAAAGAGGCGGAGGAAAACTGTGTTCTCAGGCTCGTCATTGGCCCCTCACCGCGCATCATCGAACTGCCACCGGACTACCGGCTAACGCCCGGCCACGGGGTGACACTGAGAGATGGAGATGATGCCGTGTTGTTCGCCTACGGTCCGGTTATGCTTCACGAGGCGTTGTTGGCCGCTGAAATCTTGCGCCAGGAAGGTTTCTACTTGAAGGTGGTCAACATGCCCTGGCTCAACCGTGTTGATGCGCAATGGTTGCAAGAAGCGATTGGACACTGTTCAGCCATATGTGTTCTGGAGGACCACGCGTCGATTGGTGGCTTGGGCGACAGAATCCTCAACACGCTGGCCGCATTTGGGTTGATCGCCGGTCGGTGGTTCCAGAAACTGGCCGTTGAAGGCTATCCTGCCTGGGGAACTCCACCCGAGGTTTTGCAATACCATGGTTTGGATGGGGCTTCTCTTGTCAAGGAGCTGTTGCAAGACAGGGAAAGTAGGGAGACATGGTCGTGAGAAGGGAGAAGCGAGAATGCCCAAGCAACAGATAAACATTTTGCTATTTGTTGAGCACATTGCCCGGGAACTAGACGTGGCTTGCGTGGTCCAGTACCTGCTCGGAAAGCGACACGGGCTTTGTGCGGAGATCGCATCGGTAGCCTATAACCTGCCGGAGACCCTCAAAAAGTATCGCTCGCCGCGCGTGATTGTTACACCGTACTGCTACTCGGCGGCTGATCTGGGGATACGCGATATCCTGCCGACGTGGCCGAGCGCAACCTTCGTCAACCTGGCCTACGAGCAGATCTTTCAGAAGATCAACCGCTCATTCAAGGCACCACGCGATGATTTTGCCCGGCATTGTGTATTGCATCTCGCCTGGAGCGACTTCTACCTGGATTACCTGGCCGGCCTTGGGGTCCCCAGGGAAAACGTCATTGTCAATGGCAATCCCACCCTGGCACTATATCAGCCGCCCTATACAGCGTATTTTGACACGCGAGAGAAACTGGCCGAGGCCTTTCGGCTTGATCCACATAAGCGATGGATTTTTATTCCCGAGAACTATGGTGCCGCCTTCTACTCTGATGGCCGCGTGCAGAACTATATTCGCCGGGGAGCCACCGCAGCGGAAGCTTATGGCTATCGCGATTTTGCACTGGCTTCACTACACGAGGTGGTCAGATGGTGCAAACAGGCGGCGGAGGAGGGAGAGGCCGAGATCATTGTCCGACCACGACCAGCGACCCCGAAGGCGGACTTTCTGCAGATATGTGTTGAAGCGGCCGGGCCGTTGCCTAAGCATTTGCACATCATTAAGGAGGGCACAGTGCGAGAATGGATCCTGGCCAGCGATGTCGTTGCCTCCTCGTATAGCACCACGCTCATTGAGGCAGCTGTGGCCCGCAGACCCATCTTCATGCTGATGCCGATCCCGTTCCCCGAGTTTCTCCATAACGATTGGTATGAATTGGTGCCCAATGTGGAAGATTCCTCCGCCTTTATGTCCGTAGTGAGCGGTCGGGTCTCGGCCGACAGGTGGCGGCCGCTTCACCAGTGGGCCTCTTCTACCATGCTGGGTGGGGGGGATGTAATCGCCAACCTGGTAGACTTGTTGGCTGCAACATACCGCCGGGAAGCAACTATCCCCGACCGGCTCAATGATGGCAAGCCGAAACCGGTGCGCGAGGCATCCCTGCAGTATAGGGGGGAGCGCAAGCTGCGGGCTGTCGCCCGCAAGATCCTGGCTCCGATACGCGGCCAGGTCGCAGAATCTTTCGTGAAACATGAGCACGACGAGATCCGCCAGGTGGATGTTGCCCAGCGGCTGGATAGATGGGGGCAGGTATTCGCCTTTGAGACGACTTCGGTTGCCACAAGAGGAGAGTGATGCGAAAAGGTCGGAATCCATTCTGGTTCTCAAATACGGTATCCCAGCCCAAGGAGGTGACGGTGGCTACGTGTGTGCATATCCCCTTTCTTTCGGGATACTATGCACAGAGCCTGGATATTCTAAAGCTCTGCCTGGGGAGCATCTGCAGGAATACTGACCATCCCTATGATCTCATGGTTTTCGACAATGGAAGTTGCCCAGAAGTCATTGACTACCTGATGCAACTCCGTGCTGAAGGGCGAATTCAGTACTTACTTCTGTCCGAGAAGAACATCGGCTATATGGGGGCTTGGAATTTCCTGTTCTCGGCTGCGCCAGGAGAATTCGTCGCTTACTGCGATAGTGATGTGTTTTTCCACCCCAACTGGCTTTCTGAGCACATGCGCCTGTTTAAAGCATTCCCGAATGTAGGGACAGTGCAGGGGTTCCCACGGCGTCGAACGCCTACCTATTGCGAACGTACCGTTCAAATCGCAGAGGCCGATCCCAATATCACCGTTGAACGAGGTCGCTTCATCCCGCAGGAGTGGATGGATGGGTTTCTCACTAGCTTAGGAAAGGACCCGGTACAATACCGGGAAAAGGTCAAAGATATACTGGATGTTCGGTTGCGTTGCAACGGGGTCGAGGCCTTCGCCAATGCGGGTCACTTTCAGTTTGTGGCTCCTAAGCGAGTGCTGACCCAGCTCTTGCCTTTTCCGACCTTGCGCGCCCTCGACACCTCTCATTTGGACAATTTTGATCAAGCCCTTGATGATGCCGGCTATCTCCGGTTGGCCACAATCCAGAAACTTACGGAGCACTTGGGGAACACATTGACGCCAAAGTGGCAGAGAATTGCGCAAGAGTATGATTTCTATGTCGCTTCCAAGGTGCACCAGGTCGAGCGACGGAAACAAAAACAACAGCAAGGCTTCTGGAAGCGAATTCTGAGGACACAACCTGTGCAAGCTGCTATCCGTAGGGTCTACGATCGCCTGTTCTGGCTGGCTCATTGTGAATGACAGCATTTTGGCAACCTCAGATAGAAAGTTCCCGGTGTGGCTGGCAGCCAGGGGGCGAGATCGTCAGCGAGAGCTGAGAATCTGACATGCGCAGAAGACTGTGGGTGCTGGGGATACAAGGGGTCATGTTGGCATGGGTGCTGGCAAGCTCAAGCCATCTGTTCGTTGAGGCACTCGCTAATATCGGACGTGTTCAATTGGTCAGGGGGTTAGCGGAAGCAGGATTACTGTTGCCTGAATCCAGTGATCAAGCAAATTCTTGGTCCGATGGTTTCCGCTCTGAATGGCTATCGAGTCGCTTCCTCTTAGAAACGGCATCTGGGCTCGGTGGATCTGCAGGTCTTCAGTGTGATCTTGCCTTTCTTTATGTGCTACTTGGGAACCTAGACTCTGCCAAACTCAAGGTCCCACAATGCGCCAGTCCAGATAGGGACATAAGCCAATTCTTGGCTCGTTTGGCATACACTGGAGCACTAATGGCGGAGAGAAACAGGTTTGAGGCAGTCTCGGATGCACGTGACTTAATAACCACCACTCGCAACAGAGCACAGTGTACTCATTGTCCGACAATTGCTGAAGGTCTGCTTGGCTTGATCGGGTCTCAGACGTACAACACTATGCGTGATGCGAATCGGACGAATGTTGAGATTTATCAGTTGGCTATCACTGTAGCCCCTGACCAACCAATCGTATATCTACGACTAGCAAACTACTACAAGAAGCAGCAAGAGCGCGATTATGAAGGTGCCTGGCGGAATGCGTTGGGTACTTATCAATTGTTGTTGCAGAATGTTCCGTCTTATGCCGCAGAGACCTATCTCCGTATTGCTGATAGTTACGCTCACATGGCCGATTATAACTTGACCGTTGACGCAGCTAATCATGCGCTGACGGATGGCGCGAGCCCCGTCTGGAGCTATTATTACATGGGCCAGGCTGCCAGGGAAAGTGGCCGGGTGATAATTGCTAAGGAACATTACCAGCAAGTAGTTAGTGTAACACCTAGCCCTCCTGGAGAATATGAGGCTTTGGCTGCGTGGGATGCACGTGTAAGGCTGGCCGAAATGGCCGTGCAAGAACGCGATTATGATGCTGGCCTTGTCTGGTTTAGAGATGCACTGCGTTTCGCAAGTCATCCGGAATGGCAAGCGTTAACGCATTTTCGGCTCGGCCAACTTCGACATCTTCAGGGTTGTGAGGATGATGCCATAGAGGAATATCTGCTTGCCAAGTCTTCTATTTCACCGGAAAGCCAGAGGCCGCTCTTTGTAAGCATCACAAATGCATTGGGAGATAGCTATTTTGTCACCGGGCAGAAGGAGCTGGCTATATCGGCATATCGCGAAGTCTTACAAGCGGATCCTGCGGATGCACATGCTCTTGATATGCTCAAGGCTTTGGAACGCTAAGTGGCTACATATCTCATGAATTCTTCTTTGGTCGTTACCCGAGACTGGGAAGCAGTTACTGCATCGAATCCGAAGTACGAGCGTATGCTAAGGCGGCGCGACAAGATCCTGCACAATCTAACGGGCTATCAGCGACAAACGAGGTTCATGTCCGCTGGGCTGAACTGGAGTGGGCGCAGGGGCAATCTGGCAAGGCTATCGAGATCATGCGAGACGCCACGAGGCTCAGGCCCTACGCGCCACTGGAGGCCGGCGTTGAGTATGCACGAGACGAGGCTCTGGTCTATCTGGCTAATGCCTATGATGCTTTGAGCCAATGGCTGGAGGAAACTGGTCGCCAAGCTGAAGCGATTGAGGCACTCAGCCAGGCCATTGCCACTTACCCGCCGGATGCACTTCGATCTCGGGTGGGCCTCTACGTCAGATTAGGCCTACTTTACCGCGAACGCGGGCAGTTCGATCAGGCGCGCTGGTCTTTTGAACAGGCTCTCCTCATTGATCCCAACAACGGCAAGGCCAAAGCCAAGCTGGATGAGCTGCCGTGATGAGTCCGATCACCCTTTTTGGTTGAAGTTCACCAAACACTAACTGCCCTGCTTCACAAGTCTGCAGGCTGCATTGATGGAGGAACAATGGAGGCGAATGCATTAATAGCTCCGGCAAACAGTTTGGGGAATTCCGACTTGAACAGTGGCTTATTAGACAGCGCCAATATCCTGATTACAGGCGGCACCGGGTCGTTCGGCAAGATGTTCACTCGCGTTGTGTGTGAGTACTACAAACCGGATCGCATTACCATCTACAGCCGAGACGAGTTCAAGCAGTTCGAGATGCAACAACTATTCAATGGGGAGCAGTTCTCTTGTTTGCATTACGTGATCGGGGATGTGCGAGACAAAGAGCGCTTACATTGGGCTATGGGTGGTGCAGACATCGTAGTGCACGCTGCCGCTTTGAAGCAGGTGCCTACTGCAGAGTACAACCCATCTGAGGCTATTAAAACGAATGTTCTGGGTGCACTGAACGTAATAGACTGCGCACTGAATCGTGGTGTCAAGAAGGTCATTGCGCTGAGCACCGATAAGGCGGCAAATCCCATTAACCTATACGGCGCGACCAAGCTGTGTGCAGACAAGTCGTTTATGGCGTGCAACAGTTATATGGGGATTACAGATACCCTGTTTTCTGTGGTACGCTATGGAAATGTGCTGGGTAGCCGTGGAAGTGTCATTCCGTTTTTCCTTAAGCTGAGTCAGGAGACGGGTGTGTTACCGATTACTGACAAACGCATGACTCGTTTCTGGATTACCCTGAGGCAAGGAGTGTATTTTGTGCTCAACAGCCTGCGTCGAATGCAAGGTGGAGAGTTGTTTGTGCCGAAACTGCCCAGTATGCGCATTGTGGATCTTGCGCGTGCCATCTGTCCTGATTGCAGACTAGAATACATTGGTATTCGTCCAGGCGAAAAGATCCATGAAGTACTGGTGCCCCAGAGCGAATCACCGCATACGATCGAATACGACAGCTACTTCGCCATTCTTGCCAGGTTTCCGGATGGAAAAAATCCCGACAGGTTTTGCCGGGAAAACGGTGGTAAGCCGTGCCCACAGGACTTTCGCTACAGTAGTGATCAGAACGATTGGTGGATGAGCATAGAAGATATGCGGCGATTGATTCACGAACAGGCAAATGACACATTGGAAAAGTGGGACATCGGGTTTTGACCTCGCCAGCGGACTTGGAGAACATTCTTTATGCCTCGAAGGCTACTTGTAACAGGGGGAAGCGGGTTGTTGGGAGCCAATATGGCTCTTGCGGCTCGAGATCGTTACCAGGTTTTTGCCTCATATCTTCGACATCCGATCGCCCTGTCTGGAATTGAGTGTTTCAGGCTGGATTTGCTGGATCGACGTGAGTTGAGACGGCAGTTTGAGCGTATTGTACCGGACGTAGTCGTGCATTGTGCTGCTTTAACAGATCTCGACCTGTGCCAATCTAACCCTGAGCTGGCGCACCATGTAAACGTAGTCACAGCGGATCACGTGGCCCAAATATGCGCGGTGTACGGTTGCTCAATGGTACATATTTCAACGGATTCCGTGTTTGATGGCAGGCGGCCACCCTACGGGGAGGAGGATGTACCAAATCCCGTCAACGTTTACGCGGAAAGCAAGCTTGCGAGCGAACGGGTTGTTGCAGATCGCAAGACTGACAGCTTGATACTACGTGTGAATCTGTTTGGTCTGAACGTGCAGAACAAGCAAAACCTGGCTGAATGGATTCTGTTCAAGTTGTCAGCCCGTGAGAAGATCAACGGGTGGACCGATGTCGTATTTTCACCACTACTTGCCAATGATCTGGCCAACATGATTATTCAGATGCTGGATCATGGTCTGACCGGGCTGTACCACGTAGCAAGTCGGGATGCATGCTCCAAGTATGATTTCGCCTGCAAGCTGGCACATCTGACCGGGCTGGACTCTGAGTTGATAGTCCCCTGTTCAATACACGATTTGTCCCTGACGACCCCACGCCCCCTTAACACAACATTGAATGTCGCCAAAGTTGAGCGCGATCTGGGACAGCGGATGCCAACAATTGATATGGGTTTGCGCCACTTTCTGGCACTTTGCCAGGCGGGTTTTGACAAGGAATTAGCTGCGATGCGGCTGTGACAGCCTTCAATGGTGTCCGCAACTCGGCTATAGTTTGGGTATCGCCTCTAATGCGTATTCTGTGGGTTCTTGACAAACGGATGGACATTTCTACCAGCGGCTCGTGGGCGTTGGAGATGCGACGTCATCTTGAGCGACGAGGACATACTGTTGACTGGTTAATCAGGCACCGATATGAGAAGCCGGACTTTGGTTTCGAGGGAGGGGTTAGCTACGTTTCAGAGGTGTGGTTGCCATTCGGACTCCTACGCCGGCTGTGGTTTGTACTCTACACAACGGTCTACCTGATGTGGAGTGTCCTGCGGAACAATTATGATGTCATCGTGCTTGACCGTTGGGCAACCGCGTTGGCTGGTATTCCAGCTAGCGTGCTGCGCCTGCTGGGGTTGTCGCGAGTTCACTTTGTAATGGATGTACGCACACCCCCATTAGAAGTGCATGGCTGGCAGCGACTTGTGCATGAGGTCACTCTGACAGCAACGTTACATTGGGCGTGCCATTTCTATGACGGGATCACTACCATTACCCCGGCTTTAAGACGGCTCATTGTGAAGAGGATTGGCCTGCCGGAAAAGCACATCGGCGTGTGGAGCACGGGGGTTTCCCTGGATCTGTTCGATCCTGAGAAGACCATACCTGTTGAGTTGGGTGGGTTAGATAACTGTAAGATACTTTTCTACCACGGCTGGCTCTCTATGGACAGGGGGATTGATATCTTGATTCAGGCCATGCAGGCCTTGCGAGCAACCTGCCCTGACCTGCGCCTGGTGCTGCTCGGATCAGGTACTGATGTTCCGGCCCTGAAGGCGCTGGCCAGTGAATTAGATGTTGACGACCTGGTCTCCTTTCTCCCCAGTGTGCCTTATGAGCGGGTGCCAGCCCATATCGCCCGCTCTGACCTGGCAATCATACCACTCCCCCCGTTGGTTGGATGGCAGGTGAGTAGTCCGGCCAAGCTGATGGAGTACCTGGCCATGAACAAGCCTGTGATCCTGAGCGCCATCGAAGCCCATCGTGCAGTTGTTCCTGACGGGACGGCCGGCGTTTGGTTCTTGCCCGAGGTGAGTGTCTCGGCCGTGGTTCGATGTGTTGAGCAAGCGTACAATGCACTCACCGAGAATGGGACTATCACGTGTGCTGGGCGAGAACTCTTGCAGAGGACTGGCTACACTTGGGATGGGCAGGCGGAACGGTTTGAGTTCTATCTGCTGACGGCCATGAGGGGAGGGGCTTTGCGTGATGTCGGGAGTGGTCAATAGGTATGCTGTGGCCTAGAGTCACCCGGAGAGTACGACCAGAGATCCTTGTGCGCCCGGCCCTGGTGGCGGCGAGCCTCTGGCTGTCAGTCAGTGTTGGCCGCTGGGTCGTTGAGAGCCAGCAAATGGTAGTATTGGTGTTCGCTGGACTGGGGGCGCTGGCATTGCTGGTCAATCCAGCCAGGTCGCTTTCAGCATTGGTGATCGGCTTATTCAGCGTCCAATATCTGGCTGACTGGGGATTTCTACCGAGAGTAGCTACCTACTTTCCAGAGATGATCCTGTTAGCGCTACTTGCATATTGGGCGATGACGCAGTTGCGGGAACGGCGTTCACTGCAGGGAAGCGTTCTCCCTGTCGATCTGGCAATACTTCTTCTCGTCGCCATCACGCTCTTGTCCGCTCTGGTCAATGGTTTGTCGCCGTTTACATATCTGGTCGGTGTACGAAAGTTCCTCAAGTACATTCTCTTTTTCTACCTGTTGTTGAACTCCGGGTTCGATGAGCGCTTGCTGAGGAGTACTCTATCCCTATTTTTCACATTATCCTTCTTACAGGCTCCCATTGTTCTGGCACAGTGGACCCAGCTTGGTGCTGGAGATTTCACCGGCGGAACGACCGCCAGGCAAGGGACGGGCATACTGTCTGTACTGGCGACCATGGCTGCGGCCATGGCCTGGGGGTATTATTTGGAAATGGGACAGAAGCGGTATGCCATCGGAGCCCTGGCGCTATTTGCCGTGCTACCATTTGCCTTATCATACGCCGGGTTTTGGTTCTTGCCCGTTATGTCAGCCTCTCTGCTACTCTATCGCGCTATAGCTAGTCAGGGCAAGAGAGGGATCCAGACATTGCTTATCCCTGCCATCACTTTCCCGGTTTTATTCTATGGGTTGGTTCTCATTGGCAGCAGATTCGCTCCTTTTCTACAACTGGACGTGATTTTGAGCCCATCAAGAACGTCTGAACTTCTAGATCCGACTGCGAGCACCTCGAGATCAGCAGAACCGGGCCGACTTACCGCTCTCTGGACTACCCTGGAGATTCTACCGCATCTGCCATACGCCGGTTGGTTTGGTGCAGGCCCCGGTGCAGCCAGTGAGAGTTCGATTGAGGGTTTCACGGGTGATCTGTGGCAGTCTGTTGCGACTCTAACCTGGGGAGACCTCTTGTTTCGCCATCAGCTTACGATTACTTTGACGGAGGTTGGCTACGCAGGCCTGCTATGCTATCTGGGGCTGTTTGCGGCGTTGTTGGCTATGAACTATAGATTCTACCGGTTCATAAGAGACCCGTACTGGAAAGCGCTCTCCATTGCCTTCGCGGGCTTCGTGTTTACAATGCTCATGTCAGCTATTTATCATCCTGTCTGGTTCATCAACGTGCTGTCCTTTCTGTTTTGGTTGGTTGCGGGAATGATCGTGCTGAAGGGGCGACAGGAGGGGATATTTGGAGGGGGCAACAAGACTCGACATCTCGGAGTCCAGACATGAATGCCATCTTCATGACTCAAAGCAGTAACGTGCACATGTTCTACGGATTGATGGAGGCTCTTCGTGAGCCGTTGCAGTTGGGTCGGGTTGGTTTCTACCTCTCTGATTCGTGGTTTTTTCGCATGTTTCGGGAGCATACTCCTGATATTGAGTCCGGTGCCTACGTGCTGCTAAAGGAATGGGATATTACGACCAAGGGGGAGAGGGCCAAAGCCGACATATCGTTGCTCCGTCATTACGAGGAAGTATTGGGTATGCCTGATCTTTGGGGGGCGATCATCGCCGACCGCCGGATTATCTACGGCCAGAAGTTTGCCCTCCGGCAAGATTACCGGCCCAGGCTCAACCACGATGAAATACTCGCAATTCTCCAAGAAGGGCTGATTGCAATTGAGCGCTTCTTCGATATAGTGCAGCCAGATTTTGTCGCGTCCTTTCAGTGCACAACCTTCGGTGAATACCTGGCCTACCTGTTGGCCCGGCAGAGAGGAGTTCCGTTCTTGAACTTGCGCCCAACTCGCGTCGCGAATTACGTAATCTACGGCGAGAGCATCTTCGAGCCCTCAAGACGGGTGCAGGAGCAATATGAACGGTATCTGACACAAGGAATCCAGGATCAGTGGACTAAGCGTGCGCAGGACTATCTTTTACATGCCAGGCAGGAGGATGCCCGATACGAAGGTGTTATCTCTCCTTCCAGGAAGCCGCCTAAGACAGGAAGGATTGCCAGGATGGCACCTCGATGGGATCTGCTGCGCCTGCTCAGACAAGAATATCACTACCGATTTCGCTCCCCGCGGTGTGATGCTAACGCACCTGGGGTGCTTGTGCCATACCTCTACCGTGTACTTCTTAATCCATTGCGCGCGCATTGGATAAATGCTCGATTCGGAAAGAGATATCTCTCAGAGACAGATCTTGATAGTCTTGACTACGCCTTTTTTCCTTTGCACACCGAGCCTGAAGTTACCTTAATGATCTATAGCAGGCCTTACCTCAATCAGATCGAGGTAGTTCGTAACATTGCTTATAACCTGCCTGTAGGCATGAAGTTGGTCGTAAAAGAGCATCCTTGGTCTGTTGGTAAGCGACCTGTGAGCTACTATCAGAAACTGCTGGCGATACCTAACGTTTGTCTGGCTGATCCAGCGTTGCCAGCCCGTCCCTTGATTGCCCACAGCCATATTGTGGCAACAATTGCAGGATCTGTGGGTTTTGAGGCTGTTTTACTCGGCAAGCCCGTCGTGACTTTTGGTGGCACACCTTATGAAATCCTCCCTAGTACAATAGTACGTCGTGTGCGAGATCTAAATCGCTTGGGCATAGAGATAGCTGATCTTCTGTGTCAGTCCGAGTACCAGGAACACGCTGTAATCAGTTATGTAGCGGCGATCATGAGTCAATCGGTTCCGATCAATCTCTACTCCACTCTAATGCGTCGTGAAGGGACGCATGTCAGTGAGCACCATAGCGATGCTGAGCAGGACATTAAGGCCCTGGCGCAATATACGGTGGCTACATTGGCTGGGATACAACGCTCAATGAAATGCTCTCTACCGGGCACTGACCGGTAAGTGGATGTCGCAAAGAATAGACCTCTTTGGTGTGATGTCAACTATCCTAGGACGCTATTACAAGAGTTTTCACGACAAACTACGTCCCCTGTACCTGGATGACAATGGCATTCCGCTTTATGTCCTCGGCCCGCCCCTTGGACCTCAACATCATCCAGTAACTATTTCTCAGTACGCACTGGGTTTGTACAACCGATATATAGAGAGCGGTAATTGCGAGGACAGAAGAAGTTTTGTCTCTCAAGCTGATTGGTTCGTCCGAACTGCAACTCGACGGAGCGATTTTGTGGTCTGGGAATATCACTTCAACCTCTGGAAATACAACGCCAAAGCACCGTGGGTTTCCGCAATGGCTCAAGGCGAGGCTTTGTCTGTGTTGCTGAGGGCATATCAACTGACTGGCAGACAGACGTACGCCCAGATAGCAACGCAAGCGTTGGGTAGTTTTGAGCATACCATCGAACAAGGCGGAGTCTGTGCTACAGACTCCAGAGGTAATGTATACTACGAGGAGGTAGCGGCTCGACCAGCAGCGCATATCCTGAACGGGTTCATATCAGCATTATGGGGACTAGAAGACTATTATCGGGTCTTCCACGATTCGAGAAGCAAGGTTCTGTTCGATGCAGGGGTCAAAACTTTGATAGATAGTCTGGCAGATTTTGATAATGGGTACTGGACCCGATACTCACTCCTCTATCCCAACCAAGTGGCTTCAGTCCACTATCATCGCTTGCACATTTTGCAAATGGAAAACCTCTACGCAAGCACCGGGCTTGAGGTTTTTCACAGTCTCGCGGACCGATGGCAAGGCTACTGGCGCAATACGGTTTGCCGTGCGCGACAACTGGTAACATATCATTGGTGGCGCACTTTCTACCAAATCCAACGGTTTCGAACGTACCTGTCGCTGTCCTGAGGTTCTGAGCAATGCGTGTACTGGCGGTTGCCGATTTGCCGAGCGAAAGGAGACCTACAGAAGGTATTTTCGTGAAACGCGAGGTAGAAGCATTGCGTAAGTTAGGTCTTCATGTTGACGTTTTGCCGGTGCGAGGACGCGACGACGCATTCAATTATCTTCGGCTTGTTGCCAAGCTGAGACAGCGATCCGTTACCGAGTCCTATGACTTGATCCATGCTCACTACGGTCTGACCGGGTTCTTTGCTCGTGCCCAATTGAGACGACCGCTTGTAGTGACCTATCGAGGCTCTGATGTTTTGGGCATCGTGGGTGCGAATAAACGCTATACCATCAAAGGACGGATTATTGTTTTGCTCAGCCTTCTGGGAGCGCGTTGGGCAAATAGCATCATTGCTGTCTCCCGTGAGATTGCTGCAAAGCTACATGCTAGGGTCCCTGTCTGTGTCATTCCATCTGGCGTTGATCTTGATACATTCCGCCCCATGTCTCGACGGGAGGCCAGGAAAACGCTGGGTTATGACGACGGGATCCGACTGGTTTTGTTTGCAGCGAATCCTGCTGACCCAACGAAACGCTTTGATCTAGCATGGGAAGCAATAAGCTTGTTAGCAAAGCAAAGTATGAGCGACGTAAAGTTGGTAGCTCCGTATCCAGTACCCCCAGAACAAATGCCTCTCTACATGAACGCATGCGACGTCTTATTGCTTACTTCCATGCACGAAGGGTTTCCCAATGTTGTGAAAGAAGCGTTAGCCTGCAACTTGCCTGTAGTATCTACTGCTGTGGGAGCCGTTCCCACTCTATTGTCAGGAATAGACGGTTGTTTCCTTTGCAGCCATTCCCCAGCGGACATCGCAAACAAGATCGAGCTCGCCTTGAAGGTTGACCGCCTGGCGCATGGTAGAGAAGCAGTTGAGCACCTCAGTAGCACTGAAACTGCAAAAAGAGTTCTACAGGTCTATGAGGATACCTTGCTAACGTGGAGAGGACGCTCAGCAAGATGAAAAGGCTGAGAGGGAGGGCAAATAGATGCCGATCAACGCCGATCTAATGTTGGCACGTGAAGCAAGATTCTTCGATGAGAAGTATCGTAGGAGTTTTCACCGTGGTAATTTGAAGATAACAGATATAGAAAACCTCCTGAAGAAGCAACGCTACGTTTTCGATGGCGGCAGTGAGAGGGGGCATGCTGTGGGTTTCGCCCTGGGTCTGATACTAAAGGACGGTATCGTTGACAAGACCATTTGTGATTACGCGTGCGGTACAGGGCTGTGGGGAGTCGTGTTTGCAATGCTGGGAGCGAACGTATGGGGTTTCGACATCTCGACCGAAGCGATAAATGTAGCTTCCTTACGGGCGAGTGTGAACGGCTGCGCGGATACGGCGAAGTTCCAAGTAATGTCGGCAAGTAGCTTGGCATATCGCGATGGAAGATTTGACTATGTCTTTGGTGAAGGTTCACTACACCATGTGATCAAATATCCGAGTATAGAGGTTGAGCTGTTTCGAGTACTTCGGGAGGGGGGAAAGGCTATTTTCCGTGAATCGCTAGGGCACAACCCCTTCATAGAAGGTGCAAGGCTGTTGACATTGGTCCGAAAAGGAGCCTTTGAAGCAGGTGAAACGAATCTAAAGTACGACGATATATTCAAGGTAGGCAAGAACTTTAGGAGCGTACAGACGTATGAGATGAGTTTGCTTTTCTCGCTAAAGCGAGTATTCCGTGGGCGTTTTGATCAGCCACTCGTCTAGATTCTGCTCAAATCACTGAAACGTTTTGACGACATTCTCATAGGCCAGTTCCCTACTTTAAAGAGGTTTTGCGGCGAAGTCGTAATTGAATACGTCAAGTGACCAATTGACCAGAGCCCGAGAAGGGGTTACCGGTTGAAGATCTTGTCCATCGTCGGCACTCGGCCCAACTTCATCAAAGAAGTACTTATCAACCGCCGTCTAAAAACCCTAGGCGTTAAGGAGACCTTGGTTCATACCGGCCAACACTATGATCAAGAGATGTCCGACGTGTTTTTCGATCAATTGGAGATCCCTACCCCTGATTATCAGTTGGAGGTTCCCACGGGTTCCCATGCGAGACAGACAGCAGCCATCTTGACTGGGGTAGAAGATATCCTGCTGCATGAGAAGCCAGACGTGACCTTGGTTTACGGCGATGTCACTTCTACCTTAGCCGGTGCTCTGGCCTCAGCCAAACTTTGTATTCCGGTAGCTCATGTGGAGGCAGGTATCCGCACAGACGCTCGCTATAATCCAGAAGAGATCAATCGCCGGGTGACGGACCAACTCTCATCATTACTTCTCACCAATATCGAAGATGCCACAGCCGCTTTGCTGCGGGAGGGCTTTTCTACGGCAGATGTCGTATTCACGGGTGACGTGGTGCAGGACATCCTGATGCATACAGTAGCAGCCCTGGGACTGGAGCCCTGTCGCGGCGACTATCACCTGGCAACCATACACCGCGCGGAGAATGTGGAAGACCCGGGCCGTTTGAAGGAGATCGTCGAGGGATTCGTTAGATCCGGAGAACGCATTCTGTTTCCAGTGCATCCCCATACCAGGAAGCGACTCCTGGACTTTGGGCTTATGCAGCGGCTGGAGCAAAGTGAGAACGTTGAGCTCTTACCACCATTGGGGTACAAGGATTTTGTGACCCTTTTGGCCGGGGCTAATAAGGTGCTCACTGATTCCGGCGGCGTTAGGAGGGAAGCCTATATACTGGGCAAACCAGTAATCGTACTCATCGAGATCACTTGGTTCCCAGCTATTGCCCGCTGTGGCTGGAAACGTATCGTGGGGGCAAACCAGCAGGCTATTTTAGAAGCCTTGCGAGATTTCACACCGCCGGCCGAGCATCCACCTATCTTCGGTGACGGCCATGCCCACGAGCGTATTGTGGACGCACTGTTGTCCAGATTCTCCTGATGACTAACACTATGAAGACGACTGCCAGGGTCTTGATGATTGTGCAATCGCACTATTTGAATGACCCACGGGTGCGTCGTGAGGCTGAATCTCTCGCGGAGGCAGGCTATGGCATTGACGTGATTTCGTTGCGAGGTGAAGGAGAGCCATCCGAGCAGGTTGTGAATGGTGTGCGTATCTACGGAATAGCTCTGGGAAGAAAACACGGAAGCAAGACGCGGTATCTCTATGAGTACGGGGCATTCCTAGTCTGCGCGGCGATCCTGGCAACGTGGCTACATTTGCAGCGTCGCTATGAGCTGGTTCAGGTCCATAATTTGCCCGATACGCTTGTTCTTGCTGCTCTGTTCCCCAAGTTACTGGGGGCACGAGTTGTATTCGATGCCCATGAGGCCATGCCGGAGTCGCTTAGGATCAAGTATGGATGGTCTGAGGAGAGCATCTGGACTCGATTAGTGGTAGCTTTGGAGCGGGTGAGCATGGCTCTCGTGGATCATGTGCTGATCATCCACGAGCCAATGCGCCAGCTTTTCGTCCGCCGGGGAATACAGCCAGAAAGGATTTCGGTAGTGATGAACTGGCCGGACGAACGGCTTTTCAGATTGATGGAGGGTGAACAACTTTCATCCCATACTGGGTTTACCATGATCTACGCTGGCACTATTGCGGAACGCTACGGAATACAAACGGCCATTCGGGCCCTGCCGCTATTGATTCCTGAGATACCAGGACTTCGTTTGCGTATTCTGGGGCAAGGGGATTATACAGCCACATTACACCAGTTAGCAAGAGAGTTAGGTGTAGATCAATTCGTTTCCTTTGAGACCCCTGTTCCTCTTTCCGAGATACCGATTATGTATCGCTCTGCCGATATAGGGATTTCTCCTCATCAGAATGAGCTCTTTGGTGAGATTTATTTCTCTACCAAGGTGGCAGAATATCTGGCTGTGGGGCTTCCTGCAATCGTGGCAAGAACACCTATTATGACATACTATTACAATGACTCCCAGGTTGCATTTTTCACCCCAGGCGATCACGTGGACTTTGCGGCGCGTGTACTGGAACTGTTCCAGGATGTGACCTACAAAAATCGTCTGATAGAGAACGGTTTGGACCTTTTGCAGAAATACAACTGGTCCCGAGAGCGGGATAGGTATCTCGCTGTGATGGCTAACCTGGCCTCAAGGAGATAGGCAATGATTAACTCTGATATGTCCCACGCGGCTCCTGTCAGAGTCGCTCAGATTGGCTGTGGTTACTGGGGAGTCAACCTCCTACGTTGTTTCCAGCAGATTCCCGAAGTTGTACTCGCTGGTGTGGCGGAATTGCACCAGGAACGAATAGCATACCTCACCAACAAGTACCCTGTGCTGCCAACGACATCTGATTACAGAGAACTGCTCGATAGCACGGTGGATGCAGTGGTTATCGCCACTCCCCCAGCCACTCACTATGCTCTGGCCAAAGAATGCCTGCTGCACAACAAGCACGTGTTGGTGGAAAAGCCGTTAGCTATATGCGCAAAGGATGCGACAGATCTGGTAGCGTCGGCCGAAAAGCGAGGACTGGTGTTGATGGTTGGGCACACCTTTGAATACAATGCCGCAGTACGGGCTCTCCGCGATTACGTGGCCAACGAAGAGATCGGCGAGGTATATTACTTGTATATGGCCCGGCTCAACCTGGGACGTGTGCAATCGGATATCAATGCTATGTGGAGTTTGGCTCCTCACGACGTATCCATTCTTTTATACGTGCTTCAGAAGGGACCGATAGCTGTCTCTGCCAGGGGGTTCTCTTTTCTACAACCAGGCATTGAAGACGTAGTCTTCATGTTAGTGGAATTCCCAGACGGGATACGTGCTCACATCCACGTCAGTTGGTTGGACCCTAACAAGGTACGCCAGTTGACGCTTGTAGGCAGCAAGAAGATGATTGTCTATGACGATGTCAGCGCTGATGCCAAGATCCGTATCTATGACAAGGGCGTAACACGGAACGATATGCAGCAATCTCTGGGCGAGTATGACAGTTTCGGCAAGTTTCAGCTTACCCTGCGGGCCGGCGATGTGGTCATCCCACATCTGGACTTCCCAGAACCTTTACAGGTTGAATGTAACCACTTCATTGACTGTGTCAAGACAGGACAAACGCCTACTAGTGATGGGCAGAGCGGGCTGCGGGTAGTTCGGGTATTGGAGGCTGCCCAAAGGTCCTTGAACGCGGACGGCAGGAGAGAGGAAATCCCATGGTAGTCCCGGAGAGTGGTCAAAAACCCACATACCGCGTGTATTCCAACGTCCACCAGTGGAGGAATATTCATGACTATCCCACTCGTTGACCTCAAGGCGCAATACGCTTCTATCAAAGGGGAGATTGACGCTGCAATAGAGGAAGTGCTTTCTACCTGCTCATTCGTTGGTGGCAAGAATGTTAGAGCATTTGAAAGCGAATTCGCTGCCTTTTGTAACGTCGAATATGCGGTAGGCGTAGGAAATGGCACAGATGCGCTGCAGTTGGCTCTTCGTGCGTGCGGTATTGAAAAGGACACGGAAGTGGTCACAGTCTCCCATACGTTCACTGCTACGGCAGAGGCCATAGTCAATGTTGGCGCACGTCCTGTGTTCGTAGATGTGAATGAAACCTACACGATAGACGTGAGCCAAGTAGCTGATCGAATCACTCCGTGTGTACAAGCGATCATCCCTGTCCACCTCTATGGGCAACCAGCCGACATGGACCCACTGCTGTCCCTAGCTGAGAAACATGGGTTAGCAGTTATAGAAGATGCGGCACAGGCTCATGGTGCTCGCTACAATGGACGGCGCTCCGGCTCGTTTGGGCACCTCGCCTGCTTTAGTTTCTACCCCGGCAAAAACCTGGGAGCTTATGGTGACGCTGGTGCAGTGATAACCAATGACCCTGAGGTGGCCAAACGCATAGATATGCTACATGATCATGGCCGGACCGGGAAATATATGCATGAGAGGATCGGTTTCAATAGCCGTCTCGATGCACTTCAGGCGGCCGTGCTACGCGTAAAGCTTTCTCACCTGGACAGATGGAACGCTGCCCGGCGCGCACACGCCGCCTTGTACGACAGACTGCTGGCCGACGTGCCTGGCGTGGTCACGCCCTACGTGTCCTCCAACGTGGAGCATGTATATCACCTCTATGTCATTCAGGTATCCAATCGGGATAGAGTGCAGGCTGCGCTTAAGGCGGCGGGCATCGAGACCGGTATCCACTATCCCATCCCGCTGCACGAGCAGCCGGCCTACGCCCACCTGAGGTACAAGCCAAGGGATTTCCCCGTGACCCACGCCCTGGCCCCCCGACTCCTCTCCCTCCCCATGTACCCGGAACTGACCGATGAGCAGATTCACTACGTTGCAGACACTCTCAAACAAGCGGTGCTCTGTGGCTAGCAACCCTCCGCCTGCCCCCATAAGTCCGAAATCCGAAATCCGAAATCCGAAATTCCAGATCGGCAATCCGCAATCCGCAACTTGTGCTGAGCCTAGCCGAAGCATCCGCAATCCCAAATCCGAAATCCGAAATCCGAAATCCGAAATCCGCGTCGCCGTTGTCGGTGCCGGTTACTGGGGCCCCAACCTCATCCGCAACTTCGCCAGCCTGCCAGGGTGTGAACTCACCGTCGTGTGTGACCTGTCTCCTACTCGCCTGGCCGCCGTGACCGAAAAGCACCCTGATGTGCGCACAACAACCTACCTGGAAGAGGTGCTGTCTGATCCGGCGATAGACGCGGTGGCTGTGGCCACGCCGGCCGAGAGTCACCGTCAGGTAGCCGAGGCCTGCCTGCGCGCCGGCAAGCACATCTACGTGGAGAAACCACTGGCGGCCAGCGGTGAGGACGCTGAGGCGATTATTCGCACGGCGGAGGCAACAGATCGTATCTTGATGGTAGGCCACCTTTTCCTTTACGACCCGGCTGTGACCCAGTTGATCAGTTTGGTGCGAGAAGGAGCTATTGGCCAGATACGTTACGTTCACGGCATTCGCACCAGCATGGGCGGTACGGCTAGACTGGATACCAACATCGTCTGGGACGCCCTGATCCACGACACCTATATTTTGCCGGCCCTGTTCGGAAGACCATCCCGGCGAGTGCTGGCGATAGGAAAAGGTTACCTGAGTCCGGGTCTGGAGGACGTGGCTTTTGTCACCTTTGACTTTGGCCATGGGGCACTGGCCCAAGTCTACGTGAGCTGGTATGCCCTGGAGAAGGCTCGCCAGATGACCGTCGTAGGGAGCAACGCTATCCTGGCATACGATGACCTGAGCCGTCCCAAGCTCACCCTCTATGCCCGCCGTTACGAACAGGGCGAAGATCGGGATCCCCAGGGACGGCCGCGCTGGCGCTGGCGGGACGAAGGCGGACAGCCAGTGGAGGTTGCCAGGATCGAGCCGTTACGAGCTGAGTGCCAGCATTTTGTTGAATGCGTGACCACGGGGAAGCGGCCGCGGACGGATGGGCAGGCGGGATTGGCAGCGGTGCGGGTGCTGGAAGCCTGCCAGCGCTCTCTAGAATTAGACGGCGCCTGGGTAGAGATCAGGGGCTTTTAATTCTCCGGCAGGTGGCTAGCGAGCGCTGATTGAGTAGCCGTCGGCGTATCGAAATCAAGCGAGCGGGTCTGCACCGGGCGTGACGCTTGGCTTCGATACGGCTCTTCGCTGCGCTCCGAGTCGTACCCTTCGACCAGGCTCAGGGCACCGCTCAGCCGGCGCTTTTGAGAGAATTAAAAGCCCTGGGGTGGAGATAGCTGAGATGACTGAAGAGCATCGCTGGCAGCGGATCGCCCCAGACGTCAAGATCGGGCAGAACGTCAAGATCTACGATTTCGTCAACCTCTACGGCTGCGAAATCGGCGATGGATCGCAAATTGGCACCTTCGTGGAGATCCAACAGGGAGTCGTCATCGGCAAGCGGGTCAAAGTTCAGAGCCACAGCTTCATCTGCGAGGGTGTGATTATTGAGGACGAGGTTTTCGTGGGACATGGGGTGATGTTCATCAATGACAAGTATCCTGCTTCTATCCTGCCGCCGGGTACACTCCTGCCGGAACGGGAACGCATCCGAGTCTGCCGGGAGGCAGCCATTGGCAGCAACGCCACTATCCTGGGCAACGTGACTATTGGCGAGAAAGCCCTGGTAGGGGCAGGGAGCGTGGTCACCCACGATGTGCCGCCCCGAGCCATTGTGGCCGGCAACCCGGCCAGGATATTGCGATTTCTAGGTGAGGAGCAGACTGCTCTATGAACCAGATTGCTTCGCCAGCCCAAATCAGCGTGGAACAACCTGTGGCAGTGCCATTCTGGTATGATACGGTCAAGCGTATTCTGGATATTATCGTTGCCTTTGTTGGGCTGGTATTCTTCTTTCCGTTGTGGCTTCTGATCGCCATAGTCATCAAAGTCACATCTCCTGGCCCCATTTGCTACGTTGCCGATACAGTGGGCAAGGATGGCAAAATCTTTCCTTTCTACAAGTTCCGGACAATGCGCACCGCTAGCGACGAAACCGCGCACGAGCAGTATCTGGCTCGATTTGTAAAGAGAAACGAGCCTTACACCGTCATACGACGAGAGGATGGCAGCGAACAGAGGATCTACAAGATCGTTAACGACTTTCGAGTGACCCCGATCGGTCGGCTTCTGCGCGCTACCGGACTGGACGAAGCCCCGCAGCTTCTCAACGTACTGAAAGGGGAGATGAGCATGGTAGGCCCTCGTCCCCCCCGCCCGGCCGAGTATGAACACTACGAGAAATGGCACAAGCAACGCCTCACTGTGCTGCCGGGGATCACCGGTCTCTACCAGGTCACAGCCCGGAGCATGGTGCCTTTTGATGAGATGGTGCGCATTGACTTAGAATATATCCAGAGGCGCTCCCTCTGGCTTGATCTCAAGATCATGCTTCTTACTCCCCTAAACGTGATCATTCTGCGCAAGGGAGGATATTGAGGAAGACGGAAAATGGAGGCTTGTCCTGAGCCCTGCCGAAGGAATGGAAGACGGATGAGGGGAAGGTAGTAGATGAGAGTGCTGGTCACTGGGGGGGCTGGTTTCATTGGGTCCTGGACAGTGGATTTGCTGCTGGAGAAGGGCTACGAAGTTCGCATCCTGGACAGCCTCCAACGCCGCGTCCACCCCCGGGGCGAGCCCCCCTGGGTGCCGAAAGAAGCTGAGTTCATCCAGGGCGACGTGGCCAACCCGGCAGATCTGGCGTTAGCGCTTCGGGGCGTAGATTACGTCTTCCACCTGGCCGCTTACCAGGACTACATGCTCGATTTTAGCCATTTCATCCACACCAACACTGAAAGCGCCGCCCTCCTCTTTGAACTCATCGTCTCCGATCGCCAGCGCTACCCTGTGCAAAAGATCATCTTCGCCTCCTCCCAGGCCGTCTGTGGCGAAGGACGCTATCTGTGCAGGGGAGCAGGGGAGAGGGGGAGAGGGGGAGAGGGGGTGAGGGGGTCTCCTTGTCTCCCTCTCTCCTTGTCTCCCTCTCTCCTCGTCTCCTTGTCTTCGCAAGATGGTGGTCACGGAGTTATCATCCCCCCTCCACGTTCGCTAGAGCAACTGAAGCGCGGCGATTGGGACATCCACTGCCCCGTCTGCGGCGAGTACATGCAGCCGCTGCTGATTGACGAGGCGACGGTTAGCCCGGGCACCGCCTATGGCATCTCCAAGTACGCCATCGAGCTCCTGGCCGATCGCCTCGGCCGGCGCTATGGCATCCCCACTGTCTGCCTGCGCTACACCTACGTCCAGGGCCCCCGCAACTCCTTCTACAACGCCTATTCCGGCATCGCCCGCCGCTTCGCCCTGCGCCTGCTCCACGGCCTGCCGCCCATCATCTACGAGGACGGTCAGCAACTACGCGACTACGTCAACGTCCGTGACGTGGCACGGGCCAATGTCCTGGTTATGGAAGATCCCCGCGCCGACTACCAGCCCTTCGACGGGCTCAGGACGGCGGTCTTCAACGTCGGCGGCGGCCGGGCAGTCACTGTCCTGGAGTTCGCCCGCATCATGCTGGATGCCTTTGGCAGCGATCTTGAGCCCCTTATCCCCGGCGAGTTCCGCCTCGGCGACACCCGCCACACTGTCTCGGATATTTCCAGGCTAAGAAGCCTGG
>Ga0194111_10001869_pt1 | contig 25839 bp, 24 predicted proteins | sample TA2KigC300mmetaG_FD_146194 | JGI IMG/M metagenome (GOLD analysis project Ga0194111, IMG submission 146194) | Freshwater microbial communities from Lake Tanganyika, Tanzania - TA2015033 Kigoma Deep Cast 300m | ecosystem: Environmental > Aquatic > Freshwater > Lake | place: Tanzania: Lake... | reverse complement strand
TTGCTCCAGGTGGGGTTTTCCTAGCTGACGGTGTCGCCACCGCCACTGGTGAGCTCTTACCTCACCCTTTCACCCTTACCGTGGACGAACCACGGCGGTCTGGTCTCTGTGGCACTTTCCCTGGGGTTGCCCCCGCTGGGGGTTACCCAGCACCCTGCCCTATGGAGCTCGGACTTTCCTCCGGCTGGCATCTGAACCGGCCGGCGATCATCCGGCCGACTCCGCGTTTTTAAAGACGGTTTTCGGTTTTCTGTTTTTTTTAGTTTTCGGTAAAAGATAACACCTATTTGATTGCACACAATTTTACTCCGGATTAAAGTGATGAAGGCATTTCTCTCTTTTTCCCCTCTTCCCCTTTTAACCTCTTAACCTCTTAACCTCTTCCCCCCCCTCGGCACAAGGAATCATTCTCCAATTCCATTCTACATGGTTCGGCCCTTGCGGTCAATGGCCTGGCGGGCCAGGCGGTCGGCCTCCCAATTCCGGTCCCGGGGCACATGGGAGATAGCATAGGATCGGAACTTTTGCAACTCTTTTCGGGCTTCCTGATAGAGGGGGATAAGGTGGGGGGCTTTGACCCGATAGATGCGGTTTAGTTGGCGCACCAGGAGTTCGGAGTCGGAATAGACCTGGATTTTTTGGACCCCCAGATTGAGGGTGGCTTTGAGGCCCAGGATCAGCCCCCGGTATTCGGCCACGTTATTGGTGGCCTCCCCCAGGTAATCGCCCCGTTCCAGGCGGATTTCGCCGTCGGGGTCAATAAGGATGAATCCCGCCCCTGCTGGGCCCGGGTTGCCGGAAGAAGCGCCGTCGCAGTACAGGGTCCACTGGCCCTGCTCCAGATCCCGGTAATACCGGGCCACTTCCTGGAAAATTGTGTTCAACTGTTCCCGGGAGAGATGGAATTTTTCCAGCACCCGGGGGAGGTCATCTCCGTCGGCCAAAGCCTGGAAAATGGCGGCGATGTTGGGTGGCATGGCGCTCCTTGCAAGTGGAGTGATCCCCCACCTACATTTTAATATTGACGCTCGCTCAATGGGCCAAGCAGTTTTTCATGGGCCTTCGGCCCACCGGTAAAGCATGAAAAAAATTTTATGGGGGGAGGGCCAGGGAGCTTTCACAGGCGAGACGCCTGTGCCACCACTCCCTGCCCTCCCCCCAAGCCCCCCTCCCAACCCTTTAATACCATTTTCTCTTTCAAGTGCAACAAACTTAATCTGTAACTTATTGATAATCCGTAATTATCTTTACCGAAAACCGGAGACCGAAAACCGTATAAGAGGGCTGTGGAAGTCGGGGCCAGGCCCCGACTGCCGCAGCCTGATTATTGCCCCTTAAGGGTTTGGGGGAGGGGGTAATACCGAGTTCAGTTTCAGATACAACAAATTCTATGGCTAACTTATTGATAATACAATTACTTTTAACTGAAAACTGAAAACCGAAAATCGAAAACGGTATAATGGCTGTTGGCCCTTAGCCCCCTCCCCCAACAACAACTTTTTGAAGCAGGAGCTTGGCCCCAAAACGTGCGTTCCCAAGCTGGAGCTTGGGAACGAGGAACAGAAATCAAGGGAGCAGAGAATCGCCTTTTTAAAAAGCCGAAATCTGAAAACCGAAAACTATCTTTAATTGGCCGCGGCTTCTTCTTCCATCTCATCCAGCCAGTAGAGGATCCGTTGGCAGTGAGGGCACTGGAGGATCTCTTCGCCTTTCTGAAGATCAATGAACTGCTGGGGCAGGATGTTCATGTTGCAGCCCAGGCAGACCCCTTCCCGCACCGGCGCGATGGCGGTGCCGTTGCGGCGTTCCCGGATGAATTCATAACGCTTCAGAAGTTGGGCCGGCACCCCTTTGCGCAGGCCGCCGCGCTCCTTTTCCAGGCCGGCCAGCCGCTTTTTCAGCGTCCCCATCTGGGCCTTCAATTTTTCTTCTTCCTGGGCCAGAAAGGCCTGTTGCTCCTGGACTTTCCGATCCTGCTCGACCAAGCCCTTAGTTTTCGCCTCTATGAGGTCCATGGTCTCCAGCATGCGGGTCTCGGTCTTATCCCGCTGGTCCTCCTTGTAGGCAATCTCTTTGAGCATGGCCCGGTATTCGATGTTGCTCTTGATCTCCATGAGGCGCTGGCGGCTCTTTTTGATGCTTTCCTCCAGGTCGGCGATTTCGCCTTCCATGGCCCGGCGCTGACTTTTCAGGTTTTCCAGCTCCTGGGCCAGGACCGCGGTTTCCGCCTTCAGATCCTGAAGCCGGGCGGTTTCCGTCTCCATGAACTCCGGAAGCTTCTCCATCTCTTGAGTGACGCCTCTGATGACCTTATCCAGTTCCTGCAAGTCCACGAGCCTTTTTAACTCCGGTAACAAAATTAAACCTCCATAAATGAATTGTCGTATGGTTAAGGGCGAAAGGCCGCGCATGGGACCTTTCGATTATCTACAGATAATGACACGGCGGAGTGGCCGCGGCTGCGGCTTTAACCTCGAGGTCCCATCCCGCTTCCCGAAACCGGGCCTGGAGCTCTTGGACCCAAGGCTCCATGAACACTGCCTCGCTGGCGTAGTGGCCCACTTCCAGAACGGCAAAATCCTCCATTTCCGGGGGCGCCTGATGGTGGCGCACCTCTCCGGTAAGGTAAACCTGAGCGCCTTTTTCCCAGGCCGCGCCGATAAATTCCCCGCCGCTGCCGCCGCATACCGCCACCCGCCGGACTTCCCCGGGGGGGCGGCCCCAAATCCGGACCTGGCTGACCCCAAAAACCTCTTTGAATTGAGATATGATTTCCGAGAAAGGCCGGGGCGCCGGCCAGTTGCCGATCCGCCCCAGTCCCAGAACCAATCCCGGATTCTTCAGGGGGTAAAGATCATAGGCCACTTCTTCGTAAGGATGAATCTCCTTCAGGCGGGCCAGGGCAGTTTGCCAGCGGCTCGCGGGGGCCACCATCTCCAGGCGGGATTCCGCGGCCCGGGAAAGCCTGGCCACCTCCCCCCGGAAAGGCTGGGCGCCTTCCAGGGGCACATAAGTGCCTTCCCCCCGGCTGGCAAAAGAGCAGTGAGAATAGCGGCCGATAATCCCCAGACCCTCCTCAGCCAGGGCCTGGCGCACCGGGTCTTCATAGCCCAGGGGCACGAAGACCGCCAGCTTGTACCAGGCGTCGGCGCCGGTGGCCCATAAGACTTCCACGTCCTGCAACTCCAGGAGGCGGGCCAGATAGTCGTTGAGACCCCGGGGGGCCACGTCCAGATTGGAGTGGCAGGAAACCAGGGCCATCCCGGCCCGGACTATTTGGGCCACCAGCCGGCCCCCGGGCTGATCTTCCCGCACGTCCTTGAGAGGCTGATACAGGAGGGGATGGTGGGTAAGAAGAAGCTGCACTCCTTGCTGCCGGGCTTCCGCCACCACCGCGGGGGTGGCCTCCAGGGCCACCAGGATCCGGGCCACCGGCATTTGGGGGTGTCCGATTTCCAGTCCGGTCCGGTCTCCGGCCACCGCCCAGCTAAAGGAGTAATGCTCATCCAGGAGCTTTATAATCTCTTGTAAAGGTACATCCATGGGACATAAAAAGGGGGCGTGCACACAGCACCCCCCTTCTGGGTCAAGTTCCGGTGGACTTCCACAGTCCTTGTCGTTGGGGTATTATTTTCAACCTCCCGGGAAAGGTGGTGGGCCCACCCGGATTTGAACCAGGGACCGTCCGGTTATGAGCCGGTTGCTCTGACCGCTGAGCTATGGGCCCGTTCCTCATAAGGATTTTCCTGGGGTTCCAGCGCCGAACCCAGCTCCTTTTTATATTTTATTTGTTATTTCAAAAATTTCAAGATTCAAGTCAATATTCGATAAAGCTCTTCAGCCGGGTGCTCCGGGAAGGATGGCGGAGCTTTCGCAGGGCCTTGGCCTCAATCTGCCGGATGCGCTCCCGGGTGACCTCAAAATCCCGGCCCACTTCTTCCAGGGTGTGGTCCGTCTTCTCCCCGATACCGAAGCGCTTGCGCAACACTTTCTCTTCCCGGGGGGTGAGAGTGGCCAGCATCTTGCGGGTCTGGTCCGCCAGGTTGAGGTTGGCCACCGCCTCCATGGGAGTGGAGATCTTCTTGTCTTCAATGAAGTCGCCCAGGTGGCTGTCTTCTTCGTCGCCGATGGGCGTCTCCAGGGACAGCGGCTCTTTGGCGATTTTCAGCACCTTGCGCACCTTCTCCAGGGGAAACTCCATCTTTTCGGCGATTTCTTCGGGAGTGGGTTCCCGGCCGATTTCCTGGACCAGGTACCGGGAGGTGCGGATGAGCTTGTTGATGGTTTCAATCATGTGCACCGGGATACGGATGGTCCGGGCCTGGTCGGCGATGGCCCGGGTGATGGCCTGGCGGATCCACCAGGTGGCGTAGGTGCTGAACTTGTAGCCCCGTTCATATTCGAATTTTTCCACCGCCTTCATCAAACCGATGTTGCCTTCCTGGATGAGATCAAGGAACTGTAAGCCCCGGTTGGTGTATTTTTTAGCGATGCTCACCACCAGGCGCAGGTTGGCCTCCACCAGCTCCCGCTTGGCTTTTTGGGCCTGGTATTCGCCTTTTTCGGCTTTGGTCAGGATGGAGAGCAATCGGCCGCCGGGCACGCCCGCTTCCTGGCCCAGCTTTTTCAGGCGCCGTTGGCCCAGGGTCCAGATTTCCTCCAGCTCCGCCAGGCGCGCGGGGGTCAATTTGGCCGGCAGGGTCTTGTTGGAATTTTTCCGGCGCTCCCGGATGAGGTTGCGGAATTTGGTCAGGGAGAGGCCCGAGCCGGTCTGGCAGCGCTCCAGATTCCGGTAGCAGTCCCGCACCTGGTAGCCGCAGCCCCGCAGTTGATTGAGAATCTCCTCCAGGTGCTGGCGGTCCAGGCGCAAATTTTTCATCAGGTCCGCCAGGCGGCGGCGCAGCGTGCCCAGGCGCTGTTCCTGCTGAAGGAAGCCGTCGCTGCGGTAGGGATGGGCCGCCATTTCTTTAAAACAGTGCTTGATTTTTTCTTCAAACAGGCGCACCTTCTGGAGCACCTTGAGCATCCGGGACTTTTGGGTGCTCAGGTCCAGGTCCGGCGCGTCTTCGTCAAAATCGTCCAGGAGGCCCGTGGGCGAAAGCTTCTCCTGCTCCATTTTGTAGGCCAGGGCCAGGACCAACCGGTAGGAGAAGGGCACTTCCAGGAGGGCGTGGAGCACCTCCTTTTCCCCTTCCTCGATGCGCTTGGCGATCTCCACCTCGCCCTCCCGGGTCAGCAGGGAAACCAGACCCATCTCCTTGAGGTAGAGGCGCACCGGATCATCCAGCTTGGCGGCTTCCGCGTCCAGCACCAGGTCGCTTTCCCCCTCCCCCATTTCCAGGGGAACCGCCATGGTCAGACTGGAGACTTCCGGAGGTGAGAGCTCCAGATCGTCAAGGATGAAGATGTCCTTCATCTGGTCCGTTAACAATACATCTGGGGACATGGAGTCGCTCAGGTCGTCCACGGAAATGAGGTTGTCGTCATCCCCCATGGGTATCAATTCCGGAAACCCATCTATTCCCATACCCTTGCTCATCCATCTTCTCCTTTGGTTGTGGAAACCTGTTTCAAGGCTTCCAGTTGGCGGGCGATCTCCTGCTGCTGGGCCAGCAGGGCCATAAGGTCTTCATTGTCAGGGCTGCGAACGGCCTGGTCCACCCGGGCTTTCAAATCCTGTTGGGCTTTTTTCAGCCGCCGCATGCGAAAATCCCGGCGCCAGTGGGCGGCCATGCACTCCGGAGAAGGACCCCCTAATTCTTCCTCCCCCAGGGTCAGGGCGCAGATTTGCTGCCGCAGAGGCTCCGCTTCCACCTGCTGGATCAGGAGGCCGTGGTCCAGGACGCCGTGCTCCCGGTAGCTGCGGACAATGAGGGCCATGATTTCCTGGAGTTCCTGATCTTCCAAATCCAAGGCCCAATCTTCCAGTTCCTCCACCGGCGCCGCGCCGGGGTGGTTCAGCACCCATTTGAGGAGCCGCTTTTCCAGGTTGACATCCAGCTTTACCGGCGACAGGCGGCTTTTAGTGATGGGCGAAAGCGACGTGAGGCTGCGGCGCAGCGCGGCCTCATCCACTTCCAGGCGTTCCGCGGCCACTTTGAGCCACAGGGCTTGCTCCACGGGGTCGGCCACCGCCTGAAAATAGGGGCGCAGCTCTTCGGAGATACGCACCCGGCCTTCGATGTCCAGGCCGTGCTCCTTCACCAGTTCGTCCAGGAGATAGGCGAACCAGGGCTGGGCCGCCTCCCAGGGGGAATCAAACAATTCCGGGCCGTGGGCAAATACGTAAGTGTCCGGGTCCATGCCCGCCGGCAAGGGGAGCACCCGGACGGGCAGGCCCTCCTGGGCGAACAGGGGAAAGGCCCGGCGCATGGCCCGGCTGCCGGCGGCGTCGCCGTCATAGACCATGACGGCCTTGGGGGCCAAATTTTTTAGGAGCCGCACCTGCTCCCGGGTGAGCGCGGTGCCCAGGGTGGCCACCACGTTGGCCACGCCGTGGACCCGGAGGGCCAGGAGGTCCAGATAGCCCTCCACCACCAGGGCGGTTTCCGTTTTCCGCAAAGCCTCTTGGGCCTGGGGGACGCCGTAGAGGTGGCGGCCCTTGGTGTACAGGGGGCTTTCCGGAGAGTTGAGATATTTGGGCTCCCCTTCCCCCACGATGCGGCCCCCGAAGGCCACCACCTTGCCGTGGCGGTCGTGGATAGGAAAAATAACGCGGCTGCGGAACCGGTCGTAGTATCCGCCCTGAGCCTTAGCCACCAGGAGCCCCGCGTCCTGGGCCAACTCCAGGGACAGGCCCCGGTTCGTCAGATGACGCTTCAGGCCGTCCCATTCATCCGGCGCAAACCCCAGGTGAAAGTCCCGGATCACCTCCGGGGTCATCTTGCGCTTTTCCAGATAATCCCGCCCCGCTTTGCCTTCCGGGGCCTTCAAGGTGGCGGCGAAAAAGCTCGCGGCCTGGGTCACGATTTCCTGGAGGGTCTGGCGCTTCTTGGCCCGCTGCGCCCCTTCCGGCCCCAGGTCTTTAAAAGTGATGGGGATGCCGTAGCGCCTAGCCAGTTCCTGGGCCGCTTCCGCGAAGCTGAGGCGGTGGTACTGCATCATGAAGGAAATGACGTTCCCCCCCGCCTGGCAGCCGAAGCAGTAAAAGATGCCCTTGTCCGGCGACACGGTGAACGACGGCTTGGTTTCCGAATGAAACGGACACAGCCCCAACAGATTCCGCCCCTTCTGGACGAGCTTGACGTACTGGCCCACCACCTCCGCGATGGAAGCCGCGTCCTTGATTTCCAGGAGCTTGTCGTCGGGGATTAACATGCAGTTTTCTGTTTTCGGTTTTCGGTTAAAAGTTCATTGGGTGGGGCGGGCCTCCGCGCCCGCCATCCTTATTCCGGTAGCACAGGCTTTCCAGCCTGTGCTATTTGGTGCGCAAGATTCCTCCTATAGACGGGCTTGGTTATCATCCCATTTCTTATATCGTTCGACCAAATCATTTAAGGAGGCACTTACCAATCTAAGGGTATCTCTCAAAAAACCCTCTTCAATAACTACGAAGCCGTCCAATGAAGATATACCTACTTTCTGTTTTTCCCAGCTAGAAATCTTTTGTTTTGTTCCCTTGTTAAGCATTTCTATTCGACCATTTGTATGAGCAATAGCATTTCTGAGCTCAGAAAGCATAGTAATTCTGTCCCAAACCTCGTGACCAGAATAAAGCTGGAAGTTTATGACATCTTTAAAATATTTTTTGGCTCTATCAAGGAAGTCCCCTTTTAGATCATTTATAGAAATTGCAATCACTTTTTGTTTTTGGATAAGCCTTGCTATCTCAGTTACCGCTGATTCATAAACAGCATACAAAGATACTAGGAAAGTAGAACGGAATAATCTGGGTAGTAGAAATTCTATAACGTAATCTAACTCATATTGTTCTTCATGCCATTCTGGATCGTCGCGAGTCAAATTAAGTTTTTTAATTTTTCGTTGCGACCTCATTCTTTCAAATACTTCTTTATTTCTTATCTGCTCCTCTATAAGATTCAAATGATAATCAAGAGCGAATAACTCCGCTTCAATTTCAATCAATCTAAAATCCAGAGTTTGTGTATCCAACTTATTTACCTTCTATCCCAAGCGCAGCTTGGGAACCAGAAAATCACCCTTTAACCTCTTAACCTTTTAACCCTTTCGCCTTTTCGCCCTACTCCCTTAATTCCACTTCAGTCACCCCCGGATTGACTTCCCCGTGAATGGCCTTCACCAGGGGGTGGTGTTTAAGGTGCTCACGAACCGCCTGCTTCAACCGCCCGGTGCCCAGGCCGTGGATGATGTCCACCCGTTCCTGGCCGTGGAGCGCGGCCTGGTCCAGGAGGCGGTCCACCAGGGGCAGGGCCTCGTCCACCCGCAGGCCCACCACGTTGAGGCTGGGCAGGTGTTCCCGGGGGACGCGGTATGTGGGCGCAGCTTGGGCCCGGCCGCCGCCGGTGTCCGCCGCGGGGGTGATTTCCTCGGGGCTGATGCGCAGCTTGACGTTCCGCACCTGCACCGTGAGGCGGCCGTCCCGGGGGTGGATATCCAAAATTTCTCCGGTCAATCCCAGGGCGGGTAGAAAAATTTTCTGGCCGGGCCGAAATTCCGGGGCCTGGGGCGGGGCCGGGGCGGCCTCGGGCATAATTTGCGCCAGCAGCCGGGCCTGGCGCTCCGAAAATTCTTTTCGGAGTTTGCCCCAGGATTCCTCCCCCCGGCGCAGGTGCTGGACGATCTCTTTAAAATCCCGCTCCGCGGCCTTGATGGCGGCCAGGGCCTGGGCCCGGACCTCTTCCACCAGGCGGCGGCGCCGGGTTTCAAGTTCTTGACGCGAGGCTTCCAATTCTTGATGCCGGCGTTCCAATTCCTGCCGGTTTTCCGCCAGTTCCGCCTCTTTCAGGGCCAGGTGCTGCTGGGCCGCTTCTACTTCCGCCAGCAGCCGGTAGGCCCGGATATTCTCCTGGTCCAGGTAGGATTCGGCCAGGGCCAAGATTTCCGGGGACAGGCCCAATTCCCGGGCGATTTTCAAAGCATTGGAAGCCCCGGCCACCCCGTAGGCCAGGCGGTAGGTGGGCCGCCGGGTCTCCTCGTCAAAGACCACCGCCACGTTTTCAAAGCCCGGGGTGCGCTGGGCGAAACCTTTGAGGAGAGGTATATGAGTGGTCGCGGCGCCGTACGCCCCCCGTTGATAAAAAGCTTGCAGCAAGGCCAGTGCCAACGCGCCCCCTTCGTTGGGGTCGGTGGCGGTGCCCAATTCATCCAGCAGGATCAAGGCCCGGGGCGGCAGCGCTTCCAACATCTTCAAAGCCCGCTTCAGGTGGGCGGAAAAGGTGCTGAGGTCCTGCTGCAAATCCTGAGGGTCGCCGATGTCCGCGAAAACCTCGTCAAAGGGGGCGAACTCGCTCCCTTCGGCCACCGGGATGGGGATGCCGCTCTGTACCATGAGGGTCAAGAGGCCCAGGGTCTTCAGGGCCACGGTCTTGCCCCCGGCGTTGGCCCCGGAGATGATGAGGAACCGGTGCTCCGGGGTGAGATGGAGGTCCACCGGAACCACTTCCGGGCCGCCCTGTTCCCGGCGGCGCTGGGCCAGCAAGGGGTGGCGGGCCTGGCGGAAGTTCAGCCCGCCGCGGCTCCGCCAGATGGGCTCCCGGGCCTTGAAGTCCCGGGCGAAGTTCGCCTTGGCTTGAACCGCGTCCAACTCCGCAATGACGGCCAGGGTATCGCGAATATCCTCCAGGTGGCCCCGCATTAGGTCCGTGAGGCGGCGCAGCACCGCCTCTTCTTCCCGCTTTTCCTGGTTGATCAGCAGGCCCAGGGCGTTGTTGTGCTCCACCACCGCCAGGGGTTCCAGGAACAGGGTGGCCCGGGTCTGGGACTGGTCGTGGATGATGCCGGGAATCACGCCCTTGTGGTCGGCCTTGACGGGGATGACGTAGCGCCCGTGGCGCTGGGAGATGATGGGGCTTTGGAGGGCGTCCTGGTACGCGGGTTGGAAAAAGGTGTTTTTGATCAAGCGGTTCACCGCGTCCCGGGTCTGGGCCAATTCCCGGCGCACCCCGGCCAATTCAGGAGAAGCCTGGTCTAGGATGAAGTTGTGGGGGCTGATGCTCTGCTGAATGGCTTCCCGCAGGCGGGGGAGATCGTGAAGCTCTGCGGCCAACTCGGCCAGGCGGGGGGTGTGCTCCCCTCCCAGGGACAGGTGGTGGCGGGCTTCCCTGGCCAGTCGCAAGACCAGCAGCAGGTCGTTGAAAGCCTGGGGCGCCAGCAGGCTCCCCCGGACCACGGCTTTGGCCAGCCAGCGGGAGAGGTCGGGGAGGTCGGTTAAGGGAAGCGGCCCCTCCCGGTTCTCCAGGTCCTGGAGTTCTTGAATTTTTTGAAAATCGGTCTGGATGGCGGGAAGGTCGGACAGGGGCTTAATCGCCCCTACATGGGCGCGGCCCAGGTCCGAGACCGCATAACTCTGGAGTACCCCCAGGAGTTCGGGGAATTCCAGGGCGGTTAAAGTCTGCTCCCCCATACCGCTCCAGGTATTCCGAAAGGCGGGTTATACCATTCTCAGTTTAAACCGAAACCAACCTAAAATTTATCTATTCTTAATTCTTAGCTTTTTTAACCGAAGACCGAAGACCGAAGACCGTATTTATCAGGCAGAGAGGCACCGCTTGGCGATTTCCTGGATCACTTTGCCGTCCGCCTGGCCGGCCAGCCGGGCCATGGCGGCCTTCATGACCTTCCCCAGATCCTTGGGACCGGAGGCCCCCACCTCCTGGATGATCCGGGCCACTTCCGCGTCGCATTCTTCGGGGCTTAGTTGCGGAGGTAAAAAAGAGAGGAGGAAATCGAGTTCCTCCTCTTCTTTTTTGGCTAATTCGGGCCGCCTGGCCTTGGTGTACTCCGCCATGGCTTCCCGGCGTTGTTTTGCTTGGGTTGAAATTACGGTTTGGAGTTCGCCTTCCGTCACGGGGCGTTTCAGTTCCACCTCCCGGTGCCGGACCGCGGTTTTGAGCATCCGCAAAGTGGACAAGGCCACGGCCTGTTTGTTCTTCATGGCCTCTTTGAATGCCTTGTCCAGCCGCTCACGAAGGGAGTTCATGAACCCTCAATCTTCCGCAGCTTCTTAAGGGCGCGCTTCTTGGCCGCCAAAATTTTCTTTTTCCGCTTTATGCTGGGTTTTTCGTAATGTTCCCGTTTGCGAATTTCCGAGAGTATTCCGGCTTTCTCGCATTGTTTCTTAAAGCGTTTGAGGGCGACCTCGAAAGGTTCGTTGGGTTTCACCCTGACGCCGGGCATTCATTTCGCCTCCCTCCCATTGGGCAGATCCACCTAATAAACAAAGGCCATTAGGTGATAATTCCACAAACGAATAGTTTTTAACATTTATTTTAGAACTGTCAAGGCTTTTTGAAAAAACAGTTAACGATTATCAGTCAGAGGCCAGAGGTCGGGTATTTGCTAATATTATAAGGCTATTTAAATGGTTGGCAGTGGTGGGGCGGTAACTGATTAAAAAATGAAACGGACATTTGTTAAAAAAATCTTGAAATTAGAGCTTTTATGGGATTGATTATTGCCTAAGGGAGCTGCAGCGCCTTCCTACCGCGGGAGCGGCCGGGGAATAAAAGAAGTCAGACCGGTACTGTTTTCATAGCTGCCAGCAGCGCGGGCAATACTTCCCCGGATTTTCCCTGAAATACCCAGTCGCAATAAGGGGTCAAGGGGGTGGGGTCGGGATTGATCTCCACCAGACGGGCGCCGGACTCTTTGGCCCATAAGGCAAAAGAGGCTGCGGGCTGCACCACCCCGGAAGTTCCCGCCACCAGCATTATCTCCGCCAGGCGCAGGGCCTCGTGGGCGGTCTGAAGCCGCGCCGGGTCCAGGGCTTCCCCGAACCACACCACATTGGGCCGAAGCAGGGCTCCGCAGGCTTCGCAATAGGGCATGAGGGGCAGGGGAACCCGCCGGTCCTCGGCCACCCGCCCGCAGCCGGTGCAGCGCACCTCCCAGATGCTGCCGTGGATTTCCAGCACGTTTCGGGACCCGGCCAAGCGGTGGAGGCCGTCCACGTTTTGGGTTATAAGGGTGAATTCAGGGACCAGATGCTCCAGATCCGCCAAGGCCCGGTGCCCGGGGTTGGGGCTTACTTTAGCGATGAGGCCCCGGCGCCAGTCGTACCATTCCCACACCAGGCGGGGGTCGCGTTTAAAAGCCTGGGGAGTGGCCAGGTCTTCCGGGCGGTGGTTGCGCCACAGGCCCCCCGGCCCCCGGAAGGTGGGGACGCCGCTTTCCGCCGACACTCCGGCGCCGGTCAACGCCACCACCCGTTGGGCCTGGCGCAGGCTCTGGGCCAAATCGGCTAAGGGTGTGCTTGGGTTATAAATCGGGGATTCAGCCATTTTCTTTGGCGCCCTAGGAATTTCGCCGCCTTTTTCGGTAAACGCCCCGGAGCGCGAAGTTCCGACTTTGTGTGGACTTCTTAACATAAGTTTCAGAAAATAAACCCCCTTTTTAAATACCGTTTTCGGTTTTCGGTTAAGAGAATCAGTTGTTACCAATTGAGGGTGTACCATTTCCCAAGGAAACCGGTATAATGAAGAAAATTCGAAGTTATGGCAGGCAAATTATGGCGCTAAGAACCAGGGGCCGGGTTATTTTGGCCGGGATTTTGCTGCTTCTCATGGCGGGCTGCGTCACCGTCAAGGTCTCCGTGTTTGAAGAGCCGGGGCCGCTGGAGGAAAAAGCGGTCTCCGGCAAGGGCCGGGACAAGGTCTTGTTGATGGATGTTTCCGGCATCATCGTGGAAGGACCCCGGGGGAGCAGCATCTGGAGCATGAAGAGCTTCACCCGGCCCGAACGGATAAAAGAAGAGCTGGAAAAGGCCGCGAAAGACAGCCGCATCAAGGCCCTGGTGCTCCGGATCAACTCCCCCGGGGGCACGGTGAGCGGCTCGGATGTGGTTCTCCACGAAATCCAGGCCTTCAAGCAAGAAAAGGGGATCCCGGTGGTGGCCTGTCTCACCGGCGTTGCCACCTCCGGCGGTTATTACGTGGCCCAGGCCGCGGATACCATTATCGCCTACCCCACCTGCATCACCGGGTCCATCGGGGTGCTGGCCATGAAGCTCAACATCAAGGGGCTGATGGACAAGATTGGGGTGGACCCGGAAATGATAAAAAGCGGCCAATGGAAGGACTTTTGGTCGCCCTTCAAGCCCGCCTCCCCGGAAGAGAAACAGATTATGCAGGATGTAACCGACAGCTTTTACCGGAACTTTGTGGAGGTGGTGGCTAAGGGAAGGAACCTGAACGCGGCCCAGGCCCGGAAGATCGCGGACGGCCGGATCTTCACCGCGTCCCAGGCTCTGGACCTGGGCTTGGTGGACCGGGTGGGCTACCTGGATGACGCCATCAAGCTGGCCCAGGAAAAGGCCGGTTTGGCGGACGCCCGGGTGGTGCGGTATAACCGCCCTGGGAGCCACCGTCCCACCATTTATTCGATGCTCCCGAACCTGGAAATGGCAGGTCCCCAATTCCTATACCTGTGGTGGCCGGGAGAAATATAAGGGAAGAAAATTTAAGGTCTGGCCGGGGCAGCCGATAAGGAGAGCAAGGGGGTAGAGGAACAAGGCGGTAATCCTTCATTTTTCCTGGTTCGGTTGCCACTTTTTGAATTTTTGAATCATGGACGATAACGAAAAATACCCCCCCGGTCCTCAACAGCCGCAATGCGGCCAGGGATGTGTGGCGCAGCCGCAACCGGAAACCAACCCGCCGGAAAGCGACGGTGAAAATCCGGAGATTTTACGCTTGGTGGAATTAGCCCAACAGATAATCAATGAAACTCCCAACGCCCGGGCGGAAAAGGTGGCGGCTCTGAAAGAGGCCATCGAAGGAGGCGACTATCAGGTGGATTCCCGCAAGCTGGCCAACATCATCCTGGCGAAAATCCTGACCGGAATGGAATGAGTGGTTTACGGTGAACCCCGCCAGAAAAAGAATAACCACCAAGACGCCGATACACCAAGGTTCATCAAGGAAAATTATGGGCGTCCTGGGGCTCCGGACACCCCGAAATAATTTTATGAGGTCCTTAGTGTCTTTGGGTCCTTGTGGTTAATTTTTCCACCTGATTCCTCATTTCTCCGGTAGCCGCTGGACCTGCTGAAGCAGCAGGGCCGCCGCTTCTTCCACCTCCTCCCGGTTGGTGTAGCGCCCCACGCTGAGGCGCACGGCCCCCCGAGCCCTCTCAGGCGTTACCCCCATGGCCTGGAGCACGTGGGAGGGCTTTTCCTCCCCGGAGTGGCAGGCGGCCCCCAGGGACGCGGCCAGTTCGGGCAGGCCTTCCAAAATGGCCGCTCCGGATAGACCGGGGAAGGAAACATTCAAGGTATTGGGCAGGCGCTCCACCTCCGGGCCGTTGAGCGCCATATCAGGAAAACCCGTCTTGAGGCGGGCATGGAGTAGGTCCCGCAGTCCCTGGAGATGTTGCATATCCCGCTCCAGGCCCTCCCGGGCCAGGCGGCAGGCTTCCCCCAGGGCCACCAAGTAGGGCACGTTCTCCGTACCGGGCCGGCGTCCTCCCTCCTGGCCGGCGCCATAGAGGAGCGGGGTGAATGCCGCTCCTGGCCGGACATACAGTGCGCCCACTCCTTTAGGGGCATAAAATTTATGTCCCGCCAGGGTCAAAAAGTCCACCTTTAGCTCATCCACCTTCACCCTGACCTTTCCCACGCTTTGGGCGGCATCGGTGTGAAACCAGACTCCTGCCTGGCGGGCCAATTCGCCGATCTCCACTAGGGGCTGGAGCGCCCCGGTTTCGTTGTTGGCGTGCATGACACTGATGAGAATGGTTTGGGGGGTTATGGCCCGGCGCACTGCTTCATGGTCCACCCGGCCGCCGCCATCCACGGGCAGAAAAGTCACCTCAAAACCCCGGGACAGCAAGTGGACGCAGGGATTGAGCACCGCAGGATGCTCGATGGTGGTGGTGATGATATGACCCCGGCCGAAATGCTCCGCCACTCCTTTGAGCACCGTGTTGTTGGCCTCAGTGGCGCCGCTGGTGAAGATGACTTCTTCGGCCCGGCCGCCCAGGAGCAGGGCAGTTTCTTCCCGGGCCCGGGCAATCGCGGCCTGGGCCCGTTGGCCCAGGGGATAGCCGCTGCTGGGATTGCCGAATTCCCCGGTGAGATAAGGCCCCATGGCCTGCACCACTTCCGGGGCGATGGGCGTGGTGGCGTTATAATCCAGATAGATCATGGCCGCTTCCACCTTTCGATGTTTGGTTGCTTTGAGAGGCTGATTTGGGTGAGGGGGCCAGGGGCACCCGCCCCTGCCCCCTCCCCCAAACCCCCGCCCCCAACCCCTTAAGGGGGGACTAATTTGGCTGTGGAAGTCGGAGCCTGCGGCTCCGACTTCCACAGCCCCCATACAGGGGGTGGAGAGGGGAGTTTGAAGGGAGGGCGGGGGACCCTTACGAAAAATTGTCCCCCGGCCCTCCCCTTAAATTATTTCCTTCCCCGCCGCGTGCAGGGCGTTTTTCAGGGCCAGGGCTTTTTCCGCCACGGCCATGGGATTGACGCCCAGGATATAGATCATGGGTTCCCGCCCGAATCCCCCGCTGTCGTAAAGCAAATCCCAAGGGAGGTCTTGGGCCTGGGAGGTCCAGGCTGCGGCCCGGCAGGGGGACCCCGCTTTGGAAATCCAATCGCCGTCCATGGAGACGCCCTGGAGGTGAAGCAAGGGGGCCAGTTCCTCGATGCCCTGGAAATAGCGGATATTCATGGCGGCCCGGAGTTCCGGACGGACTTCCAAGGCCGCCAGGATCAGGGCGGCAATGTGACGGGAGGCCCCAAAAGCCGGCGGCGCGGGAATGACCAGCCCCTGGGGGGTTTTCACCAGCCGCCCGGGAAACGCGGCCACGTCCTGGGGGCCTTCGGCATAGGCCGCGGCATAACCCAGGTTAGTCATGACTTCCGGAACCAAGGGGCTAATATCTTCTTCCTGCAGACGCCGGGCCGCCAGGCTCAGGGCCTTGAGCGCCTCGTAGCGGCTCAGGTCCCGGGCAAAGGGGGCGTAAGGGTTAACCGGCCCCTTACCCCGGCCCAGGGGGAGGCCCCAGCGCAGGGCCTGGGCTGCCAGCCGCCGGGCCTGGTTCACCGCCTCGGGCAGGGATAGGCTCTGGGCCAGGCCCGCGGCGCAAGCCGTAGCCACCAGGCAGCCGGAGCCGTGGTTGTGGGGAGCCTTAAGCCGCGTCCCCGGCAGGCGGTAGGAATTTTTGCCGTCGGTCAGGACGTCCACCGGCTCGCCGGGCAGGTGGCCGCCTTTGGCCAGGACCCATTGGGGGCCTTGGGCCTGGAGGCGACGGGCCGCGTCCTCCAGGTGGTCCGGAGTTTCAATCTTCAAACCGGTGAGGCGGGCGGCCTCCGGGGCGTTGGGGGTAAGCAGAAAGGTCAGCGGGAATAATTCCTCTTTCAACGCTGCGACCCCCTCCTCATCCAACAGGGGGAAGCCGTCGCCTCCCGCGGCCAGCACCGGGTCCAGGACCAGGGGAACCGGCGGGGCTGTTTTAAGACGCCCGGCCACGGCTCTGACAATGGCGGCGCTGCCTAACATGCCGATTTTCACCGCATCGACGGGGAAATCAGCCAGCGCCGCGTCCAATTGGGCCGCCACCACCTCCGGGGCCACCGGGTGGACCGCCTGGACGCCCAGGCTGTTCTGGACAGTAAGCGCGGTGACCACCGTGAGGCCGTAGGCGCCCAGGAGGGTGGCCGTCTTCAGGTCCTGCTGCAGCCCCGCGCCCGCGCCCGGGTCGGAGCCGGCGATAATGAGAACGGTTTTCATGGCTAATATCCTTCATATGGCGGCACTGGCTTATGGCCTTATTATTAGGCATAGGCGGGACGCCTGTGCCACCATGGACTTGTTGGCATTTCGATTCTTTCGGTTAAAATGGAGTCTCTTTTAACTGAAAACTGAAAACTGTTTACAGGCTTCTGCCCCCGGCCAGGCAGCGCCGGGCTTCAGCCACCAGCGCTCGCCGGTAATCCCAGGAAAGATAGCCGTTCCTGGCGATGCGCAACTCCGCCAGGGCCATGTAAAAGGGATTGAGAAAGTAAAGGCGCTCTTCCAATTCCGATCCCCGGGGGATGGCAGCCAGGTAAGCTTCGAAAAAGCGGCGGATGGCCCCTTCGGCGGCCTGCCAATTCCCGGTGCGCCAGCCCCAAGCGTGTTTCAACTCCCCCGCCACCCAGGAAAGGTCGAAGAGGCGGTCTCCCAGGCGCAAACGCTCCAGGTCCAGGGCCACGGCCCGGCCGTTGGGGAAAAGAAAATTGGTGGGGGTGGCGTCGCCGTGGAGGACCACGGGGGAATCGGGAAACCGGGAGAGGCGCGGGGGCCACTTTTCTCTTTCCGCCGCCAGATGGGCCTCGTCTTCCGGGGAGAGCAGCCCCGAGTCTCCAAGTTGGCGCCGCAGCTTATCGAAATATCCCAGAGCTTCCGCAATGGAAAGATGGGTGGAGGAAACGGGCCGGGCGTGGAAGCGGGCCAGCAGCCCCGCCAGGTTTTCCAGGCCCGCGTGCAGGGCGTCTTGGGCGCCATTAGAGCAGGCCATCCCCAGCAGGTAGTCCAGGTCCGGGCCGGGAACGGACTCCAGCAGCAGCCCCAGGCGCCGGGCAGGATGGCGTCCCAACAGCCGGGGAAGGAGACCGGCCTCCCAACCCAGGCCGTTTTGGGCGGCCCAGAGATAATGGTCATATTCCTGCACCACCCCCTGGTCTTGCAAGGACTGAGGGGGAAAGGCGTGGAAAAATTTCCCCACCACGGCCTTATCACCTCCGGCGCACCGGAAGCGGTACACCGGGCGGGAGGAGGGTAGCTGTTCCAGGATTATTTCCCGGTCAGGAGAATCATCCTCGCCAAGAATACCCCTCAAGGATTTCAACAGGGAGGGCTCGGGAGACGGGAATTTCACGGTTATACCACTTTACCTTTCAATCGTTACAAACTGCTTATTTGGGCCTATTGATTTCATAAATACTATTAACCGAAAACCGAAAACTGTTTCATACTGCCTCCAGCCGCTGCCGGGCTTCCTGCCAGCAGCCCAAGGCCCCGATGAACTGGGGGTGGGGCGGCACCAGGACCTGAAGCCCGCTCCGTTCCCCAAGAAGGCGCACCACCGCCTGGTTCCGGGCCACCCCGCCCACGAAGACCAGGGTGGGGCAAGGGTAGCGCCGCACCATGAGGTGGGCCCGCCGGGCCACCGAGGCGTTGACCCCCGCGGCGATACGCTTCGGGGCCACCCCTCGCAGCAGGTGGCCGATAAGCTCGCTCTCCCCGAAGATGGCGCAGGTGTGGGAGATCTCCACCGGCTCTTCCCAGGCCCGGGCGAATTGGGTCAAGGGCAGGTGGAGAAACCGGGCCATGTTTTCCAGATAGCGGCCGGTGCCCGCGGCGCAGCGGTCATTGGTGAGAAAGTCGAACACCCGTCCCTCTTTGACATACAGGACCTTGGTGTCCTGGCCGCCCATCTCCAGAAGAACGAAATGGTCCAGGCCGGTCTGCGATTTGGCCCCCAGAAAATGCGCCCGGATTTCGGTGATGGTGGGGAAATGCTCTTTTAATAGTTCCTTGCCGTAGCCGGTGGCCACCAGCCGCTCCGGGGGGGCCAGGCCCAACCGCGCCCAATCCACCGTCAGCCGGCCGCCATTGCGGCCCAGATAGTCCCGGTAAAAAGTGAGGCTGTCCAGTTCGTGCCGCCCCAGACCGCCGTCGGGCCTGGTATAGACCAGCTTCACAAACCGGCTGCCGAAATCCAGGCCGAGGGTTAGTTTTCTGTTTTCTGTTTTCTGTTTTCTGTTCATAAAAAAAATTTTATTGCCGGGAGCTTCATATACGCGTTTTTAAATTTCCTTAGGTCCCTGAATATCAAATTAAAGGAAACAATTGTTTCTGGCTTAACCACAGAAAACCGAAAACCGAAAACAGATCTTAACGCAATACATCAACAAAAGCCTCCAGGCGCATGCGGGTGCGGGAGTCCAGGGGCGCGGGGCGGTCGCCTTCGATGGTCAGAATAGGGATATGCAGTCGCTCCCGTATTACTTGATCAAACATCTGGCGGAAACAGAAGCTCTGGGTATAGTGCACAATTCCGTCCAGGCGCCGGGTCTTGACCGCCTCCTCCAGGTCCGCCAGGCGCCCGAAAATATCGTAGGGGTAAGTATAGCGAAGATATTGATCCGCCAAATCCAGGTCCGGGTAGGGCATGCTGAACTGGCGGGGAATTTCGTTGAAGACCACTTCCCCGTCCAGCTCTTCCAGGTAGTCCCACAAGTTGGTGAAAATTGGGGGAATACCCGCCAGGCCTAGACGCACCTTGGCCTTATAAGGCTTCCGGCCTCGGGCTTTCTTAAGAAAGTCTGCCACTTTCTGGGCATAGGCTTCCACGTCGGATTCAAAGTCCGAGCTGGCGATGAGGTATTGAAAATTCTCCCGGCCCCGGACCTGGCCGGTTTCCCAGGTGAGACGGTCCAATTCCCGTAAGTTGCGACGCAACGGGCGCAGCTTTTCCTGCACCCGGACCACTTCCTCAGTGGCGGCGCCCAGGCGGGCCGCCAAGGCCGCGATTTCCCGGCGTATTTGCTCCCGGTTGGGAGGATAAGGGAATTGGAAGTGGATGACCTCCCGGCCTTCCGCTTCCAGGATTTCTCCCAGGGCCTGGGTGTAGGAGCAGTCTCCCTGGCAGGCCGCAATGACCGCCCGGATATCCGGCCGGCGGCTGAGGGCGGTGTAAATACCCTTGACCCAGGCGCAGATGGTCCGGGGGAAGCCCGCGGCTTCCGCGTCGCTCACCCAGGCCAGGGCCTCGGGACTGGCGATGAAAATATTGTTCAAATCCACCGGTGTCAGCCCCGCAGCCAGGACCACTTCCACCGGAATGGTGGTGGTGAGGCCCATAAGGGCGCCGGGGGGGAAAGGCTTAATACAAGGCATAGAGGCCATATGGTTTTCGGTCTTCGGTCTTCGGTCTTCGGTTTACTGCTCACTGTTCGCTGCTCACTGAGTTATCAAGGAATTTCACCCTCTTGCCAGTGAATCTCTTTGATACCCTCGGTCCGGGAGAGGGCGCTGACAATGTGTCCCCAGGGAACCTCCTCATGGCTTCGGAGGCGCAGGTTGTAGGTCACCGTGTTGGACGGAATCTCCGCCTTGTAGTTGATGAACTGGATGGTGAAATTATGGCCCCCCAGAATTTCCCGGATCTTTTTGAGAGGTTTTTCGGCGCGGTCGTACTTGAGGCTGAGAATAGTAAATTCATCCCGGTGGAAGATAGCTTTTATCCACCGGAAGACATAGAGAATGAGCAGACTGATGGCGGCGCCCATGAGCGCCGGGGCCAGATAGCTGGCGCCGATGGCCAGGCCGATGCCGGTAACCAGCCAGAGGCCGGCGGCGGTGGTCAGCCCCCGGACCGTGCCCTTGCCGGTAATGATGGCCCCGGCTCCCAGAAAACCCATGCCCGCAATGGCATAGGAGGCGATGCGTCCCGGGTCCAGGCGCACCACGGACTGGGTCACCCCCAGATGGCGGTAAAGCTCTTCCATGTGCAGGGAGAGCATCATCATCAGGCAAGAACCTACGCACACCAGGATGTAGGTTCGCAGGCCAGCGGCCTGACCGTGCTTCTCCCGTTCAAATCCGATGGCGCCTCCCAAGACCGAGGCCAGGGCCAATTTGGTTCCGTAAATTAAAATCTGCTGCCAATCCACCATGGCTGCCACCTCCTTCCAGCCGGTTTCCATCTCAGTTTTAATGATGCGCAGTGCGACCCCTACATTAACCGCGGGGCGGGCGGGAACCGAAGATGGCGGTTCCCACCCGCACCAGGGTGGCGCCTTCTTCCACCGCCACTTCATAGTCCCCGGACATGCCCATGGACAGCTCGGCCAAGGGAGCCGGGACTATCTCTATCTCCCGGAGGCGGTCCCGAAGCTCCCGCAAGGCCCGGAAGTAGGGACGGACTTCCTCGGCGGAAAGCCAGGGAGGCATGGTCATCAGTCCCACCACCCTTAAGTGGGGCAGGCAGGCGATGTCCCGAAGCAGGTCCGGGACTTTTTCCGGGGCGGCCCCGGACTTGGTCTCTTCCCCGGCCAGGTTCACCTGGATGAGGATATCCTGGACTTTTTGAAGCTGGGCCGCGGCCTGGTCCAACGCCTGGGCCAGCTTGAGGCGGTCCACCGAGTGGATCAGGTCGAAAAGCTCCACCGCGGCCTTAGCTTTCTTGCTCTGGAGATGGCCGATGAAATGCCAATGGAGCCCCGGGCCCAGGGCCGTAATCTTTTCTCTAGCCTCCTGGACATAATTTTCTCCGAAGAGCCGGTGGCCGGCGGCCACTGCCTGGCGCAGGCGCTCCAGGTCCACGGTCTTGGTCACCGCAATGAGGCGCACCCCCCCGGGGTCCCGGCCGGCCCGCCGGGCCGCGGCCGCGAGGCGCTGTCGAACTGCTTCCAGATTTTGGGCGATCTGGCTCAAGATGTGTTTCCTGTTTTCCGTTTCCTGTTTTCTGTATGGGGCCGAGCCGTTTCGGGCGCCATAAATTGCGCCCCTACGTCCAGATCGAACGCGGTCAAGGTGTTTTGAAAAGTAAGGCGGGCCACTTCTTCAAAGGAAAGATGGTTAAGCTCCGCCAGCAGCCGGGCGGTGGCCGCCACATAGGCCGGCTCATTGCGCTTCCCCCGCCAGGGCTGGGGCGGCAGATAAGGGGCATCCGTTTCCACCAGCACCCGGTCCAGGGGTATCTTTTTGGCCACCTCCCGCAACGGCCCGGCCGCAGGGTAAGTGAGGGTGCCGGAAAAAGAGAGATGCAGCCCCAGGTCCAGGAAGGCCCGGGCCTCCTCATAGCTCCCGCCGAAACAGTGCATCACTCCGCCGTGGAGGCGCCGCTTATGGTCCCGGAGAATTTCCAGGGTGGCGGCGGTGGCGTTCCGGGTGTGGATCACCACGGGTTGGCCCAGGCCGGAAGCCCATTCCAGTTGACGGCGAAACCACTGCCGCTGCACCTCTTCCGGTGAGCGCCGGCGGTAGAAATCCAACCCGATTTCCCCCACTGCCACCACTTTGGGGTCCCGGGCCAGAGTTGACAAGGCCTCCAGGTCGCCATCCGTCAGGGCCTTGACGCCGTGGGGATGCACGCCCACCGTGGCAAAAACTCCGGGGAATTTCCTGGCCGTGGCCAGAACCTGGCTCGAATTCTCCAGGCCGATGCCCACATTGATGATGAGGGCCACCCCGGCTTCCGTGGCCCGAGCCACCACCGCGGCCTGGTCCGGGGCAAATTCCGGCATATCCAGATGGGCGTGGGAATCAGCCAGCACGATAGACATGGACGAATATTCCTTATCATGGTAAAATATCCCAAATTTTACCGGTCTGCAAGGAGAGGCGGTGGCCGCCTGGATATTGGCAATACTATGCCTGGGCTGGATCTGCTGGGGTACGCCCCTCGCGGCGGCCGCGGATTTAAGCCATTCCCCCCCCCGGTGGCAGAACCTGGGAAAAGGTCTCAGCTTCGCCCTAATGGACGTTCTCCGGGATGACGACGTGGCCGGGGCCTTGGCGGTGGTTAAAATCGACCCCGGGGCCAACGCCTTCCGGATCTTTCACCATAAGCCCCAGAAAATCACCGCCTGGCAGCAGGAGATCCAGGCCCAGGTGGTGTTCAACGCCAGCTTTTATGGGACCGATGGCAAACCGGTGGGACTGGTCGTCTCCGACGGCAAACTGGTGGGGCCTCTCAAAAACCCCCAGATGCGAGGCATGTTCGTGGCTGAACCCAAGGGAGTTTCGCCGGATCTTCCTCGGGCCACCATCCTGGATTTGGTCGTCAGCCCCATCCAGCCTCACAAGCTGCCCTGGACCCAAGGAGTCCAATCGTTCCCGCTGCTGTTGGATTCCAAGGGGCGCATCCGGGTGCACCCCAGCGATAAGGCGGCCCACCGCACCGTCATCGCCACCGACCACAGCGGCAACATATTGGTGTTCAACACTCACAGCGGCAGTCTCACCCTGTACGACCTGGCCCGGCTTCTCAAAAACAGCGAGCTTGAGGTGGACGCCGCCCTTAATCTGGACGGCGGCACCGAGGCCCAGCTTTACATAAAAACCAAGGACTTCGAGTTCTTCTCCCCCCCTGCCTGGGAGACCCAGTTAGGCAGCCTTATTGACCGGAAAGCCTTTGAACTGCCCACGGTAGTGGGGGTTTTTCCGCGGTGATAACAATGATACACCCCCATGACACCAAGACGCCAAGTTCCACTAAGAATATTCTCCGGGTGGTGGGGCGTCCCCAAATAGCCCACCACCCGAATTTTTCCTTGGTGAACCTTGGTGTCTTGGCGTCTTGGGGGTGAAGAAATGTCTTTTTATCTCATCTTGGGCGCGGGCCGCTTCGGGCGGCTGGCCCTGGAGCGCCTGGGCCGCCGGGATCAGGAGGCCCGCTTTCTCATCGTGGACCCCGACCCTAAAGCCCTGGCCGCGGCGGTCAGGGGTTTAAATTCTGAGAATATAATGGCGGTACAGGCCGAGGCCGGCAAGTTTCTGGCGGATAATTTGGGGGAGGACAGCCCCTGGGACTGGATCATCCCCACGGCGCCGGTGCACGTTGCTTATGTCTGGCTGCGCCAAGGCTCTCTGGCGGGGGAGGACTGGCAGACATTAGCACCGCCCGAGATGATGGCGGAAGTTGCACCCGTGGTCCTTAAGGGGCCGGAGGAGGAACTTTACCTCAGTTACGCCGGCCACCTCTGCCCTGACGACTGCACCGAGCCGGACGTCTGCCCGGTGAGCGGAGAACCCCGGGAGACGGCGTTATCCGAGGCCCTGGCCGCCCTCCAGGTCCCGGAGTATGAGATCCTGGTCATGGTCAGCCGGCCACTGGCTCCCGGGGTGGGAGGCTATCAACCACGGGAGCTTTGGAAACTGGGCCGGAAGATGAAGTCATGCGCCGGGAAAGTCATGATCGCCACGGCTTGCCGCTGCCATGGGGTGGTCCACGGCCTGGAGCGCCGGGAGGTGAGCCGGTGAGTTTCGCCTTTCCCGGGGTGGTGGGGACTTCCCCCCGGATGGCCGAGTTGGTGCGGCTCCTGGATCTGGTGGCCCCCACCGAGGCCACGGTCCTGCTGTTGGGAGAAACGGGCACCGGCAAGGAGTTGGCGGCCCAGGCCATTCACCGGAACAGTCCCCGGCGGGAGGCCCCTTTCGTGGTGGTCAATTGCGCCACCCTCCCCGAGACCCTGCTGGAGAGCGAACTCTTCGGCCACGAACGGGGCGCGTTTTCCGGGGCCGTGGCCCGCAAAGAAGGGCGGTTTGCCGCGGCCCACCGGGGCACCTTGTTCATGGATGAAGTGGGGGAATTCAGCCCCGCCATCCAGGCCAAGATCCTGCGGGTGCTCCAGTCCCGGGAGTTCGAACCGCTGGGCGGCGCCCGCACCGTGAAGGTGGACGTGCGCCTCATCGCCGCCACCAACCGGGACCTGGAAGCCATGCTCCGGGAGAGCAAGTTTCGAGAGGACCTTTTTTTTCGCCTCAACGTCTTCCCCATCGTGCTGCCGCCGCTGCGGGAACGCCTGGAGGATTTGCCTCTCCTGGCCAGGGAATTCCTAAGGGTTTATGCCGAGAAAAACCACCGTCCGGTGAAAACCCTGGCCCCGGAGGTGGAGGAGGCGTTCCGCCATTATCCCTGGCCGGGAAATATCCGGGAATTGGAAAACGTCATAGAACGGGGGGTCATCATTTGCCCGGGAGAGACCCTGACCTTGGAAGATTTGCCCCCGGGAATTCAACCCTATGGTCTGGGCCTGACCGGAGAAGAAGACCCGGAACCCAACCTGGCGGAGCTGGAGCGCCAGCTCATCCGCCGCACCCTGGACAAGGTGGCGGGGCGGCGCCGGCAGGCCGCGGAAATCCTGGGGATTTCCCTGGATGAGCTGAATGTGAAGATGCGGGCTTATGGATTGGATTGAATCCACAGATTTCGTTATATTCACGGATTAAGGATAAGATTATGTTCTTTCCACCCCTCATATTCATGTTAATGATGGCTTTCTTGTTCCTGGCCCTGATCCTCCTGCCCTTTCTGATGGTGGGGCTGATAGGGGAAGCCTTCGCCAGGCTGGGCATCTCCCCCGGCATGATTTTCTGGCTCCTCATCTTCACGCTGTTGGGGAGCATGGTCAATATCCCCATCACATCCATCAAGGGGCCGGTGGTTACGGGGGAGCAGGTGATTTCCTATTACGGCATGAAGGTGCGGCTGCCCCGGGTGACGCGGGCCCAGGAAACCGTGCTGGCGGTGAACGTGGGCGGGTGTGTCATTCCGGTGGTCTTGTGTATTTATCTTTTGACCAAAATTTCCTTCGGGGTTTTTCTTCCCATCCTGGTGGCCATCGTCACCGTGGTGGTCAACCGTTTGGCCCGGCCCATCAAAGGGCTGGGCATCGGGGTGCCGGGGCTGGTTCCGCCCCTGGTGGCGGTTTTAGGAGCCTATCTCCTGGCCCCGCCGGAGTTGCGGGCCCCCAGCGCTTACATTGCCAGCACCCTGGGGATTTTGATCGGCGCCGATCTGCTGAACCTGGGAAAGATTGCCCAACTGGGCGCGCCGGTGGCCTCCATCGGCGGGGCCGGCACCTTTGACGCCATTTTTTTAAGCGGCATTCTGGCGGTGTTGCTGAGTTAAGGATCAGGGGTCAGTCATCCATGAGCCGCTGGCTCACCCGTAATAAATGAACAGATATTTTTGGGGGGAGGGCAGGGA
>Ga0194111_10001863_pt1 | contig 25882 bp, 32 predicted proteins | sample TA2KigC300mmetaG_FD_146194 | JGI IMG/M metagenome (GOLD analysis project Ga0194111, IMG submission 146194) | Freshwater microbial communities from Lake Tanganyika, Tanzania - TA2015033 Kigoma Deep Cast 300m | ecosystem: Environmental > Aquatic > Freshwater > Lake | place: Tanzania: Lake... | reverse complement strand
TTTTACGATTATTTTAATAGGGTCAGCCATTTATTACCTCCTTAGGTTAAACTTATATATTTCCAATTTGCATCAGAGTGCGTATTATTGTCAAGAGCTATCCAGAGTTTGCTGTTTACATCGGATCAGTTTCTTGAGCCAAGAGGCAGCTGATGCTTATTTTATATACTTGTGCGTTTGTTAAGGACTCCAGTACCACTTCATCCAGCCTCATTTGTCCGTTTACTTCGGTCTCATACCAGCCAATAGTTACGCCGGTAGCCGGGTTGGATTTAGATACTCCATCGTATGTCCATAATTGAATCTGAAAGCCAGATGGCAAGACCACATAGTTGGTAACTCCGAGGGCTGCCAGTATAGTCGCTTCCGTGATGGTTTTAGTTGTCCCGGACTGGGTCCATTGCAGCGCATAAGTCCGTGACACTTTGGATGCCGCGAATGACACAAGCGTCGCAACTGCCGCCAAAAGACCGCTCAGAGCATCGTCAACATTACTTCCGTGAATACTTGAGAATGATATATGCTCTGCAGCGTGGTTATAATCGCTACCGTCAAGATGATCCACAATCTTGTTGATATCTTCCGACGTCACATTACACTGCACTGATTCGCTGTTGATGTAGGGAAAACCCAAGCTACAAGCTGATAATAGTTTGTTCGTAAATTGCTGTATGGAATCGATGTCCGCTATATCACCAGCAGCAGAACCGCCGATAGTTTTCCCTTCCAGCAGCAGAGCTTTTAATACAGAAAGCAAGGCTATTTTATTAGCGCCGGATTGCAGCAAAGTCATATAGTCCGTAAGGTTCAGCGAGCTTGCCACAGGCAGTTCACTCAGTTTATAGTCATCAAACATGATAACCTCCTAATCTTTTAATATTTTACCACCGCTTTCCAGTAGCAGGTAACCACCGCTTTCCAGAAGCAGATAGGACGGGATAAATGTGTTTACTACCTTGGGCAATTCCGGGATTTGATAGACTGAATAGAACTTCAATTCAAGTTCTTGACCGCACTCGTATCTTTCGATGTCCTCGGGTTTAATCTTACCTTTAAAATAACAGGTAATTGCCAGGGTATAATAGACTCCTGCAGCAAAGCGAGGTTGAATGGTAAACGGAGTATTTGTTCTGTAGGATTCATTGATAATATCGAACAAACTGAAGAAAGAGAGGTAATCGTCCGGTTTGTAATTAGACAGCTTGACGGTGATGACTGCATCCCAGCCGATCAAGCGGACCAGGTTTTTTTTATTGAAGGTCCTTTTTTCAAAGAGTTCGGGTTCGAATTCGATTTCGCCTTTATTATGCAGAAAATCAAAGGTGACGGTCTTCTGCCCCAGGGTAAACTTTACGCCACCAAAGCCCCAGACGGACTTGAATTCGCTCATAATGGTTGTGATTCTACCGCTAACCCTTTGATGGCGGTTTGGTCAGCATCGATATTATAATCCGCATCGGTAGCTAAAATCCAGTAATAATTATGCCGGTAAAATGTCGGCACATCCAAATGCTTACCTCTCAGAACAATCTCAACTTTATAACGATACACATTGTTCATAGCTGCAATATAATAGTTGTTTATGGCAGTAGAGATGACATCCCCCTGGTTAAGAAAGCTGAGGTCGGTGCTGAATTCATTTTTAGTCACATAATTACCATTAATTTTGGGAATGCCTATCAGGTCATCCGGGTTAATATCAATATTATAAACAGGTAAACCGTACATTGGGTCCTGTTTTTTTCTATCCACGACCCGTATGGAATACGCTTCAATTTTGAGATAGGCATTGAGGATTTTTATGAGAGCAGAAATCCATTCCCAAAGAGGAAGGTCTTTGGTTTCGGCAGCCCGGACATCGGTAAAGGCAATATCCCCGCTAAATTCCACTGTTCCATCAATCACCCGCCATTGGGTCTGTCCGGATATAAACAGAGTCTGGCTATTGTCGTCCCAGGGCAGACCGTAGCCACTGCCCAACCAGGGAAGGGAATCGAACCATTGCTGCACAGATTGCTCGTTTTGATTATGCCATTCAGTATTTCCAGAGGCATGTCTCATAAACACTTCTGCAGTGTTCCTTACAACTTCTTTTGTAAAAACTCCCCCGGGCAGCTGACTTATCAGATTGGTCCCATTTATCTGATAAATGCCCCATAATACCTTCTCGTTTTTACCTATTAAATAGTTCTCAGGATTCTGAGAAGTTTCAGGAGTGTATAGATAACTTAGCCAGGCTTTATAATGAACATAGGTTAAAATAAGCTTTCCAGCTGTTCTATCTATCCTCAAAACCCGCCTGTCTATAGGGTCAACGCCGAAGTAAGTATCAAATGTTTCCTGATAGTCGTGCTCGGAGCGGTCAAAGATGACCATATCGGTCACCAAGTTCGGAGTCCAGTTCACGCCTTCATATTGATTGATTACCATAGGCAGGTAAAAAGGCTCGAAAAAAGCTCGTTTGTTATAAATAATAGTGTTAAGCCCGGTGACTATTTCACTGATAGTTTGATAGCTTTCAAACTCGACCAAAGGCTTGGTCAGGTTTTCACTGAAATCTTTGAGGACACGCAGCAGATCAACAAATGTGGCTGTAATTTCCTTGAGGTTGGAGCGATGTTCCTGGATGGAAAAGTTAGTGCCCGGCAGCCAGCCGACATACCAGGTCTGTTCCGGTCGGCTGCTTTCGAGGATTGCACAGACTCGGACGTAGCCCAGATAGGTATTTGCCGGATGATTATTGATGGTTTGCTCAATCCAGGTATCGACGAGAAAGGAGCATTTCAAGGTCCGGGATTCCTGGCTGAAGAAGTTGATCCCGCTTACGGCAATGGGGTCGAGGTTAAAGTCCCAAAAATCGTCTATTTGATGTCTTTCACCGGCAGAATTGATGAGCGTCAGGCGCATATTCATCCCGCTTCACCCTGCATTTATATATGTCATTCCTGCGAAGGCAGGAATCTTAGTCATTCGTAATTTATAATTTTTCATATCGTATCCGCAGCCAGTTGCTGATTACCCAGGTAAATATGTTTAGCCCACTGTTTGGCATCTGGAGAGGTGGCATCGATCACCACTTTGATTTGACCGATGACCTCACGCACGCTGTCTTTGACCAACTTACCGATACCGGTACCGCCTGAAACTACACCACCTGCAGCATACCCGCTTCTTGACATGCCATTCCCCTGGAATCGGTAACCCTGTCCGCCTCTGTTTATCATTTCCAGTATCGGCAGCCACTGCTTCGTAGACTCCGCATTGACCACATATTCCTCATCGCTGATCCACACCAGGTTGGCATCATCCCGCGGACCACCTCGTCCTTTAAATAATCCACCAGACGCAAACTTCTGGGCTTTGATTAAGGCTATCTGCGCTGTCCCCATTGCTCCGATTATCCCGGCAAAGATAGGTCCCAATACCGGTCCCATGGTCAGAGCCTTGGTTATTGCTTCCGCTGTATTGATTACCGACTGCACCACAGCCATATTCTGCTGCACCCGCTTCAGCTTCCGCTCTTCGGCATCATATTTTTTATTGATTTGGGATTTGGCATTGGCAATATTTTCAGCGCTCCATTTTTCTTTGGCAGCGATCTCATCAATTTTAGCCAGTTCTTCCTGGCGTTTCTGCCGGTTGACCTCGATCATCCGGTTGGTGATGTCCGTAATGCCGTTGGACAGCGTCTGATATGAGGCTTGAGCAGAATTTATAATCGTGCGGTCGGCTTCACTATCCAAACCCAGCAGTTGTCCCCAAAACCAGCCGTTGTCTTTTTTGCCGGCGTTGAGCTTGGCTATTTCTAATTGCTTTTCCAGTTTCTTGAGCAACTCCGCCACCACCGGATCAGCGGCAAACTCCTGTAGCTTTACCTTGAACTCTTGCAGGGAGGTTGCCGTTTCCTTCCACTGCTGCACACCCAATTGACGGGAATCCGCCATCGTCGCCATCAACCGCTCATATTCGCCGATCAGGTTATTGATCGGCTCCCGGAGCTTGTCATCCCAGGCGGTCTTTTCTGCATCCAAATCTGCTTTTCGTTTCGCAAACAGTGTATCGTGCTGGGCTTGACTGAGCATCCCGGAATTTAGCTGAGCATCCAATTCTTCTTGATTTGGAATAGTTTGTGTAAATAATATGATTTGTCCTGAAATTTTAGCGCTTCATAATATTGCTTTTGAGCCTCCAATCGTCTATTTTCCAGCTCTTTGTCCAACTTCTCCTGTTCTCTCTTTTTCCATGCGTCTAATTCAGCTATTGCGGCTTTTTCTGCTTCTGACCCTTCTTTTGTCGCTGCTTTGATGATGCTCAACCTACGGTCGTATTCCTCTAGCAACTTCTGGGTGGCTGTTAAAGATTCCGCGTGCATCTCAGCATTCATTCTTTGAAATTCGGATACTTGATCGACAGTTCCAGAGGCGGCACTATCATCATCAGAAGCAGATTTGTTTTTGTTGAACCCATCACGCAACAGCTTTAGTTTAGCATCATAAGCACGTAAAGAGGCATCAACCATGGCATTAAAATCACCTTCATAGTTATCGAATGTGCCGATTAGCTGGTCATACGTCTGACGTGTAACATCCATGAACTGCTCGGCAAATTCTATGGTTGGATCGACTTTAGCCTTGAGTTTCTCCCAGAGTGTTTCCAATCCTGCTGTATCACCCAGGGCAATAGCCTCAATAACCGCCTTTGGTAAATTGTTTATCACTGGCAGTATTGATTCAATCATACTCGACATGCTTTGGCTTATCATGTGCACGCTTCCCGTGGCCACGGAGGTCATATATACAAATAGATTAATAATCCCCGTAACCACAGTTGAGGTGTTTAATAGTAATGCCGAATTAAAACGAGCCCATTCTATTGTCTGCTCACGTAACCTATCGACAGTTTGTTCACCGGATTGTTTAATTCTCTGATTAGTCCTGTCCATTAAAACAGCAAGCCCCACGGTAAACGTATTGAATGCCGGTAACAGCTTTTCACCAACAGTTTCCCGTAGATTACCAAAAGCAATATTGAGTTTATTGATACCGCCCGCATAGGTGGAGGCATAGGCCTCGGCCTGTCCTTTAAACTCCGTGTCTAACTCAGCCAAAATTATTTTTTGCGCCGCCGCAAGCCGGTTGGTTTCCTGCAGATTTTTAATTACTTTTATCTGGGCATCACTAAATGAAACCCCGGACCTTCGTAATGCGGTTAATCCTTGGACAGGGTCATTAAGCGCTTTCCCGACCTGAATAGCTATATTCTTTAAACTCGCTGGATTGCTCGGATCACCCAACACAACGTTCACATCAAGAATAGCTTTTTGAGCTCTTTTAAATTCTTCTCCACCAACCTTTAAAAAAGTCAAGAGCGGTGTGGTGATATTATTCATTATCTCATCAGCATCAACAGCAGCCGTTCTTTCCAGTTCATCCGCCAACTCTTTTAGCTGTAGGGTGCTATATCCGGCTGCGCCTCCCGTAGATTTTATGGCGGTGGCGACCTTAATCAGACCTTCCTCAGCTCTGCTTGCCTCGCTAATGGTACCTGCAATTATTCGCCGGACATCATTATATACGTTCATAATGCCGGAATAGACCAAGGATGCTTCAGCTAATTGGTGCCGCCAATTTGATACCATGTCCCCAACACTTCTTTTTACGCCATTAACTCCACTTTGCATATTTTTTGTCATATCGTTAAAAGAATTGACAACATTACTGCCGTTTAGATTTATAGTAATTGTGTATGAGTTATCAGACATAAACCTTGCCTAAAATTCCTATTCGCTTATTTTTATCTGAGGAGGTAAAGATGGGAACAATAATCGCCCTCGCAGTAGTCATATACTTACTTTGGGCTGGGAACAGAGAATATAAACGCAATAATCGAAGATCAAAGTAATCAACATACCTTATTCGCTTCATTATACATCCGCACATACGCCGCCGCTTCAGACACAGTCGCATCATCCGGGTTTATCCCCATCTGATATAAATTAAAACACATCTTCATAAACGGATTCACCTTAATTTCATTCCCGGTTCTTCGGATGTCATTCCCTCGAAGGAAGGAATCCCCGCTCTTTTCCGCATCTACCCCTTTACCGCCGGCAGACCCGCCTTCAGGTTCAAGCTCTTGAAGCTGGTGCCAATAAGCGTAAAAAAATCAGTCAGCATCTGTCCCACCTCCGCCATGTCCTCATCTTCAAAATCCCGCTCGGACTTGGTGATGATCTGCAGAAAAGCATTGAGCTTGTTGCCGGTCAGCAGCTTGTCCAACAGCTCGTTGATGTTGATTTTGACGGCTTCTCCCGTAAATAGTTCAGCTATCCCCAGTTCCTTCAATATCTGCCACGCGTCCTTCAATATCCGCACTGTGCAATATACTTTCATATAGACTCCTTGGTTCGTAGTTCCGCCTTCAGGCGGTTTTATGGATTCCCTATCGTGGTCGGGAATGACATAATTCATAATTTATAATTCTTAATTTAAAATTTATCATTGTTTCACCCGTTTCGGTGGCAGCCGTCCCTCGTTCATCAAGTTAATCTCTATCTTATTCCACCAGGCCTCCAGTTTTTCATCCAACATCTCGCTGATCCGCTCTATCAAATCTTCTTTCGTGCTTTGCCAGTCTTTGTAACAGGTCAGCTTAAATTCTTCAATCTGTTTGCTGTGCTCATCCAGCTTTTCAAATGCTCTTTTTACAAAATAGCTGATTATCGCTATCAATATCCCCATCACAAACAATAGTATCTTTACCATTAAACTGTCCATTAGGCAATCCTTTTTGAATAATATAATACTGACCACAAAGCGCCTTTGGCAACTTTCATCAGATACGGAATATTCATGTTTTCACGCAAGTCGTCTTCTGTGTGATAAAATGCGGATTTAAGGTCTTCGTGTATCCATACAGATGGTATTCCCTTTTCGTCAAATGAAGTCGCATCAGAGCCAACATTCGTTGGAACCGGAGTGGTTGTATTCAAATCTGCCTTTTGCTCAAATATGTTTCTGACACCCTTATTAAACTTTGCCCCAGGGTCGGACGCGGTATATTGGATAACTTTTAGCAACCAATTCGCTTCTTCTCTGATATCTGTGCCGACCATATCAATATTAATACAAGCGATTGGAGTATCGTTTGGCGTGATATATTTATCCATATAGAACTTTGACCCGGCAGTTCCTGTCTCTTCTCCGCCAAACGAACAAAATCTTATTGAATATTCAGGTCTGAATCCACTTTCCATAATAATGCGGGCTATTTCGAACATAATTGCCATGCCTGATCCGTTGTCATCTGCTCCCGGTGCTGGATTGTCTGGATATTCTGTTGAATAATTTTCTATGCTGTCGTGATGAGCAGTTACATAGAGATACTTAGTGGGATATTTAATGCCTTTGATTGTCGCAATAACGCTGATTACATCTACAAGACCGAATATCTCGGGCATTCCCGAATGCTCAAAGTCACGATTGATGCAGTATTTTATATCCGTTATTCCCATTGCTGCAAATCTTTGGGCAGAGTAGTCGGCAACTAACTTGGGACTATCGTTGACCTTATATCCGCAATATCTGGTTGGTATTGCATTAAATGTTTCAAGAGCGGTTATTGTGTCCGTTAGGTTGCCTTGAACTATTTTATCTAAAAGAGAAAGCTCAAACCAGTCTCTTTCCAAATAATGATTAAGTTGCGGATATCTATTGGTAGGTATTTTCCATATTCCGACAGCATTCTCAAAATCCCAATTAGTGAAAGTTGCTTGGTCTTTCATTTGGGCAGTTGTCTTAGCTGTCCCTGCCGCCGAGAAATCAATGCCCTCATATTCAGAGTCATAGAAGCAATCTGTGAATATGCCTGCTGGCTCTTCTTGCAGGTCAACATCTATAAATTGAACAAATCCGCCCAAATCATCTATTGTGGGATTTTCCATTGTATAGTCAAGCTTAACTGCTGAGTAGCAATTAGTGGCTTCTGTTTTTTGCTGTGAGCCCAACTCCGCCATTGCCATATACATAAATCCCGCAGAGAATTGTCCTGCTTTTTTAATATGTCCGGTCGCATAACAATTGGTAAAGATTGACCCTTCGCTTGTTCCATTAAATCCGACTAATGAAGTTCCTGCACCTTTACTGTCTGCAATCAATTTCGCATTACATTCATTAACCGTATCAAGCACAGAATAGTCAACAAATCCGCTGAAGCTCCCTGCTTCCAGTAATGCAACAATATCTGCCGAGCAATTTTTATATTGATTACTGGCAGAATAATGTGAAAATCCACCGCAATTTGAATGACAACGCATTGTCCCGGATATATGGCAGTTTTCAAAACTTGATTCCGAAGGCAATGCCACAAAGCCGCCGCTCATTCTGTTGCAGATTATATTGGCATTTTCAATTCTTATATTTTTGAATGTTGCCCCAATTGTATAAGAAAACACTCCGATATTATCATCATTAGGCATATTGATAGTTATGTTTTTGACTATTTTATTATCGGTTATTAAACTGCCAACAAACTCCTGCGACTGCATTCCAAGTGGAGTAAATGCTATTCCTGCCACATCAATATCAGCATAAATATAATGACTTGCTTCTCTCAGTTCTCTTATTTTATCAAATGTGGCAGGGTCGCAGACAGGAAGTGGATTGTCTTCCGTGTTGTCACCAATGTATCCTTTTGCAGTCACTTCTTTTACTATTTCATCATTGATTTTGAAATCAATTCCAATATCGTATAGCCCGTTCTCTTCGTCGAGAAATTTAATGTATAGTAATCCATTATAGTTTATCGGCAGAACAACGGGACTATCAAATGATTCGCCATCTAAACTAATTCCGCACTTGGAATATATCTCATCAAACTTTCTAACAACGGTAATTTCATCGGGCATCTTGATAACTTTGACTCCGATAGTCTGAACTGTTTTAGATAGACCTCCTTCTATATCTTGAATATAAAACGGTGTCATTTCATTGGTTATATAGATGCCCGCCGCTTCTTGCTTACCCGTCTTGCCTATTCCTATTCCAATTCCTATTCCCATCTTATTTCACTCGTCATTCTTGCGTAGGCAGGAATCCAGTTCTTTGGTTCGTCTTCCCGGCGAAGAGCCTGTCCTCGACCTGATCGGGGAACTGGATCCAGTCTTCCCGTTATAGAACGGGATCCAGTTTAGTAATTCGTAATTCATAATTCGTAATTATCTCTTTGTGGTGGAATGGCCTTAATTTACCACAGCAAACAGTTCATTGATCTCAAAATCATCCACTTCCCAGCATTTAATCCTGTCGCTTTTATTGTCGTTTGTCAACCCCGTTATGTTAGCTCCTCCGCATTGCAGTGAGATTGTCTCATCCGTCGCTTCCGCATCCGCATAAAACAGAAACATATTCATCCCTGCAGCCAGTTCCAGTTCTGCATTCAGCGGACTTGTCAGGTCGCTGGATAGCGTCACCACACACGGACTCTCCACATATAACTTAATCAGATGATAGGTGCTGGCGGTTAATCCCTCGATGGTGATGATGGTCGGCTCGTTAGGCTCGCCTTCCTCCCCCGTCCCGCTTACGCTGGTTATCTCTACGGGTGTCCCCAGTTTTAATTCTTTGTGTGACTGCGTGGGATGAAACACAGCCCCACCCGGCACTTTCTCATATTCAAAGAAAGCGTTATCCTGCACCCCTGTCTTTTCTATAGCAATTTCCATATCCGCTTCAGTCATATTCTGCAACGCCACGCTGGGGTCATGCAGCTTTAGGGTATCGTCCACGCTCGGATTCCCGCAGAAGCAGTCCAGCTTATTCCGGCTGTTTATCGGGCTTACCGATATCCCATCTTGTCCTGTATAATTCCGGAAAAAAGCTTCCAACAAATCAAACATGTCCTTTGGTGATCCGAACACTTTTTCGTCTATCTTAGTTTCCATCTTTCCTCTCTTTTACCAGTGCTTTGTCTATCCGTTTTACTATCCCTTTTATCAACTCCGTATAATTCGGATCCGTGGCATACCTCCCGCCTTTCGGACGCCTGAAGTCTTTTTCTATCAAAGACTCTGCTGTAACAATACTCACACCCGTTGAGAGTCGTCCCGGACTTGAACCGGGATCCATTTCCATTTTTCCGCTCCAGTTATACTCCCTGCTTATCAACCGGCAATATGTCTCTATCCCTTGCTCATAGCTCTGCATATAACGGTTCCCACCGCTATCCACATTTCCCACGTTAAAGATGTTTCTGGTCTTCCGGCTCCGGTTTGCTCCAGGTGCTACAGCAAAGTGGCATTCCGCTATCCCCTGCGCCAGTGCCAATCGCATATCCACACCATACTTTTCACAGTTGCAATATACTGCTGCAGCAATCCTGTCTATATCCCAATCACTCGTCTTTACCGCCGTTTTGCCCCATATCTCCAGACACATCTTTTTAATTATTCTCTTGACCTGCTCTTTATTCATCTCTTCTCTCTCTCGTTTCATCCACTTTTAACCCTGTCATCCCCGACCCGACAGAAGACCGCCATCCGGTTTAATCATCCTCTTATACTAATGTAATCACCAGATCGGTAGGCGTCTCCTGGTTCGGTTTGGCAGTTATGCTGTTGGGCGCAAATGTCCCTATTCCTACACTTTCCGTAATTGTATATGTGGTCCCTTCCGCTGAGCAGATTACATTGAGCAAGTATATTCCTTCTCCGTCCACTGCATCCTCATAGGTATATTCTATGTTGTTGTATGTCCCCTCTGCTTTGACAGTGATATCGCGATTTGTATAGGGCAGTCCGCTCACACTCTCATATACTACGCCGGATAATATTCCAAACGGTTCTCTACCGGATATTTTGTAGTGACTGCCTGGTTCCCCTTCTGCTTCAGATGCAAAGGTTATGACATAGCTGTCTCCACTTTCCAGATTGCCTTTCAACGTTAAATTTATATCCCAGAATGCCGCTAAAAACTCCGCTTTGTTACTGTCATAAAACAGCAAATCTACCGGGGTATTCATCAGCTTGCTTCCCACCATCTCGTCCCGGTAATAATCATATTTGGTTTTATCGGTAAATATAACGCTCATCTCCAGCATTACTTTCTCGCTGATTACCCGCTCGTTCCCGTTGGACATCTGTTTCACCAGTGCTTTCTCGATGCTGAATTTTGCCCCTTTCAGAGCATTTTCCAGTCTGTCCCATCCTTCCAGCAGGTTTCCGTCTATTGCCCCAAAATCTTCAATGCGTGTACTTTGTCTTCTTATATATACATCCGGAAATATCGCACTCATATCTTCCTCTTCTTTTAGTTTATTACGCCCCAACCGGGGCATTCCCGCTTTCCTTAAGACTGTCATTCCCGCACAGGCGGGAATCTTGTTCTTTGTTTCCTCTTACCGGCGAAGATCCTGTCCTCGACCTGATCACAGCCGGTATCCAGGGGTCCCGTTGAACAACGGAATCCAGTTCAACCATACCAAAAGGGCAGGCTCTCGCCCGCCCCTTAACTAACGTTTGATACGGTTAAAAATGCGTGCGGTACGCTGCTGATGTCGCTGCCGCGTTCACACTCGCCGCTTATTTCCACCGTGTAGGTGTTTCCGCCTTCAAGGGACCCTTTCGGATACACGCAGATGTTATGTGTCAGATAACCTACCGTCGGATTGGCGCTGTCCACCAGGATTATATCTACGTCAATGTTCACAAATGCTGCTCTCAATGCAGCATAGTCAGCAGCGGCTACCTTCATCAGTTGTACTTTGAAGGTTGCCTTCTCGCTCACCACAAACTGGTTGCCGTTCCCCTTTTTGCGTGTGGTTGCCGTCTCAATCCCAGCCCCGGCTTTTTCTTCAATAATTACTCCGCTCAGCGCATTGCTGGCTGCCGGTATTTTGCTCCAGCCGGATGATACATTCACTGTCCCCGTGGGATAGGTGCTCGTATTGCGGTAGTACACCCTGTCTATGAATTTTCCTGCCATTTTGGCTCCTTTTTCTTTACTTTGTCATCCTCGACCTGATCGGGGATCCATTCCGCTTTTAACCATTAACGGCTAACCTTTAACCTTTCTTAAACGACTTGCGGTAAAAATACTCCACCGCTGCGTCCACCGTCTTATACTTCTTCAGCAGTACCTTCATCAGTTTATTCGGTAGCGCTTGCTGCACCATTTGCACAGCTAACTCTTTTAACTGTTCCGGACTTTTCCTTTTCCTATATGAGTTGTTTATCTGTGCAATGCATTCTAAAATTGCTGCTTCCAAAGCCGTATTTACCGCGCCAGGTATATCCCATCCGATTTTCTTTCCTACCCAGATCAGAATTGCTCCCACCGCCGACGGTACGATTATTGCCGCCAACTGGTTAAGCAAATTAAACAGGATCTTGTTCCAGGGATTATCCCCTTTTGCCCCCTCTGCATTAGGAAAAGAGGCCGGAGCAGGACCAGCGCCCTGCCCCGGTACGGATAAGGAGATGTGGGGATTGATTGCCAATTCAGTCCCCTCTTGCTCGCTGTCCTCTGCCAATAAGCCACATAAGCTCAGGCAGAGAATTATTACCGCTATGATGTAGTATTTCATGTGAACCTCACATCCTGCGCCAGATAAAGTATAGCTTGGCGTTTCCCGTTAGTGCTTTATATCGTATATAACTATTGTTCATCACAGGCAGCGTTATCTTGGTTGCTGTCGGTACTTGGATCCAGTATGTATTGGCTCGGTTGCTCAACCCGTCAGTTATGTACACTATCTGGTCTTTTACCAGTATTTCTACTTCTACCGTATTGGACGGCACCGCTATGCTGTCCGCCACCGTTACCACTGTGTCCGCTGCCGTGGTAAAACTCTTGGCCAGTTGAATGGGATATCCTTTGGCATCTATTGCCAGACTCGGCTTGCCAAATACCAATATGCTTACTAATAAAAGCACCATAATGAATAGTATCTTTTTCATCTTTTCTCCTTTCTTATCGACACTGTTAAGGGCGTTATCCCGCTTTTTGTCATTCCTGTGAAGGCAGGAATCTTCTTCCATATTTCTGTCATCCCCGACCTGATCGGGGATCCATTCCGCTTATTCATATCGCTCTAAAGGCAATTCTCTTTGCCGCATAGCTTTGCTTTATCCCGCCCAACAGCTCTTCTGCCGTTTGCCGGTACCTGTCTGCCATTGCCAGCACGTCACTCATGCTTTTACCTGCTTCATTGCCTTCACCCCAGCGGCTCTCCAGGGTCATTACTTTACCCTCTTTCAGCTCCTGCAGCGCTGGAATCAGCAGACTCAGCACATAATATGCCTCTGCGCTTTCTATCGTTTCTGTGTCATCTGCGCTTAGCTCTCCGCCGGTATATGCGTTGTAGTTGGTCGTCCCGATTTGGCTCTTTACCTTGGCTTTGGCTGCCGGTAAAAACGCCTCTATCCTTTCGTCAGCCACATCGGTTAACTTACCTATCGCATTTACCCGGGTAACTACGCTCATTTGTCTTTCTTGCCTTCTTTAACCAAAGGCTTTTTTACCACGGTTTCCACTCCGCCTTCATCTGCACCGGCCGCAGGAATAGTCTCACTCTCTGAGATTACTTTTCCCGCGTTCATCTTCTGCATCTTCTCTGCCAGCTCGCTCCCTACCAGGACAGTATCACCTTTGTGATACAGCCGTTTGTCCCCGACATAGTTGCAGCTTAGCTTTACTTTTATCTTTTTCTCGTCCATCGTTGCTCCTACGAGTTGTAAGCGATGACCATCGCTTCGTCACCGGCAATTTCAAAGTCCACCGGCACGCTGTAGGTGTACTCGAAGCTCTTCTTCCGGGGCTTGTCCACCACGCTTCTCTGCACATCCACTGTGCTGTATGCCACCAGCAGCCGTTTCAGGTCACCAAACAGATATTCGTTCGTTCCGCAGATGTTGTCTGCAGTCGCATCCACCGGAATGAATGGATTCGGTACCACGGAATATCCCAGATAGGTGGCTACGTCACCATTCAACAATATCTGACCCATCCCCGGCTTGTTTCCGATTTCTCTACAGTAATCCTCAAACCTGGTCGGTGATACCGCAAAGGCGCATTGTGGCGTCTTGTATTTGTCAGGCATTGCTCTCAGCAACGCGCTAAACAGGTCCTGCATGCTGTCATAGTTGTTGCTCCCGCCGCTCGACACCAGGTCCACTTTGTTGGCGTCAGCACTGTCTTTTAAGGTCTTCATCCAGCCCTTGTTCAACGTCACAAAGCTCGGTGAATAGGTCTCACTCGTCCCATTCGTCGCCAGATCCAGGATGTCATTCGCCAGTTGGACAGCTATGTCGCTGGTCACCAGCTTCTCCACGTTCGGGTTGTCCAGGTTGTTCAGGATAAAGCTGTAATACAGGTCATACAGCAGATCCACCGCTTTCAGGGTCAGTAGCTTACCCACGTTGGTACTGTCGTTGCTGGCCGAAGCCTCCGTCCCTTCCGTGATCCGCACCAGCTTCCGGCTGCCCAGGTTAAAGATGGGCACCGGAAAGCTCAGCTTGTTGCTGCGCAAGACCGTTACCCTTTGCATGAATTTGCTCTGATCGACGACCAGGCTCATCAGCATCTGTGCCTGTCCCGGCTGCAAGACTCCGCCCACCGATAAGGTGGTGGCATCATTGCCTTTCATTATCTCGATGATTTGTTGAAGTACACTCTTCATTTTCCCCTCCTAAACCACGCTGACGGCTTCCCCGCCGCCACCGTTTTCCTGCTGGCTGGATTTCAGGATGGTTGCCTTCAGCAGTTCCACTGTCTCTTGGGTGGCTGCAAGTTTCTTCTCCAGCTCGCTTATCTTGTCCTCGGCAGATTTCGTTACCGCTGCCATCTGCTCTGTGTGGGCTGCCTCCAGCTCCTGCTTCTGCTTGGCCAAAGCCTCGTCCACATATGCCTTTACTTGCTTTTCGTCCATTTTGTCTTCTCCTTTATGACTTTTTTCGCTTGTTGCTGCCTCTAATATCAGCCGTAAACTCTCGATTGCGCTCTCCAGTTTACTGCGGTTGCTTTGGCTCAGCACCGCCCCCGATTTCATCAAGATTGTCTCCGATAGCATCACGCCCAGTTGGTTCAGCATCTCGGCCAGTTCCATCTCTTTGTCTATGCTCTCATCCTGGCTCTCTATCAATTCTCTGATGGCGCATTGAAATGCCCACATTATCTCTTCTGCGCTTCTGGCTCTCAGCTCATCATCCAGCATCGTCTTTTTGATGCCTGCCCAGTTCTTGAACTGCTCCCACAGGCTCTTGCCGCTGTCATCCATGAATGTCCCGTATAAGCTCAGTCCGCCTATCTTACCACTCTTGCAGTCCGCCCAGAGTTTATCGTCCTCTATCTTCACCGCCACTGCCCAGGCATCCACATCCTTCGCCTCCGGAAACATCGGATCTCCGGCCCGCACTATCCAGCTCTCGCTGATAAATGCTTCCTGCTTCTCCATATTGTGCTGACGGTCGATGTTCAAAAGCCGCATGTTTTTCATAAAGTCTTCCTGTGCAGGCCATAAATCTTCCTTCAAAGCCCAATCCCCATGCGCATCCTTCTCATTCACCGGATATACTATCCCATACACCTTCCGTAGTTCTTCATCCACCTTCGCTATCGACACCGTAAGCAGATGCTCCACTTGCCCCTCATCCTTCAGCACAATCGGGCGGTTATTCGCTCCTTTATCTACCAGGCTGATAAACTTTACCCTCAAGCCCTTCAGTCTCTTACCTTTCATCTTTTCTCCCGCTCTACCGGTGAAGCCCGGTATCTAAACTTGCCGTTGTAGAACGGCATCCAGTTCCCTGTTTCGTCTTACCGGCGAAGGCCGGTATCCAGTTTTAATGTCATCCCCGACCTGATCGGGGATCCACTTCCTTGCTTTGTCATCCCCGACCTGATCGGGGATCCATTCCATATTTCCGTCATTCCTGCGAAGGCAGGAATCTTCTTCCGCTTAAATAATCTCTGTCGTTCATAAGCAGAGTTTCCAATGCCCTGATTCTTGGTCAAACACACCTGTCGCTTCCTGTCACACAAAATAAAAAAAAGTCGGCTTTTACACCGACTTTCTCTTAAATAGCTGATTCTCTCTCGCGTTATTACACTTCTATTCCTTCTCCGTCTGCACGCTCAGCTCAAATCCTTTGCTCAGGCTGTATTGCTTTATTCCATCACGCAATAACACAATAGCTTCCTTTATGTGTTTGTCCATTTCCTTATCGCAATTTATACACTTATCTGGCGTATGAGTTGAATTGCACCCCAGTTCGATCACTGTCCCGCAGGTCCCGCACTTGATCCGGATTTCTTCCATTTCTTTCACTTCTGTCCGGTATATCATCTTGGTCATAGCGTTGCTCCTTCATGCCTCATTATCTCTATCCACCAGGCAGTTTGTTTCTTGTTAGCTGCTTGTTTGTGCCATACCTCTGCTTCCCTGATTGCGCTGGCATCCATTAACCCTTTGATAGTCTTCAAAACTCCGGCTATCTCTTCATCATAGTTATCTTTATTATAGCCAAAGTACTCTTCCATGTGCTCAAATATGGCATTCAAATCAGCCCATATCGTGCCTCTGGCTGTATTAAACTCAATGAATCCGTTTAAATAGTTCATTATATAAGTTTTATCCATTTTTACCTCTTAGCCTGACCCAATTTTTCCGTTGCTCCCACAGTCTTTCTGTGCTGCCTTGTGGATACATCCCCACTATCTCCATCTTGCCGTTTGCCACCACATAACATCCTTTCCCAATAAAATCAAACTGCAGTTCCGCTTTATTCCACATATGCATAGCTACGTGTTCAGCTTCTTTTATCACGCTATTGGCATATGCAGCATAATCCTTTTCATCTTTAAAAGATTGTCCCCATTTATCTGGGTCTTTCACATAATGCTTCTCCCAGTCGCTTGCCAAATCTTCCTTCCGATACCCCAATCGCTCCATCTCTCGGATTGCCTGAATCTTGTTACCTATCTCTCTGTCCGTCAGATTATTGGCATAATTCTCCGTCTCTTCGTCACACTCCGTTCCAACCTCCGCCTGATAGCTCTCCCCTTCCTCTTCAAAATACGCCACTGTCGTTGTCCTGCAGCCCCAGTGATAAGGTGGCAAGTCCAATCCGGCATTCTCCGTCAGCAATTCTTCCGTGCTCATTCCTTTGATCCGTCCTGTCTCCTTGTCATTCCAGAACGGCACTATCGCCTTCAGCTCTTCTGTTACTTCATCCGGTGTCTTGCCTTCCGTGTCAATGTTTAATATCTGCTCCGCCGTCTCCCGCATCCGTTTCACAGGGATCAAACGCCCGTTCATCTCTTGGCAGATTTCCGTTGTCGCAGCGTCCAATATCGCCACCACTTCCGCATATTCCACTCCTATCCGCTCATAGGTGACCGCATGGCTAACGTTCCGCACTCTCCCCGCCGCATGCCGTACAAACCCCTGAAAGTAGTGCTTCCCCAGCTTGTTATCCAGGTCTATCGCCTCCGCTATCTTATCTGCCAGCTCTCGTTGAGACAAACTCTCCGCAAACAGCCTTCCCAAGTCCCGCTGCATGATGTCACCCCGTTGGCTGTCATAATACTGACCTATGTAAAATATGTTGTTCTCATGTAATAATTTGACCGCCTGCTCGTCCTCTATCCCATATCCGATTCTGATCCCGGTTTGTGCCTTTATCTCCTGTTGTCCCAGTTTATATACGCTTTTACTCCACTCATATACCGGCTTGTTCACTGCTATTGCATATTCGTCCCCCAGCTTCAGCCGGATCAGCTCCGCCGCCTGGCTCGCATCCATCCCCCCCTGCAGTCCGTTCAATATCTCCCGGTAGGCTGCTTTCAGATGTTCCTCCCGTGTGTTAGCTAACACCAGGTACATGTCGTTGATCAGCGCTTCCACCTGTGCGCTCCGCAGCTTGGCTTTGCCCACTATTTCCATGATGGCATCTATCTCCGTCAGTAGCTCAAACCGGCTGTCTCTATCCCGGCTTGCCCGCCAGATCTCCCGGCTCGCTGCCAAACTGCGCACATCACTCTTCATCACATCTCCCGCACCGCTTTTTGCAATATCTGGTTGATTTTACCTATCTCCTGGTTCACTATCAATGTCAAAAACGGAAATTCCTTGATTCCTCGATGTTTGATTTTAATCGCCACTCCCCACGCTGCCCGCTCTGCTTCCGCCTCTTTACCCGCTTTCTGCTTCTTGCTCATTCTGTTATATCGCTCAAACCCGCCCTTAAATAGTCCCGGATTCAATCTCCCTTTTTGGATTACCCAACGCTTGATCGGCTCAATCGGTGGCATCTTCCCCGCCGGTCTGCCCTCACTTACCCACCGCGCATGCCGGGCATTGCTCCCAAAATGCAGTATCCAGCCCGAAGCCAGCCGCTCCTTCCGGTAAACGATGCTGTCAAACAGCTCCTTCCAGGCTATCTTCTTCTTCCCCCGCAATAGCTTCTGTGTCTCCCCCCGCAGCCGTTCGCCTATCATATCCAGAGCGTTGTCTATCGCTCTGTCCAACCGCTGCCTTATCTGACTGAATACCTCTTCTGTCGTCATCCCTGTCTACTCATTATTGTCATTCCCGACTCGATCGGGAATCCACTCCGTTTGTTGTTCCGCCTTCACGCAGTATTTTAACCATTTACGTTAAACCTTTGACTTTGCGTCCCTTGCGTTAAAAGACCCATCCCTTAATCCTTCCTGTACTTAACCTCAAAATACGCCAGACTGCACTTCGCCTTCTCCACTATGTCCTCTGTGTATTGTATCTCCTCACTCTCCGCATACACCCTCGGTATAGCCAGGATCGTATCAGCAATATGCCCCACAGTCGCCCTCGCATTAACTATCCCCAAGGTATTATCCTCTGTGCATTTAACTATGATATACAACCCCAGCTTATGCTCGTCACTTACCTGCGTACCGCCCCCGTGCCGCTCCAGTTTGCTCGCCAGCGGCTCTATCACCACCGCCGGTAAGTCCCGCACCGGCATTATCATATTATTGTATATCTTTGCATCTATCTGCTCCGGCTCTTCCAGCCCCGCCAGTGCTTCCGTTATTGCCGTCCCCAGTGCCTCAATATTATTCAGTAAATTCATTTACTCTACTCCTTTGTCATTCCTGCGCAGGCAGGAATCTTCTCCCGTATCTTCCGTAAACTCGCCAGCAACTCACCCGGATTCTCCCCTTCCAGTGCCCCCATTCCCAGCTCACTCCGCACCTCGTCCACCGTCATTATCCCGTTCCGCACCAATATCTCATACCGTTGCGCATCTTCCATGTCCGTCGTTATGTCCAGTCCGTGCAGGTGCAGCTCCGGGTTCAGCCCCGTCTCTTTCTCTATCAGTCCGTTTATCCGGCTCTCCAGCCACCGCTGACTCGGGGCGCAGTCTGTGTCCCGGAATACCTGTAGCTGGCCTGTTATTTCACCACCCCCGCCCAGGCTGCCGCTCGTCATTATCCCCACTATTCTCGGCGGTATCCCATGCACGTTGATTATCTCGTCCCGTCCCTGATCCTTCGTCGCTACAAAACTCCCCTCTTTCACCGTCTGCAACGGCTGCAGCTTCACCTTTACGTTCGGGTCACTCACCGGGATGAACAGCATCTTGTGACTGTTGGCCACCCCCTTAAAATTGTCCGCCAGGTACTCCTCTATCTCCTTGATGCTCTCCTCGCTCAAATCCCCGCCTTCCACCATCAACGCAAAGTCCGGCGTCGCATTATTCGAAAAAAAGTTCAGGTTATAGCTCTTCACCTGCTTCACGATTGCCATCGTGTCCAGTATCCCCGTATAGTCCACCTCGCCATAATAGGTGTTTCCCGGGCTGTATTTGCAAAAATGGATGATCTCATGCAGAGGACGCCCCTGCTCGTCAATTTCGTCTCTTTTAGCCCCGTAATAGCCAAACTTCTGCTTCTTCCCGTCCGGCATGATCTGCCACACATAATCCCGGTCCTTACCCACATACATGTAGGTCGCCGGAATGTGATAGATGGAGCTCAGTTTCCCGCCCAAACGCACCAGTTCCAGATATCCGTTCGCAAATGTTTCCAAATCCCATTGCAGCTTGATTAGTATGTCGCTCCAACTCTCCCGCTCGTTCGGTTGCTTAATCAATGGCTGCTTATCTGCCTGCTCGTTCTTCCAGTTATGTCCCAATCCCGCCACACAAGTCGCTTTCTTTGTCAGACACCGCTTGTGCAGACCGTCTGCCCTGGCAAACTCCCACAATCCGTCAAACGGCACCGGCTGTGCTATCGCTCCCACTTCCCGCATCGTCGTTGTTACCGTGTCATTCTGGGCATAACTCTCCAGTCCCGTCACTTTCTTAAATACCTTTACTTGCATCTTTACCATTTATCTTCTCCCGATTATTCTCGCGTTTACTGTGTGTTTCCTGGCATCCAGCACTATTATCCCGCTCCCGAAGGCATCCGCCGGATCATCAAACTCGATGTCCGGATACATGATTAAATTATCCACAATGTCCTGCACATCCGTATTGCCTTTTACTGCATACACTCTGCCCGTTTCTGCCAATGGACTGGCGCTCTCGATCCTGTCCTCTTTGTTCATCTTGTTATACCAGGCTTTGATCGGTATGTTATATTGCTTCCGCACCATCGCTTCTTTCAGGTATTTCCCAATTATGTCCGCCTGCCCGTAATTCCCTTCATAATATACACAACCCACCGGCCACCGCTTATATAACTCTATCAGTCCATCAAAAAAACCCTCCAGGCTCATCTGCCGGCTGATTGCATCAAATAAAAAATATCCATACTTGCTTTTACCCAGCACCACCGCTACCTTTTTATTACTCCCCGGGCTCTTGGCTGTCTTCTTCTTTTTCCCGTAACTCGGGTCGATGTATATGATCCGCCGCTCCATCCCTTCCCATAATGCCATAGCTTCCTGCTGGCTGAACCGGTTAAACCACCCCTCTTGGAAATACACTCCCTCTTCCACGGGATTCTGCAGCCATTCCCGCTCAAAGATGATTTTACCTACCTTCTTGCGCTTCAGCTCATAATATGCCCGGTCATAACGCTCCTTCCACAGTATCTCCCACTCCCCGTCAGGCTTTACCCTATAAGCTGCTTTCTTGATATATCTGATTTCCCGCTCCGGCTTCTCGCTCTCTTTTTCCAACTGTGCAATGGCGCTTGTCTTACGTAATATGTTCCCCGTCCAGAATAGCGTCCCGTCTGAGCTTAATCCGCCATACGCCTCCCCCAGCACCCATTCCAGCTTCTCCTTCTCCAATAGTTCATTCCGGCTGCTCCTGAGGCTGCTGATGTCATCCACCCGGATCAGGTCCGGACGGTATGGTCCATATATCCGCCCTCGGATTTTCTGACCATAGCCCAAGGCCAAAGTCTTCACCCCGTTGCAGATAAAGTCTTCCTCAGACCAGTTCGTCCCCGCCTTGCAGGTATTGCCGAAATCCTTCATGACCCGGACATTGCTGCTAAACTGCTCCCGCACATTCAGATTCATCTCTATCGCCAAATCTTCCGTCTCACTCACGTTGATGATATAATGCCGCTTCCGGTTGATTATGCTCCATAGCTCATAAGCTATGCTCCATCTTACGGTTTTAGCGTCTTCCCGCGGACCCACATAAGCGATTATGTCGCTTTGCTTCTCCTCCAGATATCTGTCTATCTCCTTGTGGTGCTCGCCGCTCGGACTGGTAAAGTAATTGGGTAGGTATTGCCGGCAAAAATACTCAAAGTCCACCCGGCTTTTCTGGATTCTCGCCCGCTGACGCTCCGGTGTATCGTTCGCAAACTCACTGATCTCCCGGCTCAGGATCTCCCGTATCTCTTCAATCTTCCGTTCCAGCTCCAGCTTCGTCATCCTAATCTACTCCTTCCTGTCATCCCCGTGAAAAACCTTGTCATTCCCGTGAAAAACCCTGTCATTCCCGTGAAAAATCCTGTCATTCCCGCGAAGGCGGGAATCCATTCCACTTTATGTCGTCCTCGGCCTGATCGGGGACCCAGTCCGCTTAATTTCACTTCTCTTCCCTGCTCAATAACTCATTGATGTAGTCCGTGATGTAATCATTCATCAACTGTGCTGCCTTCTCGTCTTTGTTTTTGATGAATATGGCAAACCCCTTCAATCCCTCTATTACATTCGGAACATAGTCAGACCGCTTGTCCAGGCTCTTGATGCTGTTGATTACTTTGCAGATTGCATCGGCATTACCGGCGTTCGGCTCCTTCTTAAATTTCTTCACCAGGTCAGGTATCATTGTCCGCAGCTCCGCCGCAGAAGCTCTGGCGCTTTTCATGCTTTTATCTCTTAGCTTGTCCAGCTCGTTTTTCTTAATCAACCGGTAGACTGAACTCGTCGGCAGACCCGTTACTGCGCATATCTCTTTAACGCTCTTGCCGATTATATACAACTCCTCTGCCTTTGCCAGTAACTGTGCTTTGTTAACTGCTTTTTTCATTGCCCTATTTCCTTTAATCCCATTGGATCCGCTATATTCTCATCCATATATCTGTTCAATTCACTGCCCCATATCCGCAACTGACCTCGTACTTTGACTGCCTTTATTTCATTGTTATCTATCATCCTATATACCGTCCGCTTGTTTATCTGCATCTTTTTTGCCACCTCATCCGGCCTGTACATCCTGGTCTCATCGAACATATTGTCCTTTCTCCATTTCTCTTTCGCTTTTATTTTAATGTCAAATCCAACTGTCGCTTCCTGTCACTCTTTCGCTTCCAGCCATCCCACCAGCTCCACCATTGACTGGGCTTGAGCATCTACCTCGTTATCCTTGCTGATTAACCGGTAAACCACCACTCTATCTCTCTTTTTACCGCTATGCCCGATTCCGGGCTCTGGTGCGGAAGTGGTCATTATCCGTTCTTGGGTCTTTGGGTTATGCCAGTTCCGCCGCCCAAACGCTGTCGGCTCAAAGCCCAGCCGTTTCAGTCTCTGCTCGATGCTGTCCGGGTCCTTATGTTTCCCTGTTCTGCACATTCTCCACTCCCTGCACTGCCGGTGTCAGAATCGCGTTATTTATGTCATTCCCAACCCACGCTGTGTCATTCCCGACCTGATCGGGAATCCATTCCTCTTTCTTTCCTTTTTCTTCCTTTTCAATCCGTAGCGCTCCCTTGGCTATGCCGGTTATAACACTTCGTAATTCATCATTCGTAATTAATGGCATTTCCACCCTCGCCACCACGCCCAGCTCCCTATATACATTAGGATAGACAGCCCGCAGCTTGGTCCGGTACCACTCTAGCTCATTAAACAGCTTAGCGCTCTTCCACACCTCTTTCTTCAGCAGAATCTCCGTCTCACCTTTATCCATTATCAGTTTACTTTTATCTTCGCTTTGCAGTTTAACGGTCTTCTGCAGTTCCAATATCTGCTTTACCAGCATCTTCTCCTGCATGATCTGCCCATTATAGCCTTCCTTATACTGCTTCAGCAGCATCAGCACCAGCAGCAGTACCACTGTCACTGCTGCCGCATATACAGCCAAACATCCGATTATCTGTAAATGGCTCATCCTTCCTCCCCTTAGCAATCAATGCGGCCACAATATAGCGCAGCTTTTAAGCTTATCTATATAATGCTTTGAATAATAGCCGTCCTTTATATCATCGGGATGAATATACTCCATTTCTTTTAGATCAAACTTTGCCATTTCAATTTCTGCAAGCTCACTATATCCATTACCTTCTTCACCTTTGGCCATCACAACAATTCCATCAGGATCACACTTCTGCAGTTTTTCTATCAAATCTTTAACTCTCATAATTTCCTTTCCTTCGTGTTCTTTGCGCCCTTTGCCTCTTTGCGCCTTTGCGTTAATAAATCCAATTTCAATTTCTCCGCGCCTTTGCGTTGACATTAAAACTCAAAGAAGTTCACCCGTATCCCATTCATTTTGCCGGCTTCGTCTGCTTCCTTGAATCTAATATATCTCTTACTGCCGGTTATCTGCTCAGCTTCGTTGATCAGCTCCATAGCTTCCTGCCAGCGTGGCTCGTTTGGGAAATCAAACTTCTTAAGCTGCAGTAGTCTCTGTTGATCTACCTTGCCCTTTGCGTCAATCCGCAGGGCTGCCTTGGCTATGTCGGCTATTTGGGCAAACGTCTTTCGCAGTGCCGGGTCTTTGACCAGGGACAGCTTCTCTTCTATCCATTCCCGGATGATTTCACCGGCTACGTTGAGTTGCTCGCTATAGCTCTTGATTTGTTTGATATCCACTTCCACCTGCATCGTCCCGTCAAAACTGCGCAGTATTGTGCTGCCCTGCCAGTCCGTATCATGGTCTGCAGCGCTGTCATTCAGATAGTTCTCCACGATTCCGGCAATCCTTTGCTGGGTTGCTTCTACAAATCCGCTCAGCTTCTTAGCTTCCGCTATCGCTCTGCGGACCACCATTTCCCGCTTGACTATGTCTTCTTTCAGATGTCCCACCTGGAACATCTGCCCGTTCGGACCCTGAATTGTGTCCGTTGCCTTAAGTTTCATTTTTGCCATCGGTTATCTCCTTTGCATTGTAGTTTTTTATTTTACAATATTTATCAAATGACCATTTATCAAACAGATCCCTTTGTGCTGTCCATGAAGCCAATAAGATATATTTTTTTTCCGCTCTGATTGTTTCATACCTCATTAAGAATACTCTTTGGTTGCGACTTTTTAAGTAATTGCATCTTCTTAAATCTTCTGTGAAAGATGTGTTATACCCGCTTAATACATACCATACATTATAATTAAGTGAATATTTATTTAATAAATCTATTGCCTTATGCACAGATTCATATTGTTCGGGTGAATCAAATGCAAACCGCCAGTATTTATGTGGCATTTGCTTTAGATAATGGCAGATTTCTTCTGTTAATAATCTATGATCAAGCCCCTGATTAAAATCTAATTGTATTTTATTCTTTATAGCATAGTTAGCTGTTTCTATAAATGCCTTACGGTTAAAAAGAATATTATTATCCAATAATATAACTTTCCGGCTTTTCTTATCCCATATCTCTTCTAAAGCTGCAACTTGATGAACTTTCCCTTCTTTTTTGCGCACAATACAAAAAGAACAATCTCTGTTGCATCCCCTCGTTATAAAACCTAAATTTATTTGTGGATTAAGGCTTTCGATAGCATTAGGAAGTTTTGATAAAATTGAATAGCCAGGTCCACCAACCTCAGCTCCATATTCAGCCCATTCATCCGCTATTTCTTTATTTTTAGTAAAGACGCAACTCGCATATATTTTATCCACTACGTGTCGCATAAAAGGCAAATCATAATAGAACTCATCATTCAATTTCTTATGATAGAGTTTAATCTTTTCTAAAGCCAGATTGGGGATTACCGAATCTATATTAATTATCATCACTCTCATTTTGCTCTTTGTGTTCCTTTGTGCCTTTGTGGTAAAACATACCTTACTCCTCCCACACAGGCAGCGGGCAATCAAACCGTATCCCGTCATTTGCCATTTCTTCTTTTATGTTTGGATTAACCTGAATCTCTCTCCACTCGCCGGTACCATCTTGTACCTTTCTGGTCTGCTTTAACAACGGGCATACATAACCGGAACTGAATACCCCGCCGCTCTGATATCTTTTAACATTCTTGGCTGGACAGTCCTTGCAGCCTGCTACCTTTATCCTGCCCACCTTAAAGTCATAACACCTATATACTCTCATACCTTACACCTTCGCTGTCGCCCCTGCTTCTTTCTTCCCCGCATATCCTTTCAGTATATTGATTATCCCCCTCTTCTCATACTCCGTCAGAGCGTTCCAGTGCGTCGCCTTGCATCTGCGCATGATTAGCTGTCTCAATCTCATCCAGTCCCAGCCAGCCTGTTTAA
>Ga0194111_10001850_pt1 | contig 25983 bp, 24 predicted proteins | sample TA2KigC300mmetaG_FD_146194 | JGI IMG/M metagenome (GOLD analysis project Ga0194111, IMG submission 146194) | Freshwater microbial communities from Lake Tanganyika, Tanzania - TA2015033 Kigoma Deep Cast 300m | ecosystem: Environmental > Aquatic > Freshwater > Lake | place: Tanzania: Lake... | reverse complement strand
GTTCGGTCCGACCAAGAACCGCACGCCGATCCTCGTCTCCGACGGGACATTCGAGATGTCCGATCCTCCCGCCGAGATGGATGTCGTCTGGCCGAGGACGACTCCCTACATCACAGGCCGCCCCAAGGTCAAAGGCGAGGCAGCGGAGGGGCTCGGCGGCGAGACCGGCGCGCCGCGCTGGAAGTGGAACACCTGGTTCACGCTCGACGGCTCGGTGCGCAATCCCACCGGGAGATCGGCCGACGTGCAGTGGCTGCTTCGATTCGTCCACTCCGAGGGGACTCAGTCCACCGCGAAGGACACCCTGCTGACGCTCGGCGCGCTGGCCACCGAGAAGATCGTCCTGAACGGGCGGATTCCGAAGGAGCCTGGCAACTACCTCATCCAGGCCGAGGTGCGTGTCCCCTGGCCGTCCGGCTTCGAGGATCTAGGCGACGAGGATCGCGTCGCCACGCACGTCCTGCCGATGGGATGGATCGAGGTGGAGCGGTAGCGGGACCCCGCTACGAGCGACGAACCCCTCAGCCAAAGGAGCCGGCGTTCGCGCAGGAGTTTGCGGAGTCGCAGGCCGGCGCGGATCCGCCTCGAACGGAGGCGGTGACGCGAGAAGGGCCGCGCTTTGCTCCCTTGTGCCCGCATTCGGGGCAGACAGCCGGATCGTCCCGCTCGGCCATACGCCTCATCAGATCGAACCGCGCCCCGCACTTCTCGCAGGAATACTCATAGAAAGGCATCAGTCCTAACTCCTCTTGGCAAGTTCCCGCCATCTCCATCGGGGCGGCATCCCAGCGCCGTCGGACCCGGAGCAGAACACACTCAGAATACCAGGGACGCGGCGATCTGCGATGCGGAAGGTCACTTCCACGCCGTTGCGCCTTCCCTCGACCACTCCGCTTCCCCGCAACAAGCCAAGGTGCTGCGCGAGCGTCGAGATCGGCACCTCGAGATCACGCGAGATGCGCGTGAGGTTGGCCGGCTCTCCCATGAGGCCGCAGACGATCTTGAGCCTCACCGGATGGCTGAGCACCTTGAGGAGGCGCGCCGCGCCGTCGAAGTCGCTGAACCGACTCATCTGCGGTCCCGCGCTGGGGATTTGCTCTCCTCTCCCGCCGCGTTCGGCTGCTTGGGCGTCGAACATCCCGATCCGCCGGATCGGTCCATGAACACCGATCCTCAGGTGGGCACTCCGAGGCGCGGGAGGACCACATACATGAGGATGATGTATCCGACAACGAGCGCGGCGAACCAAAGCATGCCCGACCTCCGGGGTTTCGTTACATTGTCCATTTCTCGGAAAATACGAAAACGAAGACGGGATGTCAATAGTGATCTAGGTAACGGCTTGGGCCACAGCCAGATAGCTCCTAGCCGTCTCTTGCCAGTCGTACTTTCGAACCCGCCGCGACCCCGCTTCCCGCAGCGCCGCGCGGAGCGGGGTCGCGGAGAGGACCCTGTCGATGGCCTCCGCAAGGGCCGCTGGATCGTCGGGCGCGACGAGGATGGCGCAATCTCCCATCACTCTCGACCATCGTCTGCCACTCCTCGACATCGAACCCGTGCGGGATCACGCGGACCTTTGACGGATCGGCCCGGTAGGCGCGGACGATTCCCTCGGCTGCGTACCGGCTCGGCGTGATCAACGCAGCGGCCGAGTGGACATTCTTCCTCTCCGCTTCGGCCTGGCGAAGGAGAAGCCCGCGGTACGGCTCGGGCTCGGTCCCCGCCAGATCCGCGAAGACGGCCTGCGGGCAGACCACCTTCGGGGGACCCGCCGGAGGCGACGGCAACTCGAAACCGTCGAGATCCAGGGCGAAGAGAACATCCAGACCGCGGAGACGTGGGTCGAGCGGCAAGTCGCGATTCCAGGCGACGCGCCCTTCGACGAAAGCGGCATAATCCGCCGGATCCAGGTCCGCGTCGATCCGGGTCACGCCGGCGCCCTCCCGCGAGAGGGCCCGCTCCAGATCGAGCAGGAAACGGGCGGTCCCGCTCCCGCGCGCCAGGTCCCATGGCCATGAACTGAGCAGTCCGATTCTCATCTCGGAATCCTCATCTGGTCGCTCTCTTGTCGGCCTTGACCCATTCGCCGCCACCTCCGATGATGGTCAGCTAGATCCGATCGCCGATGTTGCGGCAACGGTGCTCGACGAACCGCATGATACCAGCATTCGAATCCGGAGCAGGAGGAGCACAGGAGTGACTCGCACATTCATGGCCGGTCCGCCCTTGGCGATCCTGATCGCGGCCGCGCTTCTCATCCCGGGATGCGGAGACGACGGCAAGAAGACGACGCAGCCGGACGACAACAACAACCAGACGCCGACCTACACGGCCGACATCCAGCCGATCCTCCAGTCCGGTTGCTCCTGTCACTACCCCGGCGGCCAGATGTACGGCGGCGCGCCTCTCGACACCTACCAGAGGGCCTTCAATCTCCGCTCGAGGGTGAAGGCGCGCGCGGGCGTCGAGCGGACAATGCCGCCTGCCGGTCCTCTTCCTCAGACGCAGCAGAACACGATCATCGCGTGGGTGGACGCGGGGGCGCCGGAGTAGCCCAGCGGAACTTGCCCAGTAGCGAATCGAGGCCGAGGGCGGCAAGGTAGACGATCCCCCCGGACCAGATGATATCGGAGAGGAAGTGGGCTCCGACGGCGATCCGCTGGAGTCCGAGAAGACCGCCCGCGAAGAGGGAGCCGCCGAGCGCAACGCGCGCTCCGGCGCGCGCGCCTGAGCGTCGGTTCCTGCGAAGCGCCAGGTAGACGCTCGTGAAGTAGAAGCCCATCGACGCGTGCCCGCTCGGGAAGGCTCTCCCTTCCCCGTCCAGATCGATCCGGCCCACGGGATGAAACGCCTCCGCTCCTCCGAACTCGACGATGTCGCGCGGGCGGGGACGTCCCGTCTCCTCCTTGAGGATGGCGTTGACCAGGAGTCCGGGGCCCACGAGGAGAGTCAGGACCAAGAGCAGGCAGTCCCGACGATGAACGCGAAGCCGCGCAAGGAAGATCGACAGGATCGCGAGGAGAGCGGCGCCGATGGCAGTCGCGTTGGCTGGCCAGACGCCGTACCGATAGACCGCATCCCACAGCGCTTGCCCCTTTCCGCACCACGACGGATCGCTCGTCTCGTCGTGAAACAGGCTCGATACGCGCAGATCCAGGTCGAAAGCGAGAACCGCCGCCGAGAGGAGAAGGAGGCCTGCGCACACTGCGAAGAACTCGATCAGTCGGGGATGCGCTCTCAGGCCAAGGCCTGCGGTCATGGGCCGATCCTCTCCCCTCGGGGCTCGTCGGGCCGGAGCGCGCGAGCGGCGGCGCATGCGAACGCCAGGCCGGCCGCGTCCCCGGAGGTCGGTGTCGACGACGCGCAAAGGCCGCTCCCGGGCGTTTTCCCGGGAGCGGCCCTCTGACGCGCCGCCATCAGATCCTCTCCGTCAGGACCTTCCGCCGCAGCTTCACGATCGCCTCGGTCGGGTTGAGCGCCTTCGGACAGGCCTCCACGCAGTTGAAGATCGTGTGGCACCTCCACAGGCCGTGCTTGCTGTCGAGCGCCTGCAGCCTGTCGCCGAACCCCTCGTCCCTGGTGTCGAAGACGTACCGGTAGGCCTTGAGCAGGGCGGCCGGGCCCAGGAACTGCGAGCTGCTCCAGTAAACGGGGCACGACGACGTGCAGGCGCCGCAGAGGATGCACTCCCAGGTCCCGTCGATGAGCTTCCGATCCTCGGGGCTCTGCTTCCTCTCCTTGTCGGTCGGAGCCTGCTTCGAACAGATGAGATAGGGTTTGACCGTCTCGTAGCGCGCGAAGAAGTCGGTCTGGTCCACGACCAGATCGCGCAGTACCGGGAAGGAACGGAGCGGTTCCACCGTGACGACCTTCCCCTTGCAGGCGGAGACCTGCAGCTCGCATGCGAGCGTGTTCTTCCCGTCGATCGTCATCGCGCAGGAGCCGCAGATCCCGTGCCGGCACGATCTGCGGAAAGCGAGCGAGCCGTCGTGGCGCCACTTGATCTCGTTGAGGGCGTCCAGGACCGTCCACGCCTCCTGCACCTCGATCTCGTATTCCTTGAGCGCGCCCTTGGCGGGATCGCTCGGGTCCGTCCGCCAGATCCGGAAGGTCCTTTTCATCCCGGCCTCCTAGTACTTCCGCTCTTGAGGCTGAAAGCGGGTGATCGTGACCGGCCGATAGGCCAGCCGCACGCTTCCGTTCTCCTCCAGCCAGCTGAAAGTGTGCTTGAGCCAGTCCTTGTCGTCGCGCCACGGATGATCGGTGCGCCAGTGCGCTCCGCGGCATTCCTTTCGCGCGATCGCTCCCGTCACGATGGTGAGGCTGAAGTCGAGCATGTGGCCGAGCTCGATGGCCTCGATCAGCTCCGTGTTGACGCGAAGGCTCCTGTCCGACACGCGGACCTTGCCGTAACGCTCGCGGAGGCTCTTCACCTCGGCGAGCTGCTTCTCCAGATCGGCGGCGTTCCTGTAGATGCCGCAGCGGGCCGTCATGCCGACCTGCAGCGCTTGCCGTATCTCGGCGTCCGACTCCCCGCCCCCTCCGGAGAAGAGATGCTCGATCTCGGCGCGCGAGGCCGCATCCGGGCCTTCGGGGAGGGGCGGCGGCTCGCTCCGCTGCGCGCGCAGCCAGTCGACCATCGCGATCCCGCCGAGGCGCCCATAGACCGCGCACTCCAGGGTCGAGTTGGTCCCCAGTCGATTCGCGCCGTGGACTGAAACGCAGGCGCACTCGCCGGAGGCGAAGAGGCCGGGAACGGGCGTCTTCTTCTCGTCGGCATAGACCGCGGTGTCCAGCCCGGTCGGGATTCCGCCCATCGAGTAGTGGGCCGTCGGCTGGATCGGTATCGGGTCCTTCACGCAATCGACGCCACAGAACTTGAGCGCCAGCTCATGAATCTGCGGAAGGACCTCGTGGATCTTGGCCGCGCCCAGGTGGCGCAGATCGCAGAACAGATACGGCCTTCCACCGATCCCGCGCCCCTCATCGATCTCGGTCTGCTCCGCGCGAGAGACTACATCTCGGGGCGCCAGCTCCATCTTGGCTTTCGCGTAGCGCTCCATGAAGCGCTCGCCCTTGTCGTTCACGAGATAGCCGCCCTCGCCGCGTGCAGCCTCGGAAATCAGGATCCCATGCGGGTAGAGCCCCGTAGGATGGAACTGGACGAACTCCATGTCCTCGAGCGGCAAGCCCGCGCGCAGGATGTGCGAGAGGCCGTCGCCCGTGTTCGCGTGCGCGTTCGTAGTGATCTGCCAGGCGCGGGCGTAGCCGCCGGTAGCAAGCATCGTTGCCCGCGAATGGAAGATATGGAGCCCGCCATTGGTCAGGTCCCACGCGACGACACCGAGACACGCGCCGTCTCTCACGATGAGCTGGGTCACGTAGAACTCGGTGTAGAAGCGCACGCCGCGCTTGACGCACTGCTCATAGAGCGTGTGGAGCTGCGCGTGACCGGTGCGGTCGGCCGCGTAGCAGGAGCGCGCGATGTCCCCCTTCCCGAAGTCCGCGTAGTGCCCGCCGAAGGGACGCTGCGCGATCTTCCCGTCCGGGGTCCTCGAGAACGGGACTCCCAGATGCTCCATCTCATACATGACGGGGACCGCCTCGCGGACCAGGACTTCCTGCGCGTCCTGGTCGCCGAGATAGTCGCTGCCGCGAACCGTGTCGAAGAGGTGCCACTCCCAGTTGTCCTCCTGCATGTTCCCCAGCGACGCGGCGCACCCTCCCTGGGCGGCGCCCGAGTGGGAGCGGGTCGGGAAAACCTTGGAGAGGACCGCGGTGTCGAAGTGCTCGCTCGCCTTCAAGGCGGCGTAGAGTCCGGCGATGCCGGCGCCCACAACCACCACGTCGTGCCGGTGGCGCTCGCTCGGGGCGATCATCGGACCCCCGCAGGCGCGCGGAACGGAAGGATCGTGACCGTTCCCAGCACCGCAAGGCCCACTCCCAGAATCAGGGCGAGGCTGTAGAGCGCGACCCGCGCCCAGGGCTTGTGGACCGACTCCTGAAGAACCACCCAGACTCCGCGCAAACCATGGAAGAGGACAACGATGAGGAAGGTGATGTCGATCAACTTCCACCACGGGCTCGCGAGACGGGCCGCCACGCTCGCGTACTCGACCTCCATCGCACCCCGCGCGGGATTGCCGAAGGCGTAGTGCGTGACCAGCAAGTGCGTGATCACGACCGGAAGCAATAGGATCCCGGTGAGCCTCTGGAGGAACCACCCCATCAGCCCGCCGGAGCCGACACCTCGATCCCTCGTCATCGGATCACCTCCCCGATCGAATGGCCGCCGCCATGAAAAGCCGAGAGCAGAATCGGATAGGCGCCGAAGATGAAGAGCGCGACCCCGATCGCCATCACCCACCAGAAGAGCTTCTTCTGGTAGAGCGCCCCCCGTCCCCACTCGACGATCAGGATCCGGATGCCGTTCATCGCATGATAGAGGATGATCCCGAGCAGTCCGATCTCGCCGAGCTTGAAGAGGGGTTGCTGGACGAATCCCATCACCTTGTCGAAGCCCTCAGGCCCCTGCGTGAGGTGATGGATCACCCATATGTGGATCGCGAGGTACGCGGTGATCGCGATCCCCGTGACCCGGTTCAAGATCCAGGCCACGTATCCGAGATGCCAACGGTAGCGCATCGTCCCTCCCGCTTGTCCCCGCGCCGACGCCGCGTCAACACGAGCAGCGCATAGATCATGCCCTTGCCGCGGGGTCTCTTCAACTCCGTATTCGCTCGGGAAACTAATCGTGAAGATGAACGCAAGCTGCGTTGTGGCCATACGCGCTTGGCTGTATGCGGGAAGCGAGCAGGCGCGCCGCGAGGAAGGTGGACCCCGACGGTTCCCTCCGCCCCGCTAGGTTCGCGTTCGCGGCGCGGGGCTTCGGGAACCGGTCGGGGCCCCCGGACGCTCCAGTGGAGCGCTGCTGGCCCGCGCAGCTCGCGCCCTGTCCCTCAGCGAGCGAAAGCGGGCCACAGCGCGACAAAGAGCGCCGCGGCCCGCTACGGGCCGACTTCCACGATCCAGATGTCAGTACTCCCCATGCGATCGGAGGCGAAGACGATGCGGGCGCCGTCGGGGGACCAGGAGGGCGAGAAATCGAGCCCGGGACGGATGGTTGCGCGGGTCGCGGCGCCTCCGGCGGACGGGACGATCCAGATGTCGCCGGCGATCACGGCGCCCAGATCGTCTCGCGTGTGCTTGTGGTAGGCGATCCGGCTTCCGTCGGGGGACCAGCAGGGATCTCCCTCGAACTCGCTCGTGTCGGTGAGCTGCACCGCCGAGCCTCCGCCGGCCGGGACCACCCAGATGTCGGAATTCCCGCTCTTCCACGAGCAGTAGGCGATCCTGCTTCCATCGGGAGACCATGCCGGGGCGAAATCGTAGATGGAATCGTCCGTGATCTGGGTGTAGGTGTGCGTCGCGAGAACCAGTACCCAGATGTCCATGTGCCCGCCGCGGTCGGAGCAGAAGACGATCCTCGATCCGTCGGGCGACCAGTCGGGATACGAATCGGCGGCGAGATCGTCGGTGAGCTTCATCGGATCGCCGCCCGGGATGACGGACCACAGATTCCAGACCAATCCGGGGCCAGGGTTCGCCGCCGCGAAGGCGATGCGCAGGCCGTCGGGCGACCAATCGGGGGTCATGAGACCGGGCAGGCTGGCGATCAGGTCCGCGGGGCCGCCACCCGCCGGGATCACGACCAGGTTGTCGGCGGTGTCGCCGAGGTGGTTTTCCACGAAGGCGATCGAGTGGCCGTCGGGCGACCAGTCGGGAGTCGTGTTGAACTCCTTGCCCTGGGTGAGCCGCACAAGGCCCCGTTCGGGGAGGGTCTCCGAGATCACGTTCGAGAGCGGCGACCAGTTCCGCGCTTCGTCGGCGGCCTTCATCGCGAAATAGTAGGTCGTCACGGAAGAGAGACCACTGACTGTCAATGTCTCCGCGGCGCCCGCCGCCTTGGGCGCCGGCATCGGTGAGACTCTGGCCGCGGAGTCCCAGGCCTGGTCCGTGATCGCGACGTTCGAACGGCGCATGTCGTACTGCGATGCAGTACCGGCGCTCCCATCGTCGCCCGGAGCGGTCCAGATGAATGTGACCGAAGAGTCGGTGAATGCGTCCACGGTGAGCCGGGGCGCGGCCGGAGGGATCATGTCCTCCCTGGGGGAATCGGGGGCCGTGGAGAGCTTCGTATTCTCGGCCTTCTCACATGAGAACAGAGTCAGACCGAGAGCGATGACGAGCAGAGACAGAGCGCCCAAGGAGGAATGGAAGAACGCAGTCCGGGGAAGACAATGGTCTGCCATGGCGAGCCCCCCCACCCCTGTCCTCCAATGAGAGTATGCGCCTGACGCATGGCCGGTCAACGCCCCGATACCGTCGCCGCAGGTTCGACGATCTCCGTCGCGCCCTTGACGATCTCCCTCGGATCCACGATCCTCTTGAGTTCGATGGTGCAAGATCCACGATCTGGTGGCGCGCCGCCCGGACAGGCCGCGCGTCACAAGGAGGACTGAATGCCGCTCTTACCGATGCGAGTGCTTCTTGATCACGCCGCCGAGCATGGATACGGGGTGGGCGCCTTCAACGTCAACAACATGGAGCAGATCCAGGCCATCATGGCCGCCGCGCAGAAGACGGAGTCGCCAGTCATCATCCAGGCGTCGCGCGGGGCGCGCTCCTACTCCCAGGACAACTACCTGCGGCATCTGATGCTCGCGGCCGCCGAACTCTATCCGGCGATTCCGGTCGCGATGCATCAGGACCACGGCACGAGCCCTGAGGTCTGCTTCTCGGCGATCGAGCAGGGATTCACGAGCTGCATGATGGACGGCTCGCTTCTCGAGGACGGCAAGTCGCCGGCCCCCTACTCCTACAATGTGGAGACCACGCGCAAGGTGGTGGAGTATGCCCACAGGCGGGGCGTGACGGTGGAGGGAGAACTCGGAACGCTGGGCGGGATCGAGGACGGACACGGCGCGGGGCTCACCGGGGACGAGGCGCTCGCTCATCTCACCGACCCGGCGCAGGCGGAGCAGTTCGTCGCGGAGACAGGCGTGGACGCGCTCGCGGTCGCCATCGGAACGAGCCACGGCGCCTACAAGTTCAAGCAGCGCCCGACCGGCGAGGTCCTGAAGATCGGCATCATCAAGGAGATCCATCGCAGGCTCCCGAACTGCCACATGGTGATGCACGGCTCATCGAGCGTGCCGAAGGAGCTGATCGACATCATCAATCGATACGGCGGACAGATCCCCGAAACCTATGGAGTTCCCGTGGAGGAGATCCAGGAGGGGATCCGAAACGGCGTCCGCAAGATCAACGTAGACACCGACAATCGCCTGGCGATCACCGGCGCGATCCGCAAGGTCTTCGCGGAGAAGCCGGCCGAGTTCGACCCGCGCTCCTATCTGAAGCCGGCGAGGGAGGCGATGCAGAGAGTCTGCGAGGAGCGAATGATCGCCTTCGGCCAGGCGGGACACGCGGGCGGGATCAAGGTCGTCTCCCTCGATGATATGGCGCGCCGCTACGTGACGATGGGGCGCTAGAACCTCCTCAACAGAACCGTCCCGGGTGCGGGGATTTCCCGCCAGTCGGCGCGGGCGAGGCCGGCGATTCCATCGACGGGCTCGGAAGACACCACGCGCAGGCCGGCCCCCGAGCCTTCCCACAGGGCGTGGTAGCGGCGGACCCCCTTGGTCGGATGCCGCATCGCCACGGCCAGGATCGAGCCGGCGTCCATGAGAAGGCTGTGCATCGAGGTGTAGTCCCGAACCGGCTCCAGCGACCGCAGGACCGATGACTCCAGATCGCGCGGATCGAGCTGGCTCAGGATGTGATGAAACAGGACCTCCGAGTCGGTTCCCCCCTCCGGCGCGAGGCCGGGGGCGGCTCGCAGGGGGCCGAGGTCATCGACGACGCCGTTGTGGCAGAAGGCCCAGTCCCGACCGGCATGGGTCGCGCGGAAAGGATGCGTGTTCGCGAGCCGCACGCTCCCCTTCTTGGACGCCCGCCTGGCGTGCAGGAGCATGAGGTCGGTCTCGATCGCGTCGAGATCGTGGACGGAAGGGTCCGCGAGACACGATAAGGGGCTCCTGCGAACGCGGATCTCTCCTCTCTCCGTCCACGCGGCGCCCCACCCGTCCTCATGGCGATGCTCGGCGCCAAGGCGTCTCTTCTCGTGCGTGTGGGCCGGATTGTCGTTGGCGGCCATCCTGATGAGGGCCTCGCGAAGGGCGCGGGGCTCGAACTCGCCGGCGGCCGCGATCATCCTGCACATGCTTGCTTCCTTCCACGCGGTATCTTGTCCGTCTCACGGACTCGTCGAGTGTCGCAGATGCGCGCACGGCGGTCCAGTCTGGCCCCGGCAAGACCTGACGGCAAGACTTGATCCTCCCCAACCCCATCGCCTGTGGTATCCTCGCTCCGTTTGGGGCGATTCCAACAAGGAGGTGCACCCTGCACACCGACATCAAGAAGCTGTTCCGGGAGGTGGCTCCCGCTGTCGACTTCTGCTCGCTGCGCGTGCTCCGGGAGGCGAGCGAGCAACTCATGGTCCGCCACGAGATCCCGCAGCCGGTCGTCTTCCGCGAGGACATCGGGGGGATGGTGACGGTCATCGACCGCGGAGGCCTCGGTTATGCCGCGACAAGCGATCTATCCAGGGAGGGACTGCGGCGGGCGGTCGAGGATGCGACCGAGTGGGCCAAGCGCAGCGCCGGGCGCGCGGTCACGAACTTCACGGCCATCGAGCAGCCTCACCCCACGGGCCACTACGAGACGCCGGTCCGCGCGCCGTGGCAATCGATGCCGATGGCGCAGAAGATGGACATCCTGCGGCAGGAGTGCAAACGCCTGCGGACGGAAGAGAAGATCGTCGATAGTGTCGCATCCTTCTGGTACACGGAGGCCGAGAGCCGGTTCATCGCCGCCGACGGCAGCGAGGCGACGCAGAGGCTCTTCCACCTGATCCCCGTTCTGAGCGCCACCGCCAACAAGGGGACCGAGACGCAGACGCGCACGCTCGGCGGGCGCGGATACTGCCAGCAGGGCGGCCTTGAGGTTCTCGAGACGGTCCGCTTCCGCGAGCTGGCGCCGCAGATCGCGACCGAGGCTCTGGCCCTGCTCGATGCGCCCAACTGCCCGTCGGGCAAGCTCGATCTCCTTCTCGATCCCGATCAGATGATCCTGCAGATCCACGAGTCGATCGGGCATCCGCTCGAGCTGGACCGGATCCTGGGAGACGAGCGCAACTACGCGGGGACGAGCTTCGTCACGCCCGAGATGATCGGCACCTATCAGTACGGGTCGAAGCTACTGAACATCACGTTCGATCCCTCGCGCAGGGAGCAGTTCGCGACCTACGGATTCGACGACGAGGGGCAGCCGGCGAAGCGCGAGTTCATCATCAAGGACGGGATCCTCGTGCGCGCCCTCGGCGGGACGACCTCGCGCGGCCGCTCCGGGATTCCCGGCGTGGCGAACGCGCGCGCATCGGGCTGGAACCGCCCGCCGATCGACCGGATGGCGAATCTCAACCTGGAGCCGGGCGACTCGACGCTCGAGCAGATGATCGCCGCCGTGGAGGACGGCGTCTACATGAAGGCGAACCGCTCCTGGTCGATCGACGACTCGCGCAACAAGTTCCAGTTCGGCTGCGAGTGGGCCAGGCGGATCGAGAAGGGGAAACTCACGACCCTCCTCAAGAACCCGAACTACCGCGGGATCTCGGCGACCTTCTGGCGAAACCTCAAACTGGTCGCCAACGCCTCCACCCTGCAGATCATGGGGACCCCCTATTGCGGCAAGGGGGAGCCGAATCAGATGGTCCGCGTGGGGCATGCCGCGCCTGCCTGCCTCTTCGCTGGCGTTGACGTCTTCGGAGGAGAATGACGATGCAACAGGCGTTCTATGAGCTTGCCGATCACTTGACGTCCCTGATGCGCGGGGGCGAGGTCTACACCTGCTACTTCTCGGGCGAGGTCTCCGATTTCGTCCGCTTCAACAAGAGCGCGATCCGGCAGCCGGGCCGCGTGACCCAGCGCCACCTGTTCATCGATCTGATCTCGGGATCGCGGCATGCCTCCGGCACGATCGGATTGTCCGGCGACCCGGCCGCAGACAAGGGCAGGGTCGCCGACCTCGCGCAGAAGCTGCGCGACGCGATTCCGCATCTTCCCGAGGATCCGCACCTGCTCTATTCGACCGAGGTCCGCTCGGGCGAGCGGATCCAGGAGAGCACGCTCCCCTCCCCCGCGGAGGCCACGGACGCGATCCTCGCGGCCGGGCGGGGGCGCGACCTGGTGGGGATCTATGCGGCCGGCGGGATCTTCGCAGGCTTCGCAAACTCCTTCGGTCAGCGGAACTGGTACGCGAATCACAGCTTCAACTTCGACTGGAGCTTCTATCACGCGGGCGACAAGGCGGTGAAGTGCTCCTACGCGGGCTTCGCCTGGGACCAGAAGGCCTTCGAGACCAAGGTCGCCGAGGCGGCGCGGCAGCTCGAGGTTCTCGCGCTGCCCCCCAAGGTGATCCAGCCGGGGAAGTACCGCGTCTATCTGACCCCCAACGCCCTCTACGAGCTCCTCGGGACGCTCTGCTGGAGCGGGTTCGGGCTCAAGGACAACAAGACCCGGCAGAGCTGCTTCCTCAAGATGATCGACGGCGAAGCGCGTCTTCACGAATCGGTCACGATCCTCGAGAACACGGCCAAGGGAGTCGCTCCCGACTTCCAGGCGCAGGGGTTCATCAAGCCCCCGCATGTGGCGCTGATCGAGAAGGGACGCTACGCCAATTCGCTGGCCTCGCCCCGCTCGGCCAAGGAGTACGGGGTCCCGACGAATGGGGCCTCCGACATCGAGATGCCCGAGTCGCTCGACATGCAGCCCGGGACGATCCCCGCGGCGGAGGCGCTCTCGCGTCTCGGCACGGGCGTCTACGTCAGCAATCTCTGGTACCTGAACTACTCCGACCGGCCGGCGTGCAGGATCACAGGGATGACCCGCTTCGCGACCCTCTGGGTCGAGAACGGCAAGATCGCCGCGCCGTTATCGGTCATGCGCTTCGACGAGACCACCTACCGGATGCTGGGCGAGAAGCTGGTCGGCCTCACCGATCGGACCGAGATGATCCTCGACGCGTACACGTACGAGTCGCGGTCGGTGGGAAGCGGCAGGGTCCCCGGCGCGCTGATCGAGGACTTCACGTTCACGCTCTGACCCGCGGGATGGATTCGCGGTGAGAATCTGCTCGCTCGCAAGCGGGAGCTCCGGAAACGCGACCTACATCGCTTCCGAGAGGACTTCGATCCTCGTGGACTGCGGGACCTCCGCCCGCGAGGTCGAGGCGCGGCTCGCCTCGATCGAGGTCGATCCTGCGGAGATCGACGCGATTCTGATCACTCACGCCCACACCGATCACTACCGATGCGCCGGGACGTTGAACGCCCGCTATGGGATCCCCGTCCACGTCGATCCATCGACCGCGAGGGCGATCCGGTCGCGCGACCGCTGGACATCCTGGAAGCGACTCCGCGAGACGATGCCGATCCCCGACCATGTCGGAGACATCGAGGTCCGCGCGCTCGACACGTCCCACGGCTTCCCGGCGCGCGACGGAAGGACCGTCGCCTATCTCTTCAAGAACCGGGGGAGAAGGGTCGGCGTGGTGACCGACCTCGGCAAGCCGACCCGCGGGCTGGTCGCGGCGCTGAAAGGAGTGGACGCGATCGTCCTCGAGGCGAACTACGACGAGGAGGTCCTTCGCGACAAGCTCTCCGATCCGGGCTTCGCGGGCGACTGGCGCTACCTCGAGTGGGTGGCGAGCGAGATGGGGCACTTGTCGAACAGCCAGTGCGCGCAGATCCTGAGCGAGATTCTCGATGATGGCTCCGCGCATGTCTTCATCGGCCACGTCAGCGAAAACCACCACGACCCCCGCCAGGACAACAACGAGTCGGAGCACGCGATGCGGGTCATCCGCGGCCTGCTCGCGCGCGACGGGCTTCCCGCCCCTCACCTTCATCGCACCTACAGGATCGGGAGGGACGCGAGCAAGGCGAGCCGGGTGATTGTGGTGTGACCAAGCCTCGCGGGCAAGCGGTCCTGGACGCCCCTGACGATAGGTTTCAACCTCCTGGCGGGCAACCTCAGAAGGTTCGCGCGAGTTGAGGCTTGAGTGCGCCTGGTTCTCATGTATATTAAGTCTCCAACCGTCCTGCGCAGGAGTGCCGTAGTGCCTGAAGCAGGAACGATGTATCCGACGACACGAAGATGAACCACTCCGAAATCGTCAGCTTCCTCTGGGGTGTCGCGGACTTGATCCGCGACACCTTCAAGCGCGGCAAGTACCAGGACGTGATCCTCCCGCTGACCGTCCTGCGCCGCCTCGACTGCGTCCTGGCTCCGACCAAGGAAAGGGTCCTCGCCAAGCAGGCCGAGCTTCGCAGCAAGAAGCTCGAGAACCTCGACCCGCAGCTCCGCAAGGTCGCGGGCTTCGCCTTCTACAACACCTCACGCTACGACTTAGAGAAGCTCCTCGCGGACGCGCCCCATCTGGCCGCCAATCTGCGCAACTACATCGCGGGCTTCAGCCCCAACATGCGGGAGGTTCTGGAGAAGTTCGACTTCGACAACACGATCAGCAAGCTCGACGAGGGCGGCCTCCTGTTCCAGGTGCTCGAGCGGTTCAAGAACGTGGACTTGCACCCGGACAGGATCGACAACCCCACGATGGGAATGATCTTCGAGGAGCTGATCCGGAAGTTCAACGAGGCGCTGAACGAGAATCCCGGCGAGCACTTCACGCCGCGCGACGTCGTCCACCTGATGGTCGATCTCATGCTGGCCGGGGACGAGTCGGAGATCCGCGCCAAGAAGGCGATCCGCACGGTCTACGATCCCTGCTGCGGGTCGGGCGGTATGCTCATGATCACCAAGGAGCACATCACCATCGGCCTGCGCAAGAATGGCGAGGCGCTCCGCCCCGCGATCAATCCGGACGCCGAGATCCATCTCTTCGGGCAGGAAGTGAATCCCGAGACCTGGGCGGTCTCGAAGTCCGATCTCTTCATGAAGGACCCGACGGGGCGCGACGCCGACAACATCGCATACGGCAGCACCCTGTCCCATGACCGTCACGCCGGCAAGAGCTTCGACTACCTGATCGCCAATCCACCCTACGGGAAGGACTGGAAGCGCGACGAGGATGCGGTGACCGCCGAGCACGAGCGAGGCGCGGCAGGCCGCTTCGGCCCGGGACTCCCCCGCATCAGCGATGGACAGCTTCTCTTCCTGTTGCACATGCTCGCCCACGCGAAGGATCCCAAGGAAGGCGGCTCGCGCATTGCGATCATCATGAACGGCTCGCCACTCTTCACGGGCGACGCGGGAAGCGGCGAAAGCGAGATTCGACGCTTCATACTGGAGAACGATCTGTTGGAGGCGCTGATCGCCCTGCCCGAGCAGCTCTTCTACAACACCGGGATCGCCACCTACGTGTGGGTCGTCACCAATCGCAAGAGGACGGAGCGCGCGGGGAAGGTCCAGCTCATCGACGCCACTTCGTTCTGGATCCCGATGCGCAAGAGCCTGGGCGACAAGCGCCGCGAGATTCCGGCGGACCGGGCGCAGGACATCCTCAGGATCCTCGCCGACTTCCGGGATGGCGATACGCGCCGCGTCACGAAGGATGGGAAGGACGAAGAGGTCGTCATGAGCCGCGTCTTCCCCACCACCCACTTCGGCTTTCGAAAGATCACTGTCGAGCAGCCACTGCGGCTCAACTTCCAGGCGAGCCCCGAGCGGATCGCCCGCCTCGATGAAGAGCGGGGATTCCAGGCGCTCGCCCAGTCGAAGAAGAAGGGGGCCGCGGGCGCCAAGGAGCAGGCCGAGGGGCGAGCGCTGCAGGAGGCGGTTCGCTCGCTGCTACGAGGCCTCCCGAACGCGGTGTTCAAGGATCGCGACGAGTTCGAGCGCGCGCTCGACAGCGCCGCGCGGAAAGCCGGAGTGAAGCTGCCGGCCCCGGCCCGAAAGGCGATCCTCTCCGCCCTCTCGGAACGCGACGAGGGCGCCGCGATCTGTCGCGGTAAGGACGGCAATGCCGAGCCCGATCCCGAGCTGCGCGACACCGAGAGCGTGCCGCTGCCGGCCGGAGAGGATCCCGCGGATGCCGAGGGTGTCGCAGCAAGCGTCCGCGCCTTCTTCGGCCGCGAGGTCAAGCCGCACGTCCCGGACGCCTGGATCGACACGAGCAGGCGCGATCCCAGGGATGGCCGCGTCGGCCTGATCGGCTACGAGATCAACTTCAACCGCTACTTCTATCGCTACACGCCACCCCACCCCCTTGAGGAGATCGAGGCCGATATTCGGGCCATCGAGGGGGACATCATCCGGATGCTGGGGGAGGTGACGGGATCTGGTGGAACCCTCCAGTAAGTGTCGGCACTTGCGCGGGACTGCCGACAATTCCTCTCACCCGCCGGAGCCCAGTTGACGCCATAACTCCTTTTCAATCAACATAATACATGACGCTTTGGATTGCCGGATGTTACGAAACGTCGGGACTTGCGCACAAACCCCGACGTTTCGTATCATCTCGCGGCCATGACGAAATCAAACAAGGATCGAGCGCTTCGGCTGATCGAAGGACTGGGACTCGCACGCCCGAAGGAGCTGGAGGCGCACGGCGTCACTCGCGCACAGCTCGCGCGTCTGGTGAAGGAAGGGCTTGTGCTTCGGCAGGCACGGGGCATCTACGTGGCTGCCCACCACTCGCCCTCCGAAGCACACACGCTCGCGCAGGTTGCGAAGCGCGTGCCCGAAGCCGTGTTCTGTCTCCTCACGGCGCTGCGCCTCCACGACCTGACGACACAGTCGGCGGCCGAGGTCTGGATCGCCCTTCCGGAAAAGGCCCGCCGCCCACGCCTTGACTATCCCCGCCTTCGCGTGGCCCGCTTCTCCGGACCTGCCCTGACCGAGGGGATCGAGGAGCGCCCCGTGGAGGGGGTCATCCTCCGCGTCTACTCGGCAGCGAAGACCGTTGTCGACTGCTTCAAGTATCGGAATAAGGTCGGGATCGACGTCGCGGCCGAAGCGCTGCGGGACTTCAGCCGCAAGCACCGCGGCGAGGCCAACGAGCTCGCCCGGTTCGCCCGCCTCTGCCGGGTCGCGCGCGTGATGCAACCCTACCTGGATTCCATCGCATGACCGACAAGGCCAACCTCGCGGCGCTGCCCGAGGCCGTGCGACGGACTCTCCTGCGCCGCAACACACCGATTCCGAGCGAAGCGCCAATCGGTTTGACGCGGGCGTACTGGGAGAATCCCTCGCGGCCGACGCAGATTCGCGCGTTCACACGGCGGTCTGGGCTCGCGATGCCGGACGGCTTCGCGGACGAGTGCGCGCGCATGCTCGGCGCCTTCCTCTCTCCCCTGCTCGAGGATCTGCGCGGCGGAAGCACCCGGGGTGGGACATGGCCTCCGGGAGGGGCATGGCGATGAATGGCCATCGGTTCAAGCCGTACCCCGATTACAAGGACTCGGGTGCCGACTGGCTGGGGGAGATTCCGGCGCATTGGGAGGCAAGACGACTCAAGTACGTCGCGCCACCGCGCGCCGAGAAGCTGAGCACGAAACCCGACGACACCGTCTACGTGGGTCTCGAAAACGTGGAGTCTTGGACAGGGCGACTGCTGCTTGAGAACCAGCCCGAAACAGTGGACAGCGCGGTGGCCACTTTCTACTGTGGTGATATCCTGTTCGGGAAGCTGCGCCCATACCTTGCAAAGGCGGCCCGACCAGGCTTCGATGGAGTCTGCACGAGCGAGATTCTCCCGCTGCGGCCGGTCGAACAGAACACGCAGAGCTTTGTTATGTACTGCCTGCTGAATGCGCCGTACATCCGCTGGCTCGACTCGCTAACCTACGGGACGAAGATGCCGCGCGTGAGCCCAGAGCAAGTTGCGGGTAGCTTCGTGCCGCTTCCCCCCGAACCCGAGCAGCGCGCCATCGCCGCCTTCCTCGACCGGGAGACGGCGCGGCTCGATGCGCTGGTGGCGAAGAAGGAGCGGCTGATCGACCTACTCCAGGAGAAGCGCGCCGCCCTCATCACCCGCGCCGTCACCAAGGGCCTCGACCCGACCGTCCCCATGAAGGATTCCGGCGTCGAGTGGCTGGGGGAGATCCCGGCGCATTGGGACGCCAAGCGGCTGCGGCACGTCGGCGAACCTATCATTGGCTTGACGTACGAGCCCGATGACGTTGTTGGCCCAGACGAAGGAACAATGGTTCTTCGCGCCTCGAATGTCAAGGCTGGACGGATCGTATGCGACGACAATGTCTTTGTGAGGACCGCAATCCCGGAACATCTCAGAACTAGACTCGGAGATGTCCTCATCTGCGCGAGGAGCGGAAGTCGTGATCTCATTGGAAAGAACGCCACGATTGACGAATGTGCGGTTGGTCTGACGTTTGGCACATTCATGATTGTCTTCAGGAGTCCGTGCAACCCATTCCTGTTCTGCGTCTTCAATTCCGCGCTCTTCGAGTACCAGTCTGGGACATTTCTAACGTCCACAATCAATCAGCTCACTGTAGGCAACCTGAAGAACATGACTGTTCCTGTTGCGCCGGATAGAGAGCAGCACGCGATCGCGGCGTTCCTCGACCGAGAGACGGCGAAGCTCGACGCCCTCATCGCAAAAGTCCACGACGCCATCCGCCGCCTCACCGAGCTCCGCACCGCCTTGATCTCCGCAGCCGTAACCGGCAAGATCGATGTGCGTGAGGAGGATGGATGAACCGTGTAGCCGTGCGACCGGAGCTGCTGCGTTGGGCACGCGAACGGGCAGGGCGCACGACAGAGAGCCTACTCCGCAACTTCCCCAAGCTGGGATCCTGGGAGGCCGGCGAGACGCAGCCGACGCTGAAGCAGCTCGAGAGTTTCGCAAAGAGCCTGCATGTACCCGTCGGCTATCTCTTCCTGCAGCAGCCTCCCGAGGAGCCGATACCGATTCCTGACTTCCGTACCTTTGCAGATGCCGGGATGGTGCGGCCCAGTCCGGATCTTCTCGACACGGTCTACCTCTGCCAGCAGCGGCAGGACTGGTACCGCGACTTCGCACGCATGATCGGCCAAGAGGCTCTGCCCTTTGTTGGCGCCTCGCGCGCCGGCGATGACATCGTCCGCACGGCGGCAACCATTCGCGAGGCACTCGGCTTTGACCTTGAGGCGCGTCGAAGGCTACCGGCGTGGACTGATGCGCTCCGACGCTTCATCGAGCAGGCGGATTCCCTCGGCGTCCTCGTGATGGTGAGCGGCGTCGCCGGGAGCAACAACAGACGCAAGCTCGACCCGGACGAGTTTAGAGGCTTCGCGCTGGCCGATCCGATCGCACCTCTTGTCTTCGTCAACGGCGCCGACACCAAGGCAGCACAGATGTTCACGTTGGCCCATGAGCTGGCGCACGTCTGGCTCGGAGAGACTGCCCTGTCGAATGCCCAGGCGGCCGCTGCTCCAGCGCACGCAGTGGAGCGCTGGTGCAACCAAGTCGCCGCCGAGTTGTTGGTTCCCATGGAGCCGTTCCAGGAGGCGCATCACCGCGGCGCTGAGCTGTCTTCGGAGCTGGATCGCCTTGCGCGGGAATTCAAAGTAAGCACGCTTGTCATCCTGCGGCGGATGCACGATGCGGGCACCTTGCGGGGCAGGGCGTACTGGGACGCCTATGAACAGGAGTTGGACCGGCTGCGCAGCCTCCCGAGTAGCAGTGGCGGGAACTTCTACCTCACACTGGGCGCGCGCGCGAGCAAACGCTTTGCGCGCGCTCTCGTGATCAGCACGCTCGAAGGGCGAACGGCGTTCACGGAAGCGTTTCGACTGCTGGGTTTCCACAAGATGTCGACGTTCCGGGAGTTGGGGGACAGCCTGGGGATCGCATTCTGATGGCCTATCTGCTCGATGCCGACGTCTTCATCCGTGCTAAGAACCTGCACTACGGGTTTGACTTCTGCCCCGCGTATTGGGACTGGCTTGTCGAACGCAACGCTGAGGGCAAGGTCTTCAGTGTCGAGAAGGTCGGGGACGAACTGCGGGCAGGTGCCGACGAGCTGGCGCAATGGGCAGCGATGCAGGGCGATCGGTTCTTCCTTCGGCCCGACGCGGCTGTAGTCCCGTCCCTCGCTGCCGTCAGCGCGTGGGCTATGGGGCAGCATTACGATGCTTCAGCCGTGAGCACCTTCTTGCAAATCGCTGACTACTATCTGGTATCGCAGGCACACGCAGGTCGCTACACGGTGGTCACGCACGAGCTGCCTGCTGCCTCTCTACGGAAGATCAAGATCCCTGACGCCTGCATTGGGCTTGGTATCAAGTGCATGACTCCCTTCGAGATGCTGCGGGTAGAGCGCGCCCGCTTCATCCTGGCCAGCGGACCTACGACCGCCTCAAAGAACTTCGCGCCACGACCATCTCGGCCGCGGTGACTGGCAAGATCGCCGTGCGCAAGGAGATGGCTGGGCTGGTCTGACCCCCGGGACGCTGTGCTAGATCTGGAGCCGCCCGTCGAGCAGACCATCGGCCGGAGATTCTTGTTTGCATTTGTCGGCTCGTTCGCTAATAATGCGATCGGCTATTTTCGAGGCCGCAAACAAGGAGTGCCATCGTGCCGAAGCCGAAGATGAAGCGACACCCCCACGGCCGGCGGATCCGTTGCCCGGGCGGATACGAAGCCTATGTCCCAGATTCACTTCCGCCCCCCATTGACTGGGACGGAAGGCTCGCGGTAGCGCTTTCCAGGGCTGACCTGGCCGTCGGCCGACTGGCGGGAGAAGGCAGGCGCCTCCCGAATCCGCACCTCCTCATCCGGCCATTCGTGCGCCGGGAGGCGGTGCTCTCGAGCCGGATCGAGGGCACGCAGGCCACGCTGGGCGAGCTTCTCTCCTCGGAGGCGGGAGCCACAGTCGGGCGGAGTCCCGACGATCTCCGCGAGGTCGCGAACTACGTCGTGGCGTTGGAATACGGCGTCGAGCGGCTCCGCACGCTGCCCTTGTCCCTGCGGCTCGTGCGCGAGCTACACAAGCGTCTCATGCGGGGCGTGCGCGGGGAAGCCGCCACTCCAGGGATGTTCCGGCGTAGCCAGAACTGGATCGGCGGCCCCCGCAGCACATTGCGCGATGCGTCGTACGTCCCGCCTCCGGCTGACGAGCTGGTGGAGTGTCTCGGCGAACTGGAGAAGTTCCTCCACGACGATTCGCTTCCCCCTCTGGTCCATGCCGCGCTGGCGCACTCGCAGTTCGAGGCGATTCACCCGTTCCTAGATGGAAACGGGCGCGTTGGGAGGTTGCTCGTGACGCTTCTGCTTCTGGAGAAGCGTGTCCTCCCGTCTCCTCTTCTCTATCTGAGTGCGTACTTCGAAGCCACACGCGAGGAGTACTACGCACGCCTCTTATCGGTCACTGCGCGCGGGGAGTGGGAAGAGTGGCTGATCTACTTCCTCACGGCTGCCGCACATCAGGCCGAGGACGCCCTGGGACGGATCCAGCGGATCGATGACCTGCTCCTGCGCTGGCGGGCGCACCTCTCCAAGTCCCCTTCCCGATTGTCCGAGAGAGCGATCGATCTATTCGTGGAGAATCCGTTCTGGACTGTGAACAAGCTCGCGGAGAGACTAGATGTCGCTTTCACCACTGCCCAACGAGGTGTTGATCGGCTCGAATCGGTAGGCATCGTGACGCTGGTTGGCGAGGCAAGACGCAATCGGGTCTACTGCGCCCGCTCGATCCTCTCGATCCTGGAGGAGCCGCCGCGGATCGCCCCCGAGCTTCATGGACCCGGCCCGGAGCTATGACAAGCTGTGACAGACGGCTGTGACAAGCTATGACATGGAGCTGTGACATGCTGCGACATGCTGCCATTCTGTCCGAACCCGAGACCGCACCGGTCCGACAGGGATCCGGATGACCCCCGACATCTCCGAACGCTCCTTCGAAGAGGCGATCGAGTGCGGCCTGCTCCAGGGCGGGCCCGACGCCTGCGTTGGACACGCGGACGCCGTCCGCGAGACCTCGCTGCACTACGGCGACAACCCGCCCGGCGGCTACCACAGGCGCCGGCCCGAGGAGTACGACCGTTCCCTCTGCCTGCTCCCCCGCGATGCCCTGGACTTCATCCTCGCCACGCAGCCGAGGGAATGGGAGAGGCTCAAGCAGCACCACGGGGCCGATCTGAAGGAACGGTTCGTCAAGCGCCTCGCCTCAGAGATCGAGAAGCGCGGCGCGCTCGATGTCTTGCGAAACGGCATCAAGGACTCCGGCTGCAAGTTCCGCCTCGCCTACTTCCGTCCCGCCAGCGGGCTGAACGAAGAGACGAGGCGGCTGCACGCGGCGAATCTCTTCTCCGTCGTGCGCCAGCTCCACTACAGCCTGAAGAACGAGAGAAGTCTCGATCTCGTCCTCTTCCTGAACGGCATCCCCATCTTCACCGCAGAACTCAAGAACCCGCTCAACGGGCAGGACGTCACCGACGCGATCCGCCAGTACAAGACCGATCGCGATCCTCGCGAGCCGGTGTTCTCCTACGGCCGCTGCCTCGCCCACTTCGCGGTGGACCCGGACCTCGTCTATGTCACCACCCACCTCGTCGGGGCGCAGACCTGGTTCCTCCCGTTCAACCAGGGGAAGTTCGGCGGGGCCGGCAATCCCCCCGTGCCGCCCACGCGGGCCGGATACTCCACCGCCTACCTCTGGGAAGAGACCTGGTCGCGCGACAGCGTCCTCGACCTTGTGCGCCAGTTCATCCACGAGGTCGAGGAGGAGGACCAGAAGGGGAGAAAGACCGGCAAGCGCTATCTGATCTTCCCGCGCTATCAGCAGCTCGACTGCGTGCGGCGGCTTGTGTCCGACGCGCGCGCGACGGGGGCCGGGCAACGCTATCTCATCCAGCATTCCGCAGGGAGCGGTAAGAGTTTCACCATCGCCTGGCTCGCCCACCAGCTCTCCACGCTCCACGACAAGAACGACCGGCGCGTTTTCGACTCCATCGTGGTTGTCACCGACCGCCGGGTCCTCGATCGACAGCTTCAGACCACGGTCCGGCAGTTCGAACAGACCCTCGGCGTCGTCGAGAACATCGACACGACCTCGCGCCAGCTCAAGCAGGCTCTCGAGTCGGGCAAGACGATCATCGTGACGACGCTCCAGAAGTTCCCGGTCATCGCCAAGGAAATCGGGGAGCTGCCTGGCAAACGCTTCGCCGTGATCGTGGACGAAGCGCACTCTTCGCAATCGGGCGAGAGCACGAAGAGCCTGAAGGCGGTGCTCGCCTCCCGTTCGCTGGAGGAGGCTGAGGCCGAGGAGGCGGGCGCGGCGACCCCCGAGGAGGAACTCGAGAGCGCGATCCTCGCCGAGATGGAGAAGCGCGGGCGGCTTCCCAACCTCTCGACCTTCGCGTTCACCGCCACACCCAAGACGAAGACCCTCGAGCTGTTCGGCACCAAGCGCCCCGACGGGAAGTTCGAGCCCTTCCATCTCTACAGCATGCGCCAGGCCATCGAGGAGGGGTTCATCCTCGATGTCCTTGCGAACTACGCCACCTACAAGGCCTACTGGCGCCTGTGGAAGACGATCGCGGATGATCCGCGCTACGACAAGAAGAAGGCCGAATACCTGCTCAAGTCCTTCGTCGAGCTGCATCCTCATGCCATCGGCGAGAAGGTCCGCCTCATGGTCGAGCACTTCGTCGCCCAGGCGCAGGGCGAGATCGCCGGCAAGGCCAAGGCGATGATCGTGACGCGCTCCCGCCTCCACGCGGTGCGCTACAAGCTGGCGGTCGACAAGTGCCTCGCGGAGCGCGGGCATCGCTTCAAGGCGCTGGTCGCCTTCTCGGGGACGGTTCCGGACGGAGGGAAACACTACACCGAGTCCAACATGAACGGCTTTCCCGAGGCGCAGACGGCAAAGGTCTTCGACCAGCCCGACTACAGATTCCTGATTGTCGCGAACAAGTTCCAGACCGGCTTCGACCAGCCGCTTCTTCATACGATGTACGTGGACAAGAAACTGGGCGGCGTGAATGCCGTGCAGACCCTTTCGCGGCTGAACCGTGTCCATCGCGAGAAGAGGGGCACCATGGTACTCGACTTCGCGAACGAGGCAGACGCGATCAAGGCCGCCTTCGAACCCTACTACGAGACGACGATCCTCTCCGAGGCGACGGACCCGCACCTCCTCTATGAGATCGAGACGCGCCTTGGCGAGTTTCCCGTCTATGCCAAGACGGACGTGGACGAGTACGCCAGGGTCTACTTCGATCCCAAGGCCACGCAGGACCGCCTCTACGCGGTCCTCGCGCCGGTCGTGGACCGCTTCAAGGACCTGTCCGACGAGGAGAAACACGATTTCCGCGGGCAGCTCACGGATTACGTGCGCCTCTATGCCTTCCTCTCCCAGGTGCTCACATTCGCCGACGCAGATCTCGAGAAGCTCTATGTCTTCACTCGCGGCCTGCGAAGGCTGCTCCCTGCCGATCGCATTGAGCTCCCCCGCGAAGTTCAGCAGAACATCGATATGGAGTCCTACCGCATCCAGGAGATCAGTCGCGGGAAGATCGATCTCGAGCGAAGGCCCGGGCTGCTCGTCCCGGTCGGCACCAAGGACGCCCATGGAACGGCGCCCGAGGAGATGGAGTCGCTGTCCCGCATCATCGCCGAGCTGAACGAGCGCTTCGGCCTCGAGTTGGGAGACGAGCACAGAGTGACTCTCACGCAGATGATGGGAAAGCTCGATGGCGATACGGCCCTCGATGCTGCGGCGCGAGCCAACACGCGCGAGAACGTCCGGCTCACGTTCGACAACAAGGTCAATGATGTGATCCAGGACATCGTCAACTCGAACTTCGACCTCTACAAGCGCATCACCGACGACCGCGCTTTCGGAGAGGCCCTCAAGAACTTCCTCTTCGACATCTATCTCCGCGGCCATCGCAACGCGGAGGAGCTGATCAGGCAGGGCGAGTCGAAGACGCTCGAGTTCAAGTCCACTCTCCGATGGAGCCTCAAGCAGAATCGGCAAGACGACGTGGGGGTGACGCATGCCGTCCTCAAAACGATCGCCGCGTTCCTGAACACTGAAGGGGGCGATCTCCTGATCGGAGTGGCGGACGACCGCTCGATTGTCGGGATCGAGGTCGACGGGCTTGAGAACGACGACAAGTTCATGCGTCATCTGGCGCAGGTTGTGCGGAACGGCCTCGGAGATCGTGCCGGAACATGCATCGACCCCAAGACGCAGGTCGTGGGGGGCAAGACGGTCTGCGTCGTGAGCTGCCAGCGCAGCCCGGAGCCCGCGTTCTTGAAGTGGAAGAACACGGAGGCCTCCCCGGAGGGGGACTTCTTCGTTCGCAGCGGTCCGGGGACAGTCAAGCTTCCCGTCGAGAGTGCGCGGGAGTACATCCGTACTCGATTCCCGGGTTGGGGTGGAGGCAAGAAGGGAGAGGAGCGCGTCGAGTAGTTGTCGTGCGACAGCCGAACTGGCTCAGGCGGATGGCCGCTTGCCTATGATGCGCTACAATGGAATCGGTCTTGGATCCGTATTCCAAGGCTATCGAAAGGAGCAAGGACATGGCGATGTACGCGTGCCCGAAGTGCGGGATGTCGATCGGCATCATGACCTGCGGCAAGTGCGGCAAGGAGTTGAAGCACGAGACGATCACCACCCCCGACGGCAAGACCGTGCACGTCTCCGAGTGCCCGGAAGGACACGGCAAGGTGAAGTCGCCGCTCTGCTGCGGCCAGGACATGGTCTGCAAGATCTGAACCGGATCCCAGGCTCTTCAAGGAGGCTTTCTCATGAGCACGAGAGACCCCAATGAGTGCTGCCCGAGGTTCGACCCCGAGCCTTGGGACGGCAAGGAGCTGCACTGGCAGGACAGGCGCTTCGTGAAGGATCGAGTGGCCTGCTTCCTCCACATCCCGCTCAACTTCGGAGCC
>Ga0194111_10001829_pt1 | contig 26076 bp, 29 predicted proteins | sample TA2KigC300mmetaG_FD_146194 | JGI IMG/M metagenome (GOLD analysis project Ga0194111, IMG submission 146194) | Freshwater microbial communities from Lake Tanganyika, Tanzania - TA2015033 Kigoma Deep Cast 300m | ecosystem: Environmental > Aquatic > Freshwater > Lake | place: Tanzania: Lake... | reverse complement strand
TTTACTCCCTGGCGTTGAACCCCAGCCCAGGGCCCGATGGTGGGAGACCAGCGGGTGAGCCGGATTTTATTGAACTGCTTGCTTCAACCCAGAAACTTCACCAGTTGGTGAAAGGAGGTAAATGACATGCCCCCTGAAACGACCCGCATCCAGGAACTCCTGGAAGACATCAACAAGTCCCTCTCCTACATCGGGGAGGACGGCAAGGTGATCCATATCTCGGAGGTTTTCAAGGCCCTGCCGGAGCTGGCGGCCAAGTATGCGGACCTTCAGGCCCGCTTCGAGGAGCTGGAGAAGCGGAGCCGGGAGCGCAAGTGGGCCAACGTCCCCGGCCTGGAAGACGAAAAAGAGAAGTTTTCGCTGTTTAAGGCCATTTACGCCATCGGCACCGGCGACTGGTCCCAGGCTCAGTTCGAGGCCGAAGTCTTTAAGCAGACCCGGGACATGGCCACCACCCCGGACAGTTCGGGCGGGTACCTGGTGCCGGCCCAGGCCATTCCGGAGCTCATCGAAATGCTCCGGGCCGAGGCGGTGATCTTCCAGATGGGCGCGACCCTGCTGGACAACCTGGCCGGCAGCCCGGTGGAAATCCCCAAACAGACCGGCGGGGCCACCGCTTACTGGGTGGGAGAAAACGAGCCCCTGACCGGCAGCGACGCCACCCTGGGGCAGCTGCAGCTCACCCCCAAGTCGGTGGGATGCCTGGTGAAGCTCTCCAACCGGCTGCTCCGCATGTCCAACCCTTCGGCGGAGCAGATGGTCCGGGCGGACATCGCCCGAGTGGTGTCCCTGGCCATTGATCTCGCGGCCCTCAGGGGCAGCGGCGCCGGCAGCCAGCCCACCGGCATCGCCAATACCCCGGGGATCAACACCAAGGCCTTCGGGACCGCGTCCCCCAACTTTGACTACTTCTTCGACATGGAGTACGAGCTGGCGGTGGACAATGCGCTCCGGGGCAAACTGGGGTTCGTGTTCCACCCCTGCGTCAAGCGGACCCTGTCCAAGCTCAAGGTGGCCCAGTTTAACGGGGACACGGCGGGCGAATACATCGTCCGGCCCATGGACGCGGCCCAACTCCAGGCCTTCATCGGCTACCCCTTCGCCATGACCACGCAGATTCCGGTGAACCTGGGGGTTGGGTCCAATGAGACGGAGATTTATCTGGGCAACTGGCAGGAGCTGATCGTGGGGCAGTGGGCCGGCATCTCGATCCTCCCCTCCAAGGAGGCGGGCGACGCCTTCGCCAAGAACCAGACCTGGATTCGGATCATCACCGACGTGGACGTGGGGCTGCGGCACACCGAGAGCTTCTGCCTGGGCACCGGGGTGAAGAACAGCTAACCGGGCGGGGAGGGGAATATCCCCTCCCCATTTTATAAGCGGGGACCTGGGTAGGGACATCAGGGCCCACCTGATTGTCGGTGGTTCAACTCCGCCTACCCGCTCCATCAGCCTAAGCGAGGTGGATAATGGCGAAATACAGAGTCAAGCCGGGGTACTGCCTGCACCTGCCCCACCAAAATTTCGTCCAGGCCGGGGAAGAGGCGGACCTGAACGGCGAGTTGGAAAAGGAAATCCTGGAAAGCCAGGGCTGGAAGATCGAGCCGGTCAACGGGGAGCAGCCGAACAAGGCCAATGGCCCTGATCCTGCGCCTTCCCCGGAGGCCAGGGAAGTCCCGGAGCCTCCCAAGGACCGGGCCGTGAAAAAGGACGAAGCCCAGGCCAAGTGAGTGTGTCATGAACCTGACCAGCCTGGCCCAGGTCAAGGCTTTGCTGGAAACCCAGGAGACCCAGTGGGACGGCCTGGTGGAGGAGCTGATCGCAGCCGTATCCGCCCGGGCCGCGGCTTACTGCAACCGGGACTTCGAGCGGAAAGAGCGGGTGGAGTACCACGACGGCGGGGGCCGGTATCTTTATCTCAAGGGTCTGCCGGTGATGGAGATTGCTTCCATTCACGGCTCCGACGCCTGGGAGTGGGACGACGGGACCCTTATCCCCGCCGACCACTACCAGGTGTTCGGGGCCGGCATGGTGGCCTACCGCTTCGGGTTCTGGCCCTACGGTTCCAGGGCCTTGAAGGTGGTTTATACCGGCGGCTACGCGCCGGAGGCGGTGCCGGAGGACCTGGAAATGGCGGTGCGCACCCAGGTGGCCTACGACTTCCGGCGGCGCAAGGACATCGGCCTGGAGTCGGTGAGCTTCCCGGACGGCTCCATCCAGAAGATGGCCTCCGGAGAGTTTTTGCAATCGGTCAAGCAGGTGCTGGACCGCTACCGGATACGACCTTTGTAACAGCGAGCAGTGAGCGGTGAGCAGTAAGCAGTCAGGCTGTGCAGGCTCACGGCTTGGAGCAACAGGTTATGGCCAAAGACCCGGTGAAAGCCCTGGACCAGCTCATCCAGGGGCTGGTCCCCAAGGTGACCAAAGTGGTTGAGAAACACTCCCTGCTCCTGTGGGAGCACACAGTGAGCCGTCACCTGGCCGGGGGGACCGCCGCCGACCGTCTGGCCCGGAGAAGCGGGACCCTGGCCCGTTCCACCCGGCCTCTGAAGGTGCGGGTGGAGGGAAGCAAGGTGGTGGGGGGACTGGCCTTCGGGGCGGAGTATGCCAAGGTGCATATCGGGCCAAGCGGCAGCACCTTCACCATCCGGCCCAGGAACAAGCAGTTCCTGGCCATACCGCTCCCCGCAGCCAGGACCGCGGCCGGGGTGCCTCGGGGCGGACCACTGGACCAAATCTGGGGTCCCACCTTCATCTCCAAGGGCGTAATCTACGGGTTCTCGGGGGGCACCAGGGGGAGCCAAAATGACAAGCCCATCCCCTTGTTCGTTCTAAAGAGGTCGGTGGTGGTGCCCCGGCGGGTGGACCCCGAGGTCCACCTGCTGGACTGGGTCAAACCGCAGTTCCTGGCTGATCTGGCCAAGGTCGCCAAGGTGGAGGGCTGATGGCGGACAGCGTCAAGGTCCGGCTGATGCGCAAGCTGGCCGAGGTCCTGGCGGCGGTGCCGGGCATCGTCACGGTGGCCCGCCACCAGGGAAAGCCCATCGACCTGGACACCGTGAGAAAACCGGCCCTGTACCTGTACGATGAACGGGAGACCAGGGGGAAAAGGAACCGCCTGGCCACGGGGGAGATCGACCTGCACCTGGTGGTGTGGATCGACCTCACCCCCGCCGGGGAGTCCTCGTTTCCGGACGTCGCCGATAATTTGGCGGCGGCCATCCACAACGCCCTCATCGGCACCGCCGAACTCCGTGGATTGATAGAAAACATCGAGGAGGTTTCGGTGGACAAGCAATACCCCAACGACCTCTACGGGGCGCTGGTGATGAGATTCAAACTGACCTACTGCCACGCCTGGGGCGACGCCTTCAGCGTGGCTTACTGACAAGGAGGGGAAAACCATGCCTGTGCCTCCCAGCATTGACAACTACACCGTGCCCGGCGGCGTCAAGCTGTTCTTTGACAACGGCACCGGGGAGCGGGATCTGGGAAACATCACGGACCTGGACATCGAACCCGGCAGCGAGGAACTGGAGCATTTCAGCAACCGCTCGGGCAAGAGGATGAAGGACAAGGTCATCGTCCTGGAGGAGAAGCTCACCGTCAAGTTCAAGTTCGACGAGCCGGTGATCGAGAGCCTGCGCTACTACTTCAAGGGCGGCAGCATCGAGAACCTGAACGCCGGCACCGGCACTGTCACCGACACACCCGTCACCCTCACCGGCACGGCCCTGGTGTCCCTGGGCCACTACGGGATTTCCAACGTGGTGGTGAAGGATTCCCAGGGGAATACGATGACCCAGAACGTCGATTACATCGTGGACCCCGGGCAGGCCGGGGTGGACGGACGCCAGGTGGCCCGCATCGGGCGTCTGGCGGGCGGGGGCATCGAAGACGGCGAGACCTGCACCGTCTCTTTCACTTATACCACCTGGCAGCAGCAACGCTTCCCCATTGCCGGGGCTTCCTTCGTGCAGGGTTCGGCCCGGCTGGAGGTGCACCCCGACGCCGGCCGGGGCCTGCGCTTTGACGTGGTCATCCCCAGGTGCCTGCTCAAGCCCAACGGCTCCATCGGGCTGGACGACAAGAAATGGCTGGAGGTCCCCATGACCCTGGAGGCCCTGGACGACAGCGCCAACACCCCGGACGCTCCCTTCGGCTACTACGTTAGTTACGAAAACGCCGCTTAAAGAGGTGATCGATGGACGAACAAGTCACGGATTCCCAGGTGCTGACCAGCCTGCTGGCTGAAGAGGACCTGGAGGGCTACACCGTCAAGCCCTGGACCGTCAAGCAGCTGATCCAGGTGACGCCCGTTCTCAAGGACCTGGCGGAAAAGCTGGGAGAAATGGGCATCACCCTGGACAACTGGGATGCGGTGGCTTCCCAGGGGTTGCAGGGGCTGGCGGGGTTGATCGAGATGATCCTCCCCCACCTCCCCCAGTTCCTGGCGGCCTCGCTGCGCCTGCCCCTGACGGAGGCCGAAGAACTGGACCTGGGGCTGGCGTTGAAGCTGGCGGTCAGGGTGCTGGCCCTTAACGTGGACCACTTAAAAAACTCCTTCAGCCTGATCAGGGGGCAGGTCACACCCCTGATCAGGCCGGAAGCCACGAGTTAGCGGTCACCATCGCCCTGGCAGAACTGGCGGGCCGGGGGCATAAACTCACCGACTTGGTGGACGGTTACCCGGCCACGGTGGTCAAGGGACTCCTGAGGGCTTCCCGGACGCTCAGGCGGCAGCAGTTGGCGGAGCACGCCATGGCTCTGACCGTAGCGGTGGCCGGGGCCCTGGACCTGACCCTGAACCGGGGCAAAGGAAAGGTCCTGGAAGGTTGGATGGGGGAGATGCTGAAAGAGGAAACGGAAACCCCGAAGAAAAAGCCCAGGATGTCAGAGCGGGCCTTTTCCTTTTTCACCTCCATGCCCAGGAAGCAGGCATAACGAAAAATGGCGACTGATCTAGGCGAACTGCTGGTCAAGCTCCAGGCCGACGTCGAGAACCTGAAGCAGGGTTTGGCGTCAGGCAAGGCGGAGCTCCAGAACTTTAAGACCATGGCGGAAGGCTTCGGAGCCCAGGTGAAGAAGGCCCTCACCATCACCGCGGGGGCCTTGGGGATCGCCGCCCTGATCTCCGAGTTCAAGAGCCTGTGGCAAGGGGTGACGGAGGTGGGGGCCAAACTGGAAACCGCCAGGCTCGCGGCCTATGCGGTGGGGGAGAACTTCGGCTACACTGCCGGAACCATCGACCTGCTGGTCAACGAGCTCAAGAAACTCAAGATCACCACCACGGACGCCTACCAGGCCGTCAGCCAGTTCATCAGCCACGGCCTCGACCCCCGGCAACTGGCTCCCATCGCCCAGGCCGCCCGGGACCTGGCGGTGGCCGCGGGCAAGTCCCCCCAGGAGATGTTCAAGCTCCTGATCGACTCCATCGTCACCGGCATGCCCCGGGCCCTGCGGGAGGCGAAGATCCCTATCCGGGAATTCCAGGACTCGGTGCTGGCGGAAGGCAAAAACCTGGATGAAAACCTGAAGCTCTCCGCCCAGGAGCGGTCCCAGGTGATGATCGACCTGATCCTCAAGTACGCCGAAACGGTCAAGGGGGTGTCGGAGTCCACCGCGGGGGCCCATTCCCGGCAGCTGGGGCAAATCAAATACCTGGCCGGGCAGGTCAAGGAGGTCCTGTGGGACTTCATGCAACCGCTCCTAACTGCGGTCACCGGCGAGAAGATCAGGGTCTGGAGCGACCTTTTGACCTATTTGACCGCGAACCGGGGCGAGCTCCAGAAATGGGGCCAGACCATCGGCGACTTCATCCGCATGGTCTGGGAGGTGATCGCGGCTGTAGTCTCCTGGGTGGTGGCCAACGGCAACCTGGTGAAGACCTTTATCGAGCTGGCAGTGGTTTATAAGCTGGCGGGCTACATCACCGCCATCGGCGCGGCCATCCCCGGGGTGGTGTCGGGCCTCTACGCCCTGGCCACCGGCGCCACGGTGGTGAAGGCGGCCTTCGGCGGCTGGCTGGGGGTGCTGATCCAGGTGTTGGTGGCCCTGGGCACCCTGGGGGCTTACAAGATCGCCAAGATAGCGCAGGAAAAACCCGGGGTGGCCCGCTCCATGGCCATGGGGGAGGCCGAATGGGTGCAGTCCGATAAGGACCGGGCCGCGCAATGGGAGGCGGACCGGCAGGCCGAAGCCCGGGAGCGGGCCCGGCGGGGCGTCTATAAAACCACCGAAGAGAAGCTGAAAGACCTCACCCCGGAACAGCAGCGGCAATACCAGGAACTCCAGAACCAGATAGCCGCGGCCCGGGCCACCGGCGACCTGGACAAGCAGGTCCAGGAGGCCATGGCCAAATGGAAGGAATTGTTCGGCGAGAAGCCCGGAGCCGGCAAGGGCGGCGGCGGCAAAGAGTCCACGGAAAACCTGCTGGCCGAGGAACTCCGATATCTGGAAGCCAAACGTAACGCTGAAATCCAGGAATACCAGGCCTCCCTGGAGCGCCTCAAGGCCAACAACGAGGCGATGAAGGCCGAACTTGAGAAACAGTTGGAAGAGGGGTTGATTGACGGCCAGGAGTATTACAGCAAGCTCCGGGCCATGGAAGAAGCGGAATTCCAGGCTTCCCTGACCTTAGTGCGCAAGAAACAGGAGGCCCAGGCCGCGGCCCGCCGGGATGCCCTCAGGGACCTGGAGCGCCAGGACCTCAGTCCCGAGGCCGCGGAATACCGGCGTAAGGCCATCGAAGAGGCTTACCGCAAGGAGATGGCCGCGCTTACTGCCGAAGAAATCAAGATCATCAAAGAGCACGAGGCCAAGGTCACCAAGGAACTGGAACAGCAGCTCAAGCTCCGCAAGGAGATCAAGGAAACCCTGGCTACCCAGGCCGAGAGTGCCGCGTTCGGCCCCATGGAAGAGAGGGAGGCCAGGATCAACGCCCTTTTGAGAGAACAGAAAAAGCTGCGGGAAGAGGTGGTCAGAAAGGGGGCCACTCCCGAAGAACTCGGCCAGCTTGACGCTATTTCCAAGGCCAAGGAATTTGCCGCCCGGTTCGGAGACCAGATCAAGAACCTCGCCAACGCCATGGCCTCCGGGTTTTCGGACATCATCGACTCCCTGATGCAGGGGGGCCAGAACCTCATGGCCGCGGCTAACCGCATGTTCAGGAACCTTCTGAACGCGGCCCTCAAGCCCGGGTTTGAACAGCTTACCCAATGGCTGATGAACGCGCTCAAGGAGATGTTCGGGGCCCTGGGCAGCGGGCTGGCCATGGGCATCCTGGGGGTCATCGCCCTGGTGGGTATGGCCCTCACCAGTGCCGGGGGCGGGTCCTCCTTTACCCCGTCCGGGGTGCAGAAGGGGGTTGCCAGCCACGAGGCGGTGCGGGGCCTCATCGCGGGGGAGACCTCCATCCCCATCGCCCAGATCGGGGAAAGCCTGCAAGACGCGCTGGCGCCCACCAATTCCATTTTACAGCAGATCGAGGCCAATACCCGTAACCTGGGGGGCGGGGCTTCCGTCCAGGTGATGCTCCAGGGGGTCCACGACGCGGTGAAGGAGGCCATCGAAGGCTATTTCCGGGAATACCTGGTCATGGGGGCCGGCTCATGATGCCACTGGAGATTACGGCCAACCTCCGGTCCCTGTTCTTCACCATGTTCGGGGGGCCGGAGAAGATGGACTGCTGGTTGAGCCAGGGGGCCGACGCCCTGGCCCAGGGTTCACCTGCCCCCTTGCATCTTGTAAAAGCGTTTCAGGCGTTCCCGAATATCCGAGAGGTTTCCCAAAACCCTCGGGAGGCCCTGGATTTTCTCCTGGACCGCCTCCATGAGCTTCACGTCTGGGACTACCGGCTGGAGAGACAGGGCGACGCCCTGCGGGTCTTTGACGAGATTCTGGGCTGCCTCCTGGAAGAAGCCCCGGCGGAATCCCTGGAAACCATCCGGGCCAGGTACGGCGCCAACTTGAAGGAGGGGTGAGCATGGCTTTTCCCACCACCTTAACCAACGCGGTGGACGGGGTCACGGAGATCGAAGCGGCCCACCTGAACAACCTGGAGGCGAAGGTGGGGATCGACCACTCGGAAGATCCTGACACCCTGGACTACATGCTTCGCCATGCGGGGAGCATCGACCCCGGCCACAAACATACCGCGGGAGCGTTCTCCGGCGGCAACGACGGGGACGTTTTTCATAAGTCCGGGGGAGCCTGGACCCCCAAGACCCTGGACGCTGCGGGGGGGGTGGACAAGGCCAGCAACCAGAACGTGGGGGGCATCAAGACCTTCACCGAGATTCCGGTTCTGCCCGCGTCGGACCCCGCCAGCCCCAACCAGGCGGCCCGGAAAGGGTATGTGGACAATGCCATCGATACCGACGTGGCCGCCCACGCGGCCCTGCCCAATGCGCATCACAGCCAGGTCCACGCCCTGACCGGAGCTGATCATACGGTCTCCGGCCTAACCCCGGGCCAGGTGCTCCGGGCCACCGGCCCCAACTCCTGCGCGTTTCAGGCCATTCAGGAAAGTGACCTGCCCGTCCATAAGCACAACAAGCTGTGGGAACAGGATGGCGGGGCCGAGGCGGTCTATGCCGATGACAACGGGGTGCTTAATATTCCGGCCAAGACCGCGCCTGCGGGCTCGGCCGCGGACACCGCCCAGGTCTGGTCTGAGGACGTCAACGGCGAGGCGGGGAAAGCCGGACTCCACATCGCCAATGAGGTCCTGCCGGGGGTGAAGCTCATCGTCCCTGGCGTCTATCTCAAGACCTCCACGGGGGACCCGGCCAACCGGTTCGAGGGCATGCTGGTCATCAACACCGTGGACAACACCCTGAAGATTTATGCCGATGCCGGCTGGCGGCAGCTGGCCACCTGGACTTGATCATGGGGATCAGGCTTAAGGTTCCGTTTATGACAACAGTCAAGGGCGGCGGGGTCCTCACCTTCATCGGCACTGCCGCGAAGCAGGCAGTCTACTGGTTTTTGGAAGCCCTTGATCCCAGGCCGGGGATGGGACCCTGGCCCGCGGTGGGACGGCTGCAGCGCCCCCGGTTCCGCATCAGCAGGATTCGATATGGGATCAGGTTCCGGTACCGCACCGGCATCCCCTACGGCGCCGCGGTGCGGTGGAAATCGAACGATGTCGATGACCATATCACCATGACGGACAAGAGCACGCGGGCCACCAACGCCTACTTCGCACCGGAGCGCCCGCCCCGCATCCGGTTCGGCATGCACTACAAGTTCGGAGAGGCCGTCTACGGCCAGGAATCGGGCCTCTATGACCGGTTGACAGTGAAGGCGGTGGTTTGATGTATGAGCAGATTTTCGAGAGCGCCCTGTCAGCCAGGGGGTCGGAAGCCTCCCCGGACTGGCGGTACCTTTTCTATCTGCGCAGTTGGGACGCGTTCCTGGCCCTGTCCGCCCTCAAGTATGCCAGAGTCTTCCGGGACGGCACCGCCATCACCTTCGGAGACCGTTCCGGGAGCTACGAGGCCCTGGGGCGGGTAAACGGCGCCTTCGCCTACTGGAGCCCCTGGACCAGGAAGGTTTATTCCGCTTTCGACATCAACGGCCTGCCCAACCCCAACGAGGTCCTGAACCCGGCCTGGGACATTGAGTATGCCTTTGCCCCCAACAGCGGGGCAGGGACGTTTATTGATGACATCAGAAAGCTCTATTTCCACCAGCCCAACAGCAACCGCCTCGACATCCTGGACCTGGACACCGGGAAGAAGGTGGACGAGATCGTTCACAACGCCGGGGAACGCTTCGCGGCCATCGCCTGGGTGCAGCAGGGCCAGGTGGCGGGGCTGTGCCGCGCCAGCGGCAAGATGAGGATCATGACCTACCTGGGGGAGAACCGGGTGATCGAGACCGGCCGCATCTCGCCTTTTAAGGTGGCCGCTTACGACTGTGAATACCACCTGTTTTTCACCATCGGCACGGACTACAAGACCCGAATCTTTTGCCGGGAGGCCTGGCCCGCGGCGCTGTCTGTTCCGGTGTTCGAGCCGGCCCAGGTTTACGGCTTCAACGCGAACGAAGTCAAGACCAGGCTTACCGGCCAGGACGGGGAGCCGTGCCCGGGCTGGTGGGTTCATTGGGCGTTGGAGGGAATCGGTGGCGGACTCCCTATCGGGAGCCTGGACAAGGCGGTATCCGAGACGGATAAGGACGGGTGGGCCGAGAATTATTATTACGCCCCCGACAGCGGGCAAACCGGACAGACCAAAATCAAGACGAGCGTGGTGCTTTACTGATGAGCCTGTGGCTGATCCAGACCAAATCCCCCTGTATGTCATACATTGACAACGGCTTCTGCACGCCCTCGCCGCAGCCCCGGACCTGGAAGGGAGATCATTGGGAAGGGTATTACAACCCCTGGCTGGTCACCTGTCCCCGGCACTTTCAGCAGACCACCTCTTCCATCGGCCATTTTTACTATGACCCGGGGGCCGACATGCTCCGGGCCATCATCCTTTACAACACCACCTACTGGCCCAGCTGGGATGCGCAGCGGCTGGATTTTGTGGCCGAGACGGGGGAATGGTTTAACCGGGAGGCGGTGCTGGCGCGACAGGTATTCGTGGGGGTATGGGGAACCGCCTGGACGGGGAAAGCCACCATGGGGAGCTACAACAAGATTTACGCCCCCATGAAGACCAGCACCGAGATCAAAGAGCTCAATTCCCTGACCATGGAAGCGGTCGCCGGGGGCTGGTCGGTCAACCCCTACACCTGGAACCCCAAATCCCAATACGGCTTCGCGGTGGTGAACCGGGTGGACAACCTTTTGGCCGGGGTGGGATCCTGGACTATGGATTGCTGGTCGGGCATCGATGCCACCCCGGTGCGCTTCGGCCAGCTTCGCCTGCCCAATGTCCTCGATTACCTGGCCTACGAGAACCGCAACTACTGTTGGGGCATCACTAAAGACGGGGTCATCGTCAAGGCTGATTATAAAATCCCCCGGTGGGAGATGATTTCCACGGTGCAGAACCCCGCCGCCGATGCCCGGGGCTATGCCATCACCTTCGACACCAGGAGGAAGCGGGTGGTGGTCTTTAGGTGGCGGCAGGATGCGGCGGATGGCGCCTGCCAAAATCAATTGGAATTCTATTACCCCATGGTGAACCCGGCCAGGCTGACCCAACCGGTGCCGGTGACCTCGCTCAGGGCCGGAAACCGCATCATCCTGGTGTCGCATCTGATCGGGGATGCCGGAGAGGGTTTAAGCCCCTATACCGTGGAAGGGGAGATGGCGGCCCCGGTGGAGGGGCAGCTCATCACCCCCTTCACCAATACGGAAAGAAGCGGGAAGGCCGCGTTTCAATACCAGGCCCCCCCGGACGGGCCGGTGACCGAGACCCTTAAGATCAACACCACAGTTGAGGAAAGCTTGTAATGGAGTTGACTGCAGAAACCACCTTCACCGTCCTGGCCGCGCCGGAAGTGTTCCAGGAGTACGAAGACCTGTACCTGTTCCCGGAAAACTCCGGGACCAACGCCCTCCGGGAGCTGCGCTATCCGGGTGATGTGCTCCCCCCGTTCATATATGAGACTAACCCGGACCGGTGGGAGAACTTCGATTCCGCGCCCATGACCGACCGGCCCCAGGTCAGGGCCGAGATGACTCTCGCCTCCACCCAGATCGTGCGCTGGCGGGGCTACTACCCGGACAAGCCGGTCAGGGAAATCTGGCGGGGAGCAGACAATAAATCCAGGATGAGCGCGTATATGCTTCGCCGGCTGTACGAATACTTCGCCACCCCGCCCGTGAGCGGCTATATCACCTGGTCTCCCAAAGACCGCACCGAACAGGAATATTTGATCCAGATCGAAAGCCTCTCAGTGGGCGGCCAGGATGTCCTGACCTTTGATTTGCTGGCCCTGAAAGCGGACCTGGTTCCCCTGGAAGTGGTCTTTCAATTCAGGATCGTGAGGGAAGCATGAGGTTTATTTCCCCGGCATTTCAAGACGTGATTGCGGCCCGGCAACGCCGTCCGGCCTACCGGATTTATGCCTGGGATCCGAGCCAGGTTGCCATCTCGGAGATCGCCTCGGCCCCCTCGAACCGCCATGCTACAATCCCTGTTCCCTTCGACCTGACCCCCTATGCTTCAGAGATCACCTGGTCCGACAGACAACTCAGCTTTACCCTGGCGGACCCGGGTGACCTCTTTCACCCGGACACCGGCCCCTACCGTGACCATTTGAAGGACGCGGCCATCATCCGGCTGGTGGAGGGGGACGAGGCCCTGGATGAAGAAGACTGGATCACCACCTTCACCGGCCAGATTCACGGGCAAATCGGCTGGAAAAAGGGCCGGAGAACCGGCCAGACTATAGCCAAAGTGACGGTCTTTAACCGGGGCGAGACCCAGGCCTTCAAACGCCGGAAGATCACCAGCAAAGAATACACCGTGGGCACCGACATCGGCATCGCCCTTTATGACATCTGCGAGACCTTCATGGGGCTGACCCCCAAGGAGATCAGGCTGACCGAGGTAGTCGGCCGGCAGTTCAAGCACAAGGTCAACCAGCTGGCCCAGGTGACCCCGTGGGAGGGCATCTGTTCCATCCTCGAGGTCGTCTGCTACCAACCCTATTTCGACGGGGAGGGCAAGCTGGCTTATGTCAACAAGAACCTCAACCGGCACCCTGACCTGGTGCTCTCCGACTACACCACCTTCGTGGAGACGGAGATTCCGGAGCGGACCCAGGATGCCATCAACAAGGTGAAAGTCACCTTCCTGGACTCCAACCTGGAACGGGTGGACAGCCCCTATCAACAGCTCGGAACCGCCCAGGTGACCACCGGCTTCTTCTCCATGGGGGAGACCCTGGAATGCTGGTGGTCTTCCGACCACAAGCAGCGGGCTTCGGGCACGAGCATGAGGGTCGTCAAGTCGGTCAACTCCGGCCTCCTGCCGGTGGGGACGGAGAGCTACCGGCAGATGGACGAGTTTCACGGGGTCATCACCGTGGAGATCAATGTCTGGGTTCCCATCCTGGCCACCGTCTGCCTGGCTGAATACCTGATTCTGGCCCATATCATGGACAAGGTGGCCGGGGGCCAGCCAGTTGCATGTCCACCAGGAGGCGGCATCGGGGGTACCCTGCCCTTCGGCATGACCATCCCCTGGGGGCGGGTGCTCCAGGCCCAGGCCTTGATCGGCATCCTCCTGATCATGATGAGCATCGGCAGCGCCCAATATGAGGTCTGGGGAACCCCTTATGATTATGCCTATCTCGAAAAGCAGTCCATCGCCATTGAAGAGGGACTGGACTACTGGCTGGAGAATGAGAAGGAGATCAAAAACGATTTCATCGGCACCCACGACCAGGCGGATACCGTGGCGGTGACCGAGCTCATCTGGGAAAAGAGCATGAGTCTCCCCCGGCGCATCGTCATCGAAGATCACCCGGCCCTGGAACCGGGAGACATCGTGGCTCTCCCCGACGGCCGCAAGATGGTCGTCACCAGCCTGTCCAAGAAGATCAAGCGGGGAGAGGTGGTGGACCTGACCCTGGACGGGGGGAAGGTACTGGCCGCATGAGTATTCGCAAAGTCATTGATTGGGCGGTGGAAGACAAGCTGTCACAGAAAGTCGGCAACATCGCCAGCCCCTTCTATCAGCTCTACGACCTGGACGGCCAATGGATGTGGGCCTGCGACGTGGACCTGGGCGACGAAGAGGTGCTCCGGTGCGTGCCGGTGGCCTCCAACAACCGGGAACTGATCTACGCCGAGCAGGGGCGCTCCGTCACCCTGTCCCGGCTGAACAACGGCAAATGGGTCATCACCGGCTTGGCCAAGTCCCTCAAATCCACGGTGCATTACATCTACCTGAGCTTCACCGAAGATCTTTACCGGGTCACGCAGAAGCTCCTGAAGGGATACTATATCCGGCCCTTGACTTACGGAGAGCTGGGCACCCTGGTTCCTCCTTACGGCTATGGTGTTCTGCCCTACGGCGCCCAGGGCAAATTTAAAGCAGACGGGACCTTTGTGGAGATCATGGAGTATTACTGATGAGCGTGACCCTGTTCAAAGCCTTTATCCAGGGGATGACGGATTACATAGCCCAGCACAACAACAACTACTCCGTCATTGAATCCAGCCTCAACTATATCCTGGGCGTCCTCACCGGCCAGGCCGGAGGTGACATCTCCGTTCCCCCGGGTCTCAAGGAAATCTTTGACCGGGAAGGAATCATCGGGATCGGGTCTTACGACTTCGATGAAGGAACCCTAACAGGTCCGGACTATCTCCTGGAAGTAGCCGGGGGAGCCTACTGGAGCGGTTCGGCCTTCTACTCCCGGCTGGAACCCTTGAACCTGTCCTTTGCAGGCCGGAGCACCGGGCCCTATTACATCTATATTGATAGCTCCGGCGCCCCGGCCCTGAGCGCCGCCGTCCAGGACACCACCATCCGGTCCCTGCATTGGGACAACGCCACCAAGGTCATTTCCAGCAAGCAGATTTACCCCGGCGTGGCCATTCTCTTTGACGGCGACGATTATGCCGATATGCTCACCTCCGCGGCCAGGGGCAAAACCTACCAGAAGGTGGCGGATCGCCTGGAGGACCTCGAAACCGGCCAGGACGCGTTCGCCGGCTATTATGCCCAGGACCTGCCCCACTCCGGCCTCAACTTCAAGTACAAGGCGGGCAAGGTCAGAAACGACTCGGTGATTACCGACACCCCCGCCGGCCAGGTGGCCCTGACGGACAACGCCACCAATTATGTGGAAGTGAACCCGGCCGATGGCGTGGTAAGCAAGAACACGGTGGGTTTCACCTCTGGCCGGATTCCCCTCTACCTGGTGGCCACCAGCGGCGGCGCCGTCACCACCGTCACCGACAAGCGCACCGCGGCCATCGCCGGGACCGGGGGCGGGGGTGGGGGCCATACCCAGGGAACGGACACCGGAACCACGGCCACTTCTTTTCTGGTCGATTCCGATGCTTCCGGGTCTTCCACCGGACGGGCGGGGATAGAGGTAGAGAACGGGGATGATCCCAATGCGGCTGTCAAATTTAACCGGGACTCCGGCAAATGGGAATACACCGTTGATGGCGGGGCCACCTGGAAGAGCCTGGGCGAAGCGGACCTTTCCCTGGCAGCCCAGCAGTTCACCAGGTTCGTTACCCAGGAGGACCCGCCCGAGGTCCACAACGAGACCGGACGGGGCAGCTCTTCCAGTTACGAGACCATTGATCTCAGCAGTTATCTGGGAAGCCCGCAGTTTGGAGTCTCCGCGGTGCTGCTCCGGGTCTTCTTCAAAGATTCTTCTCCGGGCATCAACACCGGGACCCTGTTCAAGAAGGGCGGGGGTGCGTTCAGCCCTGCCGTGGCCTTCACCGTCTGGTCGGATGAATCGGATGCCGAACCCAAGCCCGCGGACCTGATGATCCCCCTGGGCGACGACGAAACCATCGAATTCTTCCTCACTGCTTCCGGGGGAGACACCGCCGACTTGCAGGTCTTTCTCCTGGGGTGGTTTGAAACCGTCTACGGCGTGGGAACCCAGGAAAAGACCATCACCCAGGCCAACATCAACTGTCCGGCCAACAGTCGGGTGGACCTTACCTTCGATGCCTTCTGTGACCGGGGCCTGGTGCATTACCTTAGGGTGGAAGAGACCTCGGGAAATCCGGTTAACGTCTACGACATCCACCTGTATGCCGACTCCGGCTTCTCGACCCTGCTTTACAAGGCGGAGGGCATCGTGCCTGGAGAAGACCCCTTTGAGGACTGGCTGCCCTTCTGGGTCCATGATGCCGGAGCCCAGCGCCAGCTCCGGGTCCGGATCATTAACCATGATGCCAGCCATGCAGGGGTTTTTTCTTTAACCATCGAGGCTGAGCAGTTTGCTTAAGAGGTAACGATCATGGCTCTCGTCAAAGCAATCTCTTTCGATTGGGCCAAGGCGGGCGAAGGCGGTATCACCGTCTCCGGCGCAGCTTTTTCAACCACTCAAAAACGAACCGGAACCCATGCTCTGCGTCTTTGGAGCAACAGCGTCCCCTTCTACCAGAATGGCCAGATTCCCTTCCCGGAGCTGTCGGAATTTTATGTGCAGTTTGGGTTCTATCTGGACACGAATGTCCAGGGAACCGTTGAATTTCTGCGGTGGCGAAAAGGAACCACCACGCTGGGCGGATTGAAACTGAACGGCGCCAGAAAGCTGGAAATATGGACCGGCAACTTTGCGTCTCTGGTGGCCACCGCAGCCGATCCGTTGCCCCTGAACAACTGGTGCGTGGTCGAGCTGCACGTGAAGATCGCGGATGCCGGGGGTATAACCCTGCGGCAGGACTTCATCGAGCAGGCCGTCTTCACCGGGGACACCAAGCCGGGAACGGATACGGGGGCGGATGTCATCTGGATCGGTAACGCCTGGAACAGCGGGGGCTATGTCTATATCGATGATTTCATTATTCATGACACCACTGGGGCGGTGAACAACTCCTGGCCCAGGGGCGCCAAATGTTATCTGATCAAGCCGAACAGTGATGGCGCGGTCTTGCAGTGGACCCCGACCCCCATCGGCGCGCACTATGCCGCCGTGGATGAGGTGCCGCCCTCTGCCGCGGATTACCTGCAAACCATCCTGGCAGACAAGGTTGACGAGTTGGGACTGGAAGATTTACCCGCCGAGGCCCTTTCCGTAAAAGGGGTGGTTCTTCAGGCCTGGGCTTTCAAAGGTTCGGCGATCTCTCCTACCCAAGTTGAACTGGGCCTGAAATTGGGCGGGATGGATTACCTGGGGGGCGACCTGGCCTTGGGGACCTCAGAGGGATGGGTGGGCAAGGTCTGGAATCAGCATCCCGGCGGGGGAAGCTTTTCCATCAACGACATCAACAATGCCCAATTACTCCTGAAATCCAGGGTGTAGTCCCATGGCCGATTTTGTCCAGATAAATGCAACTGGGGCGGTAGTCGCCTGCGACCCCCAGAATAAAATCCAGGTGAATGCCCTGGGGATGGTGGTGGTCTACTCCCTGGAACCGGTAGAGGGGAATGTTCAGATCAATGCCGCGGGAGCCGTGGCGGTTTATCAGACCGCTCCCCCGCCCCGGCGGATATTTCCCGTGCCCACCAGAAAGACCCGGTGGCAGAGTCATCCCAACAAAAGGAAATTTCCGGTGGTGGTTTGAACGAAATATTGGGGGGTAAGACTCGATCATGAGCCAGGAAATTTTGACAGTGGCGCAGCTTTTTTCCATTGTGCTGGCGGCCTGCGGTACGCCCGGGTTGACCTTCTGGGTTATGAAGAAGATGAGCCGGGAAGCCCTGTCCCAGATCAAGGAGAACTGCAAGGCCTGCCGGGCGCACCTGGACGAAAAAATCGACAACCTGGATGACACGCTCCATGAGGCCGTCGGAAGGCAGCTCACGCTGCGGGAGAAACTGCCCATCGACTACGTGCGGCGTGATGAGTTCAACCGCCATCTGAATGGCGAAAAAAAAAATGACGTAATCAAGGGGGAGGACAGGTATGGGTAATTTTGAAAAGGCTGTAAAACTGGTCCTGGGTTTTGAAGGCGGCATCTCCGACCGGCCCCTTTCCGAAGACCCGGGCGGGTTGACAAACCTGGGCATTTCCACCCGGTTTCTCAGGAGCATCGGCGATCCCCGGGACGTCCGCGACCTCTCGGTGCGGGATGCATTGGAGCTTTACCGCCAACACTTCTGGAACAGGGTGAGGGGCGACGATCTGCCGGAACCCCTGGCCGCGGCCGTATTCGATCATGCCGTCAACGCCGGACCCGGGACCGCGGTGAAGCTCCTGCAGGAACTGCTGAACGAATACGGCGCGGCCCTAAAGGTGGACGGGGGTATGGGTCCAAAGACGCTTACAGCCCTGAAGGACCTGGACACCGACCCTGAATGGCTGGCCAACAAGTATCTATGGCGGCGCATCCGGGACTACGCCAACCGGCCCAGCCTGGAACTGCGCCGGGTCAATCTCTCGGGCTGGTGCAACCGGGTCTGCAACCTGGAGGAGGCTCTTTTCAATGAGGGTTAATGGCTGGCTTAAGGAAAACGTCGGTCCCCTTCTGGCCCTGGTGACCGTGACCGGAACCCTGGGCCTGTTCGGCCTGGCCTTTTATCTGAGGGTGGACGGCGCCAACGAGAAGGTCCTGTTTATGGTCATCGGGGCTCTCTCCTCCATCGTCACCACGGTGGTGACCTATTATTTCGGGAGTTCCGAGGGCAGCGCCAGGAAAAATGAGATTCTGGTTGGAACAAAGAAGAAATTGACAGACTGACCATCAGCTTTTCAGACTCCCTACATTCTCTCAAATCTGTTCAAATTCAAAGGGGCGATAATTTTTTATAGCATCTTGTTTTCTGGTTTACAAAACATTTATATTATGTTCATATGTAAACCAGAAAGGAGGTGATCACATGTCCATGGGAGAGCGGCTCAAAATGGCCAGGGTTAGAGCCGGTCTGAGTTTGCGTACCCTGGCGGAACGCGTCGAAGTCAGCCCCATGGCGATCTCCAAGTATGAACGGGGGGTGGCAGTTCCCGGCTCCGCCGTCCTGGTCAAAATGTCCAAGGCCCTGGGAGTAAAGCCGGATTATTTTTTCCGTCCTACCAAGGTCGTGCTAAGCCCCCCTTCCTACCGGAAGAAAAAGTCTCTGCGGGCCAAAAGCGAACGCATGATCTTGGGAGAGGTGCAGGACTGGCTGGAACGGTATATGGAGCTGGAGAGCATCCTGTTCGAGAAGCCTTCCGCCTTCCAAATGCCGGAAAGCTCCAGACTCACGCTTTCTTCCATAAACGAGGTGGAAAGTGTGGCGGAGTCGCTGCGCCGGGAATGGGGTTTGGGAGAGGGTCCCCTAGAAAATCTATCCGAAGTGCTGGAAGAGCATGGCCTGAAGGTGGGGCTGATCGACGGCCATGCGGCCTTTGACGCCTTGACGCTCTGGTTCGATCATGAGGCGCCGGTGATCGCCATCAAGAGGGACCTGCCCGGCGACCGGCACCGCTTTAACCTGGCCCATGAACTGGGGCATATCGTGCTGAAAAAAGAGGGGCCGGTTGACCCGGAAAAGGCGGCCCACCGCTTCGCCGGGGCTTTTCTGGTCCCGGCCAGGGCAGCCAGACAGGAGTTAGGCCTAAACCGCCGACGGCTGGATCTTTACGAGCTCCACCTGTTGAAGCACAAGTACGGAATGAGCATGCAGGCCTGGATTTACCGGGCCAGGGACCTGGCCATCATCAATGATTATGTGGCCATCAACCTTTTCCGGAGTTTCCGCCAGCGGGGGTGGTACCAGCAGGAGCCGGGCGATCCTCTCCCGGCGGAAGAGCCCGGGCGCATGAAGCGTCTGGTGATGCATGCTCTGGCGGAGGACCTGATTTCCAGATCACGGGCCGCGGAACTGCTGGGTTTGCCGCTGGCTGACTTCTGGGAGAAAGAGGCGGCGCGGCATGGCGGTTTCCCCCAGACTTTGCATAGTTGACGCCAGCGTTTTGATCGATCTTGAAAAAGCTGACCTCGTTCAGGAGTTCCTTCAACTCCGGTGCCGCTGGGCGACCCCCGAGGCAGTGGTCTATGAAGTGGGGGAATCTCTCGGGTCCGCTCTGACAACCGGGGGTTTGGCCGTCATAGATATGACCGCGGACGAGGTTCAGGATGTCTTACGGCTGCGGGAGAGATACAACCGGGTTTCCATCAGCGACCTGTTCTGCCTTGTTCTCGCCCGGAATCGGAAAGCCGTTCTGATCACCGGGGACCAGCCGCTCCGGAAAGCGGCTGAGGCTGAAGGGGTAAGAGTGAGAGGCACCTTATGGATGCTGGACGAAATGGTGACCAGCCGGATCATCCCGGGATTCAAGGCGGCTGAGGCTTTAAGCAGGATGATCGCGGGAGGCGGCCGGTTTCCGCCGGAGGAGTGCCGGAAGCGGCTTAAAAAGTGGGGCACATAAAAAACAAGCCCTCTGGCCTGGGAACCAAAGGGCTTATTTGCTCCCCAATCCACGGTGCGGACCGGGAGCCCTTGGCAAATGTGCCTGTCCCTCTTCAAGCTCGCGTGAGAAATTGCACGTCCTTCTTATTAAAGTTTAACTTAGAACTTCTGTTCTTTTCTCACAAGACAAATAATCCATGGCATCACTACTAATATTTTATTGACCCAGGCTTTTTCCCATGGTACCTTTACCATGGGGGAGGCCTGGGCCTAAATTCGCAAAGAAGGGGCCAGGTGTGCCTTAGGTAATCTGGACCGGGGGATGATTACCATGGCGACGGCTGACGAGTGCTTCATCTTCACTGACCACTTTTTCGAAGCAGTTCATTCACAGGAACCTGTCGCAGGATATACCCACTCTTTTTATCGTTATCCCGCCCGATTTTCTCCCCTTTTTGCAAGAGCTATTATTAAGACATTTTCTCAACCTGGGGACTTGGTGTTTGATCCTTTTATGGGTGGTGGCACAAGTCTAGTCGAGGCTCGTGCTCTTGGAAGAATAGTCATTGGTAGCGATATTAATAAACTTTCAGTTTTCATTTCTAAAGTGAAAACAACGGTTTTCTCAAAAAATGAATTAACGCAAGTACGTTTGTGGGCCGAATCTATAATTGATGGATTAAAGTTAAATAATCCTCCTGTTCGTGCAGTAGGGTGGCTTGAAAAGGGTTACCAGAGAAATATCAGTGGAAAAGTGACATGGCCTATCAGGAAGACAATTGAATTAGCATTAAATCATCTACCTGAGTTGCCTTCAAGACGCCTGCAGAACCTCGCACGATGCGCATTACTTAGAACGTCACAGTGGGCTCTTGACTGTCGCAGAGATATACCCGCAGCTCAGCAATTCCGGCAGCAATTTCTAATTTATACTGATGAGATAATTAAGGGTGCCTGGGATTTTACAAATGCTGTTAAAGGATCAGACCGTGTTCATAGTTTGAGCGGTTCAAGGCGGGTCTTGTGCCTGCATCGGTCGGCAGTTGGAATTGAAACTGATGAGAGGGTAAAAGGCTATCCAGTGCCGACTCTGATCTTGACATCCCCTCCTTACCCTGGGGTACATGTGCTTTACCATCGCTGGCAAGTGCAAGGTCGCAGAGAAACTCCAGCACCATATTGGATCGCCAATAGCCTAGATGGAAATGGTGCGAGTTTTTATACTTTTGGTCACAGGGAACAAAAAGATCTCACGGGATATTTTGAAAAGGCGTTTGCAGCTTTTTCCTCATTATCGAAAATAGCAGGCCGAGAGACTATATTAGTTCAATTAGTTGGTTTCTCTGACCCTTCTTGGCAACTGCCTAAATTTCTCTCCGTTTTAGAAATGGCAGGCTTTACTGAAGTTCAATTCCCTGCCCTTGCGAACTCCTCCGATGGCAGGCTGTGGCGCTGCATCCCAAACAGAAAATGGTATGCTGATCAAAGGGGGGCTATTGCTGCAAGCAAAGAGGTTGTTCTTTTTCACCGCCTATCGTGAACTAATCATATTTCTTCGCCGGACGCATCCATCGTGTAACTTTCGTCTACCTCCAGATCGCCGAGAGATTCAATCAAAGGAATAAGGACAGGTGCAACCGCACGACTAAAATCCTCCACTTTTTTCTCGATATCCGCGCCTTTAACTTCATCATTCTCGTATTTTTCTTCCTCTTCGGGAAGTTTTTCTTTTGATCTCTGCATCTCTTGTTGCAGAAGAGCTAATCCCAACAATACGAGCCCATATTTGTATCGTAACTTTGTGATCCTTGCATCTTCACCTGCTAATTTTAGTTCAGTTTTAAGATAAACATTGTCCATGTTTACAAAGAAATCGTAAATGTCCCCTCCATTTCCTCCATTTCCATTACCCGTAACATCACCAGCATTCTTAATACGAAGAGCGGTAGTTTTTGTAAATTCTCTTGTTTCCCATTCGTTCTCATAAATTTCGACAATATTGGGAAGTTGTATCCCGCTTGGGATTTCTCTTTCACCACCTTCTTCTTTCCCGGGAGGCTTTGCGGGAGTAAAAGGCCTCCCTCCACTGGGTTTTTGCTCAACTACCGGTTTAACCGTAACTTCAAAATTATTTTCGAATGGTCTTATTAGGGTCTGATCTGTAACAATGGCTACAAAGCAAAGTTTCTCTCCAACATTGCAATTCTCAGGCAACCTCATGCTAAGGTTAGCTAATCCGTTTTGGAGAATTAGATTATAATTAACCATTGGAGAACGAGATTTTTCACTTACAATATAGAGTGTGAATTCCCCTGGGTCCACATTTCGGCTAAAATAATCGTTGGCTGCATCAGTTTCAAATGTAATACGGCAGCGCATATTTTTATGACATTCGCGATAAAGTGTTTTTCCGTAATCAATTCCCTTGAATTTGAAATATGTTGGATGCTTTTTACCCGCAAATTTTTGTTCAGTTTTAACTTTTATCGATTTAAAGGGATTAGCGGCCCGCTGTCCAAGAAGAAATAGGTTCGTTAAAGCTGGAGAGTGTTCAATCATTGATTTAAGTATATTTTCAAGCGGCTTGTCCTCGGAGATTTTAGATTCGATCTCTTCCCGGCGTCGTCTTTCCCTGAGTTCGCGTAATCCGGGATGATCTTTAAGTACCTCCTCCAAGGCATCTTCCAACTTAGAACGTAGTTCACCACCGCTTAATCTATCACGACTATTCATAAAGAGATCTTCACGGGTTTTCCCACTCACGTTACTGCAATCTACCATTACCAAAATAGAATCTGCCAAGTAGCTATGCTTTACATTTTTACGTGTGAAAAAATCTGTTGTTAGACTTGCATGGGTCTGACCATTGACAATGAAAACAATGCCTTCATTTTTGCGGTATCTGCGTGCTGTCCCCCTCTTGAAGGCAAAAATGTTAGCAGACATCTGCTCACCTTCCACATCGATGGAACAAGAGGTCGGGAAATTTTCTTCAAGATTCTCAGCTTTATCGTCGTCCAGCCGCACACTAATCCCAGTTATTGTGGTTTCGAAGCTTGCAGCTTTTGATCCTGGCTTCCAAAACTGTTCTCTGCACTCGTGAATTCTTATAGGAAGGGCAACCTCTGGAAGTAGTATGTCCACCCGGTCTTTGACTGAGCCTTGTCTTGGAATCTGAGCCTTAAACCCAGAGCCTATAGCATATTCATAAAGCTTAATCAGCGTTCCCCACTCAGATGGACGGCCATAAGGTTCCGGATTTGAGGGATAAGCGGAAGGGAAAATGGGCATACTGTCTTCTGTAAAGCGGAGAACTCCACCCTTGCCTGGAAAAGTTTTTGAATTCAGTGGCGCGAGATATGTGTAAACAGAACTCCGGCGCCCTCCCTCTGGATATTCCCGCCGGACAATTGTAAATCCCCATTGCGTATCAGTGGGATGCCCTAATCTATTTAATAATCTTAATATTTGCGGGTTTCGGCGGCTGACTATGAGTTGTAAGCCATGATGACCACAAAATTTCAATGCCCCCGTCCCGCCCATATTGAACTTTCCCTGAACAAATGGAATTCGAAGCTTATTTTCCCTGACCAAAGAAAGCAAGGTATCCGGCATCATCTCTGGAGTCTGCCCCTCGCCACAGTCAGAAATTGTAAAACAAGGGTTACCCTCCCGGGCAGTTGCACCTGTTGCAGTTAACGTAATGCCCCTAGCAATTTCTGTTCTTTTCTTGTCTCCCCATTCCTTTATTAAGCCGGCCCTTGTGCTTTTTAATTTTCCATCTTCAAAAAAACCAGCCACAGCTTCTTGAATTGACTGGGGTGCTTTGGGGCCTTCTGGATCAATTCCTCTCATGAGGCATTCATTCATCAACCTGGCATCGACTGAATTAACTAATTTTTCAATCAATGCTGCGTCGGGGCGTGCTTGTTGATTCCCTATGGTACTATAATTATTTTCGATGTCTCCGTAGAACCTCCAAACCGAAGGGTCATTCCAATAACCAGCTTCTGTTAAGACATTTATTACATCAGCCTCAGTATCTACTTTCATTAAAGAAAGGCAAAGACTTTTCGTTTGTGAATTATCCATAAAATCCTCCTCTGAACCGCTCGAATCTTTAAGGATAATAAAATTCGGTGAATGTCATTTGGAAAAACAATCTGAGGGATGCTCTGTCATAATTTAAACAATGGGATAAAGTCCTCTCCGAAGGTGAAGAAAAATTGAACCGACCTTCGGAGAGGTTTTCTAAGCCAAAATCAATTCATAGATTATCGAAGTTTGAATATAATTTCGTCCTGAGCACCGTGGCTATTGAAACGCTGTTTCAGCTTTTTGACTTCGCCATCCAGTGCTTTGATGATTTTCTGGACATCTTCGTCAGTATAGCTGTAGTTACTCTTATTTGACAGATTCCCGATAAGCCGGATATCCTTGATCGCCTTAGAGACCCTCTTCTCGGCAAGCTCGACAAATTTTCCGCGATCTTTTTCTCTCTCCATGTTATCTCCTTTCAATATATACGCGTACATTTGAAAATTATGATAAAAGCTGAAAAATATATGTCAAGAAAAAATTTTTAAAATAACTCTTGGCACTCAGAAAAAATTTTGAGAAGTTCACAAGAGGCATCATCAAGATAGGCGGGAAAAACCGATGTCCTTAAATCCGTGTAATGGCGACAAGTGTGCGAAATTACTTAATATATACTGGTTATTGTGGTATACAAATATGCATGGTGGGCGCGGTACGAACCAAGGAAAAATGTCCCAGGTGCAGAGGCCCCTTTGAAGGCGAGCCTCTGCGTTGTCCCTCATGTTTTACCACTCCCAAGCGCTATTTTGTCGATTTCTCCTGGCCCGGCCATGGGCGCATCAAGCTCTACTCCGACCAGCAGGGCTATGCACTGGACTCCTGGGAGCGGGCCAACCGGTTGCTCAGCGCCATCAGATATGAAATCGACCAAGGGAAATTCGATCCAAGAGAATACATCCGAAGGGAATTCAAAGCTCTCAGGTTCGGCAATTATCTCCAGGACTGGCTTAAGCGGCAGGAGTCCCGTAATGGGCGTGAGGAAATTTCCCTGGGATATCTGAATTTCGCTCAACTGATGGTGCGTAAGTACCTAACCTCGCTCTTGGGAGAGAAAGACATCCGGGAAATCCGAGAGGGTCAGATTGAGGATTTTCGGGACGCCTTACCAATCTCCCTCAGGCCCAAAACGGTGGCAAACATCATGGGGTTGCTCGGGAAAATTCTGCGGGACGCCCACCGCCGGAGGGATATAGCTTACTTGCCCGAAATGCCCAAGGTGGAGGTGGGTGAGCCTATAACCAAGTGGATCTCCCTGGAAGAACAGGAGGCGGTTCTTGCCCATTTTTCCGATCCTGTTTTCAAGGCGTTTTTCCTCTTCCTGATGAAGCAGGGAGTCAGGCCGAGCGAAGCCCGGGCTTTGCGTTGGGATGACCTGGACTTTAAGAAGAACCTCGTGGTAATCCGGGCGGCCATGGACGGGAAAAAGTATCGCCCCTGCACCAAGGAGAAAGACGTCCGATACCAGCCCATGCATCCCCGGATTAAAGAGGCTCTAAAGGGACTTCCGCGGTCCATCAGCGGCTTTGTCTTTGTCAATGAGGGGAAGCCGTTGAGCAAGAAACTGGTAATAAATGCCTGGAACCGGGCCGCCAAAGAGGCAAGACTGAGGATTACCTGCTACCAGGGGACCAGGCATTCGCTGGCTTCCCAGGCCATCAACCGGGGAGTGAGCGAGAGGATCATCGGGGCGATGCTGGGGCATAAAAGTGTTGCATCGACCCGGCGATATGCTAAATTATCAACCGAAGCGTTAAAGGCTGTGTGGACAGATGAGGATGTGTCCCTGGTTCGTCCCCAGAAAGATGTTGACAAAAGATAACTTACTGATATTATGGGATTTACTTCTGCCATGAACCAGGTTCGAATCCTAGTCCCCCAGCCAATTATACGGGTTTCGGTTTTCGGTTCTCGGTAAAGATATAGCGATGGCCAAAAGTTTTTTCCGATGGTTTTTTGACGTAGGGGCACAGCGTGCTGTGCCCCTACGGGGAAATTACTTTGGGCAACCCCTATATCTTTACCTAAGACCGAAAAC
>Ga0194111_10001809_pt1 | contig 26221 bp, 24 predicted proteins | sample TA2KigC300mmetaG_FD_146194 | JGI IMG/M metagenome (GOLD analysis project Ga0194111, IMG submission 146194) | Freshwater microbial communities from Lake Tanganyika, Tanzania - TA2015033 Kigoma Deep Cast 300m | ecosystem: Environmental > Aquatic > Freshwater > Lake | place: Tanzania: Lake... | reverse complement strand
CGGCTCTTATAAATAAAGACTTTCTATTCATTCTGTGTCACCCCTCTTTCTTAACTCCCCAATTCATTCTATCACTTTAACAGATACGCTTCAAGCCTCACGATCCATACCCATTTCCCGGCTTTAATTCTTCTGATTTTTGGGTTTAACCCGCAACTCGTAACTCCTGCCCGTCCGGCAGGCGGGCGAAACCCATAACATAATTTCCAATTTTTATTCTTTGTTGGAATGTTGTTATTAAGACCTGCCACAATAATTATTGTTCTTTAAAACTTTTGATGACTGCATTCAGGACCTCACCGATTGAAATAGATGTGGTCGCTTTTTCTTCAAACCCTCTTTTATAAAAATACTCTTCAAGGCTTGGGGAGATGATCTCCTGGTAACTCTTTTTATTTTCATATTTAAGTCGATCCGCCTTTTACTTTCCAAACCGGCTGATGAGGTTTAGATCGAACCACTCTATTGATTCTTCGGTGCAGCTCAATCCAATCTCACCATTGAGATAGGCCCTGAAAAGGTTTTCAAATCTTATCCTTTCTAACAGACTTGCGGCTTCAGGGGAAATTCTCTCTACGTCACCCCAAAGGTATCGATCAAGCATCACGTCTCCCACCACCAGGACACGTAAGTTTGAAAACTGTTCAATCCTTTCAATCAACTTATTTTACTCCTTATTGCTACTCCCCTAATCTCTAAATTATCATGCGGCCCATAAATGTTACGTTTATGAAAATTTATCTACTTAAACAGTTTAACGACATTGCCCGAGCCCTTTTCTTGAGAACTAGTATCCTTATTTTTATTATGAGCTTCTTAATGGCGATTTTCTGAATAAAGATTGGGTTTCAAATAATCCACAGGCTTCCTTATTTCATGGTGTAATAAAGAAAATATTTCAGCAGCAGTCCTGAATACGCTTCATCTTCGAGAGGAGTAAGGCCAAAGCTCTATACGTGGTAGCCTGTGCCCAGTGAAACATAGGTGTTTTAGCCTTGATCCAGGGATACTGCCGGTAATAAAAATGTCCATCCGGATCCTGCATGTTTTTGATTGTCCATAAAGCAACCCTAATGGCCAAATCAAGTACATCAGGCTCCTGGCCTGAGAGATTGGAAAGAGTTTCTATCGCCTGCGAAGCACACTGGCTGTCCACGGGGTAAGTCCTGTTGTGGTAATACCTCGGCCGGCCACTCGGTTCGAAGAAATGGTCCGCGAAGAATTGAAAACCCTTTTGCAGATGAGGCAGGTAGGTCTCATCGCCGCTGTTTTCGATGTAGCACTTGAGGCTGTCCAGGTTGTAACCTGTGTGAAAATTGTCGATCCAGTGATAGCGCGGGTCCTCCGCGTACCACCAGGATCCATCGGGCCGCTGTCGTGAGCAGCTGTATTCCATTGCCTCCCTGGCCGGTCCCAGATACTCCTCAGCGCCCGTGAATTTAAACGTCCGGGCAAGCATGGCTGCGCCGAGCATGTTCGCATTGTGAATCGAGCTCTGCCTGAGCTTAAAATAGCTGATACAAACACCCCGAGAAGTTGTTTCGCGAGGGAGATTGAGAATCCATCTGCAGATGCTTTCTGCGACGGTGAGGTAACGATCGTCTTTCAATAAAGCATATCCATCCAAAAATGCCTGCCCTATCAGGGTCGTCCAGACAATGATTGACTCATGTTTGGAATACCTTCCTCCGCGGCTGGCAAAATCGAAATGGTTCGCCCATGAATATTCTTGGAACTTAGGTGATTTATTGGCCATCAACCAGTCGAGACAACCTATGGCTTTTTCACGATATTTTACCTCTCCCGTTAGGTCAAACATCACAAAGTAGCCTCTGGCCATGTATCCTCTGCCTTTGGTCGAATCTAATGATTTTACACCAAACAACGGTCTGAGGTTACTCGGACTCTGTCGTATTAACTGCATCAGCAGTCGGTCCAGGAATAGTGATCCAAAAGTCAAAATCCTTAATGGCGAGGATAACCCGTCAAAAGGTTCGTAAGCCTTGTAGTTATGTTCCTCCACCCACTTTTCAAGCTGTTTGAGGCTAACCAGAATGGCCTGCGCCGCATCTTCCATACAATTACTTTGGCACCTTCCCTCTTTCGTCTCACTTAAGCTTTCATATTTTAGCATAGGCCCAAACCGAAACCCTTTTTCATCATTTCATTATTCTTGATTTTATTCTTTTATAACCTGTAACTCGAAACCCATAACCTTCAACTTGTCTCTTATCCAGTATTTCATTATGGCACTTGCCTAAGTTCACATTTACAAGTTATCCCTGAGAGAGGGCATAATATCCCAATTATTAAAATTCAGTAATATTTGTTGATCTATCTTTCCTTTCACGGGAATGGATAACAACCGTTCCCGGCTTCTCCTTAGTGAAATGGGGAAGTAAGGAGCGATCGCCCTTCCTCTGTCAGTATGTTCATTGAAAAAAGTTCTAATATGGAATACCGATTTTGCATACCTTGCTTCAAGATATTTAAAGGCTTTATTAACGAAGGGTTCATAGTAGCTGGTAAACTGACAATCAAGCAACAATAACTCATTGATTTTTATTCGGTATTTATTGTTATAATACTTAGATTTCCGAACAATGAATAATGCTTGGCTATTATCTTCGTCGTATCTAACCCATTCGTATTCTTTTGGATTTACTTGAAACCTCCACTTAAAATAATTCTGGTCTGCATGTGCGGTTATCTTATTTTTTTCTACTAAACCGGCCCATGCCCACTCACTCATTACCCGATCATTTTCTTTTCTATTTTTCTTAAATGGATTAATTATTCTGACACGATACTTGAAAGTGCCTACGGGATGGTAACCTGCCATGCACAGAGGATAATAGCTCAGGCTCCCAGGAAAACAAAATAAGAAGTCAATTCCTCTACCTACAAGGAGTTCATCGCCATACTTTAAGATTTCTCTCCACAGACCTTTACCTCGGTATTCTTTTTCAGTGGCTCCCTCGCAAGATTGGTAGGCGAGGTACTTCTTCCCTTCAAAGACAAACTCCCAGGGTAGCCAATTGCAAACCGAAACCAACTTATCTTTATCCCTTGCGCAGATCATTAAGGGTTTGTAATTTTTATGCGTTACCGCCGCTTCATGCCAGGCAAGGGTCTCTTGGTTTGTTCCCCCGGAAAAAGCCTTATTCAATAAATTAATACCGGCTATCTTATCCTTTTCTTCTAAACATTCGATGATGCTAATGTTTTCCATTTTAATCTCTCTATTTTGCAAGCTCATATTTCACTGATAATTTATCCCTCGCCTTGCAAACGCACACTAAATATTAGTCTTACCCAATCTTCACTCAGCAAATAATTGCATTCTTCATCGACCCCCGGATGCACCATAAGTTCTACATCTGCCGATTTTGACAGCATGACAATCCTTCTGATTTTCTCCGGTTCGACCGGTTTAAGCGAGAAAAAGTAGTCTGTTGTTTGGAAGCGAGAGGTCAACCAGCGATCAATCAGGTATCTGTAAAGGCGGTTCACGGGCCCCTTTTCTCCTAAAGAAAACGTAAAATTTCTTCTTATCTTAAGACCCCTTGGATATTTATTCAGAATAAGCATATTCATACATAAATGCATATGGTGGTGGCCATCCAATCGAGCAGGCTCCTCTTCATACAGACGACAAAATTCATCCCACTGGCATTGGAAAACATATTCGAATTCCTTGTATAAAAACGGGTTAAACAGGACCTGACTCACTTTATGGGCATTAAGATATCCTGCAACCTTCTGATGGCGCTCTTTTAATTTCTTAGTCGCAGTCCCATCCGTGAATTCCTGGGTAAAATTGAGGTGTAGTCCAGCAAGTAAACCATTCTCACGGGCCAACCCGGCAGCCCTTTCCGAATCTTTCATGAAAGTCATGGCGCTAACACTGCTAATCCTGCCCTTACGATGACAATCCAGGATTCGATCGGTTATCTTCTCATTCCACCCTAAGTCATCGGCGTTGACGTGAAGCATGCAACTATTTTTTAATTAATCGCCCTTCATCAAGTGGCGCAGGGACTTTTCGGTTCGCCCTATTCTTCGGCAGGCAGACAAAAGACGCTCTCCCCCCCTCACAATCAAGTCGCTTAAAATGCTATCTGCCACCTGGAACTTGCCTAAAAATTCAACCTCCCGGCCTTTTTTGCCGGCAAGCCCTCGCTTGAAATGGTACGTCCCGGGGTTTGCTTCAGGATTGATCCCATTTAAATCATAATAGAAAAATCCGTTTTCTTTTAACCAATTCAAAAAAGCCCACTGGATGATATAAGAGCCATTCGTTTTCATACCAGCATCGCTTGTCGCTCCGACCAGGTAAACACCTGTAGCCCCAATTGCAGAGAAAATGCCGCCTGCGCAAGTTTCACCGTTCAGTCGGCACAGAATTACTTTTAGCTTGAGATTTTGAGGAAGGTCTTTTTGAACTAATTCTAGATGATTTATGTCGCTAAGATCAATCAGTGACTTCCGTTTTACCATTTCCCGATAAATTTTCTTAATCTCGTTGAATAAACTTTCATCTTCACCCGCTACCATTTCTAAGCCATTTTTTTCTGCACGGTTGAGGCAGTTCCGCCATTTCTGATCCAAAGCCGCTCTCAACTCATTGAGAGAAAGTGCAAGATTAATGATCAGTGTTCGGTCAGTTTTTCCGCCATCGTAGAATTTATAACCTTCTTCGAGAAGGATTTTTTGTAAATCATCAATATCCTCTTTGTAGACCAATGGATACAGGCGCAGGACAAATCCTCTTCGTAAGGAGAACTCATTTCTCAGCGCCCGGACCGCCTGTCGGAATACTTCCGTACTCTCAGGTGCACCATTAAGTCGCCACATGGGACCCCACCGGACATAAGCAATCCCTAGTCTTGTTGACGGCAATCGATAAATTCTTGCCTGGGCCGCTGCCACCACTGTGTCCTTTTTTCTCAGGATCATATGGGCAACGTCCTTATGACCCAAGCGAACCGTATCGTAGGACCACGTCTGGTAAAGATTCGCATCCTGAAAAAGACTCATCAGTTGATACCAAAACTCTTTATCTGAGTGAAAGAATTCTGCCCTGTATTCTCTATCTAACTCTTGCATGATCACTTCTTCATGTGGTGGGGGGTTAGTATAGCCCTTCCCAATGTCTTTTTATCCCAGATTGTGATGTGCTTGCTAAATAGGTTAAGAGTTCGGACAGTGCCAATCTTTATATTTCCTGTTTTTGCAAGACTTCTTAGCTCTGGAATGTTAGAAATATGGACTTTCGCAAAAATTCTTGATACACCACATTTTTTCAATCTTTCGTATATTAACCACCTCATAGTAGCCGCAATACCTTTACCGCGGAACTCCGGAAAAACCTCGAGAGCTAACACTATCGCATCTTTCAAAGTCATTGGCATCGAATAGAAACCATCAAATCCACCAACTAATGTCCACTCTAAACCCACTATTTTATCTTCGAGTTTAGCTAACCAAAGAGTTGCCCCTCTTTTAAAAAAACTTTCCAAAAAAGTCTTTAAAATTTCTTCACTTTTCAATTGGATCAATTGTTTCATATCTTCTTCTGGAACTTTCCTCAAGCTTTCATAAGCTTCTACAGATATTGGGGGAAAACATTCATCAGTTTTTATATTCATCGAATCTAAATCAAAAAGGAACATAATCTCTTTATTATCAATTCGTCTCCAAAATTTGATTAGACTGAATAAAATCAGCTTCTTCAATCCATGCTTTTTATAGTAAAATAAAAATTTTTTGTATAATTTTGGTATACCCATCAATCACCTCTATATCTAAGAACAGGGTATCCCAAAAACCCTGAAATCCATCCAAGACTATAAGATAATTTGACTAAAATTTTTATAAAGACGTGATGTCCAAGAAAAACAGAAAAAGGGAGTGCTGTGGTGAATAAAATAAGGACGAAACCTACCTTTAAAAAGTACATTATTCCCTCAAACCCACGACATCTAATCTTTTCCCCTGTTAATCCACCTATCCTTAAGAATTTCTTTAAGTAGAACGATCTCTTCCATCGATCTGGTCCCACCACTTCATATACAATTGCCTCATTGCACCAGATGAACACCTTGCCCTGTCCAATCACTTTTTTAAAAAACTCAATGTCTTCGCCGCCTGTCCTCCCAAATTGAGATTCAAATCTATTACGCTTATCAACGAAAATACTTCTATTTATGAGAACATTCCCTGTTCGGGTTTCTCCCCAATGCAGAAGAGTACCCGTCTTATGTATTTTACGTTCACAGAATTTTCCCTTTACCAACCAATTGGGTGGATTACCTTCAAAATATGGCTTGACTGGCCCAAGGACACCATCCGAATTGAAATTGATATAGGTTTTGTAAAGAGTTAAAAGCCAATTAGTTTCCGGGAATTCATCATCATCAATAAAAGCGATAAGATTACCTTTCGCATTTTCAACTGCTTTATTCCTTGCGAGGGCGATATTTTTTTCAGGCTCAACATAGTAACAGATTTTGACAGGAGACCGTTTTTGCCATTCGTACACAACTTCTTTGGCCGTTTGCTCTACGTCGTTATCCACAACCACTATCGAGTAATCAAACTCGCTCCGTTCCTGAGTCCTAAGCGCCTCCATGCATCTTGCGAGCAATTTGGGGCGCTTGTAAGTTGGTATGCAAACAGTTATATGAACTTTATTGTCAACCACAATGATATCTATTCCACTCGTCGAGAAATAAGGATTGCAAGGAGTGAGAGGACTTCCCGAATGGAACTAAGGCTCCGCTGTAAAATGATCACAAGGGCTATATAAAGAAACGACGTAATACATGAGGTGATAACAATCCGATTCAGTAGACTAAGCCCCGTAAGAAAACCGTTTAAAGGAGGCCAATACGCAGAAAGATATAGCCAGAAGATGCCTACAGAAATCGCAGAAGCAAAGTACGCCCAAATAGAACTTAACAACCCTCCAATTCTGAACTGAATTGAATTACCTGCATACCACAATCCAGGAAGAACGAGAGCGTAAGCTCTCGCACTGCAAGCAATAGCCATGGCCACGGTACCGAATGGCACTGCAATAATAAATACGGTAATGGTTAACACGGATGCGAATATGTTCCACCGCAGCCATCTATCAGGTGTTCCGAGCGAAAGGTGAAGCCATGAGTGTGTCCCATATACAAGCATCGCGGCTATTCCAGGGCCAAATGCCATCACGACCATCCCCGCTTCAGTCCATTTCGGCCCAAGAAGTAGCAGAATTAGATCTTGAGCCAAAAGGGTCATAATAAGTGCTGCAATTGTTCCGAGGAACGCAACCATTGAAACAGCTTTTATGTAGTAAGCAGAAAATCTTTCTTTGTCATTTCTTAAACGGCTGAGCGTCGCAAACGCTACGCCATGAAGAGGTGTAAGGAGTTGATCGGCAGGTAATGAGGATAGATGGTATGCACGGTCGTAGTTGCCAAGGAGGACCGATCCGTGATATTTACCCAGCAACACCTTGTCCATGTTTCTCATTAAGTATCCAAGCGAGTAATTAGAATACACCTGGATTGCATATTTGAGTCCAGGCAGGGCACTTGAAAGGTGTCGGGGACGACTGGGCCTCCAGGGGCATAAAACCCAGGCCGCTATCATTGTTACGACAGGGATCGTCAGTTGACGGGTAACAACCGCCCAATAGGTCATCTCACTGAGGGCGACTGTTATTGCAAAAACAGTGCTTAATATCATTGCAATTAATTCTGGAATAGCAATTGATGCGAATTTCATCTCTCGTTTTAAAAGCGCCATGGGGGTCGTCGAAAGAGCATATAAGATGAAGCTGGAAGACATTGCTGCGGAAATTCCCCACAGTGAAGGCTCAGCATAGAAATTTACGAGAAATAACCCGAAGAATGTGAAACCAAAGGCCAGCATTGTGGCTAAGAATACATGTAACCAGAAGACAGAATTGATCTCCTTCTTGCTAATTTCCTGTTTCTGAATAATATACTCAGTGAAGCCGTTACCACCAAAGCTCATAAACCAGAGGCTGAACGCGGTAACCATTGCCACCAGTCCGAAATCTTTTGGTGTTAACAGACGCGCAAGTACCACCACTCCGACCATATGGCACACAAATCCAAGGAACTGTGTAACTATGTTTATACCAGCCCCTTTAACAGCTTTAGCCTTGAGTCCAGCCACCATCAATTCTGAGTAGTTTTCATTCATATTTTATAAATTTATCTCCTGATTGTCCCTTTTCCTATTATAGTTCTTGAAAGGTTTCTGACAACCTCAACTTTTACTAATCTTTCTGCGTGCAACGGAGGGTTTTCGAAACTCAATCTCTGGAAATTATTTCGAACCTCGTCGTTCATAAACCCTCTCCCTCCGAACGATATATCGACCAATCCGCTTTCACTCAACGATTCAAAATACTTCGCTTTTACACCTCTATCGCTGAGAGGAAAAGCAAAGGCGCCATAGTTAAGGCCGAAAACCTCCCTGATTGTTTTTACACTTTCTTTGGTTTGCCTGAGCTGTTCCTCTAACGATAGTAGCGAGTATAAAGGATGATCTATGCTATGGGCGCCAATTCCAAATCCCATTCGTATGAGGTCGGAAATCTGATCGGTATTAAGATAAGGCTTTATACGTTGCAAGTATTCATGAAAATCTACACCAATAACAGCCGCCAAACTATCTAAATTATGTTTTTCACTATACTCAATCCTCAAAATACTTCCATATATTCCATTCCTATATTTTCCAAAGCCCTCAAGGACTCTTTTAATCTTTGATTCCTCAGCTGATGATAGTCCTTCCTTGACTCGATCAGCCAAAAGGCTTTTTTTGTGATCGTAGCACATCTCTTTATTATCTATAAAAGCGCTTGCAATAAAAAAACACGCCGGCACTCCCATCTTTATGAGAATAGGCGCTACGATATCATAGACCTCCCTAAATCCATCATCAAAAGTCAAAAGAAAACACTTCTCAGGCAAAGTCTTTTTCCCCTTACTAAAATCAATCAGGTCAGCCACGGTGATTGCCTTGAAATGACGAAGCAGAAACTCCAGATCTTCTTTGAAATCGCATATTGTTTTGTGTCCATAAAGGTGCTTTATGTGTAACGGCTCCTCATCGCTAACCATATGGTAGTATGGAATTACTACCTGTCCTCCAGTAATTCCATACATAGTGGAGAAGGGAATTCGGTGAATCAACTTCCATGTTACTCTCTCCTTAATGCTTGTGCTATCCCTTTGCCGCTTCATCCCAACCTTTGTGGAATTGCAAAATCAAACATTATCCATTCTGTCTTTTTTGCGGTTATTCGGTATATCCATAACCCCAAGTAGGAATAATACCCATATTTCGCTGACACCAAAGAATGTGGCCTCAGTCCAGTTGTAGAGGCTTATGACTACAATGAAACAAAGTCTGAAGATTGCGGTTGGATAATCAACAGCAAGATGGCGCGAGACCTTTCTTAATCCAGATAGAATCCCACCCAATAGAAAAAAAAGTCCGATAAAACCGAGATTCAAGTACATTTCCAGGTATCCATTGTGCGCTTGGTGGATTCTACCGTAAGCCTCCTGAAGTACATGTAACCTTTCGCCTAACCAGAAACTTTCATAACCAAAACCCACTATTGGATTTTTGGCCATAGCAAGGAGTTCTTCCCACATGGGAACACGCGTGGTCAAAGTCGCTTGACGCCCGAGTAGGGTGATCACAGTCGCTGTTGGGTCTAAAAACAGTTCTAATACTCCGAAAAATGCGATGCATGCGATGCCAAAACCGAGGATCCTCCGGGGTTTTAGAGCCATAGCTGGCAGTCTACTGATCAGTAAGAGGCAAACTGCAACAACCATACAGGCCATAGATGTGGCGCTGTTGGCCATGTAAAGAAGCCAGGCAATCATCGGCAGAATTATTAGGTATATAGAAAAGTGCAGTTGTCGTCCTGACTCGATCCCTCTCCAACGATTGAGGAGTAAGTTCCAGAAAAAGTATATGCCGGAAATCAAACAGATTGCTCCAAGGCCGTTCTTCTGCCCAGCAACACCAGTAAACATAGGCATTCCACGATGATAAGCTCTCCCAAGGTCAGGATAATATTTGATGAAGAGGACCGATAGTGGCAACATCAGAAAAGCGAGACGTCTTAGGATGACTCCAATCGCCTCGTAGGGACGCTTTTCAGTCAAAATGACCAGGACCATAATCACATTTCCTAAGGCCTTAATCCATCTCTTATAAGAAACAAATGGGTAATCAGACCAGAGAATACTGATGGCCCCGAAGAGGAAAAATAACCATATCCAATGGTTATTTTTGAATATCTCTCCCCAGTTGAGTCTTCGCCTAAGTAAAACGATAAAACCAGCTCCAATAAGTATAAAAAAACTGGCGGCATTAACAGGATTTCCCTCAAGATACACGTCTACGTATGGCGACGTAACCGGTGAACCAAGATTCAGCCATTGGGAGACATAACGAGACCCTGCCAGGAACATCCAGATGAATGGTATCCATATAGCGTTTGAGACGCCATCCTTCTTCTTTCGATCCACCCAAAAGAGGTAGAGAATTAAAAGGAAGTAGACTACTGTTGCAATTTGGGGAGGCATCGCGTTTCTAAGAGATGATGCAGAAAAAGCCCATTTGAAAAACTTGACATAGGCTATTCTGAATGATTGTACTTATAGATTGCGAAAGGGGAGTTAGTTAAGTAGCTTTACGCCCCTTGGTGCATCCGGTTTTCTTAGCGGATGTGGATACTTAAGGGGCGTGTAATTCTTTTTCCTGTGATTGGTTGCATCCCAGAATTGAATACAGACTGGATCTTTCATATCGGCAAGCCCATCACCATTATTGTCAATACCATCATTACAAGTTCCGATATTTGTGAGGCTATTAAAATCAATAACATCTCGCTCACGCTTTATTACATGGTCGTCCTGTGAAGGCCAAGTTATTGCCGCATGTTGATTGGGCGTACAATTTGGACTCCCCTTACACCATAAATTATTCCATCCCATAACAGGGTTTGAAGTCATATCATTGCCAGCAAATCCAAATTGATCTCTACAGGGGTAACCTCCATCGTTCCCATCAAGGTTAACGCAAGAATCGTTAGGTACCCAAGTGCAATCAGCATTAGTCTTGCAGGAGTTTAAGGCTTTGATACAGATTTTCCCTGACGTGGCACTACAAGCGACATTCCAAGGGGTGCCACAACTACTGGCTGGGTATCTATAAACAGGGTTAGGGAAGTAAAGTGGGCTAATTACTCCAAGGTTATATAGTTGGAAAGTGTTATCATAGATGAGAAACCCTCCACCACGGGAGTAATTTAAAGACCATATGTTTTCTGTTGTTCTAAATGTGTTTCCATACATCTCAACGCTATGGAACCCTCGCCTACTATTTGTGCAAGCATCGTGGCCACCAGGGATAATTCCATTTACCACAGTATTATGCCGAAACATAACCCTTCCGCCAGCATGTCCATCATTCCAGTTTTGAACTTGCCCGCTCCAACTCCATTGCGTAAACGATATTAGATTATTCTCCCAAACATGCATATATTCAGTTCCATACGAAACCGGCTCGGACCAATCCTGATAACCCAGATCATTGCCCATTGTGCCAGTACTTGGTTTTCCTGTGATTCCAGAAATCATCATTTGATAACCATGATAGCCATCTGTATGGTAGAACTCGCAAGCATCAACCACTCCGTAGGCATTGCCCCAAGTCCTTATGCCCTTATGGTAGTTAAAACTACAATTGTCTACCCGATAACGCCCTTTACTTCTAACTCCATATGCTGTTGTCTGTATTAGTGAAATTCCATGAGCCGATGAATCATAAAACTCAATCCCGCTGATTCGAGTAAACGTATTGTTCCCCGATGCTATCCGTACCTCAATCTTGGGCTCCGCTGAACCCGTAACTCTCGTGTTCCCAATACCAGCGCCAATAATTTTAACACCTTTCGTATTAGGAATGACGACAGTGGTATTCCATGTGAGGTTTGCAGATGGAATGTTTATAACGTCACCATTTCGTGCAATATTAACACAATCCTGTACATCTTTAGCGGAGTACGGAGTTGCAACTGTCCAATTTGGGCTACTACCTTGACATTGTGCGAAACTTGTTGAGGCTAAAACAAAATTAACAATAATTATTGCCAATAGACAAATTGTCATTTTGGGCTACCTCCTTCATTCATGTTAATTGACTGTTACAAAGGAGTTTAAAAGGTTTTTAAGAATTCTTTTTGGGCACCTGATATCGGAATAAAGACTTTATAAATCAACTATATACTTGATTAGAACATGAGTCAAGCGGATAGCCCAATTTGTCATTATAATGACTCATTCCCTTTGAATACAAAAAACTTTAATTCCATGTCCCAGAAAATTGAGCAAAATTCATGCCAATACTTTGCATCCATATTTCTGGCTTCAAAAAAGCTTTTGAATAGATTTTGCAATTCCTATAACTTCCTTCCAAACCGACACGATACATATCGGTACAGCCCCCCCTATTGACTTATTTTGATTGTTAATTGCAAATTTACTCCGCGTCTTTTAAGAAACTTATTTTTTCTAATTTTCATTTCCGTTTTTAACAACCATTTAAGTATAGATCTAGGCATATGTGATAAGTTGAATAAGCCGAATGATTGAAATTCTATAACTCTTCCCCCACTTTTTATAACACACTTTTCATACCAGTTGGCGGTTCTGTAATAATCAGGAGTTATTTCCCTGTTGATTAATGGCGCAAGGCATTTTTTAACAAAGTATAAAGAAATCCCATATAAAGAAGATAGATTCTTAACATGAAGTATTATAGTACCACTCTTCTTTGTTGCTAACAAAAGTTCTTTTATCGCTTTTGCGCACTCTTCGTCGTTCAAATACTGCAATACACTAATACAAATAGCCTTATCAAACAGCCTATTTTTAACACCAAGGTTTACGAGGCTCCCTATAACCAAACTACAATTTGTCAACTTATCGGATGTGACTGTCTCTTTAGCGCGTTCCACCATCGTCTGAGAAATATCAATGCCAACTATTCCTTTAACATGTTTACTGAATTTACAAAAATTATTACCAGTTCCACATCCGGCATCTAGTAAAAGATCAGTACTTCTTGGCGATAAATTGTTTAGAAACTGCTTTTCAAACCATTGACTAATATGAGGATAAACACAAGTGGTTCCTCTATCTGCTTCTATATTTGAACAATTAGATTTGCCAATAATACCCCAATATTTCTTCCAATAATTTTCTTCTGTCTTCAAAATTGCCTCCGCTGAAGTCTCGAACCACGAAAACAATTTCTGATTTCATTTCTTTTTCTCATAATTTAATTTCGCATTCCATCATCCAAATTTGAAAATCATCATAAAGACAATTCTCGTTGAGTTATGAGATGGTATCCTTTCAGTCTTTGGATGCCACTACATTTCTTATCTTCGCGCACTCCTTTCTTTGGTAGCTTCGGATATAACCAAATTAATCAATAAATAGCCTATGAATCAATTCTACGGTCAGCAGCTTATTAATTTCATTTGCATAATTTCGGTCACCCTTTATGTGTTGGCCTACCATTCTTTCCAAATTGTTGCCGTTTAAAAATGACCGACTTCTTGTTTTTTGATCTAATAATATTTCCTTCACATAACTAGCGACTTCATTTTGAAACCAGGGACGATAATGATGTAATCTATGGCACCCAACAAAAGTCTTTTCTAATTTAATCAAAGAAATAATTGGAAGAAATTTTCCTGCAATATGCGGCATTCCGGTGTCATAGTAATAATCCGCCTTAAACAAAAAAAAGTTTAACAATTGAGAAATTCTTGACTTCAAACTATTCATGCCGCCAATGACACCCTCATTTGTGTTAATATTACCTAAATTAGCATTATTATCTGCAATAATTCTGAGGGAAATCTCATTATTTGACCGGCATTTTCGTGGAGCCTGATAAGCAATTTTTAGAAGATCTTTGTCAACGTATGGGGTTCGAGTGGACACCTGAGAAAGTTCAGCCGGAGAACGGCCAGATAAAAGCCATGGAATTTCTCTGAATACCGAATCTGATAATGGATTCGTCAATCTTAGCTTATTAAAATTATTTTTGCCTTCTAAAATATGTGTGTAAAATTCTTGATCAAAAAACAATTTGTCGGGACAGTTTGTTTTATAAACACTGTGGCTTCTTAACACTTCACTTCCCGAATTGCCTGTTATGCGAATTGGCGCAATCTGCCTTACCAATTTATTTAAATAAATTTCATGTGCTCCATGTACGCTCAGGCAACCGTCTGTTATAAAAACTGTTTTCTCAGCATAATATGAAAAGTTTGAAAAGAAATCTTGATTTATCCTAATTGTATAATGTTTTTGTCCGCAGACATCTGCCACTATTCTTGCAATGCGTACATCGTAATTATCGCGGTAGGGTCCCGCAAAAGTAAAGCATGGCATCCTTCCGGGTGCGCTATTTGAAACAGCCATAATTATCCTACTGTCTAAACCACCTGTTAAAGACACTGTAATTGGGTCTTTTGAATGCAAATAACGCGGTAAAATATTAGAGAGTACTTCTTTTATTTTTGCATAGAATGTTTCTTGATCCAGAATTGGCTGATTCTCCCAGTCTTTACGATCGAAGTACAGGCTTTTTTCTAATTTACCCTTAATAAAAGTCCATACCGATCCTCCTGGCAATAAGAAAATGTCTCGAAATAGCGTGCGATTTTCAAGTGCACAGCTGCACGCAAAATATTCCCCTAAACTTCTTCTTGTAACTTGTTTTAATTCAGGGCGAAATTTTTGTAAGGCTTTTACTTCAGTTGACAAAATGAACTCAAAATTATTCTCGTAATAATACAACTTTTGATTACCAATACGGTCATTGAACAAGAATATTTTCCCTTTTTTAGTATCTATAAGAATGCCATTAAAATATCCATTTAATAAATCAAGAAATTTATCATCGTATTCTTCATATAGATGGATGATGTAACTGGCATTGAATGAATCGAAATCATGCCCCTTAGATTTTAAATCATTAATCAATTGTATGTCTGCATAATTTTCGCCTGAAAAAAACAATACCAAGTCTTTGTTTTCATTATAAATTGGCATACAGTCGGAAAATTCTCCTCTTCTGCATACCCAACCAATGCATACGTTGAATTGATCATTAATATATTTGCCCGCAGAATAGAAGTCCTCATGCATCATACTTTGAAGCATTTTCTGCAATTCGTATTTACTTTTATCCTGAGGGTATTTGCTTATTATCGCCGTTATTCCTGGCATTTTCTATTTTCTCCCGAAATTCAGAAGTGAGCTTTTTATTGTATACGGTTGCCACTGATCCTGTCGTCAGGACCATATGCCGTTCCACTACTGTCGGCTTTAGATGTACTTATTCGGAAATGATCAGCAATGCAATTCTCCGCAAGGTTATGAAAAGGTCTCAAGCCATCTTTTTCTGAGGTAAAACAGAAAAGGCCTGGTTTTATCCGGTATCCACTCTGAGGGTCTGTGGTGAAGCTTCAGCTTTAAAGCCACTGCGCCTATGTTGTTAAGTGGAATGAAATACCTTGGCAAATCCATCCGCAAAAAACCGTTGTGTCTCTTGAAGTCGCCAAGACTTGTTGAATTAAAATCACCATAAACAATATGTCTAACTTCTCGTTGAGAACATATTTCTACTATTTTGGCTACAAGGGCATTTGTCACACATTTATCGCGGTGATTCATTTTGGATAAAAGTTGCGCTACATCAACAAATTCTTCTTCAAATATCAATTTAGCGTAGCCCACTATTTGTTTTTCATAGTAGGCTCCGAGAAATATGCTTCGGTCAATAAAAGTACCTTCTCTTTTTTTTACACTATTCGTACTAACATTATAGTGAGGATATTTTTTACCAGATCTAATGGGTGTTTCGTTATGAATGGAGGTAATCCCTTCCATAAACTCATCATTAAAATCAGATACTTTAACTATAATTCCTTTTTTTTGGGACATTTTAACAGCTTGCCTGGTATATTTTTTAATAGAATTCTCCCACCAATCTTCATAATTCTTCAATGTAATTACAGAAACAGGATATGATTCCTTATAATAATTATACCTGGGAATTGTATGAGGAACACGCTGGAAAAAAGTAAATATATGTTGTTTTGGTTTATGTTGCTTAAGAGAAGCGATTAACGCTTCTGGATTCTCTATAGGCTCATACCAAGCTGCTGCCAATCCACATACCCTTACCAACCTACCCCTCCGGTAAAACTCTCTTCCATCTACTGAAAAGTAATGCATATTTAATCACCTAAATTAATCAGACATTCTTAACATTCTCTTTCAAACTTCTTATCCACTTGAGGCTTATTTTTCGTGTTTTAGTATCCTTCTCCTTAAACGTCGAATCTGCTCCGCTCTGTGAAACTGTATAAGTTCATCTGAAACAGGTCTTTTAACTCGGCGAAACATAGCCCAGAAAAAGCCCAGAAGTATCATTAGACCTGATAAGATGTATGGCCTCCTACTCATTTGGTATACTCCTCGGAACAACTCCCAAAGTGGATGCCCACCCAAATAATAATCCTTCTGCCCGTGGTGGAAAACCCCCCTTATCTTGCTAACCGAGCCAGTTCCGATGGTGCGATGATGAAAACATATTTTTTCTGTAAACGTTCTTGTCTTCCAACCCTTCATCCTGGCTGTTGTTACAGCCACCCAATCGATACCACCGCCCTTGATTGGAACATACCCCCCTATTTCCTCAAAACATTCACGCCTAAAGAGCTGGCAGGCTCCGGAGACATGCTCAATATTCGTAAACCTGTAATCATAATGAACCCCATTTTCCACAAATGGCGTTCCAGCCACTCCGAGCTTCGGATTCCTGACAAACTTCTCGAGCAAAAATTCAAAATAATCCGGCCCAAAGGTGATATCTGCATCGAGGTTTCCTATAATATCGTAAGTTTCATTTTTCAACTGCTGATAACCGTTGTTGAAGCAGTTCACCTTGGATGCAAACTGCCGGTCAGGGTGATCAGGCATTCGAATAAGTGAAATAAACTTATGTTCACCCAGGTATTTCTTAACCACATCATCAGTCCCATCCGTTGAGCCATCACTGACAATGACCCACCTTTTCGGCAATAAAGTCTGCCAAATTACGGATTCAATTGTTTTTCCGATAAATTCAGCCTCATTCCGTGCGGGAGTGATTAAAACGTAGGACAGCATTTTGAGTGTACAATGTATAGTGTTAAGTGGTAAAAGAAACCAATAAAATAGTTTCAGATTTCAAGTTGCAAGTTAATAGATAAAGCCACAAGGTTCAAACACCAAGGAACAGGGGAAAAAGATCATGGATCATTGGAGAAGATAAAGGACTAATGGATTGTAATTTTTTAAGAGTTAAGTGACACGAAATGATTTATAACATCACTGATGTAATATATTTGTGATTTAATCAACTCCGAAAACATTGGTAAAGATAGAATTTCATGTGAAGCTCTTGTTGCCTCAGGGAATTCGTCTCCATTGTGATTTAAATAGAAGTAAGCTCTCAGGTTTGGGAGGGCAATGGGGTAATGGATTCCAGTTGAAATACTATTAGATTTCAAGTGTTGCTGAAGTTTTTCTCTCAATTCCTGTTTAACTCTCACAACATATAAATGATAAACCGCCTTCACTCCTTCGATCTCATGGGGGATTACCAAATCCGTATCTTTAAGAAGTTCGTTATATAAGTATGCGTTATTTCTACGTATTTCTGTCCATTCAGAAAGGTGCCCCAATTTAACTTTCAGAATGGCGGCCTGGAGGCCATCAAGGCGGCTGTTTATACCCTCCATTTCATGGTCATACTTGGCAATCCTACCGTGATTTGCATACATCCGCGCTTTCAGCGCCAAACTGTCATCGTTTGTAATGATCGCTCCACCATCGCCATAGGCTCCAAGATTTTTCCCTGGGAAAAAGCTGAAGCAAGCCATGTCTCCTAAGGAGCCAATTTTCCGACCTTTATATTCTGCCCCGTGGGCCTGCGCAGAATCTTCTAACACTTTAAGGTCATACTTTCGAGCAATCTCTAAAATCGGATCCATATCAGCAGGCTGGCCGTAGAGGTGAACGGGTATGATCGCCTTAAGGCGATTAACAGAGTGCATGGAGCATAGCGCATAGCGTGCCTTAACACAATCTTCGAGTTTATTGGGATCTATGTTGTAGGTTTTGGGGTCAATATCAACGAATACCACTCTTGCACCTGTTAATGTTACGGCTTCAGAGGTGGCGATGAAGCTGTTGGCAGGAACGACAACTTCATCTCCGGGTCCTATCCCCAATGTTTTCAAAGCGATAAAGAGTGCGTCTGTCCCATTTCCTACACCGATACAGTGCTTCGCGTTGCAGAATTCGGCAAAAGCCTTTTCAAAGGATTCAACAAAAGGGCCCCCTACAAAAGCAGATTCGGAAATAACTTTGGAAATGGCTGAATCGATCTCGGGTTTGATGGATTCGTACTGGGCTTTTAGATCGACAAGGGGAATGGTCATGAGCTAACCTCCAAAGAGATTGCAAGTTTCGAGTTACAGGTTACGGGTTATTTGTTTCAATGAGCAAGGAAGTAAGAATAAAAATAAAAACCCAGAATGATTGAATGGTGGATAAAAAGCTTTGTCCTGGGATCCTGCTCCTCAATCCTTGCGTCTGACCCCTGACTACTGAATACGGTTCCCTTCTATGATTTGTTTGAGGGTCTGGATGGCAAGGGTGTTGTCGAAATGGAACCCTGTTTTTAATGATTTGATGTCCAAGATGGCCTTTTCAAGATCCGTTGTGTCTTTTACAACCTTCGTATACCCCAATTCCTGGAGCTTGTAATGCAGGTCTTCGTTCATATCGCTTTTGGTGTTCAGTTCTCCATATCGATAATCTCTCGGCATGACGATAAACCTCGTCCCGTGCCTTAAACACTGGGTCCCAACCCCAGCGCTTTCCTGCGTAATGACATAGCTCGCATTGGCGATAAGCCGGTCAATCTCTTCCGAACCACAAAAATCGAACACTTCGGCACAGCTTGTTTTAAAGTTTGTGTGCCCTGCCTGAACAATGACTTTCTCTTTTATCGTGCCATTGGTTACCAATGTTTCAACCGATTTTAGCAGCCTCGTAAACGGTTCGCTTCTTGTGCCTACAGTGACAAATATGTGTCTTGAACCGTTGGATTGGTTGCGGTTTCCCTGCTGTTTAAAAATCGGCCCAATGTAGGTTGCATTTCTATTCGTCGGGTCCTCCCATTGGGTGTATATTTTATTGTGGGTCTTCAGCATAAAGGTCCCGAACTTCGAATAGCCGTAAACTCTGGAAAAGGTGTCAATGTGAATGAAGCTTGCCTTAAAAAACCGGGAGAGAAGAAAAGGAATTAAAGTCGTGCGCCCCGATCCTGTGGACAAAATGTGCGTTGGCTTCTCTTTAGCAAAGGCCTTGAGCACCGGGAAGATCTGGCGAAAATAGGCCCAGGGTTTTTTAAAGTGGGCCGAATTTATATAGTATACCCGCTCCTGCTTGAGATGACTCTCGGTCTGCCTATTTCTGTTGGTTATCCAGAAGTGTTGGTACAGGTTGTAAAAGTCCGATAGATTGGTCATCTGTTCAAAATGGCCACCTGCAGTACAAACCAGCGCAACTTTTATATGTCGGTTATTGTCCATCGTTTCCATGTGAAGGCCTTCTTCCTATTTTTTGATGTCTTTTGCTAAGGGGATCTGACCGTTACCGGCAGCCAGGATTTCCACCACCTTTTGGGCGTGGTCCACTCCCGTCAAGCATTTCGTTCCCTTCTCTATGCAATCGATAAAATGTTCGATTTCCACCCTGAGCGGTTCTTTAAAGTCGATCTTAGGCAACACCACATCTCCAGATCGTTGGTTGAACGTCTGAAAGTTCTGGTTATCGTAATCCATGTTTTGACCCAACACGGCCATTTGATCTATCCCCTTGTCGTAGATGGCAATCTTATTTTCAGCCGTGTCGTCATAAACAACCATTTTCTGGGAGCCCACAATCGTCATTGAACGGGCCCTCTGCGGATCGAGCCAACTGACATGAATATTTGCCATGATATTGTTTGGATAAATGATGTTCATGAAAACAACATCTTCGATATCTTTCTGGATGTAAGCCATACCGCTTCGCATTACGGAGAGCGGTCTTGGGTCGCCGAGCCAGTACTGGATAATGCTAATGTCATGTGGTGCAAAGTTCCATAACGCATCGACATCCGAGCGAATGCGCCCAAGGTTCAGTCTCTGGCTATAGATGTATCGAATCTGGCCCAGTTTGCCTGTGTCAATCAGTTCCTTCACATAACGGACCGCGGCATTAAACAGGAAGGTATGCCCGACCATTGCCAAAAGATCCTTTTCACGCGCAACCTTTCCTATCTGTTCCACCTCCGCCACGCTCCTCGCAAGCGGTTTTTCAACCAGGATATGTTTCTCCGCCTCCAGCGCTCTAAGCGCAAGGCTGTAATGGGTCGCCACAGGAGTCGCAATGACCACTGCCCCGATTTCTTCGTCCTGAAACACCTCGTTCACATCATCCGTCACCCGAATAGCCGGATAGAGGTCCTGGACATATCTGCGCCGCTCCTCCGAGAGATCAACCGCGGCCTTAACCTTGCACCTCCTGTTTGCCACCAGATTTCTAAGAAGATTTGGACCCCAGTAACCAACACCGATTTGGGCTATGTTCAGCATCTTAAACTCCTTCCGTTACGGATTGCGGGTTACAAGTTAAAAAAAGTTACAGGTTGCAGGTTTCGGGTTTCAAGAAAAAAAGTTGGATATTGGATGTTTAAACTTGGAACATGAAACATGGAATCTGTAACGTCTATAGATCCTCATACAAGCGAATGAGCTCGAGCTGGTGTTTTTCCCAGCCGTATTTTCCAATAAACTTCTTTGCGTTGACTACCTGGACCTGTCTTTTTCTTTCATTGCGATATAATTCCAAAATGGCATTAGCCATTGACTTCACATTTCCAGCTTCAAAATAGGTCACCATATTGTCTGAAAAATAGTGCTCAATGGTTTTTAGCCTGGACGAAATGACCGGGATTCCCATCGCAACATATTCCAGTAACTTCACCGGCAGCATCAGCTCGGTGGCCATATTTCGGCGGTTCGGAATAACGCCCAGGTCCATTTTCCTTAGAAGCTCAGGAAGCTGCTCGACAGGCAATGGATTCTTGCTAAAATGAACCCTCGCTTCGACGCCCAGCGCCCTGCTCAGGCTTTCAAATTCCTCAAGATTTCTTCCTTCCCCCAGAATGTGAAGGTGGATTTGAGGGATTTCGCGAATCATCCTTGATACAGCTTCGATCGCGAGATCGATTCCAAGCATCCGATCGATCGTTCCATGATAAACAAGATCAAATGTCTTTTTCTTTCCATTCTCTTGCCTGGCTTGAAATTTGAAAATGTCCGGGTCAGGAACGTTTAGCAATATGGACATTTTTGAAGAAGGGATTCCGCGGCCAACTAATTTTTCCCGCTGGATCTCGTTTACACAAATGAGCTTATTTGCGAATCTACAACAAAGGGACTCTTCCAAACACAACAATCTGTATAATATCTTTGAGTCTTTCCCGAATTTGCTGCTATAGGTTTCTGGAACTGAGTCGTGTATGTCCAAGATCACCTTTTTGCCGAACAGTCGCGGAAGCAAACCCGCCAGGACAAGAAAATTTGGCATGTTATGAACATGAACAATATCCACCTGACGTCTTAAGAACAGCCTTGAGCAATGCCAGAAGGCAAGGCCAAGGAACTTCAAATAGGGCAGCAAATAGGAAGCGCTCTTCTGCCCCCGGTGTTTCCTCATATTGAGCTCGATGATATGGACGTCGTTCATTTCATAGGTTTTCGGCATACCGTTTTCGGCGAGGACCAGAAAGTTCACCACATTCCCGTCCTTCGTAAGCGCTTCCGATTCTCGCCGAATTCGAGGGTCGGTTTTAAAATTGGAGTACGCAATCATGCAAATCTTCTTTTTCATCGTCTCGGAGCGCTCTCGAGGAGTGACATAAGGATTATTCTTCAATGCATGAAATCCCGATTGGAGGAAAAGGGGGTGAAGGGAACTTCCAGGAAAGTCTCCCTGTTCAATAGGACCTCTGTGTAATCGTTCCCGATGGAGGGCGCACTCTGATCCCCCGGATGTTGACGTTTGGGGTAATGGAGCCTAACCACCAGGGAAGGCGTTTTATCCCCATACTCATTGTTGCCGTCGTGATCCAAGATTAACTTAATCCTGTCGGGCTGGAGGCATACCTCTTTGAACTTTACCGTCCGACGCCTTCGAAACCATTTTACAATCTCTCCTGCCGGGGCGAAAAAAACCCTATGTTCCTTTATCTTGTCCAGCAGATTGATATAAAATTCTTTCCATAACCTTTCCGGGCCTAAGCTTCGGTCATGCCAGAGGGTTGTGACGACACCATGGTAAGACTTGGCATTGCGAATCACCCTTTCGCACAATTCCAGGGCCTTATTGTTTGAAAGATTCATTCTCTTCGGAAAGAATAGTGCAGTGTCTTGAATATGCAGTGGAAGTTCCAAAAGCCTTTTTACTCCGAAGGGTTTAAATACCTGCTGAGTCCCCGCCCGGTATCCTATCGCTTCGTTATACCCTATGGTGGAATCGTATGAAAACCCTGCCTCCTCGAGGAGGTTGAATGTGTCATTATTCATAAGGAGCCAGTGAATCCTTACCCCACTCTCTTCTCCGCTAAAATATTCCAAAATCCTATCCCGTTCTTGACGGGCCTTCCCCAAATTAACCCAAGCGTCTATCCCATGGACTCCGATTTCAAACCCCTTGTCTCTCAATTCTTTTGCTATTTCAGAAAGATTGGAAATGTCGTATTGGGTAGCCCGTTTTCTGCCTCGACTCGGTGATATATGATTGCCCTGCCTGTTTTTAAATGGGATGAAGAAAAAGGTCGATTTGAATTCCCTTTCAATGTCGGCATAGGCGTCAAATTGGAGCCAAAAGTCTTTTGCGACACCTAAATAGACAAGGGGCAACCTGATCACTGCGCTCCAATTTTCCATTAAATTTCGTAGCGATAATTTTCCCATGAGATACCTGGCCAGGGACCAGATTGAGGCCCGGTAGATGAAGCCAAGCGTGGTGTGATCGAGTGTATGCTCTCGGATCCCTGCAAAATCGATATCGTGCGTCAGGCAGGCCATAAACTCATAGCCCGGGGGAGTGGGCGGAATCTCAACCAATGGAATACCGGCTTCTTTAATCATATTTCGAAGGAGGGAAATATGGATATCAAGGGTCGGAATATGAGCTTTCTCTTTGGGCTGTCCCACAGAAAGCAAATGATGGACCTCTTTAAACAGATCATATCCCAAAATAATGATAGTGGAAGAAGACCGGTTAATTTTTAATCCTGCCACTTCTCTTTCCTTAAACAGAATGGGCTGCCCCTTTCCTTTAAAAGTCAAAAGGTTTCCATAAATTGGAGCTTCAAGACTCTCATAATTTGCCGTGATATTTTTATACTTTGTTCCCGCCGATATTTCTTCAAAAAGTCCTGTCTTATCTTCATCCGAACTAAAGAGGATTGTCAGTTTTTGATTTGTCTGTGGTATGCAATGTTTCGTAGAGAGAAGGACATTGTAATTTTGTCCGGGGGTATAAAATTCCCAGGGCGTTTTAAAAAGTTCAAAAAATTCAATTACAGGTTCCACTTCTTTTTCAGAAACAATTACACCTATCATGAATGATCGTCATCTCCAGTCAAATCATTGAAGACTGTCGTGATGGATTAAGATATATCGCTCCGCACCCGAAAGGGATATTTCCCAAAAATCCTAATACACTATAGATTTGGATAAATTCCTTTATATGCGAAACGTAATACTGGATTTTTAATAAAAATACGTTTCCAGAAGGTGGATCTTTTCTTCCTTGAAGGAATCCTCTATAAGGCCTTTTCTGTATATCTAAAAGAAAGGGTAGTCTTTCTTTTGCGAGATTCGGTCTCTCGACAGAAACGAGCAATCTCCTTCGGCAATACGTTCCAATATCGATCCTTATAGGTTGATTTGATGTATTCTAAGAATTCTTTGTAGTATTCTGCAGGATATTCACCAGATATAGGCTCTTTTCCATTAAAAGCCATGTAATCGGGGTGGGTGATCAGCAGCGCCATTCCTCCTTTTTCTGCGATCCAGTCGAGCTTTTCTTTCCATATTGCGTTATCCCTCTCCTGCATCAGCACAAAGAGGGTATGATCCTGTGGAAGGGTGTAGGGGAGTTCGATGAAACCACTATTCAGTCGCGAGTGGTGAGTGGTAGGTGGTAAGTGGTGGGGATTAGAAGATACCCAGAAGGGGAAGATTGTGGAGATGCCTTCTGGATGAGGCTCGAATGGATCTGTGTCAAAGGTTGACGCATCATACTCAATGTTTAGGTCATGAATCCAGTCCAGATTCCGATGCATGGAAGGAGAGACAAATCCGACCGACTGCCAATCTTTCAAATATTGATTAATTCGAACTGCCTGTTCCAGAAACCTTTCCCTGGATGCGAATAATTTGCCGTCGTGCTTGAGTCCATGAACTCCGACCTCAAAACCCTTTTCAACCAGGATGCGACGCACCTCAGGAAATACCCGGTATCTTTCCGGAACGAAGTTAAAGGATGACCGAAAACCCAGTTTTTCATCAATCTGGGCTAACTCAAGGCAGTTTTCATTCCCTTTTTCTGTGTCTACATCATGCAATAGGACCAGGGCAAATTTCTTTCCCTCGGGCCAGCCTTCCCAGTTTTCAGGCGGGTTGCCTGCTCTTTCGTCAATGGGCCAGATATGGCTATATTGTTTTCGCTTCTTTTGAATAATCACCCTACGAAGGGTGATCTGGAGCGACCTTGGTATGATTGGTTTGAGTTGATAGTAAATTTTGTGGCTGAGGTTCATTTTACGGGTTGCGCCCGCCTGCCGGACGGGCAGGAGTTTCGGGTTTCGAGTTACAGGTTGCGAGTTTCGGGTTATTTGGGTTTATTGAGTTCACTGGATTGCATGGGTCTACCGGGTTGTTTTTGTTGAAATCTTGAGTTTTGAATTGAGAGTTTAATCGGCTATGACGTGGTTTCAGTAACAAAGAGGTCAGTAAACTTCATCATGAGTTCCTATTTCAATGAGAAAAATATCGTCTTCTTTTTTGTTTTCTTCCCTTACAAAATCAAATATGATTCGAAGATCATATCCCACGCTGCACGCCCATGTACCGGAAAGTTTTCCTCTTAGCTTATGTGTTTCCAATTTCGCATTAAATGGATCATCCAACAATAATCTCAGGGCTTTTTCTATCTCTCCACGTTTATCTGGTCGCTTTCTTATCAATTTTTTAAAAGCTTTTGAAAATGTATTGCTCCATATTAAAGTTCTCATTTTAGAAGCTCATCCATCACGTCGTCGACAGTCCCTCTTTTTACTCGACCTTGTTTATATTCTTCCTTTGCTTTTTTAATATTTTGAGCCAAGCGGTCTCTTCGCTCCTCTACTAAACGCCTCTTAATAATATCAACAAGAGATTCCCTTTGTTCCTCCGGAAGAGATTCTATCACTTCCAAAGCTTTTTGAAAGGTTATATTTCCCATCAATGTTCACCTTCCTTTTTTGATGTTTGAAGTTATCTTAATAATGTCAACAGAATATCTCTGTGCTTTCTTAGAACATCAAATATTTCATCTTTGGTTGATACATTATTCTGTTTCTTCATCTCGCGTCCCCATTGCCTTCATCTATCCATTTCAGTGGATTTGTTTCTTTCCCCTCCCATTTGTTAATGCTATATTGTACTAAAATCATAATTAAATCAATGGGTATTTTCAAGCTTGCCGGCTGAGTCTTCAGAGGAAGTTACGAGTTGCGGGTTGCGCCCGCCTGCCGGACGAGCAGGAGTTTCGGGTTATTTGGGTTTGTTTTTTTCTTTGTTAATATAGAGATTGACAATACATATTAACAGGCCTATAATAGGAATATAATTTATTGAATATTGGAGGTATTATGAAGACTACTTTAAACATACCTGAAGACTTAGTTAAGACAGCTATGATGCTCTCAAAAC
>Ga0194111_10001793_pt1 | contig 26393 bp, 28 predicted proteins | sample TA2KigC300mmetaG_FD_146194 | JGI IMG/M metagenome (GOLD analysis project Ga0194111, IMG submission 146194) | Freshwater microbial communities from Lake Tanganyika, Tanzania - TA2015033 Kigoma Deep Cast 300m | ecosystem: Environmental > Aquatic > Freshwater > Lake | place: Tanzania: Lake... | reverse complement strand
CCGATGACCTCATAGCCAGCTTCCTGGAGTAGAAAAGCTGTGGTTGAGGAGTCAACACCGCCGCTTAAGGCTACGGCTACCCGCTTCTTAGTCATGCCTTGGTCCAATACCGAGATTGCCACGCTTCGCTCGCAATGACACGGAATGAGGAGCTCGCAATGACATTTCTAACCGCTATATTTTTCAGTCCAGCCAATGTAGTTGCGACCCTTTAGGGTCGCCCTGATGAACCCGCTTTAAGCGAGGCCATCCCGCAAAGCGGGACGCACTACATGTTCTGTGCTCAGGGTCGCAGTGATAGGTGGTGCTTGTTAAGTATTTGTTTAACCCGGTCCCAGATAATTTTACCAATTCTGGCTCGGGGTAGGGTAGCGTCTATCACCAGCCAGCGCTCAGGTTCCTCGGCGGCTAACTTCAGGTAGCCATTCCTGACTCTGTTATGGAAGGCGATGTCTTCTGCTTCGAAGCGGTCGTTTGCCTTATTTTGCTTTCGGCCCAGCCCCTTTTGAGTGGGGATGTCCAGCAATATGGTGAGGCCGGGCTTTATACCGTGGGTAGCTAAGTCGTTAATCTCTTTGATGGCTTCAAGGTCTAGTCCACGGCCGTAGCCTTGATAAGCTGTGGTGGAATCGGCGAAGCGGTCACAGATGACTACCTTGCCCTGTTGCAGATTGGGGCGGATGACTTCATTTACCAGTTGTGTGCGGCAGGCGGCAAACAGCAATAGCTCGGCTAAGGGAGAGATTTCATCCTGGCGTCTCTTCTTGAGTACGCTTCTCAGCTGGTTTCCTAGGGGTGTGCCGCCGGGTTCTTGAGTCAGCTCTGCGGGTATGCTCAACCGGGCCAGCTTTCTCCACAGGGCTCTGGCTTGAGTGCTCTTGCCGCAGCCTTCACTGCCTTCGAAGGTAATAAATAAACTCAAGGTTTACCTCTTTCCCATATCCCGATAATGTAGGGACAGGTCTTTAGACCTGTCCAAAACGGACAGACCTGAAGGTCTGTCCCTACATGGACCTAGTCTCTCCAGTGGTCAAATAAAGGCCTTCTTAGCCTTTTAAAATCTTGACTCTTCTTCTGGGCTCTTTGCCCAGGCTGTGAGAAGTCAGATTATGGCGTTCGGCCAGGAGATGCTGCAAACGGCGAATGTAGGCATTCTGCGGGCTCAGTTCCACCGGCCCCTTGCCTTCTTTCACCTGGATGATTGCTATCTCAGCTTCTTCAATGGCTGAATCGATGGGTATATCTTTTTGTGATGAGTATATAGTTTCCAGGCATTGTCTCAAATGGGGGAGATTGTTGCTTTTGACCACGTATATGGGAACGCCAGATAGCTCGGCATCCCTTATTTTCTGCGGTTTTCGGCGATAATAATTTTTGGTGGTAAGCAAAAGGTTGCTCTCTTTAGGGTCGGTGGTAAGTTCCAGGGTGATTCCTTTTGCTCTGGCGGCTTCTTCCAGCTTGGCGCGATTGAGGCCAAAAAGGTATATTCGGGGCGTTTCTCTCTTTGGCGCTATCTCCCTTTTATTGAGGACTTGGGGAGTTGTTACCTTATCCCTTCTTATTTCTCCATTTTCATCTACCCAGCGGATTTCTGTTTCTTGGGGCCTGCGATGGAGAATGGCATCTACAGCCTGACCTACGTCAGGGTGCACGACTACCCTGTCCCGTTCCTGGATTTCGACAACTATATTGAAGGTGGGTGGTGCCTTGCGCTCCAGGACTGATTTCTGGGTGTGCCGCCGGCGTGCCTCCTCGTCTCCCAGGGTCACCGTTTGAATGCCGCCGATGAGGTCGGATAGGGTGGGGTTCATCATCAGGTTGTCTAAGCTATTGCCGTGGGCGGTGCCTACCAGTTGTACGCCACGTTCGGCGATGGTTCGGGCTGCTTCGGCCTCCAGGCTGGTGCCTATTTCATCGATAATAATGACCTCGGGCGTGTGGTTTTCTACAGCTTCTATCATCACGGCATGCTGCATGCTCGGAGTTGGCACCTGCATCCGACGTGAATGTCCGATACCGGGATGGGGTATATCACCGTCGCCGGCGATTTCGTTGGAGGTATCAACCACAATCACCCGCTTTTTGGAATCATCGGCCAGGACACGGGCCACCTCTCGCAGCATTGTCGTTTTGCCGATGCCAGGCCGGCCCAGGAGCAATACGCTTTTGCCTGATTCCACAAGGTCCTGGATAAATTTTACTGTGCCGAGGACGGCTCTGCCCACACGGCAGGTCATGCCCACGATTCGTCCCTCGCGGTTGCGTATGGCTGAAATCCGATGCAACGTGCGCTCGATGCCGGCACGATTGTCACCGCTGAAGCTGCCGATGCGGGAAACTATGTGTTCTATATCTGACTCGGTGACCTCTTTATCACTGAGGACAATTTCTTTTCTAGGATAGCGGGCTTCGGGGAGGCGGCCCAGGTCGAGGACTACTTCCAGCAATTCGCTGTTATCAGGTTGCTCAAGGAGCGCTTGGCGGATATGAGGCGGCAGGACATCTAGCAGGGCGTCTAGGTCGTCAGTGATTACCTTTTGCAAATGACTTGTCTCCTGTGATGAGGTCGAGGAAATATCTGTGGAATCTTAAATCGTCGGTCAGCTCTGGATGGAAGGCACAGGCAAGAAGCTTGCCTTGCCGGACAGCCACCGGCCTGTTGTTTAATTGACATAATACTTCAATATCTGAATTGGCTTTTTCGATTATCGGTGCGCGTATAAAGATGCCGCGGAAACTCCCGTTGCCCAGAGCTGGAACTTTCAAATCGGTCTCGAAGCTATCCACCTGCCTGCCATAGGCATTGCGCTTCACCTCGATGTCCATCACCCCGATGGTTTCAAGGTTTAAGTTTGGTGCTTTCTTGGCTAGGAGCACCAGCCCGGCACAGGTGCCGAATATGGGGGACCCCATTTTAGCCAGTCTGCGTATCGGCTCCAGAAGGTTGTATTCTGTGAGCAGTTTGCTGATGGTGGTGCTCTCTCCGCCGGGGATAATCAGTGCGTCTAAGCCATCGAGTTCTGAAGGCAAGCGGACAGCGATGGCTTCTGCGTTTAAAGCGGAGAGCATTGCAATATGTTCAGCCACAGCTCCTTGCAGAGCCAGGACACCGATTTTCACTCTACCAGCCTCTGGTGGCCAATAACTCTTCTGGCGGAATGGTCTTTATGTCTAGCCCGGGCATGGCTGTGCCCAGGGCTTTGGATACCTCGGCGATGATTGCCGGGTCTCGGTAATGTGTGGTGGCCTTGACGATGGCTTTAGCCCTGGCTGCGGGATTGCTGGACTTGAAAATCCCCGAGCCGACGAAGACGCCATCGGCACCCAGTTGCATCATCAGTGCGGCGTCTGCTGGTGAAGCTACGCCGCCGGCGGCGAAATTGACCACGGGTAATTTCCCTGTTTTGTGTATTTCCAGCACCAGCTCGAGTGGAGCACCCAGGTTTTTGGATTCGGTGGTGAGCTCATCAACAGGCATGCCCTGGAGCTTGCGGATGCCATCCTGGACTGCCCGCATGTGCCTGACGGCTTCAACGATGTTGCCGGTGCCGGCTTCACCTTTGGTGCGAATCATGGCAGCACCTTCGGCGATGCGGCGTAGGGCTTCGCCTAAATCGCGGCAGCCGCAGACAAAGGGGACCTTGAAATCGTGTTTCCAGATGTGGTGGCTTTCATCAGCCGGGGTCAGCACCTCTGATTCGTCAATGTAGTCAACTCCCAGCGCCTCCAGCACCTGGGCCTCGACGAAATGTCCGATGCGGCATTTAGCCATCACCGGGATGCTTACTGCTTCCATTATGGCGGTGATTATTGTCGGGTCAGCCATGCGAGCTACCCCGCCAGCAGCTCTGATGTCTGCAGGTACGCGCTCCAGCGCCATGACGGCACAGGCTCCAGCGTCTTCAGCGATTTTGGCGTGTTCCGGTGTAACCACATCCATAATCACACCGCCCTTCAACATCTGGGCTAAGCCTGATTTAACTTTCCAGGTGCCTGTATCCATTTCTCCACTTACATGTGTAGTTCTATTAACATATTTTACACTGGTTTTGGTCTTCGTAGCAAATGTGGCTAACTGGCCTTTCTCAGTTTTCAGTTTCCTTCAATGGAATTATATCACCTATGGTTGATAAAATGACAACGCATAGTCGTGGAGCTTTAGTCTCGCTGGGGTGACTTTGGGTAATGGTGTGCTATGTTCACTTCGTATTTCGGACTTATGCTATAATCCCGGTGTGAAAATACTAGGTATTGAGACATCCTGCGATGAAACTGCGGCGGCGGTGGTTGAGGATGGTAGTAAAATTCTGTCAAATGTCGTTGCCTCTCAAGTGGATATACATAGTCGCTATGGTGGGATTGTACCTGAGGTAGCATCAAGGCAGCATCTGATTACGGCTTTGCCGGTGGTGGAAAGCGCTATGACTGAGGCGGAAGCTGCATGGCAGGACATTGCCGCTATTGCCGTAACTATTGGCCCCGGTCTGGCAGGCTCGCTGCTGGTCGGGGTAAATTTGGCAAAAGCTATCGCCTTAGCTCATGGTTTATCGCTTATTGGAATAAATCACCTCGAAGGTCATATTTACGCTAACTGGCTGAGTGATGCCAGGTCTATTTTCCCCTGCCTCTGCCTGATTGTTTCCGGAGGACATAGCGATTTGGTGCTGATGGCCGGGCATGGAAAGTTTGAAAAGCTGGGGCGAACCAGGGATGATGCTGCCGGTGAGGCCTTCGATAAAGCGGCCAGGATTCTGAACCTGGGCTATCCCGGCGGTCCAGCTATAGAGAAAGCAGCTGAAGGCAATGTCGCTTCTTTTTCTCTACCTCGGGCATGGCTTAAGGGCAGCGATGATTTCAGTTTTAGCGGGCTGAAAACAGCTCTGCTCCATCTGGTCAGGGACAACGATTTCTCAGACCCTTCTCTGGCAGCGGAAGCGGCGGCTAGCTTTCAGCAGGCAGTGGTTGATGTCCTGGCTACTAAAGCGATAAAAGCTGCGGAGAGACTGGGAGTGAAGCAGATATTGCTTTCCGGCGGTGTGGCGGCTAACAAGGCACTCCGTGACCACTTTGCCCATAATTCACCCGTGCCCGTGCTCATACCACCTCCCAGTTTGTGTACCGACAATGCGGCTATGATTGCCGCTTGCGGTTACTATCACTTTCAGTCGGGCAAAATTGACGGTTTTGATATTGATGTGATACCCAGCCTCAGCATCGGTTAGTGGCTACCAGACATTCGGCACAATTTCGGCGATGGCAATAGGTCTTGAAGATGTGAATCAGCCCCTGTTGCTGGCAGGCGGAAAGACGAACGTCTAGCTTGAGCCGAAGCTGCTGCATCATATACCGGGTTAGCTCGTTGTCTCCCGTTTTGGGATAACGGCGGTAAATCTCGGTGGCTCTTTTTTGTAGCTGCGGCTCATCAGCTACCTCGCTCCAGGCACAGGCGAACGGCAATATGGTATTTATGGCTATTACTGCGGCTTTTTCTCGACCGAGCAGCGCCGAGTTTCTATTCATGGCTATGCTGAAGTCAAAGTGGCTTTCCCAGTAGCCTTGACCAGCGATAATTAAGCCGTTTTCCAGCCAGCGATGTTCGGCTCCCGGAGGTGCTTCCTTGACTAATCTCACAATCTCCTGGAGCAGCCCCGACTTATTATACCGGGCTATAAGATAGCTTAGAGCGATGAGGCGGCGGATGGGGAAGTTGTCTGGACGCACTCTAAAGAAACACCAGTCAACTTCCTTCATGGTTCCAGTTATACCGATAGCTTGCCATGTCCGTTCTAACTTATTTGCCTCTCTATCTTCTACTGGCCTGTTTCGCAGTCTGTGCCGTTGTGAAGGCAGCAATCCGGCAGTTCCCAGAATCAATGCCTGCCTGGTGCAATTATCCCCGGGCCCAGCTTCTTCCAGAATGTCGAGAGGCAACCTATTGGCGAGTTCCTCGCAGGGCGCGGCATTATGTGTATAACCCAGGGCTCTGGCTATACCTCGGTAAAGCACCTGCCCGGCATCATCTTCGCTCAGGGCTTTGCGGAATGAGCTCGTTTTGGCAGTAAATCTTTCCTCGCCGCCAGCAGTAAGCAATTTACTTAAGCCGTCTGTATTGGAATGATGGCTGACCTCTTGGCAGGAGGTCAAGGGTTGACCATACGAGTTGGCCTGACTGTCTAGCTCATCTAGCGGACTCTTAATGAAGGAACTCAGGCAAATTGTGGGAATAACTTTGCCGTTCTGGAGTAGAGTCGGAACTTGACTGTCATGCCACCATACGATGTGCAGTGCTATATTATTGTATTTCGGGTCCAGATGATGACCGTGGCCCTGCCACTGGCTGGACTTGACATGCACCTCGATGTCCCCGGTTATCGTCTTGCCGTTGATGACAAAGACGACATCTCGGAAATCACAGCCTCTGACATTACTGATTCTGCCGGGATGGACCACCTGAATTTGCTCGCCTGTGTCAGTGGACAATTTTGGGACCAACCGGCGTTGCCAGATACTGGTAATAAGTTTCTCTGTTACCTGCGCCTTCATGTTTTTTACACGCTTACGTGTAGATATAAGGTAAAAAAATTTAACTTAGTTTTGCTGGTACCCAGGTTCGCTTTTCATCAATGATGCGTTCAACGTGCCAGCCTTTTTTCTCCAGTTCTGAGGTGATAAAGCGGCGATGGCAGCGCCACGGCAGTCGTTCGGCACACAGTATGACACCTCTTTTCTGCCGGGCTATTTCTTCTATGGCCTTCATACCCTGCTCAAACTCTGGTGTAATGGTGAAGGCTTGGTAGCCGCCTTTCCGGTAGCCGCCTAGTTCTTCTCCCAAATGCAAATAGTCGATGTGTAATACTGCCAGCAATTGTGTCAGTTCTCCTTGCTGGAAATGCTCAAGCCGGCTGGTGGGAAAGCGACGCACATCTATCACCAGCTCAATTCCGTGGCTTTGGAGCAGTGCAGCGAACTCCGCCTTTGACCGAGTACTGGTTCCCAGGCTGTAAATTGTGCTGTGGTGTTTCATCCCTTTGGAAAAGCCGCAGCAACTCGCCTTGACTTGGTGCACCTTAATCTCCTGGCTTGTATTTGAAACCGGAACGCTCGGCAACCAGAGTAAGTAACGTGGCTGAAGTCCCACGGGGCTTGTACATTCCAGTTTCCCATTCGCTGATTGTCTGCTGACGGGTGCCCAGTTCCTCAGCCAGCTTAGCCTGGGTTAATTTTAGATGTTGCCTTAACGCCCGAATTCGCTGCCTATCCCAGTCAACCCCTTTTCGTTTTTGAGCCATTTTGATTATATTTTACACGTTATAGTGTGAATAATCAAGAAGCAAGGTGTAACATATTCTCAGATGGCTGGGCTGAGAAGGCTAAGCGACGTGAACTAGAATGTTTTTATATCTGTGACCCTTACTCCGTCTGCTGCTGATTCAGAGTGGACGATTATCCAAGCTCCAGTTGATGTGTCCCGAAAACCATTGCCGAATTCTTTGGTGTTAGAGTTGGTGCCTTCACCCTCAGGCTGCCAGCCTGCCTGCGCCATGAAGTCCACCAGCTCCCCCCGGCTGCCGAAAACTTGTTTTTTCTTGGGAGTAACAAGTTTCGTCTTTGCCACGTAAATCACCTCCTCTGTTGTTATAAATTCCCAAAAAATACTCTTGACAGCCCAGCCATCTCTTGTTTATAATTATTTTAGCACTCTTGGTCGGAGACTGCTAATTTTATAGCTGGTATCTGGCATCTGCCAAGTATCAGTGAGGTTTGAGAAACGTTGCTGTGAACTGTAGAGTTTGTGGCAATTTGTTTTTCCAGGGAGAGCAGTATTTCAGTGCTCTTGGGGGGCTTTTGCTCATGTTAGAGGCAGGAGCAAGGCAGAGAAGTTAGATTGATAACAATGAGTACAATAAATTGGCCGAGGAGGTGAAAGCATTGCCTATTTATGAGTACGTGTGTAGCTGTTGTTCAGCTCGATTTGAAATAAAGCAAGGGTTTAGCGATGAGGCGAAAACTTTCTGCCATTTCTGTGGGAGTAAAGCGCGCCGTGTTTTCTCACCTGTGCCTATCATTTTCAAGGGTTCAGGGTTCTATGTAACAGACAGCAGAGCAGCGGCAAGTGGGAAGTTGGGTGGCAGGGGAAATGGCAGTGGGGCTGCAGGTAGTGGCGAGGGCAAAGGGACGACCGAAGAAAGCGAAGAGTGTATCGCCTCATGAAAATTTGTGTTAAAAAGATATATTGCCCAGCTTGCCGGCGGTTAGTTAAATGTCGTGAGCAGGTGGCTAACAACGTGATTCATGTTATTTGTTCCAGATGTGGAAAACTTCTTCGCATCTGGAATGATATCAGATGGAGGTCTGTATTAGCGAGCAAGTAATGGCTAAAAGGGACTATTACGAAATCCTTGGCGTGGACAGAAGCGCCGACGAGGTTGCTATAAAGCGGGCTTATCGCAATCTGGCCATGAAATATCATCCTGATAGAAATTCAGGTGATGGACATGCTGTAGAAAAGATGAAGGAGATAAACGAGGCCTATGCTGTGTTGAGCGACTGTCACAAGAGGCGTCTATATGATACTTATGGACATGCCGGGCTGGAGGGTTACACCACAGCAGACATATTCCGGGGGATTGACTTTGAAAGTTTGTTTCGGGAGTTCGGGTTAGGTGACTTCGGTTTTGGCTTCGGTGACAGCATATTTGGCAGTTTCTTCGGTACCGGAAGGACATCGACCAAGACGCGGCGAAAAGCAACCGACATTAAATATGATTTAGAGGTTACATTAGAGGAGGTTGCCTTTGGTGCGGAGCGGAAAATCGAAGTGCCGAGAACGCGAACTTGCTTCTCTTGTCGGGGAACGGGTGCCGGTGAGCAAGGGCTAAAAGGTTGTGACCATTGTGGCGGCTCAGGTCAAATAATAACGGAGCAGAGGTCGGGGTTCACTGTTTTTCGCCAGATTACCACCTGTAAGCAATGCCGAGGCCGAGGCAAAATTGTAAAGGATATGTGTGTCAGTTGCCAAGGCAAAGGCTTTGTGGAAGAAGTCAATGAAGGGCGATTTCCATCCCTAAGGGAGCTGATAGCGGTTATATCATAAAAATCGAGGGTGAGGGGGAAGCTGGCAATGAAGGCACCTTGCCTGGTGACCTTTATGTCGTGCTCAATGTTAAGAAACATCCTGTCTTTGAGAGGCATGGCGACGATATTTACTTGACCAAGGAGGTAAGCTTTGCCCGGGCAGCGCTGGGTGGTGAAATCGATGATATACCCAGTTTGAATGGCAATCTTAAGCTTGAAATACCTGAGGGGACTCAAACCGGGACTATCTTCAGGATGATGGACAAAGGCATTCCTCATCTAGACAGTTATGGCAGTGGTGACCTGTATGTCATGGTCAAAGTAGTGGTCCCCCAAAACCTGACCGAGCAGGAAAAGAAATTGCTCAGGGAGTTTGACAGATTACAGCGGCAAAATAAGGAAAAGTAGCTGCATACCAAATCTGGGAGTAAAGAATTTGGAACTCTCACCGTTAGCACGGGAAAAGTTAGCTAAAATTGGAGAATTGTCCTCTGAGGAGAGGCAGAAACTCAGGTCATCTGAAGAACTGACATCGCTGCTGGCTGATTATTTTACTGACAAGCTCAGTGCTGATGGCCTATGGTTGAAGCTAAAGAGATTCAAGGAAGATGGGCGTGACTCGATGATAAGGGAAACACAGCTCAGGCTGGTAAGTGCTATGAGTTTGGGCAGCAGCAATGCCGATTTCGAGCGTTGTCGCAGTGGTATTCTTGGCTGTGAAATGCTTAAGGAGCAGAATAACTATGCCGAACTAGAGCACAGCTTAAGCTTACTGGAAAATCTTCGGCAGCAGTACCAGCAGGAGAAAGAATTGGCCTTTAATTCTATAAAAGGCGAGATACAGAAGCAGGTCGAGACGGCAGCGAGGCAGATAGCTAGGCAAGCTGGGAATCGGGGGGTCTCCATTGATGTTCAAGGTTCGGTTGAGGCCAGCGTAAGGAGCAGTCCTCAATGGAGAGATTTCTTGGTGAAACACGAGAAAATTTTTGGCCAGAAATTCGATGATTGCCTGGCGAAAATAAAGAAGTTAATATAAATAAGCTCTTTGTTATAGCATTACACGGCAAGGGGAAAGATAGAATGCCAATCTATGAATATAAAGCAGATGGAGAGGGCTGTGAGCATTGTCGGGATGGATTTGAAGTCAGGCAAAGCATAAGTGCTAAACCTCTAAGCAAGTGTCCTAAGTGCCAGACACCGGTTAAGAGACTGGTGTCACGATTTCGTGCCTGTGTAGTTGAAACATCTAGCGAGGCGACATTGACAGAAACGAGGATAGGCGAATTTGAGAAAGAAGGGAGGTGGAGTCATGCTGCAGAACTTGCCGACAAAGCCGGGCTAGAAGATAGGGCGAAGGAAGATTACAAAAAGGCTGGATATGACATGTAGCCCCACTTTACAAACGGAATTTCTTATGCTAATATATTTAGCAGTCTATGGTCGAGAGTGCTAAAATCTAGTTAAAGAAGGAGGTAAAGATGGCGGTTAAACTTGAACCTTTAGGAGACAGGGTAGTGGTAAAACCGATGCCAAAGGAGGAGGTTACCAAGGGAGGTATCGTCTTGCCGGATACAGCTAAGGAGAAGCCTCAGGAGGGCAAGGTCATTGCTGTCGGTCCTGGTAGGATGACCGATGATGGTAAACGGCTGGCTATGGATGTGAAGGTTGGCGATGTGGTGATTTATGCCAAGTACGGTGGTAGTGAGATTAAGGAAGATGATGAGGAGCTGATTATCCTTAGGGAAAGCGATATTTTGGCCAAAAAGACTTCTAATAAGTAGAAAGAGTTCATAAGATATAAATGAAAGAGGAGGTTACGAAAGATGGCAAAACAAATTCTGTATGGTGAAGAGGCGAGACGGGCGTTGAAAGCTGGCATTGATGCCTTGGCCAATGCGGTTAAGGTGACCTTGGGCCCGCGTGGGCGTCCCGTGGCTCTGGATAGGAAGTTTGGCTCGCCTAATGTTATTAATGACGGTGTTTCCATAGCCAAGGATATTGAGTTGCCTGACCCCTTCGAGAATATGGGGGCACAACTGGTCAAGGAAGCGGCAGTCAAAACCAATGACAAGTGTGGTGATGGTACCACTACAGCAACTGTTCTGGCTCAGGCAATTGTGACTGATGGCTTTAAGAACATAGCTGCTGGAGCTGATGCCATGTCTCTGAAGCGGGGTGTGGGAAAAGGGGTGACAGCTATAGTTGGAGAACTTAAGAAGATGTCAATACCGGTAACTACCAAGGAGCAGGTAGCTCAAGTGGCGACCATATCGGCAGCAGATGCTGAGATCGGCAATCTCATTGCCGAGGTAATGGAAAAGGTGGGTAAGGATGGGGTAATCACTGTCGAGGAATCGAAAGGATTACTGTTTGAGACGGAGTATGTCGAAGGCATGGAGTTCGACCGCGGCTATATCAGCCCTTACTTTATCACCAACCCCGAGCTTATGAAGACAGAGCTTGAAGACCCCTACATTCTGATTACAGACAAGAAGATTTCAGCCATATCAGAGCTTTTGCCGGTTCTGGAGAAGATACTTCAAGTTTCCAAGAACTTTGTGGTTATCGCCGAAGATGTGGAAGGTGAAGCTCTGGCTACCCTCGTGGTCAATAAGCTAAGGGGAACGCTTAACTGTCTGGCAGTCAAAGCACCAGGATTCGGTGACAGACGCAAAGCAATGCTTGAGGATATATCTATCTTGACTGGAGGCAAGGTTATCTCCGAAGAGGTGGGTAGAAAGCTGGATTCAGCTACTGTGGCTGACCTCGGTCGAGCTAGGAAAGTGGTGGCTGACAAAGACAACACCACCATCGTTGAGGGTAAAGGTTCTGAGGAGGCTATTCAGGCTCGTATCAAGCAGATAAAGGCGCAGATTGATGAGACCACCTCAGACTACGATAAAGAGAAACTCCAAGAGAGGTTGGCTAAGTTAGCGGGTGGCGTGGCAGTGATTAAGGTAGGGGCTGCCACTGAGGTTGAGCTTAAAGAGAAAAAGCATCGGGTTGAGGATGCCCTTTCAGCAACCAGGGCTGCAGTTGAGGAGGGAATTCTGCCCGGTGGCGGAGTTGCCTTGATTAATGCTACCCCGGTTCTGGATAAGGTTAAGGCGGAAGGAGACGAAGTTACTGGCGTGAACATTCTCAAGCGAGCTTTTGAAGAGCCACTACGCTGGATTGCGGTAAATGCGGGACAGGAAGGTTCGGTTGTTGTGGACAAAGTCAAGCGCAGCAAGAAGGGTGTTGGTTATGATGCCTTGAAGGATGAGTATGGCGATATGGTAGCCAAGGGCATTATCGACCCGCTTAAAGTTACCAGGACTGCACTGGAAAATGCCTCCAGTATTGCCAACATGATTTTGACTACTGAATCGCTGGTGACCGACATTCCGGAAAAAGAAAAGGCCCCCATGCCGCCTATGCCTGAGTATTAGAAGGGTATAGAAAGCTGTAAATGAGAGCCGTCCCAACTGGGGCGGCTCTTTCTTATTTTTATCTGTCATTGCGCGGGGTGTAAGCCCCAAGCAAGCTCAAAGTTTTAGCAGCTGGGCTAATGATTCTTCTTCCTTGACTGGGCCGACGATGGCCAGGTTCAGCTTCTCGCCGGTCAGAAGTTGCTGAGCTATCCGCTTCAGGTCTTCAGTGGTAACAGCTTCTACCAGTGAAATGACCTCGTCTGCGGTAAGGATACGGTTGGTGAGTAGTTCTTGTGCGCCTAGCCAGGCAGCGACATTTCGGCTGTTCTCCAGGCTCAACAACAGTCGTCCCTTAGCCATCTCTTTAGCCTTATCAATCTCAGCTTCGGAGATATACTCCTTGAGTTTAGCAACCTGGTCAATGATTGCCCTTAGCGCATCTTCGGTTCGGCCGGGGTCAACTCCAGCATGGATGATGACGGCTCCCGAATCAGCAAAATGGTCAGCGTAGCTGTGGATGTCGTAGGCAAGTCCCTGTTGCTCTCTGACGGTAATAAACAGGCGGCTGCTCATTCCCTCGCCCAGTATTATGCTCAGCAGGTCAACGGCATAGCGGTCAGGATGGAAAAATGACAATCCGGGGACACCTAGGCAAAGATGGGCCTGTTCGGTATCTCGGAACTCGATATGCATCCTGGCTGCCTCTTGGCTACTACTGTTAGGGAAGCCTGTCGATAATTTGTTAGATGTCCAGTCGCTGAGAGCTTGGCTGATAACCTCTTGCACTTGCTCCTGTTCAATATCGCCGGCGACGCTAACAACAGTGTTGTTGGGCAGATAATGGTGGGAAAGAAAGTCTAGCATTTGCTGTTGTGTTATAGAGGTTACGGTTTCTTTGCTGCCGGCGATATCGCGTCCCAGTGGTTGTCCCGGCCATAAAAGCTCGTCGAACAGCATAGCTACTCGCTGGCGTGGAGAATCGAGACTCATGTTTATCTCTTCAATGATTATCTGACGTTCTCGGTCGATGTCATTGGCGTCAAAGCGAGAATTTCGTAACAGGTCGACGAGCACATCCAAAGCTAGAAAAAAATGCTGGCTGGTTACCCGGCACCAAAAGGTGGTCAACTCTTTGTCGGTGCCGCCATTGATCATGCCTCCGACGCTTTCAATCGCTTCGCTGATTTCCTTAGAGCTTCGTCGCTTTTCTGTCCCCTTGAAGCAAAGGTGCTCAATGAAATGAGAAATGCCAGCTTCAGAGTCAGTCTCGTAACGAGGGCCGACACCTAAGTAAAAGACCACGGAGACCGAGCGAGTATGAGGCATATTACAGGTAAGAAGGCGTAATCCATTATCAAGGGTGATTTTTTGGTGCATGATGCTAGCATTTTACTCTCCACTTATGTCTAGCGTCAATGTGTTCGTGTGCGTCCGTTTAGTACATCAGGAGATGCTTGATGTTTTTTGTCATTGCGAGTCCTTCCGCTGAAGGACGTGGCAGGCAACGAATACCCAAGCTTATAGAGACAGTGCGAAATTCAGATATAATTTGGCTGCCTGTACCACTTGTGGGAAGGAAACTGATTCTTCTGGTGTGTGTGCCGCTTCTAACCGGCCGGGCCCTAAGATGATTGGGTCCACCCCGGCAGCCCAGAGAGCGCTACCATCAGAGTGGCTCCTGAAATCCTGAGGCTCCCATGACAGGGACATCTTTTTGTATGTCTCTCTCAATTTATTTATTAACGGCCGCTCCAAGGAAATCTGATAGCCGGAGTAGGTCTCTTCAAATTTTAGGTGAGCATTTAAGCCAGGTATGCCATTGCTGGCTACTGCCACTAATTGCTCTAGCTCTGTCTTGAGGGCGTCAATCCTAGAATTAGGCGGTAGATGAAGGTCCAGCCAGGCTTCACAGGCATCGGGCACGACAAATCCACCGGGGAAGCCGGAGAGCTCTCTGATGTTGTAAACCAACCCGTGTGGTGTTGAATCGGCATATTCGGTGATTTGCAGCAGGAGCTTAAGCATGGTCTCAATAGCATTTTGTCCTAGCTCAGGCATAGAGGAGTGAGCTCTTTTCCCTTCAGTGCGTAACAGCACTTCGAGATAACCGTAATGTCCCAGACAGGGTGCCAAGTTGGTAGGCTCGCCGATTATTGCCCAGTGGAAGCCGTATTCTCGAATCAGTGCCTTGGCACCGCTGCTATCCTCTTCTTCGCCCACCACCAGAGCCAGACCTACCGGCGGGAAAGCATTTCCTCTGTGAGCCAGGACGGTAAAGGCTTCTATCATAGCGGCGCAGCCTGCTTTCATATCTGCGCTTCCCAGCCCGAAGACGGTATCATCTTCTTCACTGAAGCCGAAGTCCTCAAGGTCGTGGGCGGTAACAGTATCCAGATGCCCGACGAAGCAAAGCTCGACGTCATTTCTTTCTTCCGGGAAGGCTACCAGGTTACAACGGTTCTCATCGACTTCTTGTTTGGTTACCCGCAGACCGTGTTTTTTCAGGTATCCTTCCACATACTCGGTAATCTCTCCTTCCTTGCCTGACGGGCTGTATATGTCTATCAGGTCTTTGAGAAGACCTTTCAGCCTTGCCGGTTGTACTCCGACAGTCCTGCTTTCTTGTTGAGTTCGTTTCACTGTTAGTCCTCTGTCTTGTTGTTCTTTTTGTTTGGTCGCTGGAGAGTCTTAGCTAACCAGACGTGCTGGCTACTAATGGAGAAACCTATTGCCTTGAAGAAGGCGATGGCCGCCTCATTTTCAGCATCGGTATCGGCTATAATCATTCTGACTCCGTGTTTACGTAGCCTCTGTTCCAGATTCCGGTACAGACGGTAGCCTAGGTTAGTCCTTTGGAAAACCTCGTCCACCCCTATCCAGCTCAGGTATCCATATTTCTTCCAAGCGGTGCCTTCTTTCTCGATGGTGGTGCCGATGATGAAGCCAACGATTTTTTCTTCTGCCTCAGCGACCAGGCAATAATCAGGGTCGGAGGTAAAATAATCTGTTACCTCATATTGGTCCCAGGTGCGATATAGAATGGGGAACTCCTCGCTGGTGAAAAGCTGCTCACCCAGGTGATAGACTGCGCTGATGTCATCTATCTCCATCTGGCGGATGGTTGCTTCGATTTTCCTCTTTCTACGGTTTTCCGGTCGCATCATTCCTCCGTGTTTGTTTCGGGATATACCTTGTTAATGCAGTTATTCATTATAATTGTAGTGGGGGTGGCAAGTCCATCTGACAATGTGTGGTGTGAGGAGCGATAGCGATGTGGCAATCTCATTCTACGTTCTGTCATTCTGAGCGCAGCGAAGAATCTCACGGTATTCCCGTCACCGAGATTGCCACGTCCTCATTGCATCGGGACTCGCAATGACAGCCAGTGGAATGTAGCCGCGAGGCTTTAGCCTCGCCCGTAACTTCTAATCCACCCAAAAGTTCGTCGCCAAGCTACGACGTTTGTCCCAGAGCTCGCTTTTGCGTATGAAGGCATCTACCCCCGTGCCTTTGTCTGCATCCTCTATTTCCCGCCAACCGCTGATAGCACCGATTAGCGCGCCAGATAGTGCTTCGAAACCCTGCGCTGTGTAGAGGTCGCATTCCACGCCACGGTTGATTATGAACTTTAATTGTCGCAGCCCCTGCTGGTGTTTGGTACGTAATAATTCCAGCAATCTGTTAACTTCAGCATCAAGTTGGTCATTGGGCACCACACGATTCCATAACCCCAGTTCCACGGCACGGCGAGCATGGTGGATGGCACCCAGCATATTGACCTCCTTGGTCATGCGCCTACCGATGAGACGAGCCAGGCGTGTAGTTCCACCCCAGCCGGGTGTAATGCCCACATCTACTTCTGGCATTCCCCACCTGGCGCGTTCTGTGGCGATGACAAAGTCGCAGGCCATGGTGATCTCTAGTCCACCGCCGACGGCGTAACCATCTACGCCGGAAATGGTTATTTTATCTAGTTCCTCAAGCTGGTTGGCCATATTCTGGTAGTATCGTACACGTCGCATAACTTCATTAGCATTGCCCCACTGCGGCATTTCTGTGATGTCATCGCCGACACAGAAGTTGCCGCCAGCGCCCTTTATCACCAGAAATTTCAGCGTTGTGGATTTGCGTACCATCTCTATGGCTGCTACCAGCTCATCTGAGAGGTGCATACTCAGCGCATTGTAGGCTTTGGGCCGGTTCAGCGTAATCCAGGCCGCCTGGTCTTTTTCGGTATAGAGCAGGTCTTTGAATTTCATCGCTTTCCCCCTTTTAAACTGGATTGATTCTGCCACAATGTGGGCACCTAATGGAAGGTTCTTTGAAAGAGGGTGGTACTCTAAGTGTGGTGCCGCAGAGGCAGTTTACGGTCCTGTAGTTGTTGAGTTGCCACAGCAGGCATGAGGTCTCCCGGGCACGTTGAATCTCTTCTGTTTCCTTTGCATCTGGCTGGGCTGCTCGCAAGGGAATTACCCCAGCGGCAGTAACAGCGGTAGCAGGGAGCACTGCTTTAGCGCCGCTTCGAACTTGCCGATAAGCCAGTGCGTAATCAGCAAACGAGGCCCCGGCCATTGAGCGCAGTATGCGTACCCGCTCTGATATGGGTGGATGGGTGCTGGTGAGGTCGCTGGCTGCCATGCCCTGCTTGCGGAACGGGTTGATGATGTACATAGGCGCTGTGGCTTTGTTAGCTGATTTAAGCTGGTCTGGCGAGGCGGCTATTTTCTCCAGGGCTGAGGCTAATCCCTCAGGATATCTGGTGTATAGGGCCGAGGAGGCATCAGCCAGATACTCTCGGCGTCTGGAAATGGCGAAATAAATGAGTTGGGCCATAATCGGTGCCAGTATCATCAGTAGGATGGCCACAATCAGAATTATAATCTGGCCTGAGCCGCCACGTCCTGATGAGGAGCTTCTTCTGGTCCTGCCTATTCCGCCGAAGAGCATCAGACGTGATGCATACCAGGCTAAGATGACAATGGTGCCGAGCATCACGCTGCACATAGCCATCAGCAGCACGTCTCGATTCTTAATGTGTGCTATTTCATGCCCGATGACTCCCTGTAGCTCATCTCGGCTGAGCTTCTGCATCAGGCCGGAGGTGATAGCTACAGATGCCTTCTCGGGGTCTCGCCCTGTGGCGAAGGCATTCAATGCTGGGTCATCAATGATGTAGATGGAGGGCATCGCTTCCAGCCCTGAGGCAATCTTCATCTCCTCGACAATGTTAAATAGACGAGGGTGGTCATCGTGGTTGATTTTTCTGGCCTGTGACATCCCGAGCAGGATGTTATCTCCCTGGAAGTAGGCGACCAAACTCATGATTATCCACAGTATCAACGCGAGGATTGCGCCGCCTATACCATTATAGAAGAAGTACAGACCGAGGAAATAACCGAGGAGGGCCAGCAGCGCCCCCATTCCGACGGTGAGTATTGCCGACCTGGTTTGGTTAGACCTTATCTGTTCCCACATCTAAATAAGCACAAAACCTCAAACACCAAATCCCAAACAATAATGTTTAAAGGCCGTTTATGAACGATTTATTCCCTAACGTAGTGCGACCCTTCAGGGGTCGCCTTTCTCAAGCGAGGCTATCCCGCAAAGCGGGACGCACTACATTCATTAATAAACACTCTCATGTTTAGGATTTTGAATTTAGGATTTCTCCTTTTCCACTAACTGAAACTAACCTTTGGTGCCTCTCTCTCTTCAGCTACGGTGACCTCAAAGAACTCGCCGGGCTTGAAACCGGTCATGCTGGCTATGATGTTGGAAGGGAACATCTGTGTCTGGTTGTTGTATTTTAGAACCGAGTCGTTATAGAACTGGCGGGAGAAGCTTATCTTATTCTCGGTTGAGGTCAACTCCTCCTGGAGTGCCAGGAAATTCTGATTAGCTTTAAGGTCGGGGTATCTTTCAGCCACGGCTAACAGGCGGGTTAAAGCTGCACTAAGTTCTCCTTCCGCCTTAGCTCGCTCGCCCGCCCCTGCGGAGGCTACTTGCTGGGCGAGCGTACGGGCTTTAGTTACTGCCTCCATTGTCTCCCGCTCATGTTTCATGTAGCCTCTAACTGTCTCCACAAGGTTGGGAATAAGGTCATACCGCCTTTTTAGCTGGACATCTATCTGTGCCCAGGCATTCTTCACCTGATTGCGCGACCTGACCAGACTGTTATAGGTGGCAATGAATATGATGAGGAGAATTACGACGATGCCGATAATGATGTAAACCGCTATCATATAACACCTCCATTAGATTTTAAACTTGCTTTAGTGTTTATTGTCATTGCAAGGCACAAAGTACCCTGGCAATCCCGTTCTTCGTTCTGTCATTCTGAGCCCTTCGCCTGTCATTCTGAGAGAGTCCTTCGCCTTTGTCATTCTGATCCTGATTTATCGGGAGAAGAATCTCACACGGCTCAGGATAAAACTCCGTGACCAAAGAATCTCATGTACTCTCCACCACCGAGATTGCCCCGCTTCGCTCGCAATGACAGTTTGGGAATTGCCATGTATTTTAATTTTTTAGAGTATGTCGCCTAGTTGTATGCTCATTGCAGAGTTTATCTCTGTGCCTTAAATACTTCTCCCAGAAAACCGACTACTTTCTGCTGGGAGTCCTGCTTTGCCGACGGTTTCTCCGCGAGCTGCTTCAGCAATTCTTGAACTTCACCGCCATCAAACCACAGCCCGTGTCCTTGCCTGCAGGCATCAACAAGTATTCTAGGTTTTTGACCTAGGGTTGTTTCTCTCATTTTCTGGCGGCACATCGGGCACCTCCGCCTTGTCTCTGACAATTTGGCCTCTCTGGTGTCGAGGATATTTTTGAGTAGGTCTGAGGTGTCGAGGCTGATGGATTTTAATAAAAGTTCAAGCTCCCCGGAATCAAACCATACCCCGTAGCAGTCGTTGCAATAGTCAAGCTCAATGCTGTTGTATTCAACGACTATCATATCATTCTTGCAGGCGGGACATATCACCTTAGCTCGGCCTCCAAATGGATTGCACAATAGTGTAGTGTCCGCATCGGGTTGTGTCAAGGCATATTCTGAAAGCTCTAAATCCCAAATCCCAAACCCTAAACAAATGCAAAATACAAATGACCAAAATTTCAATTGATTGATTTTTGGATTTCGAGATTGTTCGAGATTTAGAAGTTGGAGTTTAGGGTTTGACTGTAGGGATGTTTCCGTCTATTGGCGGTATTAGCATCTGGTGTGATAATATCTGCTTAAGTGGAGGGCGATATGGCACGCGAATATGAGATAAACGAACTGGCTAAAGAAGAATCATGGCGAATGTTCCGCATAATCGGGGAGCTGGTGGAGGGATTTGACGAGCTTGCGGGTGTAGAGCCGGCGGTAACTATATACGGCTCGGCTCGGCTCAAGGTGGATGATGAGCTTTACACTCAGACAGAAAACATAGCCCGCTGTCTTGGGAGATTGGGCTTTAACATAATAACTGGTGGTGGACCTGGCGTCATGGAGGCAGCAAACAAGGGTGCTTGTGAGGCTGGGGTTAAGTCAATCGGTCTGAATATCGAGCTGCCGGAGGAGCAGGCATTAAATCCTTATACTACCAAATCTATAACCTTTCACCATTTCTTCGTTCGCAAGGTTATGCTGGTGAAATATGCCACCGCCTTCATTATAATACCTGGTGGATTAGGGACGCTTGACGAGTTGACCGAGGTGCTGACGCTGATGCAAACACAAAAGATAAAACCATTCCCTGTGGTGCTATTCGATAGCAGGTTTTGGGGAGGTTTTCTGGAATGGTTGCGAATTTGTACCCTGGCCCGAGGATTTGTCTCCGAAGAGGACTTCGATTTGCTCAGGCTTTGCGATACGCCCGAAGAGGTAGTTGACACAGTCCAGCAGTGGTATGAAAAGCATAAGGTTGTGGGTAGAAAAGCTGTGGTTAGATAGTTCATTTTCACCATATCCCGTTGAGGGAGAGGGAAGTTTTGAGCAGAGTTTTTAGACCTACCTCTACAGCTCCTCGAAAATTCAAACCCCAAGCTACAAATCCCAAACAAGTACAAAGCATAAATGACCAAATTCCAAATTTGAATTTTGGATTTAGAAATTGTTTGAGATTTGGTAATTGAAATTTGGTATTTCGTCATTGAGCGAGGCTAAAGCCTCGCAGCTACACTGGTGAATAGGCGACAGCGATAGTTCTTCTAGTCTAGGATAACCTCATCCTTGTACTCTGGCACTGTCACTTCCCATCGCATTTTGTCTCTTACCAGAGCGGCAAGGTGGTGGGACGATTCTGGCTCACCGTGAGTTATGAATAGGCGTCTGGGAGGTTTGCGTAGGCTTGATAACCATCTTAGAAGCTCGTTTTTGTCGGCATGTGCTGAAAAACCGTTGAGCTGCTCTACCCTTGCCCTTACAGGATAATGTTTTCCCAGTATTCTCACCTTTTTGGCACCATCAACGATTTGCCTTCCCAATGTTCCTATCGCCTGGTAGCCGACAAAGAGTATTGTGCTTTCTTTCCTTAAGATGTTGGTCACCAGATGGTGTTTTATCCTGCCACCGGTACACATCCCGGAGCCGGCAATTATTATGACCGTCCCCTTTATGTGATTTATCGCCTTGGACTCATCGGCTGTTCTTACCAAGTTGAGACCACGGAAGTCAAAAGGTGATTCCTTCTGCCGCATAAGCCTGGTCATTTCCTCATCGAACAGCTCAGGATGGTGTTCAAACACCTTGTTGATGCTCACCGCCATAGGACTGTCGAAAAAGACCATGAGGTGTGGTATGCGGTCTTCAAAAAGGAGTTTGTTGAGGTAGTACAATATCTCCTGAGACCTCTCCAGGGCAAAACTGGGGATGACTATGTTTCCTCCAGCCTTTGCTGTAGTGTTTATGACCTCGGCGAGTTTGTTGGCTGAATCTTCCGGTGACTCGAGCAGTTTATCGCCATAAGTGGATTCCACCAGGACATAGTCTGCTTCTTCAAATAAAGTCGGCTCCCGTAAGATAGGCTTATCCCATCTGCCAATGTCTCCAGAAAAAAGGAGCGTCCTCTCGTCTCCGTTTTGCCTTATCTTGACCTTTACCATAGATGAGCCTAGGACATGACCGGCATCATAGAAAGTAGCTTCAACGCCTTTACTTATCTCGATAGGTTTCCCATATGTGGCGGGCGCGAAGAGCCGGGAACAAGCCTTGGCATCATCTACCGTGTACAGTGGAATTTCTGGGAATGGTCCCTTCCGCCTCTCTTTTTCGTGTCTCTGTCTTTTGAATTCGGCATCCTCTTCCTGTAGGCTTGCCGAGTCGAGGAGCATAATTTGTGCGATTTCAGCGGTGGCAGCTGTGCAGTGAATCGGGCTATGGAAGCCGTCTTGGACTAGTCGGGGCAACAGGCCACAATGGTCGAGGTGAGCGTGGGTCAGGAGGACAGTATCCAAGCTGTGGGGTAGTATAGGGAAAGGCTCCCAGTTCCGGTCTTTAAATTTTCTTTCCTGGTAGAGCCCACAGTCCACCAGAAATTTGGTGCCACCGGACTCAATAAGGTAGCGCGAGCCGGTGATGTTCTGGGCAGCACCGAGAAAAGTCAGCTTGATGTGCATGTTTTGAGATAATAACAAAAGGCGATGGATTAGGTAAAGTTGTTTTGTCCAGAAATGTGGCCGAAGGGTCTTGTCATGGTTAGAATTACTGCTATAATTAGATTATTAAGGAGGTAGTCTATGGAACTGAAAACTGCTATAAACGTGGTGATTATAGTAGTGGCTGCTGCTGTGGCGATGGTCATTGGTGATTTTTTTGGTAACAGGGTAGGGCGAGCGCGTTTTGCAGTTGCCATGGGAATTCTTGTTCTGGTAGCTTTTGTAGCCTTTGGCATGTATGCTGCAATTGTGTTGCTCATGGGGAGCTAGGGTGTCGGGGACAGAAGGCGGGGAGGCTTTTTAGGGGAGTCAATTAGGATAGACTCGGGAAGATATTATGGGGATTGATCTGTGGTCACTTTACCGACAGATGCTGCGGAGCCGACGGTTTGAAGAGGTGGTTATTGACTTATGGGAGGGGGGGAAGATTTCCGGAGAGATGCACCTGGGGATTGGGGAGGAGGCTGTTGCTGTCGGTGTGGTGAACCACCTTGAAGATGGGGATGCCATAGCGCTTGACCACCGCGGCACACCGCCGCTGGTGGTACGTGGGGTAGACTTGGTGCTTCTGCTCAAGGAGTTTTTAGGTAGCAGGGATGGCCTCTGTGGTGGTATGGGTGGACATATGCACTTGTTTTCCCTTGAATATCTGGTGGCGTCTTCGGGGATTGTAGGTTCGGCCGGCCCCGTGGCTGCAGGTTTTGCCCTGGCTGCCCAGCATCTACGTCCTGGGAATATAGCCGTAGCTTTCTTTGGGGATGGCGCAATGAACCAGGGGATGTTGCTGGAGTCTTTTAATCTCGCTGTTGCTTGGAAGCTACCAGCTCTCTTTGTCTGTAAGGATAATGAATGGGCGATCACCACCCGTTCCAAGTATGTCACGGGTGGAAACTTGCTTGACCGTGCCAAGGGCTTCGGCATGCCAGTGCTTGAGGTGGATGGGACAGATGTAGAGGCGGTGTGGAATACTGCGGGGCAGGGAGTTGAAAGAGCACGTAAAAATAATGGTCCTACCTTTCTGCTGGCTCACTGCATTCGGCCTGAGGGGCATTTTCTGGGCTACCCGCTGCTACGCAAGTCTCTGGAGTCAATGAAGGAGATGGTCGGACCAATCCTGCGCTCCTTACCGGCAAGGAAAGGGGCATCGCTAGGTGAGCGTGTTGCCAGCCTGGGCATGATAACGTCTTTGATTGGTCGAACAGTGAGTGAGAAGTACAGCAAAGGCCATGACCCCATTTACCGTGTTAGGCAAAGGTTAAAGGGAGAGAAATCTCGCCTGGATAAGATTGAGAAAGAGGTGGAGAAAGAAATCCAGCAGGCAGTGGACATTGCGTTGTCATAGCTCTAATAAGGGAAAAAGACAATGAAAACGATGGGTTTTGCCGATGCCATAGACGATGCTTTAGCTCAAGCAATGGCAAGCGATTCCAGGATTGTGGTCTTTGGAGAAGACGTTCATGCGCTACGAGCAGGCCTCTTTGTACGTTTCGGGGAACGGAGAATTCGTCCTGCACCCATAAGCGAGGCTGCATTTGTCGGGGCTGCAGTAGGAGCAGCCATGGCTGGCCTGCGACCGGTAGTGGAAGTGATGATGGTGGACTTTATCGGGGTTGCAATAGATGCATTGCTTAACCATGCCGCCAAGTTGGAGGCATTCTCCGGTGGCAAATGGAAGGCTCCTATGGTCGTCAGGGTTCCGTGTGGTGGTGGCTATGGTGATGGGGGACAACATGAGCAGAGCCTGTGGGGCTGGCTGGCACATATTCCCGGGCTGGCTGTGGTGGTGCCTTCAAACCCTGCCGATGCTGGTGGATTAATGCTCTCGGCTATTGAAAATGAAGGGCCGGTGGTCTATCTGGAGCACAAGCTTCTTGCCAGCAACATGTTGGACTTTTTAGGCTCAGGTGGTCGCAAAACTGTGCAGTACGACGTACCCTTGGAAGGTACCAGTGGCCTCGTTCCTGAAAAATGGATACCCGTGCCGCTGGGGAAGGCAGCTGTAAAACGCGAAGGCAAGGATATTACGCTGGTGAGCGTGGCCGTGGGAGTCTACCGCTGTCTGGAGGCGGCAATGATGCTGGAAAAGAAAGGTATTTCTGCCGGTGTGCTGGATTTGAGAACTGTGTCACCACTGGACAAAGAAACGCTGTGCCAAGCTGTCTCTAAAAGTGGACGGTTACTTGTTGTTGATGAGGACTACCGCGACTTCGGCCTTTCTGGGGAGCTTGCCGCTGTGGTGCTTGAGGCCGGGATTCCGCTGCGATACAATCGCGTTTGCACAGAGGAGACAATACCCTATTATCGGGAACTTGAGGACCAGGTTCTTCCAAATACAAACCGCATCATGGCAGCAGCCCTCAAGCTGTTGGAAAGGTAATTCCTAATACAAGACTAAGCCGCTGCCGCTTAAAGTTAGCATAATGAGTAACAAGGAATTTGGGTGGCTCAATAGGAGTTAAAGGACGCGATTTTGTCTATTGGTTCCCTGTTGTGCTCGGAACTTACCCTTGCTGGATTGTAGTAACCTAAGGCTATTAAAATATCTATTTTCTTCTGCTGCGGGACATTTAGTATTGCCTTTACCGCCCCTTCGTCGAACCAGCCTATCCAGCAGGTTCCCAGGCCTAGGTCTGTAGCCTGAAGCACAAAATGTTCGCAAGCTATTCCTATGTCTATGAGGTGGTATTCCGTGCCGCGGAACATGCCGCCAATTCTGGCCATGAATTTGGACTTCTCGGAGACAACGGCAACGATAACCGGCGCCGTTTTGCAGAAGGAGTTTGCTGAATATATACCGCTGAAAGCAGCATCACATAGTTTACCCCTCAGTTGCCCATCATCAACGACTATAAATCTCCAGGGTTGCGAATTACATGCCGATGGGGCCAGTCTTGCTGCCTCAAGGCACAGCATTATCTTCTCTCGTTCAACTGGCTTGTCTATAAAATCCCTGACGCTTGTTCTGCGTTTTATCGGGTCTAATAGAGTCATAGCCTTCCTACCCATCCTCAGAGTTTGAAGGCCTGGGAAAACCTGAATCTCTGTTCCTACATATTTAAGTCGGGTGTGTTAAATGGCTTGGGTTACAGGTAGTTTTTTGTCTCAAGCCACCTTTTGCCCACCGCCGCCCAGGTTATATATTTCCTCAACTTTCACCTTTACCGCAGCTTTGGCTGGGAAAGGCATTTTCAGCATGTCTGCTAGCTTCTGAGCTTTTGCGTAGAGTTCCCCTTCTGTGATTAACTGTGCATTGCCGATGAATCTGTAGCCCTGCATTTTACTTCGGTCTGCTACAGCGATAGCTACCTTTGGATTTTTCTGCAGGTTTTCCCAAGTGCGCCCGCCGGTAAGCTCAAAGAACACGAGGTGCTCATCGTCAAGAACCCGGGTACTGCCCTTGGTGACGATGTTGGGCACGCCGTTTGGGGTAGCGGTAGCGATGAATGCCTGCTGATTGGCAATTAATGCCTTCATTTCGTCAGTCAGTTTTGCCATCTTTTCCCTCCATTCTTCGTATTTGTGACAAGCATTATAGTACAATCATTTAGCTACATCAATAGCACCTGCATGGGAGTTTTTAATTGTATTGTGAGAAGCGATGGCGATGTGGCAATCCCCTTTCTCCGTCTGTCATTCTGCCCCCGATTTATTGAGAGAAGAACTTCACCCTCTCCCCACCACCGAGATTGCCACGTCCCGATTGCATCGGGACTCGCAATGACATGTAGGGTGTAATTGCGGGGGTGGTTGCTGCTTTTGATTTTTGTTGCCTTACCTTGAGTTCTTTGCCGACGCTGAATGCCTTAGCTACGACATTCCCAGGGTCTCCGTATTGAATGGTTGGGGCCGACTCTACAGGAATTGCACATGGGCTAAGGTACTGTCAAAGATTGGACTAAAGACCGATGAAGAATACCTTGGTAGCTGCTACATTTGTAGTGGAAAAGCAGGAAACGGAGGTAAGACACATGGAGTGGTTGCCGGCATTCGCGCTGTTGTGCTCGCTTTTATTGATTGGCGTTTGTACTTGGGGAGCGTGGCGTGAGGCGCAACTTGCGAGACGCTGGGGTTGTTATCATCCGGGAAAAGACTGGTATAAGTAGTTGAGGTCTGGGTGTTTCTGCATTGTGCGGCCTTCGGCTCACGAGCACTTAGGATTTTTAGCCTCAGGGTACATTTGCCCCTTCATATATGACTAGAACAAAGACAAGCCCTTCGATACCATGCGCTTGTGTCAGACTCGTGGCAGTACCAAATTTGTATGAGGTG
>Ga0194111_10001787_pt1 | contig 26438 bp, 18 predicted proteins | sample TA2KigC300mmetaG_FD_146194 | JGI IMG/M metagenome (GOLD analysis project Ga0194111, IMG submission 146194) | Freshwater microbial communities from Lake Tanganyika, Tanzania - TA2015033 Kigoma Deep Cast 300m | ecosystem: Environmental > Aquatic > Freshwater > Lake | place: Tanzania: Lake... | reverse complement strand
CGGGCCTGCTGAGCATGGCCATCCTGCTGGGCTTCGGGCTCTTCCTGGGACAGGGGGCCGCGCCCCCGCCGGGCCAACCCGGCGACACCTGGCGCACCCGGCTGCGGCGCTGGTCCCGGTCCGAACATCTGGAGCCCCAGGTGCGGCGGGGGCTCCTGCTGCTTTTCCTGGTGGTGCTGGCCACGGGCCTGTTCTTCACCGGCTCCCGGGGGGGCATCATGGCCCTGCTGGTGGGCTTCGGGCTCATGGCGCTGCTCATCTGGGGCCGCCGCCGGCGCCGCAGCCACATCTGGCTCATCGTCATCTTCCTGGCGCTCTCCCTCACCTACAGCCTTCTCTTGGGGAGCGCCCCGGCCCTGGGCCGCTTCCTGGACCTGGAGCAGGAGGGCCGCTATCATGCCCTGCGGGGGGCCTGGGCCATCTTCACCTCTTTTCCCCTGCTGGGGGCGGGGTTGGGGGCCTACGGCCACCTCTATTACCTCTACGAGCCCGCCCGGCTCAAGGGGGTCATGTTCCTTTACACCCACAGCGACTGGGCCCAACTCCTGGCCGAAACCGGCCTGGCGGGCTTCCTGCTGGCCGGCGGCGCCTGGGTGGTCTTCATGGCCGCCCTGATGCGGCAATGGCAGACCCGTCAGGACCGCTGGGCCCGGGGTCTGGGGCTGGGAGGCCTGGCCGCGCTGGGGGCGGGGGTCTTTCACGGCCTGGTGGACTTCCCCTTCCACATCCCGGGCTTCAGCCTGTACTTCGCCGCGGTGGCCGCCGTCACCTATCTGGTCCTCTATTCCCACGACCGGGACGGGGCCTTCTTTTCTTACCCCGCCCTGGCCGCACCCGGCCGGAAGGGCCCGGGCCTGGTTCTCCTGGCCGGGCTGGGGGTGATTCAGCTTGCCTTCGCCGGGCAGCTCTGCTACCATTGGCGGGCGGAACGGGCTGCGCCCACGGAGTTCAACACCACCCGCCCCACCCCCCGCTCCGGCGTGGAGGACTTGCAGCGCTCCCTGGCCCTCAATCCCCGCAACAGCGCCGCCTGGAGAGGACTGGCTGCGGCTCTGGAAGTGAAGGCGAGGGCGGGCGCCGCCTCCCTGGAAGAGGCGGAGCGGGCGCTGCGGCAGGCCGTTTTTTACGCCCCGGCCTACTATGCCCTGCACGCCCTCCTGGCGGAGTTCCACCTGCGCCATTATCAGGGGGACCCGGCCCGGCATCTCCCGGCCGCGCTCAAGGAACTGGAGGCCGCGGTGACGCTCTTCCCCCTCAACGGCTACCTGCACTGGCGCCTGGGCGTGGTCCTGGCCTGGGTGGAGCAGTACTACGTGGGGTTCGTCCCCACCAAACTTTTGGGACAGGCCGGCCGCTATCTGGAGCGGGCCGAGGAATTGGAGCCGCGCCTCAAGCGGACCGCCGGCCCCTCTCCGATGAGGCCGTGAATGAGGCGGGGGAGGGCGGAAGAGGGTTCTGGGTTTTAGGTTTTAGGTTTTGGGTTTTGGGGTGATTGCTTGGGAAGATCCCCGTGGGAAAGGAACTTATCAAGGCGGTTGCACATGAGCCTTGGGCTCACCCCTGAGGCATGAAAAGTTCTCCCCCTCACCGCGGCCCTCTTCCCCGCCGGGCTTATCATGATCCACAAATGGCCGGGAAGGGATGAAGGCGGAGTACACCCCTCGTTCCCAAGCTCCTGTTGCGGAGAACGGCGATTCGGCCAGATGACATGGGTGTTAGGCAAAGAACTTCTTGAGGTCTGACCGGGCGAACGGCGGGATGCGCTGCGCTTTCCCGCCCTACGGCCCTCCCCCGGCGGGTTGAGCATTACCGGTAAATGTAGAGGAAGAAATGAGGTGCAGCGAAACCCTCGTTCCCAAGCTCCTGCTTGGGAACGCACTTGCCCCCGAAGCTCATGCTTCGGACCACGACACGTCGAGAAAAGTAGGGGGGAGGGAGGGTTCTTCCCGCCGCCAGGCCCAGGGCATGGTGCGCGGTGCGCACCCTACACAAAACAGGGTTCTGGGTTCTGGGTTCTGGGTTCTGGGTTTTACCGGGAAATGTCGAAGAAGAAATGAGGTGCAGCGAAACCCTCGTTCCCAAGCTCCTGCTTGGGAACGCACTTGTCCCCGAAGCTCATGCTTCGGACCACGACACGTCGAGAAAAGTAGGGGGGAGGGAGGGTTCTTCCCGCCGCCAGGCCCAGGGCATGGTGCGTGGTGCGCACCCTACACAAAACAGGGTTCTGGGTTCTGGGTTTTGGGTTCTGGGTTTTACCGGGAAATGTAGAGGAAGAAATGAGGTGCAGCGAAACCCTCGTTCCCAAGCTCCTGCTTGGGAACGCACTTGTCCCCGAAGCTCATGCTTCGGACCACGACACGTCGAGAAAAGTAGGGGTGAGGGAGGGCTCTGCCCGCCGCCAGGCCCAGGGCATGGTGCGCGGTGCGCACCCTACACCAAACTGACCGGGCGAACGGCGGGATGCGCTGCGCTTTCCCGCCCTACGGCCCCAGGGCATGAAAAGTTCTGGTGGCGCAGGCTTACGGCCTGCGCAGCGACACCCGAGGACGGGTGTCCTCCATAATCCTTACCAGGACGGACAGGCGTCCGGGAATCAAGCTGGAAAACAACCCCAAACCCTAAACGTTCATGGCCGCGACCAGGGCCACCCCCGGTAATGAAAAAAGGTAGAACAGCCGCGGGCGGCTGTTCTTTAAAAGAGCAGGCGGGGGCGCCTGCTCCACATTCAGGCAAGAGATTTTCACGGTAAAACCCAGAACCCAGAACCCAGAACCTTACCAAGGGCATCGTCCGCCTCCTCCGGCGACGCCTCCATTATCAGGCCAACCACGCACCATGGTGCTTATATGAAGCTGTGCCGTTCTGCCTCACTTCGCCATTCTTTCCAGCGCGCTGCCATTTTGCTGCTCCTGGCGGCGCTGCTGCTCCTCTGCCCGGCGCCCGCCCCCGCCCCGGCCCAGGAAGGCTATCAACTGGGTCCTGAAGACGAAATCGAAATCCGGGTCTGGGACCACGACGACCTGACCCGCAAGATGCGCCTCGGGCTGGACGGCCGCATCTCCTTCCCCTTTATCGGCGAGCTGCGGGCCCAGGGCCACACCGTGCTCCAGTTGCAGAAGGAGATCGAACAGCGCCTGGCCCAGGGCTATATCGTCAACCCCCACGTCAGCATCACCGTCACCGACTTCAAGAGCCAGAAATTCTTTGTGGTGGGTGACGTGGCCAGACCGGGCGCCTATCCCCTGACCAAGGCCATCACCGTGGTGGAGGCCATTTCCCTGGCCGGGGGCCTGGGGGCCGCGGGCGCCAAGACCGCCGGCGGCGGCGCCGCCATCATCGTCCGGGCCCGTCCCGGTGAAAAGCTGGACAAACCCCGCCTCCCCGAACAGGCCGGCCCCCAGGAGAAGCTGGTCATCTCCCTCCATGCCGCCATGAGCGGGGACCCCAAACATAACCTGGCCATCAAGGCCGGCGACACCATCTTCGTCCCCACCCTGGTGTTCTATGTCACGGGCCAGGTGAAAAAGCCGGGCCGCTATTCCTTTGAGGAAGGCATGACGGTGCTCAAAGCCGTCACCACCGCGGAGGGCTTCACGGACAAGGCCGCGCCCAAACGCACCTTCATCATCCGTGAACAGGGAGCCGTCAAACAAAAGGTCCAGGTCAGACAGGAAGACCCCGTCCGGCCCGGCGACACCATCGTGGTGCCCGAGTCCTGGTTCTGATGCGCCCCCTGCGGGGAACCTGAGAGGATCATGCCAGAGCCGAACCGAGACGACGACCTGCTGCCCATCCCCCACCGGGGGCGGAGCCTGCAGGATTATCTGCGCATCCTGGTGAAGCGGCGCTGGGCCGCCCTCACCGTCTTTTTCGCCATCGTCATCACCGCGGCCCTCTACACCTTCACCACCACCCCCATTTACAAGGCCACGGTGCAGCTCCTCATCGAACGCCACCTACCCAGGCTGCTGGATTCCCGGGAAGGCGCCCAGCATGACTATTTCCAGGAGGAGTTCTACCAGACCCAGTACAAACTCCTGGAGAGCCGGGCCCTGGCCAAACGGGTGGCGGACAAACTGCAACTGAAGAAGCATCCGTCCTATGCGGCCATGTTCCAGGAAAAGCCAGGCGGCCCGCCGGTCAATCCCCAGTCCGCGGAAGAGGCCCTGGTGGGCGCGGTGCAGGGCGGCATCGAAGTGACCCCCATCCGCAACAGTCGCCTGGTGGACGTGAGTTTTTACGACCCCGACCCCCGCTTCGCCGCCCAGGCGGTCAACGCCCTGGCCCAGTGCTACATCGAGCACTCCCTGGAACTGCGCTTCGCCGCCTCCCAGGAGGCCACCGTCTGGCTGAGACAGAAGCTGGAAGAGGCCCGCAAAAAGCTGGAGGAATCAGAGAACAAGCTGAATGCTTATAAGAAACAGCACGGCATCATCGCCACCGAGGACAAGGAGACCATCACCGCCCAGAAGCTGGAGCAGTTGAACCGGGAGCTGGTGAGCGCCCAGACCCGCCGCATGGAGGCCGAGACCCGGTTCAAGGAGGTGAGCGCCGGGCGCCCCATCCCCCAGGTCCTGAGCAACCCCCTCATCACCACCCTCAAGGCCGAAGAGGCCAAGATCATCAACCAGATTTCCGAGCTCAGCAAGAAATTCGGGGAGAAACATCCCCGCATGATTCAGTTGCAGCAGGAGATGGCGGCCCTGCGCGCCAAGATCGGCGCGGAACTGGCCCACATCCGGGAGAGCATCAAGAACGAATACGCCATGGCCAAGAGCCAGGAGGCCCAACTGCTGGCCGCGCTCCAGGCCGTCAAGGGCGAAACCCAGGACCTGGGGGAGCGCACCATCCAGTACCGGGTGCTGCTCCGGGACGTGGAATCAAACCGGGCCATGTATGAGAACATGCTCAAAAGCCTGAAGGAAACCACCGCCACCGAGAACCTGCCCTCCACCAACATCCGCATCGTCTACCCTGCGGCGGTGCCCGAGGCGCCGGTGAAGCCCAACAAACGGCGCAACCTCATGCTGGCCCTGGTCCTGGGCGCGGTGCTGGGCGTGGCCGCGGCCCTGGGTCTGGAGAGCCTGGACAGCACCCTCAAGACCCCGGAGGACGTGGAAGGCTGGCTGGAAATCCCCAACCTGGCCATGATCCCCCACCTGGAGCTGGCCCCGGACAACCCGGGCCACGACTCCCCGGAGCTGGTGGTGCACCGCGGCCAGCCCCCCCTGGCCCTGGAGGCCTACCTGGGTCTGCGCACCAGCATCCTCTTTTCCACGCCGGAGCAGGCCCCCCACCTCCTCCTGGTGAGCAGCACCCTGCCCCTGGAGGGCAAAACCCTCACCGCCGCCAACCTGGCCACGGCCATGGCCAAGGCCGAAAACCCCATCCTCCTGGTGGACGCGGACCTGCGCCGGCCCACCCTGCACCAGCTCTTCAGGGTGGAGCGGGAGCCGGGCCTGACCAACTTCCTGGTGGGCGAAACGGACGACCTGCCGGTGCGGGAGACCGCGGTGCCCCAGCTTTACGTGCTCCCCTGCGGCAAAATCCCGCCCAACCCCTCGGAGCTGCTGGGTTCCGCCCGCATGCGGGAGTTCTGCCGCCGGGCCCGGGAGCACTTCGCCCGGGTCATCGTGGATTCGCCCCCCCTGCTGTCCGTCACCGACCCGGCCATCCTGGCCACCATGGCGGACGGGGTCCTGCTGGTGGTCAAGGCCGAAAGCGTCCCCCGCCGGGCCGCGCTGGAGGCCCGGGACCAGCTCCTGGAGGTCAAGGCCCCGCTGCTGGGCGCCATCCTGAACGACGTCCCCTTCCAGCGGGACGGCTACTACTACCAGCAGTACTACCGCTACTACTCCTACTACGGCCGGGACGAAGACGGCGCCCAGACCCCCCGCCCCCGCCGCACCACCCCCACGGGCGGCTTCCTGGCCGGCCTGAAAAAACGCTGGCGGAAGTCAAGGCGGAGCCTGTAGGGTGCGCACCGCGCACCATATCGAGATGAGACCTCTGCGAAAGTCATGTGGAACAGCCGCCCCCGGCTGTATTTTGCAGGCGAGGGCGCCTGCTCCACATAATCTTGTGTCTCATCCGGCATCCAGCCTGTAGGGTGCGCACCGCGCACCATATCGAGATGAGAACTCTGCGAAAGTCATGTGGAACAGCCGCCCCCGGCTGTTCTTTAGAAGATGCAGGCGAGGGCGCCTGCTCTACATGATTTTTACCGACCCAGAACCCAAAACCCAAAACCTGACACCTGACCCCTGCCATGTGCGGCATCGCCGGCATCTTCCACCTGACCCCGCACCGTGAGCCTCCGCCCCGGGAAGAGACGGCCGCGGCCCTGCTGCGCCTCACCCGGGCCCAGGTCCATCGCGGTCCCGACGACGAGGGCCTCTGGCAGAGCCCCGACGGCCGGGTGGCCCTGGGCCAGCGGCGCCTGTCCATCATCGACCTGTCGCCCGCCGGACGCCAGCCCATGGCCAACGAAGACGAGAGCATTTGGCTCACCTACAACGGCGAGATCTACAATTTCCAGGAACTGCGCCGGGAGCTGCAAACCCTGGGGCACACCTTCCGCAGCCGCACCGACACCGAAGTGGTCCTCCACGCCTATGAAGAGTGGGGCGTGGACGCGTTCCTGCGCTTCCGGGGCATGTTCGCCTTCGCCCTCTGGGACGCCCCCCGCCGGACCCTGTACCTGGTCAAGGACCGCTTCGGCATCAAGCCCCTCTATTACTTCCTGGATGACGACAAAATCGTCTTCGCCTCGGAAACCCGGGCCCTGGCCGCGTCGGGGCTGTTCCCGGTGGAGCAAAACCCCGACGCCCTCACCGCCTTCCTGCTCTGGGGCTCGGCGCCCGTCCCCCTCACCACCCTCCGGGGCGTGCAGGCGCTGCCCGCCGGCCATTACCTGGCCGTGCGCCAGGGCCGGGCCACCCTCCACCGCTACCATGACCTCTGGACCCAAGAACCCGCCCCCCCGGACGCCTGCCGTCCCGATAACCTGCGCGCCCTCCTGGGGGAAACGGTCAACCTCCACCTCATTGCGGACGCACCGCTGGGGGTGTTCCTGAGCGGCGGCATCGACTCTTCGGCCCTGGTGGCCCTGGCCGCCCTGGCCCGCCAGGACCGCCTCACCACGCTCTCCATTAACTTTGAGGAGGCCGACTTTTCCGAAGAGCCCTATCAGCGCCTGGTGGCCCAAAAATACCACACCGACCACCAGGTTCTCACCCTCACCCGGCGGGGTTTCCTGGAGGACCTGCCCCGGGCCCTGGCCGACCTGGACCAGCCCAGCATCGACGGCGTCAACACCTGGTTCGTCTCCCGCCTGGCCCGGGAGGCCGGTCTCAAGGCCGTGCTCTCCGGCCTGGGGGGGGACGAACTCTTCTGCGGCTATCCCCATTTTCAGCGGGCCGGCCTCCTCACCCGCCTGGCGGCCCTGGGGCCCCTGCTCCGCGGGCTGGACGGCGCCCTGCCCGCGCTCCCCGGCCGGCTGCGCAAGCTCCCCTTCCTGGCCCTGCACCGGAGCCTGGGCTGGTACGGGGCCATCCGGGGCCTGTTCACCCCGCCCGAGGTGGCCCGCCTCACCGGCGACACCCTGGCCCACGTGCGGGCCGTGGCCGACGCCCTCGCGCCCCCGGCTCCGGCGCTCGCCCCGGTGGACCGGCTCTCCCGCTGTGAGATTCACTTTTACCTGCAGAATCAACTGCTCAAGGACACGGACTGCATGTCCATGGCCCACGGCCTGGAGACCCGGGTGCCCTTCCTGGACCCGGTCCTGGTGGCCGCGGTGCTGGGCTCGCCCCCGGCCTCCCGGGTGAACGGCCGCGTCCCCAAGGCGCTCCTCACCAACGCCCTGGGCGACCTGCTGCCCCGGGAAGTGGTGCACCGCCCCAAGATGACCTTCACCTTCCCCTTTGAACCCTGGCTCCGGGACTGGCCCGGCTGGGACGCGGCCACCCGGGGCCCCCTGGACCCCACCGCCGCGGCCGCCACCCTGGCTGCCTACCGCACCGGCCGCCAAACCTGGAGCCGGCCCTGGGCGCTATTGATTTCAGCAACAAATTTGCCTTTGAATTTTTAAATGAATTTAAAAAATTCTTTTAAATATTTTTTATGTTATTGGAAATATTCTTTTGGCTTATTTGCTAAATTCAAAGTTATCTCTTATTATTTAAAACGAATTTTATTTTACTTAGGAGTTTATGGAATAAATGAGCATAGATTAGTATCTTTAAAATTAGATGACCTAAAAATATTTTTTAATATCAGTTCCCCTGAAGCAGGGACTTTCAAAGAAATTTTTGTGGATAAGGTATATGAAAGAGAAGATTATTTTATTCCACAAAATGGTTGGACTGTTTTAGACTTAGGTGCAAATATCGGGGCTTTTTCCCTGAGAAATTCATCAAGAGTAAGGAATGGAAGGATCATTGCATTTGAGCCCAATTACGATATTTTTTCAATTCTTTCAAAGAATTTAAAAGCCAACCAAATTCAGAATGTTGCAATATTTCCTTTAGCCATCGGAGCACAACAAGGGATTATGAAATTTATAGTCAGTTGTTTAAGCACCGGTGATGGTAGTATTGTGGAATGGAGATATAAGAATTTACTGAAAAAAGGTAATTACAAAGAATTTCCTGTAATGGTAGATACTTTAGACCATTTTGCGGAGTTATATGAAATCAAAGGGCCTATTGACTTGATAAAATTTGATATTGAGGGGGCAGAGTATGATGCTATATGTGGGGGGAAAAATGTACTCAAAATGACTAAAAGAATAGTAATGGAATTTCATGACGAAACAATATTTGCAAAAATAAAATTGAAACTTGCTGAAAATGGGTTTGATTGTATTCGTATTCTTCATGAAAATAAGATCGCCTATTTTCTGAAAAAATCATGAACCGTCTTAAGCTGGCCCTTTGTCTGAGGAAAGGGGCTAATCTTGTCCTGAAGAAAATGACCCTTTTGTTGTTCCCAAGAACGCGAGTGATCCTTGAAAAATTGCGATCACAGAAAGGCAAAATCCTGATCCTCCGCACCGGCAACATCGGCGACACGGCCTGCGCCCTGCCCGCCCTGGCGGCCCTCCGGGAGAATTTTCCCTCATCCCATCTGTGCCTGCTCACCTCGCCGGGCCCCCAAGGCCTGCCCGAAGCCCATGAGGTCCTGGAGGGCCTGGGTCTGGTGGATGAGATCATCACCTTTTATCAGGAGGACCTGGCTCATTGGCGCTTCCGCCGCTCTCTGCTGCGGGACCTGCGCCGCCGGGGTTTTCACCTCTTTGTCCTGCTGCCCCAGGAACGGAGCTCCCTCTCACGAAACCTGCGGGACCTGCTCTTTGCCCGCCTCCTGGGCGTCAAAGGGGCCCTGGGCTTCGACCTGGCCAATGCCTTCCCCGGGTTCGACCTGCGCACCCTGAAAGACTACGTGCCCCCGCACAACGAGGTGGAGCGCCTTCTTCTCCTCCTGGGCCGGGCCGGCATCAACGGCATCCGTCCCTTCATCCTGAATCTCCCGGCTTCCTGCCACCGCCTGGCGGAAGAGCTCTTGCACCCCCACCGCCGGGACGGCCGCATCATAATCGGCTTCCAGGCTTTCGCCAAGGAACAGGCCAAACAATGGCCCCTGGAGAATTTTGCGGAGTTGGGGCGTAGCCTTTATGAGGCCTATCAACCCCTCTTCGTTCTCGTGGGCGGCCCCGGCGACCGGGAGCGGCTGCAGGACCTGGCCACCCGCTTCCCCGGCGACAAGCTCATCGCCGCCGGGCAGGCCACCGTCCTGGAGACCGCCGCCTTGCTGGCCCGCTGCCACGTCCTGGTCACCCTGGACACCGGCCCCATGCACCTGGCCGCGCTGGTGGGCACCTCCATCGTCGCTCTCTTCAGTGCCCGCCAGTTTCCCAGGATGTGGGACCCCCATACCGACCAGGGCATACTCCTGCGCGCCCTCGCCCCTTGCGATCTTTGCTTTCAAGACAATTGCGCGCACCTTACTTGCATGCAGACCATCGGTGTAAAGGAGGTCGAAAATGCCGTGGAAAGGATCCTTGGAATGAAATAGTTAGTTGATAAATTAAACAATCAATTTATTTGCATATCATAATAATGAATAACATGAAAAAAAATCCAACTGAATTGTGGAAAGAGATATTGAAATTACAGGCCTACGAGCATCACTGCCATTCAGCCAGTGATTTAAAAAAAACTAACAAATTAGGTTGGGCATGGAGGCGTATCTTGAGAGTTACCCAAATAATTCCTCCTGCCAAACTCTTTGAATTGGGAAGCGGGGGGGGGAGAAATTTAGTTGCCTTGGCCTTGAAAGGCTTTCCAATTCACGGTATCGACGTCTCACCAAATGTCGTTGAAAGAGCGAAACATTTTATTCAAGAGGTCAAAGAATTTCAGGCTATCAAAGCCACAATAGAAGTTGCAGATATATTAGAATATGAAACTCAAGAAACTTACGATATGTGTTTTCATGTTGGCGTGGTTGAACATTTTTTAGAAGATGGTATCCGTCAAAGCATTTGGAAAAAACTTTATGACTTTACCAAACCTGGTGGTTGGATTGTTTCTATTGTACCATGCGGCATGCATATTATGAGAAATATGATTAGAACAAGAGGTCTTGCAGGTTATCAGATTCCTGAAATAGATTATAGCTGTGGGTTGCACCGCAAAGAATTTATAAAAATAGGACTGAGCCCTGTCATTATTAAGCCACATAACTTTTTTGGCTTTTTAAACTGCCACCCTAATTATTTATTATCGAAATTTATAGCTCCAATGTTAATTATTTTTGGAAATTTATTACTTCCTCAATTCCCTATTAAAGAAAAAATTAAAGAAAAGTTAGCCCATACGATTTTGGCCTGTGGGAGAAGACCAGAGTAATAATAATTAACAATTTCTTAATAAGTTACACAAATAATCATCAGTTTACTTATGAATGTGTGGATATAAACTTTGCTTAAAAAATTTTTGCACAGCCTAACCGCAATCTTTTCTTCCCAGGTGATCACCACCATAGGCAACCTGCTGCTGGTGCCCCTGTTTCTCGTTTGCTGGGGACCGGAAATATATGGCGAATGGCTGGCCCTCTTTGCCATGGTGGGCTACCTCTCCACCCTGGATCTGGGCATGAATATGGCCGCAGGCAATCGCCTGATCCAGGCTTACGCCACCGGCGACCTGGAAACCTACACCCAGGTGCAGCACTCGGCCATGGCTTTCTATCTGGGCGTCGCTGTAGCCGGCACTCTGCTTCTGGGACTGGCCGCCTGGTTCTTTCCTTTGCACGCCTGGTTGGGCCTCAGAGAAACCCCTACTCCGGCGGCCCGCTGGGTGCTATGGCTTCTGGGCCTCCAGGTCCTCTGGGCTATGCCCTGGGGCCTCATTGTGGGGATTTATCGCTTCACCGGCAACCTGGCCCGCAGCCAGTGGGTGGGCAATCTCCGTCTTATCTTGGCTTTGTCGCTGGCTGCTCTGGTGCTGTGGAGGGGGGGAAGTATGACCGCGGTCGCAGTCACTCAACTCATTCCCATGGCGCTGACTGCTCTGCTGGTTCTCCTCCACGTTAAAGACCGTCTGCCGGAATTGTTTCCCGGCGTCTTTGGCGCCCGTCTCACCTTTGTCAAGGCATTACTTGGTCCCAGCCTTCTGTTCGCCCTCCTCATCCTGGCAAATGCGCTAACCCTACAGGGGCCTGTGCTCATTGTCTCGGCCAGCCTGGGAGGGGTGGGTGTGGCCGTTTTGGTCACCACCCGCACCCTGGCCGCGTTGAGCCGCCAGATCTCTGCTGGTATGAATGTTGCTCTATGGCCGGACCTCACCAGCCTGGAAGCCCGCCAGGATTACGGTCGGCTCCAGACTCTGCATCGCCTGCTGGTGGGGGCCGCCTCGGCGGTGACGGTAGGACTGGCCGCAGCCTTGTGGTTTGAAGGCGCAGAAGTGATGGCCGTCTGGACCCGGGGGAAACTGCCCCCCGACCCTGTCCTCCTGAAACTCCTGCTCCTGATGATTGTGCTGCAAATCCCCTGGCTGGCCAGCGCCACCTTCACCGCCGCCGCCAACCGCCACCGTCGGTTGGCCTGGCTCTACCTGGCCGCCGGCCTCCTGGGAGTGGCGGTCACGGCCATCCTCGTGGGGCCCTTAGGCGCCTGGGCGGTACCCGTGGGCTTGACGACTGCAGAGCTAATATTTTGCAGCCATTGGGTCATTAAAGATACCTGTCGTCTGCTTCAGGAACCTTACGGGCCTTTCGCCAAACGCCTTTGGCCGGCTATTGCCCTTACCGTTGTCGTTTCCCTGGGGATGGGATGGGTTGTCCATCGCTATCTCCCCGGACCTTTTCTGGTGCGATGGGCCGGTGTCGGCGCGGCAACAATGGTTGCGGCGCTCTTTACGACCTGGACGGTTTGGCTTACTCCGGCAGACCGTGAAATGGTGACAGAAAAAATCATCAGAGGTTATTGCTGGTCACCACAATAAGCTGCCAAGGAATGAGCATCAATAAAGATGCATTTACTAAATGGGTCATCTTTCAAACTACACTTGAGGTTTTTGAACTAAAATGATTAAGCGAATCCGCCATATCGATTTTCTCCAAAACATCTATAAAACGATTATCCAATCAACATTAGGGGCGTCGGCGTATTTAGTGCCGGCCAAATATCAAAGCAACTTTATAAACCTGGGAGGAGCTTATGAAGCATACTACATTATTTATAGATTAATTTCCCAATTTAAAAAGGAAGGTAAAGTTTTGGTTATTGGGGTTGCTGGAGGCAGGGATTATTACGGTATGCTATTAAGAGGGTATGATGTCTACGGGTTCGATATTGCCATAATATCTGATATAAACAAATTAGTAATTGGCAATGTGGAGTCGCCACTTCCATTTCGAAAGTATACCTTTGATGTGGTTATAATGGGTGAAGTCATTGAACATCTCAAATACGATGCAAATGCCCTTCAGAATATAAGGCATATCCTTAAAGAAGATGGAGTGCTTATTGTTACCGTCCCTTTTTATCACGACAAACCGGAATATCATTTAAGAGTTCATTCCCGTAAGTCTTGCTCCAGATTGCTCAATTCATGTGGATTTGACGTTATAAATATCGTTGAACGTCCCGGTTTTCTTAAAATTCCCTATTGGGTTAATTGGCTCCATCACTTTTTGGGATGGGTTTACCTTAAGCTTAGCAGAAAATCGTTACATCAAGTATTGTTGCCGTTATGGGCACAAATTGAATATTACCTTGGCAAGAAAAACATCTTCTTCAGGAAATGGTCAAAAAGTTTCGGGGGATATTATGCTTGTAAGAAGGCCAATGGCAATCTCTATGACCATATTTCTTTGAATAAAAATCAATTTTCAACATTAGTGCCAAGATGAATAAAAGACATATCACAAGGGAAAAGTAATGAGCGACTTTTTAGTAAGACTCCTGGGCTGGAAGGCCACCGTCCTCCATGGAGACCCCATGGTCTGGGACCGGTATCGCTTTCTTCGGCGCCACCTGCAGGCAGGGCCCCTGAGAACCCTGGAGGCGGGCTGCGGTTCAGGGGCTTTCACCCTGTATGCCGCCATGCTGGGTAACGAGTCCATCGGGGTGTCCTTCGATGACGCTAACAATCGCAAGGCGGCGCGACGGGCTCAACTTCTGTGCCTTAACAAGGCCTCTTTCCTGAACCTTGACCTGCGGGAGCTCCACTTGATGGCGCCGTCTTTGGGTAGGTTTGACCAGATTATCTGTTTTGAAACCATTGAACATATTCTGGATGATGACAAACTCATCGGTGATTTGTCGTCAATGTTGGTAGGTGGCGGCAGACTTATTCTGACGACACCGAATAAGGGCCTAAAACCATTAATAGGAGATGGTTTATTATCGACTATTGAAGACGGCGGACATGTTCGCCTGGGGTATACTTTTTCAGAAATGAGAGAATTATTTAATGCCAATGGCTTGGATATTGTCGTGGAAGATTGTATCAGCGGCTACGTCAGCCAAAAACTTACCAATACGATGCGAACGTTAACCGGAATCAACCATAAGCTTGGCTGGACCCTGACCTTTCCCTTGAGGCTCCTACAATATATCGATTTCCCTTTAACTTTAATGATGCGATACCCCTATTACTGCATAGGAGTAGTAGGTCTCAAACGGAAATAAATAAAAGAAAGCTTTGTCGATTGCATTATTATTTCTTTAATTTATTTTTATGACAACTCCCCATAATAAAATTCGTATAGCAGTCATCGACAGCCATCCCATTCAATACCGTGCGCCATTGTGGCGTATGCTTGCCGCTCATCCCGATATTGACCTGAAATGCCTTTTTTATTTTGCCGGCGGTTCATCAGAACCCCATCATGATGAAGATTTTGGACAGCAAATTAAATGGGATATTCCATTGTTGGAAGGATATCCTTATGAAATTATGCTTAAAAAGTCAGACTTTCATTTGACACCAAAACAAGAGATTGCATTAGCCCGTGCTATTTCCAAACAAATTCGTAATTTTATCCCTGATGCAGTACTTATGGTAGGCATCAAACCATTTCTGCTCTATACCTCAATCTTGGCCTTGTTGCGTGTGAGGGGAACGCCCCTTTTCTTCCTGGGGGAGTCAAATCAAGAAAGCCGGGGAAATGGAGCGCGGACGCCTCTGAACCGCATGGCTTGGATGGTGCTGCTGCGACAATATTCTGCGGTCTTTTGTATTGGTCAAAAGAACCGACTGTTCCTAAGGCATCATGGTGTGCCGCCGGCAAGGCTTTTCTATGCCCCTTACTCTGTGGAAAATGAACGTTTTCAATCCGGCTACCGGGAGAGTTTGGCCAAGCGCAAAACAATGTTGGCGGACCTCGCGTTGCCGGCCGACAGCCGTGGCTTTATATTCTGCGGCAAATTTACCCATAAAAAACGGGTTCGGGAAATCCTCCGGGCATACGCTGCCAGCAGCCTGGCCGCCAGCCATCACCTGATTTTTGTGGGGTCCGGCCCTCTGGAAGACGACCTGAGGCATATGGTTCAGAGGCAGGGCCTGGAGAAAGTGCGCTTTCTGGGATTTGTCAACCAATCTGAAATGCCTCGGGTGTACAGCTTGGCTGATTTTTTGATCCTGGTATCCGATCCTACCGAAACCTGGGGGCTGGTGGTGAACGAAGCCATGGCCTGCGGTTTGCCCTGCATTGTGGCCGAAAGCTGTGGCTGCGCTCCTGACTTGATTATTCCCGGTCGCACCGGCTGGCGGGTCCCCCTGGATAACCACCAGGCTCTTATCCAAGCCATGCAGGAGGCGGCGTCTCTGTCTCAGGAGCAATACCTCTCCATATCCCTGGGCGCCAGGAAGCATATTTCCCGTTATTCCTTCAAGCATATGGTGGATGGCATCGCCGCCGCCGTCCACTTTGTGGTCAACAATTCCAGGTTATGAAGATTCTTTTTATCGGCAATTGTTCCCCCAAATCCACGTCTCTCCAGCGGTTTAATTGGATGCGGCAGTTGGGCCACGATATCGCCGCAGTGGACTCCAATCGCTTTTTCCCTTTCACTTACCAATTGCCCTTATGGAAACGGGTGGAAAATAGGTTAGGGATCGGCCCCAGCTTTCTGGCCCTTAACCGTCAGGTCCTTGCCGCGGCTCAAGTCTCCTCATGCGACCTCCTCTGGGTGGAAAAGGGGGTGCACCTTTTTCCTCAGACGTTGGCAGCTTGTCGGAAATATTGCTCTTCTCTGGCCTCTTTCCATCTGGACGATCCTTTTACCCGCAGGGGTTCCAAAGGCTGGCGACATCACCTGGCCGGCATGTCCTATTACGATGTCCTTTTCGTGTCCAAGAAGGCAGTGGCCCTGGATTGCCTGCAAAGAGGAGCCCGCTGCGTTTATGAGACCTTTTCCGGGTACGACCCACATTTGCACCGGCCGGTGACCCGGGACCTGCCCATACCGGCATTGTCTGGCTCCGTCATATTCATCGGGCATTATGAAGCGGAACGGGAGCGTTTTCTCGAAGCCGTTTTGAACGTCACCCCCCACCTCTTTGTCTCTAGCTGGGGCTGGGAGAAGTGTCGCAGCACCAAACTGCGACAAGCCGGAGTGTTGCACTGTGAAGGGCTTTGGGGCGACGACTACGCCGCCGCCTTGTCCCAGGCCGGCATCGCCTTGGGCCTTTTGACCCGCAACCACCGGGACCTTCACACCAGCCGCTCCTTTGAAATACCAGCCTGCGGGGGCTTCATGCTGGCGGAACGCACCGTGGAGCATCTCCTGCTTTTTCAGGAAGGGGTGGAGGCGGAATTCTTCGCAGACCTGGTAGAAATGGTTGACAAGGTTAAATATTATCTGGCCCACCCCGATGAAGCCCGGGCCATCGGCCAGCGGGGCCGGCAGCGCTGCCTGGAGAGCGGCTACGGTTATGACAAATGCATCCCCCGCTGGCTGGAGTTCGCTATGAACCCCAGGGGAAGGATGCGTTCCGATTTCGAATTGCTGGTGCAAGGCAAAGCCCCATGACCTCCTATCGCCGGGCGCTGTATGAACAATACCTCAGCCATCGCAATGGGGTGGCAGGGACCGGACATGAAGAGCAGTGCCGCCATCAGGCGCGCTACTTGGCCCGTCTTCTTAGAAGGTATCTGCCGCACCAGAGAAACATTCCCTGCCTGGATCTGGGCTGTGGGGGAGGCAATTTCCTCTATTTTTTGCGCTGCCAGGGCTTTCTTGACCTTCAGGGGGTGGATGTCAGCCAGGAGCAGGTGGCCCTGGCCCGGGGTCTGGGTCTGCCCGTCACCCAAGTCGATGTCTTTGAGTTCCTGCAAGCCTGCGGCCGCACTTATGGCCTCATCTCCGCCTTGGACCTGCTGGAGCATCTCCACAAAGAGGAATTGGTGGAGCTCGTGGGGCTGATCCGGGAGCGCCTGGACCCCGGCGGCATTTTCCTGGGCCGGACGCCCAATGGCGGGAGCCCCCTGGGGGCCGGCGTCTGTTTCGGGGATTTCACCCATGAAACCATTCTGACGCCCGAGAGCCTCAGGCAGGTTTTGAGGCAAGGCGGGTTCAAGGAGATCCGCTGTTTTGAACAGCGCCCGCTCCCTCTGGGGCCGGTTTCCACCCTCCGCAGCGCCCTGTGGGCCGCCATCCGGTTGCTTCACAAGTTCCAGGCCGGGGCCGAAGGGGGCGGCTTCGGACCGGAGATTCTCACCCGGGTGTTTTGGTGGGCGGCCGCCACATGAAAAAGGGGTTTCGGCCGGCATGACTGAGAAAATGCGCTGCGCCGTGCTCACCAGCACCCGTTTTCACATGTTCGACCTGGCCCGGCAGCTTAAGGCCCAGGGGCATGAGGTGCGCCTGCTCACCGGATACCCCCGATGGCGGCTGGACCCCGATCTCCGGGATATCGCCCGCACCAACTCGCTGCTCATCTTGCCCCTGGTGGGCCTGCCCCATCTGGGCCTCCCCTGGCCCCGGCCCCTCAAGTGGTCCCTGGAGCACCTGGCCCGGCGGCACCTTTCCTCCTGGGCCCGGCGCCACCTGGAGGGGGTGCAGGTCCTGGAAGCTCTGTCCGGCTGGGGGCTGGAGGCCGGGCCCTATGTGCAGCAGCAGGGCGGCGTCCATCTTTGCAACCGGGGTTCAGCCCACATTCTCTTTCAGAAAGAGATTCTGGCAGAGGAGTTCGCCCGCTGGGGCGCGCCGGCTCCGGACGGTTTCCCGGAGTGGGTGCTGGCCCGGGAAACCGGGGAATACCAGGCCGCGGACGCGGTGGTGGTGCCCTCCCAGTTTGCCCGGCGCACCTTTGTGGACAGGGGCGTGTCTGAAGAAAAGGTCTTTGTCTGCCCCTACGGCGTGGAACTGTCCCTGTTCCGGCCCTTCCCCAAGGCCGACCGCACCTTCCGGGTGCTGTTTGTGGGGGCCTTCTCCATCCGGAAAGGCATCGGCTATCTCTTTGAGGCGGTCCGGCCTTTGGTGCCGCAGGGCCGGGTGGAGGTGTGGCTCATCGGCGGCCCCAGCCCCGAAGCCGGAGAAATCCTGGCCCGTCATCAGGAACTGTTTATCAATAAAGGTTTCCACCCCCGCAAAGACCTGGCCCCACTCTATAGCCAGGGAAGCGTACTGGTGTTGCCGTCGGTGGAGGAAGGCTTTGGGCTGGTGCAAGCCCAGGCCCTGGCCTGCGGCGTGCCAGTCATCGCCACCCACAACACCGGGGCCGAGGACCTGTTCACCGACGGGGTGGAGGGCTTTATTGTGCCGCCCCGGGACCCCCTGGCCATTCGGGAGAAACTGGAATGGCTCCTGGACCACCCCCTGGAGCATGAGAAAATGCGCGCCGCGGCCTTGCAGCGCGTACGGGAGTTAGGCGGATGGGAGCAGTATGGGAAAATATGCGAATCAACTTACTGGAAAGTTCTCAGAAAAGCCCAAAAAAATGATTAGAACAATCGCTATCAAGAATAATTTTGTTAATCATAGCGCAATCATATCTTCGACTACATTATCGTTGCTGTGTTTTGTCTGTTTTATGTTTTTTATTAAAGACAGTCAGAACATTTATCAAATCGGAGCTCTCTTTATTACATGTGTTTTTCTCGGAATTCTTTTGCACCCAATTTTTATTATATTTATTAAAGGAGGTGGTGATCTTTTCCATCCATTGGTATTATTGATTTTATATTTTCTTCCACACCAAGTGGCAAAAAGCTTTTATATTCTTTGTAATGGCTGGACAATGAAATATGGGTTCCAACCTTTTAATCTTCCAAATTATCATTTTATTGCTATTTCATTGGTTTTTTTGGGTTTTCTCTCCCTGCTATTCGGTTTCCAATCCAAATGGGGAGATAAGTTAGCGGGTTTTATCCCAAAATTTACTATAGAAGCAAGATATATTTTCAAAAGCAGATGGCTTTTTATTATTATTTTTATTATTGGATATACAGGGGCTTACGTGCTCAGCAGAATAACCGCAGCCCATGACACCCCTTATGAAATTTCCAATATTACTGCGCTCAATCAAATACTATCAATGGCAGACATAGCTTTTTTCTGTATCGTCTTCGGATATTTTGCCGATAGATTTAGTAAAGAGAAATTAAGGTGGTTTATTTTACCCATTGTATTTTATTTAATAGCATGGTTATTAACAGGAGGGAGCAGGTCATCAATATTAAGATACTTACTAATCTTTATGGGAGCTTTTCAATTTGCCAGAGGAATGTCGCTATCTCTCCGACAATTTAAGATGGTTATTTTATTAGGAATAATTTCTCTGGTTTTTATGATGTTGTTTGGAACAGAATATCGAAATGTTTTGACTTCAAGCAATTTTAAGCGCGACCGCTTATCATGGAATGAACGAGTAACAGCATTGCAATATACTGTGAAAAAGTTACATCAAAAAGACATCTCGTCTAATATACAATTTTTAACAGAATCAATGAATGAGAGATTTATTGGCATAGATACATTTATTAATGTTCTATCATATGGTAAGGAAGGTGAGCGCCAGGAGAGAGCATTTAACATTAATCCAAATATTATAGACCAGATATTTTTTAGTATTGTGCCAAGAGCTTTTTATCCGGAAAAACCTTTTATGATGGAGCGAGGAAAATATTTCGGTCATATCTATTGGGGTAGTAGTTTACAAGGATACTCCTTTGCCAATATTACACCTTTTGTAGATTTATATAGAATGGGAGGGGCATTTTTTATTTTAATTGGTATGTTTGTATTAGGATTAATAATTAAAGTTATAAGAACATGGTTTGTAATGTCTTCTTCTAAACCGAACGTTGTAGCTTCATCTTTTTATGTTTTAACAATGGTAGGCATGCCATTGTGGCTTGAAACTAGCTATGGTGCATATTTTTTTATTATATCAAGAAAATTGTTTATTTTCGGTTTGTTTTTTGCGATGATTTATTTTTTAAAAGGGCATGTAAAAAGGTTAGTTTAACTTGCGTATTTTACATGTAACCCCCAGCTACGAACCGGCCTGGCATCTGGGCGGGGTGGTGCGGAGTGTGAGCCAGCTCTGCCGCGGGCTGGCGGGGCTGGGGCATGAGGTGACGGTCTTTACCACGGACCGGGGGGGTGACGGGCGGTTGGCGGTCCCGGTCAATGAGCCGGTGCAGGTGGGGGGGGTGACGGTTTATTATTTCAAGACGGATTTCTTTCTCAAATTCGCCTATTCCCGGAGCCTGGGGAAGGCCTGCCGCCTAAAAACCAAGGATTTTGATCTAGTGCACCTCGCGTCTTTCTGGGGATATCCGGAAATTCCGGCCGTCCGGTGGGCGAAGTGTTACGAGATACCTTACTTTGTTTCCACCCACGGCACGTTTCTGCAATATTCCATGAGCCAAAAGGCCCTGAAAAAATGGGTCTATTATTATCTGGTGGAAAAGGCGGTGCTCCAGGGGACCAGGGCCATCCATTACACTGCGGAACTGGAACGGGAAGGCATGGGGTACCTTGGTCTGAGGCCGCCCAGCCTGGTAATCCCCAACGGGTTGGCTCTGGATGAATTCCAAAATCTCCCGGAAAGTTCCGCCGCCAGGGACGTGCTTTGCTGGGAACAGGGGGAGCGGATTGTCCTTTTCCTGGGACGCCTCCATCCCCGCAAGGGATTGTCATTCCTGCTCGAGGCCTTCGCCCGGGCAGCAGCCAGCCTGCCGGAGCTGGTCCTGGTCCTGGCCGGGCCCGATGGCGGGGAAGAAAATAAGCTCAAGAGAGATGCCAAAAGGTTGGGGGTGGCGGGGCGGGTGCGGTTTCCCGGATTTATTTCCCCTGAGAAAAGGAACCTGTATCTCAGGGCTGCGGACCTGTGCGCCCTGGTGACGCATCCCGGCGAGAACTTCGGCAACGCCGCGGTGGAGGCCATGTTGGGCGGGGTGCCGGTGCTGGTGTCGGAGCACGTGGGCATCTGCCGGGAGGTGGCGGCGGACGGGGCCGGGGTGGTGGTCCCTCTCTCGGTGGAGGCCATTTCCGGGGCGCTGCATAACATGCTGGCCGACCCCGAGGGCCTGGGGGAGATGGGCCGGCGGGCGGCGGAGTCGGCCCGGCGGCGCTATGATATCCGGGTGGTGGCGCAGATGATGGCAGATGCGTATGAAGACATTCTCACCGGCAGGCGCAGTCCGGGGCTGGGCTGGTCGGACCAGTAAGCTCATTTGAGAGTATTCCAAAGGGGAAAGCCTGAAGCATGTGCGGTATTGTTGGTATCATGCATCTCAATGCAGAAAACCAGATTAATACGGAATTGTTGGACCGTATGGTAACCGTCCTGGACCACCGCGGCCCTGATGACAGGGGAATCTATGTTGACGGCCCCATCGGGCTGGGCATGACCAGATTGAGCATCATTGATCTGCCAGGTGGGCGGCAACCAATATTTAACGAGGACCATACCCTTGTCATTATCTTCAACGGGGAAATATATAATTACAAGGACTTGTATCATTATCTAAGCCAACGCGGTCACTGTTTTCGGACCAGGTCAGACACAGAAGTTATCATTCACGGGTTTGAGGAATGGGGTACGGAAGTAGTGTCCCATCTAGAGGGTATTTTCGCTTTTGCTATATGGGACAAGCATAATCAACTGCTTTTTCTGGCTAGGGATCATTTGGGGGTCAAGCCACTCTATTATTGGGAGAGCCCATATAGTCTATTATTTGCTTCGGAAATCAAGGCGTTACTCCAAAACCCGGAGGTTGAGCGAGCCATCAACCCCGTCGGTTTACGCAATTTTTTGGCTTACGGTCACAGCATTGGGCCGGACACGATTTTTCAGAGAGTAAAAAAACTTCTCCCAGGGCATCGTCTTCTCTGCGGAGTTCGCCAACCAATCACCCTGGAGCAATATTGGGATGTGCCCTGGGAAGAACATCCGCAAGAATCTGAAAGCATTTCAGTCAAAAAAATCAAAAGGTTATTAGAGGAAAGCGTCAAGATGCAATTAGTTTCGGACGTGCCATTGGGCGTATTTTTAAGCGGCGGCCTCGACTCATCTTGTATACTGTCTCTCATGTCCAGGGATATGGACACTCCTGTAAAGACCTTTTCTGTGGGGTTTAACAAAGAAGGGCCATTCTACGATGAACTGACGGATGCCTCGGTGGCCGCACGTCACTTTCATTCCGATCACCAAGAAATTAAGGCGACCCCCAAAGATTTTATAGATGTTCTGCCCAAGTTAATTTACCACTATGATGAGCCCTTTGCCGATGCTGCCGCTTTTCCCACATATTTGGTGGCTAAATTGGCAAGCCGCCACGTTAAAGTTGTTCTCACGGGAGATGGCGCAGACGAGCTTTTTGGGGGATACCTCCGCTATGGAATGGAGAAGCGCTTACGTTGGCTCAAGTATCTTCCGCTTGGCTTGATTGATGGCTTGGCAAGCGTATTCCACCCGTGGGCCAGCAAGCGGCCCCGCTGGCAGAGAGGATTGCTGGCAGTGCAAGCAAAAGATGCCGCGGCTCGGGCCGCATCTTGGTATCTTTGGTTCCCCGACAACATGTGTCAAGATATTTTAAACAGCGATTTTTTAGAAGAAATTAGAGGAATAGACTGCTTTGAACAGTTTCGATATTATTATAACCGTGCTCAAACATCGGATCATCTCAACCGATTAATGTACGTCGACTTAAAAACCCAAATGGTTGATTCATATCTGGAGAAAGTTGATAAGGCTTCGATGGCTGTCGGGGTAGAGGCCCGCGTCCCTTATTTGTCGCGCAATCTTGTGGAAACAGCATTTCAAATTCCATCGACTTATAAAATTAAGCATGGACGTTCTAAAAATATATTAAGAAAGGCCATGAAGGGATTGATACCCCAATCAACCCTCCATAAGCCAAAACATGGTTTTGCCGTCCCCTTGGAGCAGTGGCTGCGGCATGATCTTAAGGATTTTTTTGCTGAAATCCTTTTTGACCATCATACTAGACAGCGCGGCATTTTTAATTTTGCTACATTAGAGCGTTATTACCAAGCGCACATTAGTGAAAGGGGTTCCTTCAGCACACATCTTTGGTTTCTTCTTGTCTTCGAACTCTGGTGTCGTACATTTCTGGACATTTAAAATAAGCGAGAGAAATGTTGAAATTATGTCATCGGCTCCTATAAGCGTTATTATTCTCACATGGCAGGAAGAATGTAACCTGGCGGCCTGTTTGGATAGCGTAACAGGATGGGCCGATGATGTATTTGTGGTGGACTCCTTCAGCACCGACAGGACAATGGCTATAGCCAATCAGAAGGGCGTCCGTGTTGTCCAGAACCGTTTCGAAAATATGGCACAGCAACGCAATTGGTCATTATCCCAACTACCTCTTAAAACAGAGTGGGTTATGTTCTTAGATGCTGACGAACGCCCCACCGCAGAACTCAAGGATGAGTTGGCCAGAAAGCTCCCCACATTTTCAATTGAGATTGCCGGTCTCTATACTAAACGACGTTTTATCTGGCTGGGGAAATGGCTCAGGCATGGCGGTATGTATAAAAAGGTTCTACGCATAGTGCGGCGCGACCGGGCGCGGGTGGAAATGGCAGGGCGGAGGGAATATATGAGGGTGCAGGGGAACACTCTCCTTTTAAATAACGATTTGCTTCATGACGACAGAAAGGGGGTGGCCGATTGGATTAACAAACACAATAGGTTTTCAGACCAAGAAGTAGATGAGATAGCTAATACGGCAAAGAAAAAAGCTTTAACTGACATGTGTTTAAAGGACCCGGCATTCCAAGAGACAGAGGGGTCAAGGATTATAATCATAAGAAAATATTGGAATCGTCTTCCCCTTTTTATACGTCCACATTTGAGTTTTTTTATCAAATATTTCCTTATGCTTGGATTTTTGGATGGAATAGCTGGATTCACTTACCATTTTTTTCATGATTTTTGGTATCCAATGCTTGTAGATATAAAGTATTTGGAGCGACGATGCAAAAATATATATTAAATTCAATTAGATGATAAATAAATATAACACTACATAATATCCTATAAAAAACATTTGCCGCATATGATGGTTTCATCGTTGCCCCCATAGAAAGCGCTGCGTCGGAATGATTGACTATAATCCAAGTCCTTTGCTTCAATGCCTTTCCCGTGCCATCCTTCCCAGGTGTGCTTTGCAAATGGAATGGTTCGTCGTATCCTCCCGGTAACATGAACACAGGAAAGGGGGGATGCCGTGGCGAAGCAGGGAGGTGGGGGGAAGCGTCCCGGCCCTCGGGGGCAGGAGAGGGCAGGGAGGGAAGGGGCCGTCCCGGTCCGGCCTGACCCCGGCGGCAGCGGGGGTCCGGGGTCCCGGGCGGCGGACACCACGCACCGGCGGCAGTCCGGCTGCGGCCATGAGGAAAGGCATGGAATCTGAAGTAACCATTTTGCTGGAAAACCAGGCAGGCCCGGCCCCGGAGTGGGTGCGCCTGCTGCCCCTGGGGGAGGTGGCCCTGGGGGACGGGCGGGAGCCCCTGGCGGTGGACGCCGAGGCCCTGGCGGACCTGGTGGATCGCTTTGAGGAGCGGGGTCTGGACCTGGTCATCGACTACGAACACCAGACCCTGTCGGGCGGGAAGGCCCCGGCCGCGGGCTGGATCAGGGAGCTGGAGGCCCGGGACGACGGCCTCTGGGCCCGGGTGGAGTGGACCGACACGGCCCGGGAGCATCTCGCGGCCCGGGAATACCGCTATTTCTCGCCGGTGCTGCGCCTGGAGGACAAGACCCGCAGGCCCCTGGCCCTGCTGCACGCGGCCCTGACCAACACCCCGGCCATCAACGGCCAGACGCCGCTGGTGGCCAAGAGCGGGGTGGAGGGGGGAAGAAGCAGTCAGCCGGCAGCAGTCCGCAGTCCGAAGGGGGGAGCGTCCGGTGAAGCGGAGGGACAAATCCCCCCTACCCCCCCTTTCATCAAGGGGGGAACCTATGGAAAAGGGTTGGAGGACCTCCCCACCGACTCCCCTGGGGCCACAGGGGGGGCAGGGGAAAGTGAGGGCGGGCTGAGGGCGGACCGGGAGCAGGCAGCCCCGGGAAGAGGGAACGGGCTCGGGGCGGAATGGGCCCTGGGCGCAGCGCCGGAGGCGGACCGGGAGCCCCTGGGGGAGGTGGCCCGGCTGCTGGACCTGCCCCGGGACGCGGGCCTGTCCCGCATCAGGGGGGCCATCCTGGCCCTGCGCCGCAACCTGGAGCACCTGGCGGGCGCGCACGCGCAACTGGCCGCGCTCAGGGGCAACCTGGCCGAACGGGAGATCAACGCCGCGGTGGAGCACGCCCTGGCCACCGGCAAGATTCAACCCTGCCAGCAGGAGGAGGCGCTCAGCTTCGCCCGCCGGGACCTGGAGGGCTTCAAGACCTTTGTGGAGCAGTCCCTCCCCCAGGTCCCCCTGGCGCCGCTGCCTCCCTGGCAGGAGGAGCCGGCCCGGCCCCGGGAGGAAGGCCCCGCCCGGTCGAGCCGCATGGCGGTGTGCCGGGCCCTGGGGGTGGCGCCGGAGGACTTCGCGGCCCGGGAGCGGCGCCTGCGGGACGAGCGGCTGTTGTGAGGGGGAGGCGGGGGGGACAGGAGACGCAGGGGCCAAGGAATGGCGGGATGCGCTTCGCTTTCCCGCCCTACCGGGCTACCGGGCTGTGACGGGGGTGCAGAAAGCGGCGGGATGCGCTCTCGCTTTCCCGCCCTACACAGACTTTCCCGAGTAGTCGCACCGGGGCCGTTGGCTTAACCGGAAATCATGAAAAGCCTGGTTATGGCGCCCGGTGCGCACCATACGCAAAGTCGGGCTCACCCGGAAAGCAGGCACAATTCCCCCCTCCCCCAACCCCCTCCCACCGTGGGGAGGGGGCTGAAAAACATGTTCATGCAAAATCCTTACCGGACAGCGCTGACACCAGACCATACCGGACCTTGCCAGGCCATATCTGATCTTATCGGGTCACATGGGGGCCCAGAGGGCTGCAGGGAAGGAATGGATTTTCCTACTATACATAGAGCTTCTTGCAAAACTTCCGCCGCGGCGGTAGGGTTTCCGAAACATCATGGTGCGCGGTGCGCACCCTACAGATCCTCCGATGTTCCGGCCCCCCTGTAGGGTGCGCACCGCGCACCATGAAAGAGGTTGGAATCTTGCAGAGCCTTTTCAAAACCGCCGGCCCTTTCCCAGGACAAAGGGAGAATTTTGCAAGAGCCTCCATAGTGTCATAATTAGATGGACATAAAAAAACCGTCGAAACCGTAGGGCGGGAAAGCGCAGCGCATCCCGCCGTGGGCGAATTCATCTTATGCTGTCAAACTGGGCAGCACCAGTTGGAAAAGACGGTCAGCGTGTCCAATTATTTATGACGCTATGTATAAAACCTAATGGCAGCATGACTGCATAATCAGGAAAGGAAATCATGATCGTTGACGCTGAGGCATTG
>Ga0194111_10001784_pt1 | contig 26463 bp, 20 predicted proteins | sample TA2KigC300mmetaG_FD_146194 | JGI IMG/M metagenome (GOLD analysis project Ga0194111, IMG submission 146194) | Freshwater microbial communities from Lake Tanganyika, Tanzania - TA2015033 Kigoma Deep Cast 300m | ecosystem: Environmental > Aquatic > Freshwater > Lake | place: Tanzania: Lake... | reverse complement strand
GAGCGGCGATCCGCAAAGGCCTGGGCGTGCTCGATCCGCAGGGCAACCCAACCGCGCGGCTCGAGGTGGTGAAGGCGGGGAAGGTGGCGCGCCTGACCGCGGAGGAGTGGCAGGCCGAGCGGGACAAGATGACCGACACCTGCCGCCAGTGCCACTCGACGCGTTATGTGAACGAGAACCTGGAGGCGGCCGACAACATGATCCGTTGGTCGGACCGCCTGATGGCCGAGGCGATCAACACCGTCGCGAAGCTCTACGACGACAAGCTGATCGAGCCTCAGCCCTACCAGCCGTTCGCGTACCCGGACATCCTGAACTTCTACGACGCGCGCACGCCCATCGAGCAGACGCTGTACGAGATGTTCATGGAGCACCGGATGCGCACGTTCCAAGGCGCGTTCCACATGAACCCCGACTACCAGCACTGGTATGGGTGGGCGCCGATGAACAAGGACCTGGCGGAGATTCGAATGGAGGCGGAGAGGATGCGGGGCAAAGGCGGGTAGGAACCAACAGGACGGCGAGGACGGGGCCGGCTCTTGTGGGAGGGCCGGCCCCGTTGCTGTCTGCAGAGGACGAAGCGGGCCGCACGCCTCGGGGCTACGCCCTTGGCGGAGTCGGGGTTTTGCGCTACAATCCCACCGGTCGGATGCAGTGCCTCTACTTACGGTGCGACGGGAAGGAACCGAGATGCCCACAGCCGCGAGGACCCAGCGAACGGACAAGACGATCGAGACGGCCTTCCGGCTGGCGAAGGAGCAGTTCGCCGCGGTGGGTGTGAAGGCCGACCTCGCGGTGAAGCTGGCTCTCGGGCTCCCGATCTCGGCGCACTGCTGGCAGGGCGACGATGTGAAGGGCCTGGAGACCAAGCCCGCGGGCCTCAGCACGGGTGGCATCCAGGCGACCGGCAACTACCCCGGCGCAGCGCGGACGGGTGATGAGATACGGCGGGACTTCGAGGTCGCCGCGGGCTTGATCCCCGGAAAGCTGCGGTTCAACCTCCACGCGAGCTACGCCGAGACGGGCGACAAGGTCGTCGATCGGGACGCGATCCAGCCCCGGCACTTCGCGGCCTGGCTGCAGTGGGCGAAGGAGCGCGGCTACGGCCTGGACTTCAACCCCACCTTCTTCGCGCACCCGCTGGCGGAAAGCGGGATGACGCTGGCGCATCAGGACAAGGCGGTGCACGAGTTCTGGGTCGAGCACGCACGCGCGTGCCGCCGGATCGCGCGGACCTTCGCCAAGGAGCTGGGCCCGTCGGTCTGCAACATCTGGATTCCCGATGGGATGAAGGACAGCACCGTCGATCGTTGGAGCCCGCGCGAGCGGCTCGTGGAATCGCTGGACGCGATCCTCGACGGGAAGATGGCGGGCGTGGTCGATGCGGTCGAGAGCAAGCTGTTCGGGATCGGCTGCGAGGACTACACCGTCGGGTCGCACGAATTCTACCTTCTCTATGCGTTGAGCCGGGGCGTGGTGCTGTGCTACGACCTCGGGCACTTCCACCCGACCGAGAGCATCGCCGACAAGCTATCCTCCACGATGCAGTTCCTGGACCGCATCCTCGTGCATGTGAGTCGCGGCGTGCGCTGGGACAGCGACCACGTCGTCCTCTTCAACGACGAGGTGCGAGCGCTCTGCCAGGAGGCCGTGCGCGGGAAGGTCGTCAACCGCATCTACTGGTCGCTCGACTTCTTCGATGCCAGCATCAACCGAATCGGCGCGTGGGTGGTGGGTACGAGGGCGCTGCGCAAGGCCCTACTGTATGCGCTCTTGGAGCCGACGCCGCTCCTGGCGAAGGCGGAGGCCGCGGGGCGAGGCGCGGAGAAGCTGGCGCTGCTGGAGCGCAGCAAGGAGTTGCCGTTCGGGGCGGTGTGGGACTACGCGTGTCTGACGGCGGGCGTACCGGTCGGCGCGGGTTGGGTCGCCGACATGAATGCGTACGAGAAGGCAGTTCTCGCTGGGCGCAAGTAAGCTGCTGGGAGGCAGTTGGATGAAGCAGGCTTTGATCGTTCAGGGCGGATGGGACGGCCACTACCCAAAGGAGACGGCCGCCATCATGGCGGGGGCCCTGCGGGGGCAGGGCTTCGAGGTCGAGGTGGCCGATACGCTCGATGCGCTGCGCGATGTCGAGAAGCTGAAGGCGCTGAACCTCATTGTGCCGCAGTGGACGATGGGCAGGATCGAGGCGGAGCAGCTCAACCCGTTGCTGGAGGCGGTGCGCGCGGGGGTGGGCCTGGGCGGGATCCACGGGGGCATGTGCGACGCGTTCCGCGAGCAGACGGAATACCAGTTCGCGTGCGGCGGCCAGTGGGTGGCGCACCCGGGCGGCCTCGTGTCCTACTCGGTGCACATCGAGGACGTGCCGAGCCCGATCACCGAGGGGATCGAGGACTTCGAGGTGACGAGCGAGCAGTACTACCTGCACGTCGATCCCGTCATCGAAGTGCTGGCGACCACGGTCTTCGAGGGTGTCGCACCGAAGCCGGTGGTCATGCCGGTCACCTGGACCAAGACCTACGGCGAGGGCCGCGTCTTCTACTGCTCTCTGGGGCACACGCCGGATGTGCTGGAGATGCCGCCGGTGTTGACGATGGTGACGCGGGGGCTGGTGTGGGCGGCGAGGTGAGGAGGCAGGAGTGTAGGAGTCTGGGAGCTTGGGGGAACGGCAGGAACACGGAATCGGGACAGCGAGTCGAAGGGGTAGTGAGGGGGGATACTGAATGCGCACACTGACAAGGCTTGTGGCATGGGCGTTCGCCTGCGTGGGAGCGCTGGTGGTCCTCGGCGGGTGTAGCGACAAGGAGATCGAGGAGACCATCGGCAAGCAGACGGCGGCGGCGATCGAGTCCAGCTACCGGGTCGTTGACGACCCCTTGATGTCCGACTACATCGACACGATGGGGCACATCCTCGTCGGCCACTCCAAGCGTCAGGACATTCCCTACGAGTTCAAGGTCATCGACACGGACATCGTCAACGCGGCGGCGGTGCCGTGGGGGTACGTGTACCTGACGACGGGGCTACTGGACTTCGTGGATTCCGAGGATGAGCTCTGGGCCATTACCGGCCATGAGTTGGGGCACCAGGTCGGGCGGGATTCCGTGAGGGCGGTCAAGGAGAACATCCTGCTCTCGCTGGCGACGATCCTGATCGGTCGCCAGACGCGCCTGGGCGGCAACATCGCGGATGTGGGCTCGGACCTACTGCAGCTGAAGCACAGCCGCCAGGACGAGACCCAGGCGGATGACTACAGCAACGCCGTCATCTACGCCGTGGGCTACGACCCGGCGGCGCAGACGCACTTCTTCCAGCGCCTGATGGATGAGATCGAGAAGGACCACCCCTCGCGGCTGGAGACGCTGTTTCTGACTCACCCGCCCACCAAGGACCGAATCGAGCGGCAGAGCGCCAAGCCGGAAGTGGTGCAGGGCGACGCGAAGGCGCTGGCGCAGGTGGGCGCGGGCTATGCACGACGGGCGCGGTATGCGGAGGCCATCCAGAGGCTATCGAAGGCGGTCGAGCTGGATGGGGACAATGTGGCGACCCGGCTGCTGCTGGCGAACTGCTACTTGGTGCGCGGCGAGCGGACGGAGGCCGGCGAGGAGTACGCCGCGGTCCTGAAGCTCGATCCCGGACTGCTGTCGGCGCAGGAGGGTCTGCAGGCGGCCCAGGCGCCGCCGCCTCCTGAGGCGGCCGGCTCCGGTGAGGCGACGACGGCTGCGAAGAGCGCGGTCACGCAGGCCTCCGCCGAACTGGCAGTGGCGGGCGAGGCCGTGGCTGCGGCCACACAGAACCTGCCGAGGCAGTTGCGGCCGACGGCGGAGGCGATGCAGCGCAGCACCGACACGCTGGTGGGCGTCGGCAGCCGCGTGCCACAACTGCCCCCCGCAGCCCGGGAGGTTACGGTGACCACGGGCCTGGCCATCGCCGATGCGAGCGAGAGCCTGTACTGCCTGGAGCGGCTGAGCCAGCTCCTGAGCGCCACGGTGACCAGCGGCAAGCGGATGGCGGAGGCGGCGCAGGGGCTCGGCCCGGGGGCCCTCGACGCCCGCCAGGCGGCGGTTCTGGCGCGCGCGGGCGAGCAGCTCGGCAAGTGCGCGACCGAGGTCCAGGCACTGGCCGGCGGGATTCCGGACCTCGTGAAGACGGTGCAGAACGCGGGCCGTGTGGCCGAGGGCGCTGCGAACCGGGTGGGGGATGCGCTGCTTCCGGGCTCAACGCTTGCCGAGCGCCAGATCGCGTTCGACTCCGTGAAGCTGTCGCAGCAAAGGGGAGAGAAGACGCGCGACAAGACGCGCGAGGCGGCCCTGCGGGCGGCGCAAGCGCGGGCGCGGTCCCTGGTTGCGGAGATCGATACGGCGGGGATCGTGCTGGGCGCGGCGCGAGCCGACGCGTGCGACAACCTGGTGGCGTACTACACCCAGACCGATCCTACCCGGGCGCGCGCCTTCCGGCAGGACCATGCGTTGGGCCTGGGAGAGGCGGCGCTGTTGCTGGCTGCGGCCAAGAGCGCACAACGCCCGGTGGACAGCCTTCTGGAGCTGGCCGGTGACGACCTCGACGTCGTGGAGACCGCCCGGCAGGCCGATGCTCACCTGCCGAACGTCAACTTCTTCCTGCAGTTCATCGCCGATGCGTTGGCCAAAGAGGCGGCAAGCTGAGTGGCGGGAGGACGTCGAGAGGGTCAGTGGGGGCCGGACTCCGCGCCGCGTCGCAGGTCGATGGCGTGCTTGATTCCGAGCTTCAGCTCGCGCTGCGTAATGCTCCCCCCGAGGAAGTCCGACTGCAGGAGCTTGTTCATCTCGGCGAACATGTCGCGCTGACAGAGGCCCTGTTCGCACCAGGACTCGATCTGCTGTCTGAGGCGGACGAGGCGGCGCTCGGGGATCTCGCGAACTTCGTGGGCAATCATCTGGAGCGTTGTGTACGGGTCGGCAGTGGCGATCTTCTCGCCGCCGTCGGGGCTGAGGTAGGAGAACAGGCCGTTCTCGTAAGTCACGTTGATCTGTACGGTCGATCCGCCGGGGGTCTCGTAGATCACGGCGACGTTGGTGCTCTTGGCGTCGCCCGCGCCCCACTCCGAGTACTCGTGCCGCAAGTTGCCATAGGCGATGCGGCGCTCGCGGGGGTGGTTGACGGAGTTGACCAGTTCATCGAGCCGCTCGCGGAAGGTGGCGAGAGGCGGCGGATCAACGGATGACACCCAGGGGCTCTCCTTGAAACGGTCGGACGCCCCAGTCTTCTCCCGCCAATCGCGCAGCAGAGCAGGGCGCCCCATGGCAAGGTAGTCTACCACATCAGGATGGTCTCGGCAAGGTTCGGCTGACATGGGCAGGACGCTCATCGTGGCCTCCGCGCTGTTGGTCTTGCTGGCTCCCGCGCTGGGGCAGTCTGAGCCCGGGCGCACCGCCGACGGTCTCCCGCTCTCCGACGCTCAGCCACGGCGCGAGGCACTCGAACGCGAGCTGCGGCAGATACTGGATCAGCCGGACTTCAAGCGGGCGATGCGCGGGAGCGAGGAAGACCCTCGAGCGGCCATGCGGCGGCTGCTACTCCGTCTGCAGAGGCTGTTCGCGCGGCTAGGCGGCCTGCAGCAGACCAACTACGGCGCGTTCCTCGTCTCCGTCATCGTCCTCAGCGTCTTGCTGATCGGCCTCTTGGCCCACATCACTTATACCATCACCCGGGCCCTCAGGTCTGCAGGTCGGGCTCGTGGGGGACCCGCGCCGCCGCCTCCGGCACGCGCGAAGAGCGCCGACGAGCTGCGGCGCGAGGCCGAGGCCCTGGCTGCCCGGGGCGAGTTCCGGGAGGCCATTCGGTCGCTGTACGTGGCCCTGATTCGTGCGCTGCAGGCCCGAGGAGTGCTCTCTCGCGCGGCGTCGCGCACGAACTGGGAGTACGTCCGCCAGCTCGACACCCATCCGCAGGTCGCAGCGGTGCTTCAGCCGTTCACCGAGACCTTCGACGCGAAGTGGTACGGCCGGCGGCCGGCCAGTGCAGAGGAAATGGAGCGCTGCCGCGCGTGGTTCGAGGCGGCCCTGCGGGAGGTGGAGACCCCATGAGGGCGTTGCTGCGCCGGCATGGGACTGCCCTCGGCGTCGTCGCGGTGTTCGTGGCGCTGTCCGTTCTGATGCTGCCCTCGATGCTGGGCCGCGACCTTATCCGCGACCACTCCGCATTCCGGAAGAACTCGTCGGGATGCGCCGCGCTGGCGGAGCTGTGTCGCCGCGTTCAGCCTCCGCTGCGCGTGGAGACGCTCATCCGACCGCTGGAGGACCTCGCCAAGATCAGCGGGCCGTTGCTGATCCTCGATCCCGAGGAGCCATTCACCTCTTCGGAGTTGGACGAGATCGTGCGTTGGGTGGAGGAGGGCGGCGTGCTGATCGTGGCGGTGCAGGGGCTGTGGGACGACCCGGTTGCGTTGGGCCCGAGCGGCGAGCCCACCTATGTCGCCCTGACCGGGGCGCTGGGGCTCAACGTCGTCCAGGGACGGGACGAACTCGAGCAGGCGACACCCGCGGCGCGTTCGGGGCTCACAGAGGGCGTGCAGCGCGTCGCGATCCGCACGCAGTACACGCTCGCCGTCGCGACCGACCAAGAAACGCAGGGCGAGGAGCGGCGCATCTCGCTGCGTGCGAACGACCTGCGGCCGCAACTCCTGGCAGACGAGAAGGTCGTCCTCGGCTCCTTCAAGCACGGCAAGGGCGAGGTCTACGTGAGTTCAGACGCCGAGATGTTCGCCAACGCCATGTTGGGCCGGGAAGACAACCTGCAGCTCGTGGCGAACCTGCTGTGGCCCTTGGCGCGGCAGCAGACGGTGTACTTCGACGAGTACCACCACGGCTTCGGTGAGCGGGCGGAGACGGCGGCGGCTGCCGATCCGGGGCCGCTGAACCGAGGTCTGCTTCTCGTGGTGGTGGCTGCGGCGGTGTTCCTGTATGGCAAGGCGGTGCGCTTTGGCGCCCCGGTGCAGGTCTTCGATCCGCGACGGCGGGCCGCCGTGGAGTACGTCGAGGCTCTGGCCGGCCTGTTCAGGCGCGGCGAGGCGAACCAGTGGGCCCTGCAGAAGATCGGAACGGCGCTGCGGCGCCGCCTCGCGGTAGCGGTGGGCCTGCCGGCATCGGCAAGTGCGGAGGCGCTGACCACGGCGCTGGCCGAGCGGCGCGGCATTCCGAGCGAGGACAGTGCCCGCCTGCTGGCAGAGCTTGAGTGGGCGCCGGTGGAGGGCGGGCTTACCGCGCGGCGACTGACGGACCTGGTTCAGCGAGCGACGGACTTGGAGGAGCGGGCCGACCCGGAACGCCACGGCGCCCGGCACCGGGCACGCGAAGGGAGAACAACGAGTGGCCACTGACAGCCCGAAGGTAGCGCAAGCCCTGACCGAGCGGGTGATGGAGGAGGTCGGCAAGGTCATCGTGGGCCAGGGCGAGGTCATCACCCACTGCCTGGTCGCCATCCTGTCGCAGGGGCACGTGCTGCTGGAGGGCGTACCGGGAACCGCGAAGACGCTCCTGGTGAAAGCGGTCTCCAGCGCGCTCGGGCGTGGGTTCGGGCGGGTCCAGATGACCCCGGACTTGATGCCCTCCGACGTGATCGGCACGTACGTCTTCAACGTCAGCGCGGGCGAGTTCGCGCTGCGGAAGGGGCCGGTGTTCACCTCGATCCTGCTGGCCGACGAGATCAACCGTGCGCCGGCGAAGACGCAGTCCGCGCTGCTGGAGGCGATGCAGGAACTGCAGGTGACCATCGACGGCATTACGCATCCGCTGGACCGGGACTTCACCGTGTTCGCCACGCAGAACCCCGTCGAGTTCGAGGGCACTTACCCGCTGCCCGAGGCCCAGTTGGATCGCTTCATGCTGAAGGTTGTGGTGGACTACCCGGAGCGCGCTGCGGAGGACGAACTGCTGCGGCGGGTCCATCGCGGCGCCGATCCGCTGCGCGTGCAGGCCGAGGAGCTGCAGGCCTGTGTGACAGACGAGGCCGTCGCCCGGTGTCGTGACGAGACCGCGGCGGTGACCGCCGAGGATGCCGTGGTCACCTACGTCGGCGACGTCATCCGCGCGACACGCCTGAGCCCGCACCTCGTCCTCGGCTGCTCCCCGCGAGCCGCCGTGATGGTGCTGAAGTGCGCGAAGACCCACGCCGCGATGGTGGGGCGCGACTACCTCACGCCCGATGATGTGAAGGCGGTGGCGCCGCCGGCGCTGCGGCACCGAGTGATCCTGCGCCCGGAGGCGGACATCGAGGGGCTGTCGGCCGACGACGTGATCCAGGCCGTCCTGAGCGAAGTGCCGGTGCCCAGGTGAACCCGGCATGATCCCGACGCTTCTCTTCCCGCTGGCCTTCCTGCTGGCGCTGCCGCTGGTGGCGCTGGAAGGTGTCACGCGGCCCCTGGGGTTGGCCGGCGTCGGGTGGTGTGTTCTCCTCCTGGGACTGCTGGTGGCGGACAACCGGCTGTCGTTGAGGGCCCAGCGCCTCCACGTCGAGCGTCTCCTCGAGCGCAAGCTCTCCCTCGGGGTGGACAACCGGGTGCAGCTGCGGCTGGAGAACTTCTCGCGTTGGACCCTCCGCCTGACGGTCAAGGACGATCCGCCGGAGGGGTTCCTCACCCCCCGGCGCGAGTTGCGGGTGACCCTGGGGCCCTACGAGCAAACCGTCGTGGCCTACGGCACGACTCCGCGCAAGCGGGGCCACTTTCGCTTCGGCGACCTGCACGTGCGCGGACAGTCCTTCCTGGCGCTCAGCCAGTGGCAGCGGCGCATCCCCGCGGCGGTCGAGGCGGCGGTGTACCCGGACATCCAGAGCATCGCGCGGCTCGATCTCGCGCTGCGGGCGCACCGGTTGGAGGATGCCGGCCTGCGGCGGGCGAGAGCGCGAGGAAGCGGCACCGAGTTCGAGAGCCTGCGGGAATACGTTCGCGATGACGATCACCGCCGGATCGATTGGAAGGCGACGGCGAGACGCGGGCGCCCGTTCACGCGGCAGTACGAGGAGGAGCGCAGCCGCACGATCATGTTGCTGATCGACGCGGGGCGCATGATGTCGGCCGAGGTGGAGGGACTGTCGAAACTCGACCACGCGGTCAACGCCGCACTGATGTTGGCGTACGTGGCGCTACGCAGAGGTGATTCTGTGGGGCTGATCGTCTTCGCGGACTCCGTGCAGGCGATCGTGCCGCCGCGTAAGGGAAAGGCGCACCTGCAGCGCATCCTCGACGCGCTCTACGGTGTGCAGCCAACGCTCACTGAGCCCAACTACCGGGCGGCGCTCTACCATCTGCACGACCGCGCGCGCAAGCGGTCCCTGGCGGTGCTCTTCACAGACCTGGTGGACGAACAGGCTTCGCGGCGTCTCATCGCGCACGTCGCCGCGGCTTACCCGCGCCATTTGCCGCTGCTGGTGACGATGAGCGATCCCGAGATCATCCGCGTCTCGCGAGTGCGGCCCGAGACCTCGGAGGACCTGTTCGAACGCGCCGTCGCGTCCAGCGTGCTGGCCGACCGCGAGCGGGCTTTGGGCGTGCTGCGAGGAAGCGGGGCGGTGGTGTTGGAGGCGTCCGCGGGGGAACTCTCGATGGCCCTGGTCAACCGGTATCTGGAGCTGAAGGAGCGGCTGCAGGTGTAGGCGCGCGCGGCGCCATACGGCGTTCACGGCGTGACCGGGACAGGCGCTCGAACACGCGGTCGCCCGCCGCAAGATAGCCGGCCAAGACCACGCCGGTCGCTGCGCCGAAGACGAGCCGAGAGAGATCGCTGCGGAACAGGCCCTCGCCCAGGGGGCTGATCGTCCCCTCGATCAGCCCCGCCACCAGGAACATCGGCACGACGCCCAACATCAGCTTGATGGCGTCCTGCGCGGCCAGGACGATGGCGTCGCGGCGCCTGAGGTTGCCCGGGTTGATCACCGCGTACCCCAGCATCAGCCCGGCGCCGCCTGAGATCATGATCGCCGAGAGCTCGATCACGCCGTGCGGGGCCATGATCGCGCACACGAGGGACGTCTTGTGCTGTGCGGCGCCGACGGCGATCACGCTCCCGACCATCATCCCGTTCGAGGTGAGCGCCCAGACCGTACCGATCCCCAGGCCAATCCCCAACGCGAAGGCCAGCAGGCCGATCTGAAGGTTGTGCGTCCACAGCAGCGCCGACAAGGGCCCGCCGCCGAGCATCTCCTGTATGTCCCCGAAGTACTTCCCCGCGGGCGCGTTCCGCTCGAGAAACGACTCGATGGCGTTCGCCAGGCCCGGGGGAGCCACGTGCACGAGCCAGCCGGGGTCGTTGATCACGAGCAGGTAGGCAAGCACCGCGCTGCCGATGAAGAGCGCGGCGGAAACCGCCGTGAAGCGGCAGGTGCGACGGAAGACCTGCGGGAATTCGGTCGTGTAGAACGCGAGGGGGCGCAGCGGACGCTTGCGCGAGCGGGCGTAGATGATCGCGTGGGCGCGGCCGACGAGCAGGTTCAGGTGCTCCACGAGCCGCGGGTCGCGACGCTCGGCCCGAGCCTGCGCGAGGTGGACGGACGCCTGTCGGTAGAGGCGGCCGAACTCCTCGAGTTCGGCGGGGCTCAGCGACCGCAGGCCGCCGGCGTCGATCGCGGACAACAGGTCGGCCAGCTCCTCCCAACGCGGGCGATGTTGCTCGACGAAGGGGTCCACAGCGAATCTCCGAGCCGACAACGGCGGGTGAACCAGGCTTGGACTACGAACAGGTTACGGTTGAGACGCCTGAGTATGTGAGCATCTCGTACGAGCTGGCCGGGCCGGGCTCACGCCTCATGGCCGCGGTGCTCGACCATCTTATCATCGCGCTGGCAATCAGCGCAATCCTCCTGCTGGGTCTGGGGCTGAAGGTGGGTCTGCCGCGCGCCTCCGCGCCGATGGTTGTCCTGGCGATCGTTGCGGGTGGTCCGCTGCTGCTCCTGGCCCTGTACTTCGTCGCCTTCGAGGTCGCCTGGGGCGGCCAGACGCCCGGCAAGCGGGCGGCGGGGCTGCGTGTCATGCGGGACGACGGCACGCCTGCCACCACCATCGACCTACTCATCCGCAATACCGTGCGTGTAGTAGACTTCCTGCCCTACCTCTACTTCCTCGGCGGCCTGGTGGCCTTCGTGCACCGGCAGAGCAAGCGGCTGGGTGATCTGGCGGCGGGGACGGTGGTCGTGAAGCTGCGCCAGACCGCTCTGCCGGACGCCATTCAGCCGCCGGCGGCCGAGGCGGAGGCAACCGACGGCCTGGCTCCAATGCTGCGTCCCCTCGCCGCGAGCCTCACGCCCGAGGAGCGCGGCACGGTCCAGAGGTTCCTGGAGCGGAGGTTCGAACTGGAGGCAGACGTGCGCGCTGAGATGAGCCGGCGGCTGATCGATGCGCTGCGCTCGCGGCTGGCTCCCGAGATCGCCGAACTGGCGGACACGGAACCCGAACGCCTCCTGGAGGCGCTCGCCCAGGCCTGTTCGGTCACGGGCGACAGGTTCTGAGCGCGTCGTCGGCCGCGCGCGTTGACCGTGACCTGCCTGCCGTCGGAGACAACGGTCACGGCCCCGTCGCGGTCGGTCCGCCATAGCTCCACGCCGAGGTCGTTCAGCCGTGCCTGGATGCTCGGCGCCGGGTGGGCGGGATCGGCGGTCTTGCAGGAGGCGACGGCGACCATCGGGCGCACGGCCTCCAGGAAGGGCCAGCTCGACGAATTGGCGCTCCCGTGGTGCGGGACCTGGAGGACCGTCGCCGACAGGGGAGCGTTGCGTCTGATCAGTTCACTCTCCGCGTCCACCCCGATGTCCCCCGGCAGCAACACAGACACCTGCCCATGGGTGAGCCGCAGTACGACCGACCGGTTGTTGTCGTCGAAGGCCCTGTCGCTCGCCGTGCCCGTCGGCCACAGGACCTCCGCCCATACGCTGCCACCCAGTTCGATGATACCGCCTGCCGCGGCTTTCCTCATGGGGACACGTTCCGCCGCGGCCGCGGCCTTCACCAAGCTGTAGACCTCGCCGCCCTCCGCCGGGAAGCTCTCGAGGATGGTCCCCACAGGAATCTCTGCGAGAACCGCGGGCAGCGCATTGCAGTGATCGGCATCCGGGTGGGAGATCACGACGGCGTCGAGCCGCTTGATGCCGCGAGTTGCGAGGAACGGGAGGATGACCTCGCGCGCGCACTGCTGTCCCGAGCCCAGCGTCTCTGCGCTCCCGGCATCCACCATCAGCGCGCGACCGGCGGGGGATTGGACCACACAGCACTGGCCGTGCCCGACGCTCAGGAAGGTGACGGTGAGCCGGTCGGTGCGGTAGGCGTCGATGGCGAACCAGACGGACAGCCCCACCAGGGCCACGAGCGCCAGTCCCGCGGCCCGTTTCGGCGACAGCCATGTCCGCAGGTCCACGCGTGCCCGGTACGCGCACGCGATCAGCGCCAGAGCGGCATACCACGAGATGCAGGCGAGCGCAGAGAAGTGCGTGGATTCGACATAGGCCCCGCGCAGATTCCCGCAGACCTCGTTCACCCAGGTCATGCCGTACATCAGCACGCGGGCGGGCCACAGCGGGATGGCGCCGAGGCTGTCGTGAATCCAGGACAGGGGAATCGCGATCCAGGTCAAGATCATGGCCACCCCACAGACGGGAACGGCAACCACGTTCGCCACCGCGCCAAGCAGCGGGAAGGCGCCGAAATGATAAGCCAACAGTGGGGTGACGATCAACCACGAGCCCAGAGCGCCGGCACCCGCCCATGCCACGATGGGGACAGGCCCGGGGATGTGCGGCGTCGCGGCCGCCAGTGATCGCAGCGCGACCAGCACCCCCAGCGTCGCGCCGAACGAGAGCTGCGCGCCGATGGAGAACAGGGCGGCAGGATCAAGGAGGCAGATGGCGGCCGCCGCAAACCCCAGAGCAGTGTAGGGGTCGTAGTCGTAGTCGAAGATGCCGGCCCCCAACATCAGCAGGACCATGGCGAGCGCCCGACTCACGGAGGGGCCGGTGCCCACCATCAGTGTGAAGAAGGCGAGGGCGCCTACGGCGAGCACGGTCTGCCAACAGCGGATGCGCGGGACCATATCTCTGCGGTCTCCGCGCCCCATTCGCTCGCCGATCCAGCGCCATACGGCCGACCGGCGTGGGCTGCAGAGGAAGAGCACGGTCATGGCAATGAGCGAGAGTTGCGCGCCGGAGACGACGAGCAGATGGATGGCGCCTGTTCTGCGGAACGACTCCGCGATGGCCTGCGGGACGGGCGTCACCTCGACGCCGAACACGATGCTTGCGAGCAGGTCCGCGTAGTAGTCCGCGTTCGGTCCGGGCATGGAGGTGCGGAGCTGGGCGACGATGGTGCGTCGCAGACTCGCGGCGCCTCGACGCACGCGATGCTCGACCGGCAGCGGCAGGTGTTCGGCACCCGCCAGTGACGTCACGTTGATGACGGCGCTCACACGCCGGCGGGCCAGGAGGGCCGCGAGGTCGAACTCGCCCGGGTTGGTCGCGGCCTGAGGCACCCGCACGGTACCCTCGCACCTTACGGGCAGGCCGTCCAGCCGCTGCTCGCGGCCGTGCGTCCTCAGGAGCACGCGCCCGCTGACCTCCCGATCTGTGGCATCCGTCTCCAGCCGAACGGCGCGGAGCACGTACTGATGTAGGAAACCGCGGGACGGGAGTTCGGACAGGACGTATCCCTCGACCGTCACGGGTTCCCCGGCGCGGACGAAGCGCGCAATGTCATCGCGCCGCGGCATGGCCTGCACGCAGGCAAGGAAGGCGCCGCACGCCAGCACGCCGAGGCCGTAGGCCGGAGCGGCGACCCGCAGACGCCGGGTCGCCGCGCCTGCCACGGCACCGGCGAGGCCGAGACCCAGCCAGACGCCGAAGTGGATCGGCCAGCGGCTGCCGAGCCAGATTCCGACCAGGAAGCACAGACACAACGCGAGCAGCGGGCGGTGAACAAGGGGGAACCAGTGGTCGGTCGGCGGGGATGGCCCGGCAGCGGGCGCGCTCATTGCAGCACGATGAACGGCCTGATCTCGGCCAGGCGCTTCGGACCGATGCCCGGCACGGAAGCGAGGTCATCCACCCGGCGAAAGCCCCCGACCTGCCGTCGGTACTCCACGATCTGCTCGGCCAGCACCGGGCCGATTCCGGGCAGGCTCTGCAACTCGTCGGCGGTGGCCGTGTTGACGTTGACCGGACGCGAGGGGCGCTCGGACTGGGCCGGCTGAGTTGGTAGCGTCGGCAAGGAAGGAGGCGGGGTCGGCGCGCGGACGGGGACATCGATCCGCTGGCCATCCTCGATGAGCGCCGCCGGGTTCACCTGTGTCGTGTCCGCCTCCGCAGTGACCCCGCCCGCGGCCACGAGGGCGTCGTTGACTCGGGCACCCTTGGGGAGGGTCTTCAGGCCGGGGGACGCCACCGCGCCGGCGACGTACACCGTGATCGTGGTGGGCGCCGCAGGCGCTGGAGGGGGCGTGTAGACCCCCTTAGGCGAGGACGCCTCCGGCTTGGAGCGGCCGTACAGGCCGATCACCGTTGCCACGAGGATGGCTGCGATGCACACACCCACGAAGATCTGCTGCGTCCGTGTGAGGTTCAAGTGGTAGCCTCATCCAGACCGACCTATCGGCTGACCGAGGCGACGAATGCGATCAGCGCGATCAGCAGTCCGAAGGCGAGCCAGACGCAGCCCAGCACGAGGCACGCGGTGCGCTGCGCGGAAGTCCGCCCCTTGGCGGCCTCGCTGCGGGGTAGCGGGACGTGCGCGCCGGAGGGAGGGCCGACGAAGTGCATCCCGCAGTACTCGCAGGAACGGCGGCCCGGTGGGTGCTCCCGCCCACAGCGGGGGCACACCGGCTGGGCCTCAGGCTCGGGGGCAGCTCTCTCAGGCACGCGGTGACTGCATCGAGGACACTTCGCGCTGCCGGGATCAAGCCGCGTCCCGCAGTTCGTGCAGAACTGCACCTCGGTAGGCTCCGGCGAAGGAGGGGGCTGGGCGGCCTTGAGACGCACGGGCTGGGCGGCCGGTCGAACGGGCGCCGCGACGGGCGGCTTGCTGGGGGGCGGCGCCGGGGCCGGTGGAGCGGCCGAGGGCCCGGACGCCTGGGCGGGCCTGGCTCCCGCCAGACTCGCGCCGCAGCCCTTGCAGAGCGTGATGATCGGTGAGTCCGGGTTCTCGACTCCGCAACGTGCGCAGACGACGGTTCGAGCCATCGCGGTCCTCGGGGTCGCCGCGGCGTCTTCCCAGCGGTGATCTCCACGCCGAGGGTTCGCCGCCGCCGGGCAATCCCCTCCCTGGGTGCGACCCGCTCAGTCCGCGACGAAGGCGTACTCCCCGTGCTGGCTGAGGTCGAGGCCGAGTTCCTCCTCCTCGGCACTCACGCGCAAGCCAATGGTTAGGTCCATCAGCTTCAGGATGAGGGTGGACGCGAGGAAGCCCCAAGCCGCCACAACCACCACCGCCAGCGCCTGGATGAGGAGCTGCTTCGGGTTGCCGGACAGGAGGCCGTCGGCACCCGCGGCATTGACGGCCTTCTGACAGAAGAGGCCGGTCGCCAGAGCGCCCCAGATCCCGCCGACGCCGTGACAGGCGAACACGTCGAGCGTGTCATCGAGCGCGGTCCGGTTGAGCAGGATGACCGTGAAGTTGCAGACCAGCCCGGCCACGATCCCGATCGCGATGGCGGCGGACACGTCCACGAAGCCGGCCGCCGGCGTGATGGCGACCAGGCCGCACACGCCGCCGATGGCCGCGCCGGTCGCGGAGGGCTTGCCGTTGAGGGTCCAGTCCACGACCATCCAACTCACCGTGGCGAAGGCGGCGGCGATGTTCGTGGTCACGAGCGCGTTGACGGCCACCGCGTTGATCGCCAGCGCGCTGCCCGCGTTGAACCCAAACCACCCGAACCACAGGAGCGCCGCTCCCAACACGACGAACGGCACGTTACACGGCAGGTGCGGCCGGTCCGCCTTCTTGCGGCGCCCGATCACGACGGCCGAAGCGAGTGCCGACGCGCCGGCGAGAACGTGCACCACCGTGCCGCCTGCGAAGTCCAGCGCGCCCAGGCCACGCAGCCAGCCGCCGACGCCCCACACCCAGTGGGCTGCCGGGGAGTAGACCAGCGTCGCCCAGATCACGATGAACGCAACGAGCGACCGGAAGCGGATGCGCTCGGCGAAGGCCCCGATGATGAGCGCGGGCGTAATCGCCGCGAACTTCATCTGGAAGAAGTAGAAGGAGAGGGCGGGGATGTTGGCGGCGTAGTCGGCATCGGGCGCGGCGCCGACGCCCCGCAACAGCGCGTACTTGAGGCCCCCGACAAGGCCGCCGTGGCTCGGCCCGAAGGCGAGGCTGTAGCCCCACAGCGTCCAGACGCCGCTGGCGACGGCGAAGATGATGAGGCACTGGACGATGGTGGAGACCAGGTTCTTCTGCCGCACCAGCCCACCGTAGAAGAAGCCGAGGGCAGGCGTCATCAGCATGACGAGTCCGGCGGCCATCGAGACCCAGGCTACGTCGGCGGGCACCAGCCCCTCCAGGAGACCCTTGGAGAGGCCGACGTTGAGGGTGCTCAGCCAGGCGAACAAGGCCGCGGCGAGCGCCAGCACGGCGCCGATGGTGAGCATCTTGATCTTCATCTCAGTCTCCCCTCACGAGGCACAAAGAGCCCCTCTCCATCCGGCAGGCGAGGCCTGTCGGCAGTGGCTCCGATTGCGCACAACCGGCTGTAGACGGAGGTTAGCGTCGGGGCGCAGCGCCCCGGGGCGTCAGAGGGCGTCCTCCCCGGCCTCGCCTGTGCGGATCCGGATCGCCTGCTCGACGGGGATGACGAAGATCTTCCCGTCGCCGATCTCGCCCGTGCGGGCCGTGCTCAGGATGGCGTTCACCACGTCGTCCACCTGCTCGTCGGAGACGACGACTTCGATCTTCACCTTGGGAAGCAGCGACACGACGTACTCGGCGCCGCGGTAACGCTCCGTGCGTCCGCGCTGCTTCCCGCAGCCGCGGACCTCGGTGACGGTCATGCCGACGATGCCGATCTGGCCCAGCGCGTCCTTGATCGCCTCCACCTTCAACGGCCGCGTAATGCACTCGATCTTCTTCATCGCGCATCGGCCTCCGGTAAAGCGTACTGCGCTCAGGCGTCGTAGTAGAGGTGGAACTCATACGGGTGCGGCCGGTTCATCACGGGATAGGCCTCGTTCTCCCGCTTGTACTCGATCCACGTGTCGATGACGTCCTGGGTGAAGACGTCGCCCTTGAGCAGGAACTCGTGGTCCGCCTTCAGGGCGTCCAGGACCGCCAGCAGCGTCGTGGGAGTGTGCTCGATCTCGGCGGCCTCCTCGGGCTCCAGATCGTAGAGGTCCTTGTCCATCGGCTGGCCCGGATCCCGCTTCTCCGCGATTCCGTCCAGACCTGCCATGAGCATGGCCGGGAAGGCGAGGTAGGGATTGCAGGTCGGATCGGGCGGGCGGAACTCGATGCGCTTGGAGCCGGGCGTGCTGTGATAGACGGGGATGCGCACGCAGGCGCTGCGGTTCCGCGCGGAGTAGGCCAGGCTGATCGGCGCCTCGAAGCCCGGCACCAGGCGGCGGTACGAGTTCGTGGTCGGCGAGGTGATCCCCAGCAGCGCCGGGGCGTGGGTCAGCAGGCCGCCGATGTACCACATCGCGTCCTGGCTCAGCAGCGCGTACCCGTTCTCGTCGAAGAAGAGCGGCTTGCCGCCCTTCCAGAGGCTCTGGTGGCAGTGCATTCCCGACCCGTTGTCGCCGTAGATCGGCTTGGGCATGAAGGTCGCGGTCATCCCGTGCTTGCGGGCCACGTTCTTGATGACGTACTTGTAGATCATCAGGTTGTCGGCCGTCTCGACCAACGCGCCACGATATAGGTCGATCTCGCACTGGCCGGCGGTCGCCACCTCGTGGTGGTGCACCTCGCAGCGCACACCGCACTTGGCCAGCGTCAGCACCATCTCGGTGCGGATGTCCTGAAGCTGGTCCGTCGGCGGGACCGGGAAGTAGCCTTCCTTGTGGCGGATCTTGTAGCCCAGGTTCGGGCCCTCCGCCGTGCCGCTGTTCCAGATCGCCTCGGGGGAGTCCACGAAGTAGTACGAGGAGTTGGGCGTCTGGCCGTACCGGACGTCGCTGAACACGAAGAACTCGGCCTCGGGGCCCCAGTAGCTATCCTCCGCGATTCCGGTGCTCTTGAGGTACGCCTCGGCCTTCTTCGCGATGTAGCGCGGGCTGCGGCTGTACTCCTGGAGCGTCAGCGGATCGTGAACATCGCAGATGATGTCCAGCGTCGGGACCTCGAAGAACGGGTCGATGAAGGCCGTGTTCGGGTCCGGGAGGAGCAGCATGTCGCTCTCGTGGATCGCCTGGAATCCCCGGATGCTCGACCCGTCGAAGCCCAGGCCCTCCTCGAACAGCTCCTCCGTCAGGTCGGCGATCGGCAATGTGAAGTGATGCCACGTGCCCGGAAGATCGATGAAGCGGATGTCTACCATCTGCGCGTTGTTGTCTTTGGCGAACTGGATGACTTCCTGCGGAGTGCGTTCGACCATCTCAAGACTCGTCCTTTCCCCTGGTTGCTGGGCTCAGCTCCAACTGCACGCCTGTCCATGCGACGCAACTGGGCGTCGCCTGAATAGCCTAACAAGCGCCCAGCATGGATGTCAACCAGAGGGGGCGGAAGGGGGGCGGCAAGGGGGACCGCCAGCGGGCGTCATGCGCCTGCTGTGGGGCCTCATCTCGGGGCTTCGTGCCCGTTCTGAGGGCCCAGGAACGGCAATCGACCGGAAAGGTGCAGGGCAGGGGCGCACTCACTCGTCGCACGGGGTCCACGCGCAGGCAAAGGTACCGAGTCCATCCACTTCGGTGCGTGGGCAGTGACACCTGCCGACATGCGGCCTCCGCCAGTAGCAGATGAGTATGGTGTCCCCGGAACTCTGGTGTCCCCGGAACTCTGGTGTCCCCGGAACTCCTGGTGTCCCCGGAACTGCGGGTGTCCCCGGAACTCGCCGGAACTCGAGTATGGTGTCCCCGGAGCTCTGTCCCGGAACCCCCCTAGTGTCCCCGGACCCCCCCCGGAGCCCTGGTGTCAGGCGTGTTCGGTTGTTAGCCTTGGGCTGCGCCAGTTCGTAGCGGCTGCCCCTCGCCTGCCCTCCGCGCCAGTTTCCTCGCCCGCCTCTCCCGTATCTGCCTCTCCGTCTCCGTCCGCTTGGCGCGCGCTTCCTCCGCTGAGTGGCAGAGCTTCTCCTGGTCCTGCGCCCTGAACACCCACCCGTCGCCACCGCGAACAGCCCACGGCTCAGGATCATGGACCTCCCCCGGATAGCCTTCCCCCGTCATTATGAACCGCAGCGGTCTCGCTCCAGGTGCAGCCCAGAAGGGCGGACTGACGAACTCGAAGTGCCCGTGCTCATCCGTCAAGGCTGCTTGTTCCTCGTAGACTCCTCGTCCGACCCAGTAGCCTCTGATGACGCAACCGACTACGGGATCATCCAGGTCCGGCTCGTCAAGGTCATCCCAGACAGCCTTCCCGCCCGCGATATAGAGCCGCTGTCTGCAGCGTAGCACGAGCGGGAGTAGGATTGCCAAGATGACCACGACCACAAGTGCCTGCAGAGCAAGGCTGCGCGCCGTGAACCATCCTGCCGTTCCTGCTGCCTCCTCATTCCTCGTCCCGGCCGTGTTGTGCCCCTCATCCCGCGCTTCCCTGCCTTCGCCGCCCAGCCTTGCCCCTCTGGCCCTCTGGGCCGCGAGCCCGAACCCACAACCCATGCAGGTCTCGTCGGTCGGTAACACCGGCGACCCGCACCAAGAACAGAGGCCCGCTGTGGACTGTCGGCGCCTCTGCCCCTGCGCCTGTCTCGCCGCACACGCCCCACAATTCGCTCCCTCGTAGGCCAGCGGTGCCCCGCACTTCTCGCAGGTCGCCATCCCGCTCACCTCTCATCCGACCTCGGGCTCCGGGCGGCCGGTCCCTGCGGTCGGCGCCGCGTTCGACCGTCACCTCAGGTCCCGTCAATCCGCACGCCCGGGCCCCATGTGGCATCTCGCCTGGAGCCCCACGAGGCAGGCCGCCAAGTAACCACTCCAGAGGCCCATCGCCTCGCGGCAGACGTACCGTCAGTATCGCATCTGGTGCTTCAACCGCTGCTCCCTGTCGGCTACGACCCGCTCCACGTCCGTGGAGAAGTGGTCCCCCGAACCCAGCCTGCCCTCCTTCCACTCCATCAGCTTCGCAAGCTGGGCCTCCAGGGCCTTGACTCTCTCCTCAAGGGCCTGTACCCGGTCTGCCGACACGTCCTGTTCCTCGCACATCGCTGTTGCCTCCGTTCCGGTTCGGGCCAGTGCCCGCTGAGTCCGTTAGTCCATCCCACCGGCGAGTGCCCGCCGATCCGGGCCACGACCGTGACTGTGAAGAGGAGTACCGCCAGTACCCAACCCCCATAGGACTCACCCGCAGGGCTTCCAGCGACCCCTCTCGGCCTGCGTCGGCCAGCGCGGCCACTGCTTGCTTTTGAGTTCCGCATACGAGTTCCGCGAGTTCCGGGGACACCATACGGAACTTCCCGGCTCACGCGTACGGCTTCCCACGGCCGCTCATGATCAAGCCGCTGAACGCCGCTGCGTCCGTCCAGTTCGGCGTCCGGAGCAGTGACACCTTCCGACGTGGCGGCTCCGGCAGGACGAGACGGGTATTGTGTCCCCGGAACCGATCGGAACTGCTAACAACGGCCGGCTGGTGACCGCGGGCCCAGAGGCCCCGACCGGAGGCCTGCAGGGGGTCCGCGGTGTCGTCTCTCGGGCGCGATGAATCGCGCCCCTACACCTGGGCGTGATGAATCACGCCCCTACATGGTGGGCGGTGGGGGCACACCGCCATTCAGAGCCTCTCCAGTAGGTCCAGGACTTCGCCGCGGACCTGGTCGGCGACGGCGCGGTCCTTGGGCTGGTCCCAGGTGTAGTTCATCCCCTGCTCCATCGCCAGGACGCGCTGCGGGCCGGCTTGCAGCAGGTCGCGGGCCTTGGCGAGGTCCGGCCCCGCCTTGCCCTCGGCGCCAAGCTGCTTGACGCGGTCCTGCAGCATCGTGAGGTACTCGAAGTCCTGGCTGCCCTCGCAGATGGCCTCCATCCACTTGGCGCTGACGACCGATGTCTCCTCGATGAACATTGGGCAGAAAGGGCTGCGCTCCGAGTCGTACTCATTCCACGTGGGCGTTCGGCTGTTGTCGCCATAGGACCAGAAGGACGAGCCCTTCCCCCCGATCGCAAACGCGTGCCACTCCTGGACCAGGTAGTAGGAGAAGGGGTCGAAGGTGCGCGCAGGGCCCGATGCCGAGTAGAACCACAGCTCGCGGCCCTTGGCGCGCTGGTCCTCGAACAGGGCCGGGAAGAAGGCGTGGGTCAGCCACTGCGGGCGATGCGGGCACAGGACGGTCATCTGCTCCATCATCGGCAGGCAGGTCTCGGCCTCCTGGGGCTGCGGGTCCACGAAGCGCACGATGTCCGGCTCGGCGGCCCGGAAGGCCTTGGCCCACTCTTCGTTATTGGCGTACCCCTGGGTTTCGTTCGGCTCGTCGTAGGCGAGGTAGCCGAGCCGGCTGGCTTCCAGGCCGAGGTCCCGCATGTGCTGCGCCCAGAAGTGGGCCCAGTTGCCCACGCGGGTAGCGAACTGCTCGGTGCCGACCTTCGCCCCCGCGAAGGCCTCGCGGCCGGTCACGTAGACCATGTACAGGCGCGCGTTGGGCCACTGGCCGACCCACTCGTCGAAGCGGGCGGTGTCGGGCTCCTCCATCAGGTTGCCGTCGTCGTCGTAGGTGCCCTCCGGCATCACGCTGCTGGTGGCCCAGGGGACGTTGACGCGATGGTCCTGGAGGTACTCGATGACGGCCTCACGGTTCTGCGCGGTGATACCGTACATTCCGGTGCCGTCCGTATAGTCCCAGCCGCCGAGCAGCAGCGTCGGCTCCTCGGGGAACTGCAGTCGAGAGATGGTCAGGCGCAGAGGCACTCTGGCGACGACCCCTCCGGCCTGCTCCACCACCACGGTCCCGGCGTGCTCGCCTGGGGGCAGGTTGGTCGGCCTGAACTGCAGCCAGGCCTGGACCGTCATTCCACTCGGTACGGTGAGCGCGAAGCCGTTGCCCTCGCGTTGCGCGGGCGGCAGGGCGGAGGCGACCGAGGCGGCGTCGCGAGTGCCCGTGTGCAGCACCTCCGCGACGGTCGCGTACGGCGGGTTCGCGCCGCCCGGCAGGCCCTCGAGGCGTAAGATCAGCTCCGCATCGGCTGCGGCGGCGTTCGTGAGGTTCAGCACGTCCGCGCGGCGCTCGCCGTTCATCATGCGCAGGGCGAGCGACGGCGGGGCGTCGGCCGCAGGCTCATCGGAGGGAGCGAGGTACTCCCAACGATGGGCGTGCCAGGCCCGGAGGGCCGGCTTGCCCTGCGCGCGCCAGACCTCCGCCTGCAGCGCGAAGACCGCGCGCTCAAGATCGGTCATCGGCAGAACCGCGCGAAAGCCCTCGGGCTCGATGGGGGGCATGTCCGCGATCTCTACCGCGAGCTGGTCGGCCTTGCCGGTGAGCGCCGTGCGCTGGGCGTCCGCCAGCCCGGGGGCCGCGATGTCCTCGCGGGCGGCCTGCAGGTCACGGCGGAGCTGAGTCCGCACCAGCTTGCCGAACGCCTCCACCTTCATCTGGTCTGCGACGTTCGCGACGGCCTTCCCCGGCAGCGCCTTCGCGAGCAGGGCGTCCGGCCCCCGGTGGACCTCGATCTCGTCCACGAATGCGTAGTTGCGGTCGGGTTGCACGACCAGCTCGACGTACCGGCCGTGGGTCTCCAGAGACTCGGTGCCGAGCTTCTTGATCGCATACGTCCCGTACTCCGGCAGGAAGCCCGGATCGAGCATCTCCATCAGGTCGCCGACGCTGTGCCAGGCCTGGCCGTCATCGCTCACGAGGATGAGGAGGCTCTTCGGCCAGTACACCTCCGCCACCCCCGCTGCGGTGTTGAACGAGAGACCCGAGATCGGGCAAACCTGACCGAGGTCGATGGTGATGAACCGCAAGCCCCCGCCGCTCCATCCCACCGTGCCCTCGCGAGTCCAGAAGTGACCCTCCACGTAGACGCCATCGGTGAGCTGCGTGGCATCGCCCGGGTCCAGGCAAAGAGCGTAGTTCGGCGCGGGAGAGAGCGTGTAGGGCTTGTTCAGGGCGAGGTTCCCGGGCGCGGGTTGGGCCGGGCAGAGGGGTGACAGGAGGGGGAGGGTGGCTACCAGCAGCGCGCTTTGTCTCATACTCGGCACCTCGTCTGTACGGGGCGGATCGGTGACTACTCGGCAAGGCCCATCAGCTGATCGCGGAAGATGCGGGCGTCCATCGTCGCGAGGTCGGGTGCGAGGGCTGGGCGGAAGTCCATCAGGGCCAGGACCTGGGTGTCGAGATCGATGCCGGGCGCGACCTCGATGAGGGTGAGGGCGCCGTCGCGGAGGGCGAAGACGGCGCGCTCGGTGACGTAGAGCACGCGCTGGCCCTGCTCGGCGGCGTAGCGGCCGGAGAAGGTGACATGCTCGACCGCCTGGACGAACTTGCGGTGCGCGCCCTCGCAGTCGATGGACAGCATCCCGTCGCCGACGGTCACCTGCAGTCCGCCGGCGGTGAAGGTGCCGCAGAAGACCACCGTGCGGGCGGTCTGGCTGATGTTGATGAAGCCGCCGCAGCCCGCGACACGCCGCCCGAACTTGCTGACATTCACGTTCCCCGACGCGTCCGCCTGCGCCATCCCGAGGAACGCGAGGTCGAGCCCTCCGCCGTCGTAGAAGTCGAACTGCGCGGGCTGATCGACGACGGATGACGGGTTCGCCGCGGCGCCGAAGGAGAGGCCGCCCGCGGGCACGCCGCCGATCGGGCCGGCCTCGACGGTCTGGGTCATGCGGTCGAGGATGCCCTCCTCGTTCGCGACCGCGGCCACGCCCTCGGGCATACCGATCCCGAGGTTCACGACCGCGTTCTGAGTCAGCTCCAGGGCCGCGCGGCGAGCGACGATCTTGCGCTCATCCAGCGGGAGCGCAGGCAGGCTCGCGAAGGGCACCCGCACGCTGCCGCAGTAGGCGGGGTTGAACTGCTCGCCGAAGGTCTGCGGGTGCTCCTCGGGCGAGGCCTGGACGACGGCATCGACGAGGATGCCGGGGATCTTCACCTGGTGCGGGTGCAGGCTGCCGGCGGCGGCGATCCGCTCGACCTGCGCGAGCACCACGCCGCCGCTGTTGCGCGCGGCCTGGGCGACGGCCAGCATCTCGCCGAACACCGCCTCGTGCTCCATGCTGACGTTGCCGTCCTCATCGGCCGTGGTGCCGCGCACAAGGCCGACGTGCACCGGGAAGGCGTGGTAGAGCAGCCAGTCCCGGCCCCGCAGGCGCACGATCTCGACGAGGTCCTCCGTGGTGACCTCGTTCAGCTTGCCGCCGCCATGGCGGGGATCGACATAGGTGTTGAGGCCGATGTGGGTGATGACGCCGGGCTTGTGGCCCGCGATGGCGCGGAAGAGATGGGAGATGACCCCCTGCGGCCAGTTGTACGCCTCCACCTTGGCGTCCACCGCCAGCTCACCCAGGCCCGGACAGAGGCCCCAGTGTCCGCCGATCACGCGCCGCACGAGGCGCTCGTGTGCGAGGTGGTTCATGCCGCGCGTCTTGCCGTCGCCCTGTCCGGCCGCGTAGACGAGGGTCAGATCGCGAGGACGGCCGGTCTCCAGGAAGCGCCGCTCGATGGCCGCCGTCAAGGCCTCCGGGTGGCCCGCGCCGACGAATCCGCCGACGCCCACCGTCGCCCCATCGGGGATCAGGCCCACCGCCTCCTCCACCGGCATGAGCTTGCCCGCCATGGTGGCCTCCTCCCGAGTGCCTCGCAGATGCGCAAACAGTGGGGCGGGCATTCTTGCCCGCCGAGGCCCTTTGGCGGGCAGGAATGCCCGCCCCACTGTTCCCCTTCTCCGCCGAAGCTCAGTGCGCTGCCGCTCCTACATGTACAGCCCGCCGTTCACGTTGAGCACGTGGCCGGTGATGTACGCGGCCTCATCCGACGCGAGGAAGAGCGCGGCATCGGCCACGTGCGCGGGCTCTCCCAGCCGGCCGATCGGGATTGTGGCGAGCACGGCGGCGCGCGCCTCGTCGGGCATGGCCTGCGTCATCTCGGTATCGATGAACCCGGGTGCGATGGCGTTGACCGTGATCCCCCGCCGAGCGACCTCGCGAGCGAGAGCCTTTGTGAAGCCAATGACGCCGGCCTTGCTGGCCGCGTAGTTCGTCTGGCCGAGGTTGCCCGTCTGCCCGACCACGGAGGCGATCGAGATGATCCGCCCGTACTCGTGCTCGCGCATGTGCTCGATGACAGCGTGCGTGCAGTGGTAGACGCCCGTGAGGTTCACCGCGAGCACGGCGTCCCAGTCGGGCTTCTCGAGCTTCTTCAGCGTGCGGTCGCGCGTGATGCCCGCGTTGTTGACCAGGATGTCCAGGTGGCCAAAGGTCTCGATCACTTGGGCCGCCATCTGCTGGACGCTCGCGAGGTCGGTCACATCGGCCTCGACGCAGAGGGCGCGGCAGCCGAGGCTCTCGATCTGCTGGGCAACACGCGCAGCCTCGGCGGCGTTGTCGCGGCCCGGTTCGGCGAGGTAGTTCGCGGCGACGTCGCACCCCTCGGCGGCGAAGCGAAGCGCGATCGCCTCACCAATGCCGCGCGAGGCCCCGGTAATGAGCGCGGTCCGGCCCTGGAGACGTGGCATCGTCGGCACCTGCCCCTACTCGTCGTACCGGTAGAAGCCCTCGCCGCTCTTCCGGCCGAGCCTCCCGCTCGTGACGAGCTCCTCGAAGCGCGGGTGCGGCTCGAAGCGCGGGTGGCCGGTCTGGGCATGCAGCGAGCGCAGGATGGTTAGCATCACATCGAGACCCACGAGGTCGGCGGTTGCCAGTGGGCCCATCTTGTGGCCGAGGCCCAGCTCGAGGCACTGGTCGATAGCCGCAGGCTCAGTGCCCTGCGCCCACACGTCGATGGCCGCCGCGACGAGGGCCGCGAAGGCACGGTTCACCACGAAGCCCGCGATGTCGGGTACCACCACGGACGTCTTCCCGACGCGCTCGCAGAGGTCCACTGCCGCCTGAGTGACCTCGGGCGCAGTGTGCTCGGACGGGATCACCTCGACGAGCTTCATCGCGGGCGGCGGGTTGAAGAAGTGCATGCCCAGGAAGCGCTCAGGGCGGCCGTAGAGCGCGCCCAACTCAGCAATGCGGAAGGTGGAAGTGTTCGTGGCCACGGGAACGTGCCCGGGCAGTGTCTCCCCGAGGCGCCGCAGCACGGTGCGCTTCAGGTCCGCGTCCTCGGAGACCGCTTCGATGACCCAGTCGGCCTGCGCGAGGCACTCGTATCTCGACGACCAGCCCACCAGACCCTCGGCCTCCTGGGCCTGCTCGGGCGTCAGCTTGCCGCGCTC
>Ga0194111_10001782_pt1 | contig 26487 bp, 28 predicted proteins | sample TA2KigC300mmetaG_FD_146194 | JGI IMG/M metagenome (GOLD analysis project Ga0194111, IMG submission 146194) | Freshwater microbial communities from Lake Tanganyika, Tanzania - TA2015033 Kigoma Deep Cast 300m | ecosystem: Environmental > Aquatic > Freshwater > Lake | place: Tanzania: Lake... | reverse complement strand
GGGCCAGCGCCTATGTCACCGGCGATGGCGCCAAGCTAAAACAAGACCTGGGTCTGGTCTATGAATACTTCCCCAGGCTCCAGGACCTCCGCCACAATGTCGCCGGCTACCTCTCCGGCGGTGAACAACAGATGCTGGTCATCGGCAGCGCCCTGATGATACATCCCAAGCTGGTGCTGCTGGACGAGCCTTCATTGGGCTTAAGCCCCAAGCTGGTCAAAGAGATCTTCGAGATAGTCAAGCGGATAAACTCCGAAGAGAAAACTTCGATGTTGCTGGTGGAGCAGAACGTCAAAGCTGCCCTGTCAATTGCCGACTACGGCTATGTTATGGAGAACGGCAGGGTAGTCCTTGATGGCCCAGCCGACAAACTACGGGATAACGAAGACATCAAGGAATTCTACCTGGGGCTTAGCCAGGTCGGCGCCAGGAAAAGCTACCGCGAAGTCAAACATTACCGCCGACGCAAACGCTGGCTAGCCTGAACATGCCCAGACTGCGTAAATCTTCTTGCATTCGGTATGAAATTATGTTAAACTAAAGTACAGTCAACCTAAGACTATATCTCGAAAAAGTGGGGCTGGGCACCCACTTTTTTGTTGGAAGTGAATACGGGAGTAGCGGCGAGCAGAGATGAAAACTGAATTTATGGTGGCCCTAACACAGCTAGCGGCCGAAAAACATCTGCCCAAGGAAGTGGTGCTGTCTGCCATCGAGTCAGCGCTCGTCTCCGCATATAGAAAAGAGGCTTTCACCCTTAACCATGACATCGTTGCCAAAATCAATCCTAGCAACGGCGAAGTCAAGGTCTTCATTAGGAAGACGGTGGTTGAAAGTGTAGATGATCCAATTCGCGAGATCGCCATAGCGGACGCCCAGAAGTACGACCGCAACGCTCAAATTGGCGAAGTTATCAACATAGAGTCAACACCGCCAAACGCAGGCCGTATTGCCGCTCAGACTGCCAGACAGGTTATCCTTCAGCGATTGCATGAAGCTGAACACCATGCCATTTTCGAGGAGTTCACCAACAAGGAAGACGAGATCGTCACCGGTACGGTACAGCGCGTTACCCCGGAGCAAATCTATATAGACCTGGGGAAGACCGAGGCAGTTCTTCCGAGCAACGAGCAGGTTCATAACGAACGCTACCGTTCTGGGCAACGACTCAAGTTATACATCCTGGAAGTAGTAAGAACTACCAGGGGGCCGCAGATAGTAGTTTCTAGGGCTCATCGAAATTTGTTGCGGCGATTGTTCGAGCTTGAAGTGCCCGAGATTTATGGTGGCATCGTGCAGTTGAAGTCGGTAGCGCGCGAAGCAGGTCACCGCAGCAAAGTTGCCGTGGCTGCAAAGCAGGAAGGCGTTGACCCTGTGGGTTGCTGTGTCGGCTTACGTGGCATCCGCATTCAAAATATTGTTAACGAATTGAACGGCGAGAAAATCGATGTTATCGCCTGGTCCGATGACCCGGCTGTGTTTATCGCCAATGCGCTCAGTCCGGCACAGGTTTCCAGCGTGACGCTGAATGAAGCCGAGAAGACAGCGCTTGTTACAGTTCCTGATAAACAGCTTTCGCTAGCTATCGGCAAGGAAGGACAGAATGCCAGGCTGGCGGCAAAGCTAACCAGTTGGAGGATTGATATCAGGAGCGTTTCTGCTGCTGCCGAGGCAGAGAAGGCCAAGCGCGTCAAGCCGTCTGCAGTTGTGGTCGAGGAGGCTGCTCCTGAAGCTGAAGAACAAGCTCCAGAGCTTGTTGCTGTGGGAGAGGCACTAATGCCAGAGCCAACGGTGGAGCTTGAGCCAATTACCGAGGAAGAGGAACTCGAAGAAGTGGGCGCAGCAGCTACCGATGAGCTTGAACTTGTTCTGGCTTCAGAAGCTACTACAGCACAAACTGCAGGGTCAGCGCAAATTCGTTTTGCTGAAGACATACTGCCAGGCAGGGCAGCAAAAGCTAAGGATAAGAAAAGCGCCAGGGAGGCAGAGGTTAAAGTAGCCAAGGGCAAACCCAAGAAGGCCAGACCGAGGCGGGAAGAATATCTGGATGAAGACGAGCTTGTATAGCAATACTAAACAGCAACCAGCGCGTCGGAAGCATATACCGCAGCGTACCTGCGTGGCCTGTCGCGGGACTAAGGCGAATAGGGAATTAATCCGCCTGGTTAATAATGCTGGTACTGTGGAGATAGACCCCCAGCGCAAGAAGCAAGGCAGGGGGGCTTATTTGTGTCCTTTTGCTCAGTGCTGGGAATCAGGCTTGAAGGGCAACTATCTGGAACACGCATTGCGCACCAAGCTAACTCCTGAAGTGCGTCATACGTTGGCAGAGTTTGGCAAAAGCTTGCCCGAAAGGTAAAGAAAGCAACATGGCTGACAAGTCAGAGATATCAGACAAAGAAACCAAGAACAGCCAACAGGCATCAGATGCCGCAATTAAGCTAACGCTGCCGGCAGCCTTGACTGTGAAACAACTGGCTGATCTTATGGGTATCAGTGCCATAGATGTTATCAAACAGCTTATGCGGCACGGGGTTATGGCCAATATCAACCAAGCTATTGACTTCGACACTGCGGCAATCATAGCCAAAGTCTACGGCTTCGAGGCCGGGAAGCAATCTGTGACAGCACAGGCCAAGCCATCTGTGGTAACTCGGGGCACCGGTAAGCTCTATCCAAGACCGCCGGTGATAACCATAATGGGTCATGTTGACCATGGTAAGACCAGCCTTCTTGACGCTATCCGGCAGAGCAACATAATCGCCAGTGAAGCGGGTGCCATAACCCAACATATCGGAGCTTATCAGGTCGAGGTAAACGGCAGAAAAATAACCTTTCTGGATACGCCCGGCCATGAAGCCTTTACTGCCATGAGGGCACGTGGCGCCCGTTCTACCGATATTGCTATCCTTTTGGTTGCCGCTGATGACGGCGTGATGCCCCAGACTATAGAGGCCATGAACCACGCCCGGGCCGCAGAGGTGCCGATAGTTGTAGCCATCAACAAGATCGACAAGCCCAACGCTAACCTTGATAGAGTGAAGCAGCAATTGGCCGATTTGGGGCTGCTCATTGAAGAATGGGGGGGCGATATTATATGCGTTCCGATATCAGCTAAGAAGAAGCAAGGCATTGATGAACTACTGGAGAACCTCCTGCTGCTAGCTGATATCCTGGAGCTCAAAGCGGAGGTAGATTGCCCGGCGCAGGGTGTAGTAATCGAAGCTAAACTTGACAAGACCAAGGGCCCCTTGGCTACGTTGCTGGTACAGAAGGGCACTCTCAAGATAGGCGACGCGCTGGTAATAGGAGATACCCGAGGCAAAGTCAAGGCTATGTTCAGTGGCACAGGAAAACAACTTAAGAAAGCTGGACCGGCGACCCCTGTAGAAATCCTGGGCTTGAATGCCCCCCCGCAGGCAGGGCATATATTTGAAGTTGTTGCAACTGAACGTGAGGCAAAGGCTCTCCTTCAGAAACACGAGGCTACCCAGTACGGTGTTGCCACAGCTGGCAGAACCCTTACGCTGAGCGATCTCTCCAGCCAGATAAGCGCCGGAAGCATCAAGGACCTTAACATAGTACTGAAAACGGACGTTCAGGGCAGCATTGAGCCGATAAAAGATTCACTGGAGAAATTGTCTGACGAAAAGGTAAGAGTTGGGGTAATACACTCTGGAACTGGCAGCATTACTGAAAGCGACGTGCTGCTGGCGATGGCCTCCAAAGGAATAATCGTCGGATTCAATTCTCGCCCGGAACCTGGAGCACAGCGACTGGCAGAAGTAGAAGGCGTCAGCATCCGTCACTACAACGTCATTTATGATGTTGTCAACGATGTAGAGAAGGCACTCAAGGGTATGCTCGAACCGGTCATCACTGAGGTTGTTGATGGACAGGCCGAGGTGATAGCTATATTTGAATCGGCTAAGAAGGTGAAGATCGCTGGCGTTATGGTTAGGGAAGGCAAGGTGAGGCGAGACTCCATGGTTCGAGTTATACGCCAGGGCGAAGTAATCCGCGAATCCCGTGTCCATAGCTTGAGACGCTTTAAGGAAGATGTAAAGGAGGTGGCTACTGGCATGGAGTGTGGCGTTAAGATAGAGCATTTCTCGGATTTCCAGGTCGGAGACATCTTGCAGTTTTACCGACAGGAAAAAGTCGCCTGACCCTTACCCGTACATAAACAACCTCCCAAGTCCTCCACATCATACTTCACACATCGTCTTGTATTGCGAGGTGAAAGAGATGACCAGACGTACTGAACGTATAAGCAGCCTCATCAAAAAGGAAATAAGCGATTTGCTGCTGGAACAAGTCAATGACCCGCGTCTTTCCGGTTTTATCTCAGTGACTGAGGTTTGGACCTCCAATGACCTTACAAATGCCAAGATTTACATCAGCACCCTGGGTGGTGAAGCGAGCAAGGGCGAAATACTGGAAGGATTCAATGCCGCCTCCGGCTTTCTTCGTCGGGAACTGGGGAGTCGCCTGAGGTTGAGACAAATACCCCACCTCAGCTTCCACTTCGACGATTCGATAGAGAAGGGCGCTAGGATTTTGGGATTGATCGAACAGGTCACGTCAGACGATGCCGAGAACGAGGGCCAGCATTAACGGCATTCTAAGCATCAACAAGCCTGAAGGAATTACATCGTTCAAAGTAATATCCTGGCTTAAACGTCTGACAGGGGAAAAACGAATCGGGCATGCCGGTACACTTGACCCCTTGGCCACAGGAGTTTTGCCGTGCTGCCTGGGACAGGCAACACGCATCATCCAATTCATCACAGATGCTTCCAAAACCTACCTTGCAAAGATTAAGCTCGGTATAGCCACAGACACCTTTGATAGAGAAGGACATATTACGCACCGCGGCGATACAAGTAACATCACGATTGCTCGTATAGAGGAGATACTTACTGAGTTTCAGGGATTCATAGAGCAAAGGCCTCCCACTTACAGCGCACTAAAGCACAAAGGCAAGAGGTATTATGAGTTGGCACGAGCTGGCCTGCCGGTAAACCCCAGGCCAAGACAAGTGGAAATCAGTAGGGTCGAACTTGTCAGCTACCAAACCAACCTCGTTACTGTCGAGATTGAATGCAGCAAGGGCACTTATATACGTTCACTGGCTGACGACCTGGGGTTGAAGCTGGGCTGCTATGCTCACCTGGAAAACCTATCCCGCCTGAGATGCGGAACCTTTTGTATAGAAGACGCCCTAACACTAGAACAAATTGAGAATGCTGCCTGCCAAGGGTCATTAGAAGCTCTCTTGCTACCGACCGACCATCCGCTATTGGACTTGCCGGCTGTTATTGTAGATAAGCAAAGAGAATTAGCAATAGCCAATGGGCAATCGATATTGTTGGATGCAAAGCACCTGGGCGTATATAAACATTGCAGAGCTTACAGCTTAGACGGTAAATTTGTTGCTGTGCTCCGTTTTGTGTCAGAGACAGGTTGCTGGCATCCAAAAAGGGTTTTCATCTTGCCGGCTGACTGCGATTCAGGGGGCTCTGAAGGCTTGACAGCCAATATATAATAGGTATGATTCAAACCTGAAGAAAGGAGGATGGAACGGTGGCACAGGCTTATTGTTTCAAGTGTCGGAAGAAGGTAGAAATCAAGAATCCCCAGAGCGTGACCCTTAAGAATAAGCGGCCCGCAACCAAGGGCGCTTGTCCTAATTGTGGAACTAAGATATTCCGGATCGGCAAGGGCTAATCCGAAACCTGCCACGTCTTGAACGCTGGGGCTATTTCCTTACCTTCTCTATCAGAAGTAAGGGATGGCTTTCCAGAATCTTCTGACACTCCTGCTCACTGAGTCCGGCGTGTCTGGCGATGTTCCATGCCTGAGATTGAGTCAGCAAATCAGTCTCGCTATGAGCGTCGGAGTTGACCAAGAGTTTGGCCTTTGCCTTCTGGCTCGTCAGCGCCACATGGCCATTCGTGCTCGAATGCCCTCTTCGAGCGGTAAGCTCGAGAAAGATGCCATTCTGGGCTGCTAATAAGGCTTCATCTGGAGTTATCAATCCCGGGTGAGCCAGGATATCAACAAAAGGCGATTGCAAAGCAGCGAGATTGGTGCCTTTTTCTACTGGTTCCACGGGAGTTTCTCCGTGCACCACCACTAGCCAGGCACCCAACTCCTTAGCCTTCTGGGCGGTTTCAGAAATCGATTGAGGTGGCAAGTGGGTCAACTCCACGCCCGGAATAGCTAAAATATCCCAGTAGGCTCTGGCCAGGGCGCAATCATCACTTATCTCCTTGATTACCCTCTCCAGAGAGCCAAGGGCTACATGGTCAGTAATGGCAATAGCAGAGTAGCCGTTGACAATGGCGCGGCGAATTAGCTCAATCGGTGACAAAACGCCATCGCTGTGAAAGCTATGAGTATGAAAATCAAATAACACTTCTCCCAAAATACCACAAGCGACTTGCATTAGACAAGCGTAACTGCAATAATCAAGAGTTAGTTTTTATGACAAAGAGAGTTCTATGGCAAAAAGAGTTGTAAGGAAAATTTTGGTCCCGCTTGATGGCTCTAAGACTGCCGAGAGTGTACTACCTTACGTTAAATATCTGGCCAAACGCTTTGGCGCAGAGGTTGAAGTTTTAGGGGTAGGCATCGGCAGGAAGAGCCGCCGCGTCAATCGGCTTCTGGATGACTATGTAGAAAGCACTACAGCGAATTTGCGTGACGAGAACTTAGAAGCCACCCCAGTCATTGTCTACGGCAGCGCAGCGGACAAAATCCTCAGTTACAGCAAGCAGAACGATATCGACTTGATTATCATGGCCACGCATGGTCGAAGCGGTGTTACCCGCTGGTGGATAGGAAGTGTGGCCGAGAAGATAGTCAGCCAGGTGATGACTCCCGTGCTGCTCATTCCTAGTATGAAGCAAAAAACCAGGAAAGCAAAAGGCGGTGATATTTCCATTTCCAAAATCCTTGTCCCCTTGGATGGCTCTGATACCGGCCAGGCAGCCCTGGGTCACGTTGAGCTAGTCGCCAGGGAGACAAACGCTGCGGTTCATCTGATTCAGGTCATTTCACCACCGGGGGCAATGGAAACCAGCGCATTCGGCAGCGCTGAGTGGGATAATTTTTTAAAGGTGATGCAGGATGCTGCCAACGACTATCTTGGGGGCATTATCGACAGCTTGAAAGCCGGGGGAATCACAGCAAAGCATCACATTGTTGTGGGCAACCCTGCCAATGAGGTCATCAAATTTGCCGAAAAGGGCAAAGTTGATTTAATAGCCATGTCAACTCATGGCCGGACCGGCATTGCACGGTGGGTGATAGGAAGCGTAGCGGATAAAGTATTACATGGGGCAAGGAAGCCGATGTGGTTGGTACGGCCACCTAAAGCGTGCATCATAAAACCCAAGAATTCAGGACAAAGGATTAGTAGATAGACCAATCCCCTAGAAGGAGAAGCAATCATGGGCAAAATCAACGTCGCAATCATAGGTGTCGGGAACTGCGCCTCATCACTGGTGCAGGGTGTACAGTTCTACAGGAAAGCAAAAGAGGATGAATTCATTCCTGGCCTGATGCATGTCAACCTCGGTGGCTACCACGTGAGCGATATCAACTTCGTAGCTGCTTTTGATGTGGACAAAAACAAAGTAGGCAAGGACATTGCCGAAGCGATATTCACTGCGCCCAATAATACATTCAAATTCAGCGATGTCCCCAATACCGGAGTCAAGGTAGCCCGAGGCATGACTCACGATGGCTTAGGCAAGTACTTATCGCAGGTCATTACCAAGGCACCGGGACCTACAGCTAATATAGTGGGCATACTGAATGAGACCAAGACTGACGTGGTAATCAATTTTCTGCCAGTTGGTAGCGAAGAGGCCACCAAGTGGTATATAGAGCAGGTGTTAGCAGCAAGATGCGGACTGGTAAACTGCATACCTGTGTTCATCGCCCGCGAACCATACTGGTATAACCGCTTTTCTGAATCTGGGTTGCCCGTCGTCGGCGATGACATAAAATCCCAGGTAGGCGCCACCATTACACATCGTGTGCTGACCAGATTGTTCCGCGAACGTGGGGTCAAATTGGAGAGAACCTACCAGCTTAACTTTGGAGGCAACACCGACTTTTATAATATGCTGGAGCGCGAACGTCTGGAATCGAAGAAGATTTCCAAGACTAATGCCGTAACTTCGCAACTGGATTATGAGCTTCCTCCAGACGATATTCACGTTGGCCCTAGTGATTATGTTCCCTGGTTGGACGACCGTAAATACTGCTATATCAGGATGGAAGGCCGTACCTTTGGCGATGTTCCGCTGAATCTAGAAATGAAGCTAGAGGTGTGGGATAGTCCTAATTCTGCAGGCGTAGTTATCGATGCTATTAGATGCTGCAAGCTGGCAAGGGACAGGGGAATAGGCGGCACCATTGTTGCGCCCAGTGCTTACTTTATGAAATCGCCACCCATCCAGTACTCGGATGACGAGGCTCGCAGGCGCGTCGAAGAGTTCATCACTGGCCTGGAGCAACAAGGCCCCATTAGCCTCCCTGACGTGCCCAGGGAAAAGCCGGTTAAAGCCAAGAAAAATTCGGCAGAACAAGAAGACTGATAGGTCTTCAAGATTGAAGACAATAAGACTGTGAAGATCGGATTGGTCTGTCCCTATGATTATTCGTTTCCGGGCGGGGTATCCAACCACGTCTCCTATCTAGCACACTATTTCATTCAGTGGGGGCACGAAGCGAAGATACTGGCCCCGTCCCTGAAGAAGGACACCCATTACTTTGAGGAACAGGTCACTGCCGTAGGACGTCCCTTCCCCATACCCTTTGGCGGTTCGCAAGCCCGTATTCCGGTATCTCCCTGGCTGCCTCTCCAGATAGGTAGCATCTTGGATCGCGAACGCTTTGACATACTCCACCTTCACGAACCTTTCACTCCTATGCTCTCCGTCAGTTCTCTACTTAAATCTAATTGTATCAACGTCGGTACCTTCCATGCTTGCTACAACAAGGCTAGAGTTTACTGGTTGGGCAAGCCGGTTTTCAGGAGATGGTTACCCCGATTGCATGGCAAGATAGCCGTCTCCAGACCTGCGTTGCAATACGTTAGCCTCCACTTGCCCGGCGAATATCGTATAATTCCCAACGGCACCAATACCGATTTTTTCACGCCGAGCGGCCCCATTCGTCAGGAGTTCGCAGACGGAAAGCTCAATATCCTCTTCGTGGGTCGCATGGAAAAACGTAAAGGCCTGGGTTATCTCATCGGCGCCTGCGCTAAAATCAAGAGGACTTTTAAGGATTTCCGTCTTATTGTAGTCGGTCCAAGCACCAGGCTACGTCGTGTGTATCAGAAGATGGCAGAAGACTTGGAACTCCCTGATGTGGTATTCACCAGCTTTGTTCCCAACTCAGAGCTACCTGAATACTACCGTACTGCAGATATCTTCTGCGCTCCAGCTACCGGCGGTGAGAGCTTCGGAATAGTGCTGCTCGAGGCTATGGCCAGCGGGAAGCCAATAGTAGCAACAGATATAGAAGGATATGCCAGCGTCCTATCTTCTGGTGAAGAAGGGCTATTGGTGCCACCAAAAGACGAAAAGGCACTGGCTGATGCGCTGGCATCACTGCTCAAGGACGGCACGGCACGCCAACAGATGGGAACAAAAGGCAGGGCAAAGGCTGAGAAATATAGCTGGGAGAACATCGCCCGCCAGGTGATGGATTACTATAACGATTTGCTGCAATAGTAACGAGAAGGATAGATGGCCACCTTACCAGAGTTAAGGAAAAGCGCCGCCCGCAGGCTCACTAGCCCCTTCATGACCATGCTGAGCAAGAGCCCGGTAACGCCAGATGCGCTAACATGGATTGGCTTGGCTATAAACATCATCGCCGCCTGGGTCATTGCTACGGGCCGCCTGATTATCGGCGGCATACTGGTGCTGGTGGCTGGCTTATTTGATATACTCGATGGAGCGCTGGCCAGATTTACCAAAAAGACCACGATTTTCGGCGGTTTGCTGGATTCCACATTCGACCGTCTTTCAGAAGCAGCTATATTTATCGGCCTTTTAATACTCTACGCGCCGACTGGCGATGCCCTAATGGTGGCAATGATCTTCTTAGCTATGGTTGGCTCATTTGTTACCAGCTATATTAGAGCTAGGGCCGAAGGTCTGGGACTTGCTTGCAGCATAGGCTTGTTTACCAGGGCAGAGAGAGTTATAATACTATGCTTGGGATTGTTCTTTGACCAGATACTCATAGCACTGGCGATTTTGGTTGTGCTCTCTTTTGTTACCGTAGGACAGAGGCTGTTTCATGTGTGGTCACAGACGAGAACCAAAAAGCAATAAAAGGGGAGTGAACGATTATGAACGACAAGACCTTTGAGTGGAGCTTCACAGCACTCAGCATCATCGCCGTCCTGTGGATGATAGTCGGCAGTATTTTCACCGTCCTGGGCATATTATGGTCAATAATCCTGGGGCTAGTGGTATGGATTGTGGGGGGAGGCGCTCTGCTCTACTTCTGGGGCAAAGACTATATATCCCGCATGTAAGGTCCCAAGGCTCTGCCACACAATTAATATTACCTTGATAGTTCTCGAATCGAACGAGTAATCATGTCTGTAACAGCGGTTATTGGCGCCCAATGGGGAGATGAGGGCAAAGGGAAGATAGTCGACCTCCTGGCGCAGAGAGCCAAGGCGGTAGTCCGATTCTCCGGTGGCGACAATGCCGGACACACTATTGTCAACCCCCAGGGAGAATTCAGGCTCCACCTGGTTCCATCAGGCATTTTCTACCCTGAGACAGTCTGTATCATAGGCAATGGCGTGGTGGTCAATCCCGCAGTGCTACTTGCCGAGACTGATGACCTTAACAAGCACAATGTGGACACCAATCACCTTTTTATCAGCGACCGGGCGAACTTGATTATGCCCTATCATATCGTTCTAGACGGATTGGAGGAGAAAAGGCGAGGCAAAGGAGCTTTGGGCACCACAGGCAAGGGCATCGGCCCTGCATTTACCGACAAGACAGCTCGCCTTGGCATACGTGCTTGTGACCTGTTGAACAGGGAACAATTCCGCTCTCGGCTCAGTACCATACTCGAATTGAAGAATGCACTACTCACTAAGATATATGACGCTCCACCACTATCAGAAGAGGAGATATTTCAGCAGTACTGCGCTTACGGGGAAAGGCTTGCTCCTTTTATTACTGATACCAGCGCGATGCTTCGCCAGATGTTATCCCGAAAGCAACCGATATTGCTCGAAGGCGCCCAGGGAACTCTACTTGACCCCGATTGGGGCACCTATCCTTACGTCACCTCCTCTTCGCCCTTAGCTGCCAGCGCTGCCTTAGGATGCGGCATAAGTCTCAAGGACATTGACTACATCGTGGGCGTATTCAAGGCATATACCACACGTGTAGGCGGCGGCCCCATGCCTACTGAGCTAAAAGATGCAACTGGAGACTTTATCAGAGAACGGGCTCACGAGTACGGCGCCACTACGGGTAGACCCAGACGCTGCGGCTGGTTCGATGCTGTAGCCGGCAAATTCAGTGTTCAGCTAAACGGCTTTACCGATATAGCCCTGACTCGACTAGATGTTCTGGACGTCCTTGACACAATCAAAATATGCACCGCTTATCAACTCGATGGCGAAACTATAAAGCACTTCCCCAGCGACGTGTCCATCCTGGAGAAGTGCCAGCCTGTCTATGAGGAGTTGCCCGGCTGGAAGTCAGCCACAAACGATTTCCATCATCTCAAACAACTGCCCACTCAAGCTCGCCGCTATATATCATGGCTTGAGGAGCTCATCTCCTGCCCCATTAGCCTCATCTCTGTAGGCGCCGAACGTGAGCGTGCCATAGAGGCCAGGCGAATAGGCTGAGCAACAAAAAAACAGCCACAAGGGCCAAGCTAAGGTACTGTGGAAATACCCCTAACGCCGTCACTAAATCGGCAGGTCAATCTTGTAGTTCTTCAGCGCTTGCTCGATGGTAGCTTTTGACTTATCGTCAGGCTCAGTGAGCGGCAGGCGAGGTTTGCCCACTGAGAAACCCAAGTGGTTCAGGGCGTATTTTATGGGAATAGGGTTGGATACAATAAACAAGGCACTCACCAAAGGCAACAATCTGTGATGATAGTCAGCCGCCTCCTTGATGTCACCCTTGAGAAAGTCCTCAATCATCTTTTTCATCTGCTTGCCAACCAGGTGAGAAGCCACGCTGATTACACCATGTCCTCCCAGACAGAGTACAGGATAGGTATCGCCGTCATTGCCGCTGTAGACCAGGAAATCCGACCTGACCCCCTTGATGACTTTCGCTATCTGTTCAAAGTTAGCGCTAGCCTCTTTAATGCCCACGATGTTGTCGATCTGGCTGAGCTTGATAGCTGTCTCAGCGGCTAGGTTCGTCACTGTACGCGTCGGGACATTGTAGACTATGCACGGTAGCTTCGTTGCCTTAGCCACTACTTTGAAGTGCTCAAACAATCCATCTTGGGTAGGCCGGTTGTAGTAAGGCACTACCAACATACAGGCATCGACGCCTGTCCTCTCCGCATCTTTAGTCAGCTCTATGCTCTCCGCAGTGCTGTAGTTACCTGTGCCGGCAATAACAGTGCCCCTATCACCAACAACTGACTTCACCTCTGAAAAAAGCTTCAACTTCTCTTGATGGCTGAGAGTAGGACACTCTCCTGTGGAACCAGCTAATACCACACCATCGCTGCCGGAATCGAGAAGTGCTTTAACCAGTTTCTTTGCCTGAGCATAGTCCACGTCACCTTTTGCGTTAAAAGGGGTGACCATTGCAGTTAGCAAGCGACCGAATTTCTTCATCATCAGCCTCCTTCTGCCTCTAGCTCTTCGGCTTGACCCAATTCCGTCTTATTGACTCTTCAGCAATCTGGACCGCATTGAGTGCGGCGCCTTTACGTACGTTATCAGCTACCACCCACATCACCAAACCCCTCGGATGAGAAGCATCAGCCCTGATACGTCCTATGAACACGTCATCTGTGCCTGCAGCCAGCCAGGGAATGGGGTAGAGGCTGACACTCGGGTCGTCAAGCACCTTAATGCCAGGAGCACGAGCCAGGATACGCCTGGCTTCATCAGCAGTCATGGGGTCGGTGAATTCCACGTTCACTGCCTCGCTATGGCCTATAAAAACAGGCACCCTGACACAAGTTGCCGATATGGCAATATCGTCGGCATGCATTATCTTGCGAGTTTCCTCCACCATCTTCCACTCTTCCTTGGTATAGCCACTATCCAGAAAGACATCGATTTCAGGCAGCAGGTTGAAGGCGATCTGGTGAGGATAAACATGGGGAACTATGTTCTGCCCTTCCAATGCCAGCTTGGCCTGGGTGGTCAATTCCTCCATCGCCGCTGAACCAGTACCAGAAACCGATTGATAGGTGGAAACCACGATTCTCTTGATGGGATTGACCTTGTGCAACGGGTAGAGCGCAACCACCATCTGAATAGTAGAGCAATTGGGGTTGGCAATTATGCCTTTATGCCACTTGATGTCCTCAGGATTTATCTCAGGAACAACCAGTGGTACAGCAGTGTCCATTCTCCAGGCTGCGCTATTATCTACTACCAGGGCTCCGGACTTGGCGGCAATAGGTGCAAAGTGCTTGCTGATTTCCGAACCAGCGGAGAACAGGGCGATGTCAACGTGCTGGAAGGAATCGGGAGCAGTTTCCTTGACTATTATCTCCTCGTGGCCCACATATAGCTTCTTGCCTGCTGAACGATCAGACGCATAGAGGCGAACCGAAGCCATGGGGAAATTGCGCTGCTCCAGAACTCTGATGAATTCCTGCCCCACCATCCCTGTGGCACCGACGATAGCAACGTTATACGTCTTCATCGTTCCCCCTTTAGGTTTAGTAAAGTATCTAGTCCGTAAACCAGTCCTTTCCGCTTCACCACTTCCTTTATCGCTAAGACAACACCGGGCATAAAGCATTCCCGGCTCATGGTATCATGCCGTAGGCTCAGTATTTGCCCCTGTGCACCGAAGACCACTTCCTGACTGGCGACAAGTCCTTGCAATCTTACGCTATGGATGGCGACTCCGTCAACCTGTCCACCCCTGCATCCGCCAAGAGTTTCCTTTTTGGTTGGTACATAGGTAAAAGGCTTGTCTCTAGCCTCGGACATTGCCTTAGCTGTCGCCAGTGCTGTTCCCGATGGGGAATCAGCCTTCTCCTGGTGGTGCAACTCGATTATTTCGGCGTATTCAAAATACCTGGCAGCAATCCTGGCGAGATGCAGCAAGACTACTGCCCCCACAGCGAAATTTGGAGCCACAACAGCACCAACATTGCTTGCTTTGGATAACCTGTCGATTTCCTTCAGGTTATCATCTGAAATGCCCGAAGTGCCGATGACCAGGTTAACTCCCTGAGCAATAGCTGTTCTTGCCGCAGCAATTGCAGCTTTGGCGATGGTAAAATCGACCAGCACCTGCGGTTTGCAGCTTTTGAGAATAACACCGAGGTCGGTAGATAGGGGAATGTTACCTGAACCATCGGGCAGCGGCAATTTTTCTTGGACTGACTTGATATCCACCGCACCAACCATCTGTAGTTCGGGGTCCCGGCAAACAGCCGCAGTTACCTCTCTTCCCATCTTTCCTAGTGCTCCGTTGACAACTACAGATATTGTACTCATGGCACATGTCCTCCATAGTTAATAGTAACAGAGGATATAGCGACTATCGTTTGTCGTCAAATCGAGGCCGGTCATCGCGGCCGGTGTGCTGAAAGGAAGAGGAGCGGGGTCGTGAATGCCCATCGCGGCCTCGAGGTGGCCCCACAGGTCTGGATGTCCTGGGTTCCCTGTTTTCTGACGCCCCGGGCAGTAGCGCTCTGCGTGATAAATTGATTCTGCCCATGTGGTCGATTTCAACCACCTTCACTGTTAGCTCGTCGCCAATTTTTACCACGTCCTCCACTTTAGCCACCCGATGGTCGGCCAGCTCGCTAATATGCACCAGGCCCTCTTTGCCGGGTAGAATCTCCACAAAGGCACCAAAGTTCAACAAGCGCGTGACCTTCCCTGTGTAAACTTCCCCTACCTGCGCCTCCTTGGTCAAGCCCTGGATAATTCCAATCGCCTTTTGAGCCATTTCTGCGCTGTTAGAACCCACAATCACTGTGCCATCATCCTCCACGTCAATAGTCGTCTTGGTCTGATCAATTATAGAACGAATGGTCTTGCCTCCAGGACCAATCACAAGGCCTATTTTGCTCGGATCGATAGTGATTCGGTATACCCTGGGCGCATAAGGGCTGAGCTCAGTCCTGCTGGCACTGATAGTCTGCTTTATCTTCTCAAAAATCTCGGCGTGCGCCTCGCGAGCTTGCAATATGGCATCAGCCGCTATTTGGTAGCTTATGCCCTGTAGCTTAATGTCTAGCTGGATGGCAGTAATACCCCGGCCGGTACCAGCAACCTTGAAGTCCATATCACCATAGTGGTCTTCCTTGCCTTCGATATCAGTTAGGATGATACAGTCACTGTTTTCTCCTGTGACTAGTCCCATAGCGATCCCGACCACTGGGGCCTTGATGGGAACACCGGCATCCATCAATGATAGGCTGGAGCTGCAGACGCTGGCCATAGAAGTGCTGCCATTCGAGCTCAAAACTTCGGAAACGAGGCGTATGGTGTAGGAAAAATCCTCCTCGCTAGGAATAACTGGCAAGAGTGCCCTTTCGGCAAGCGCACCATGGCCTATTTCACGCCGGTTAGTAGCGCCTAGCCGCTTCACTTCCCCCGTGGAGAACGGCGGGAAATTATAGTGGTGCATAAATCGCTTGGTCTCTTCCAATCCCAGGCCATCGATGAGCTGCTCCTGTCCCAGAGAGCCTAGGGTGGTGATAGTCAATACTTGGGTCTGGCCTCTGGAGAACAATCCTGAGCCGTGAGTTCGTGGCAGTATACCCACTTCACTAGTAAGGGGGCGGATTTCCTTGGGCTGACGACCGTCGAGGTGCAACCTCCGCTCCAGTATGCTTTTCCTGGCTGCCTTTTTCAGCACCTCCTCCACCGCAACATCGATTTCGCTCTCGGTATAGGTTTCTTTAAGCTTCTCGGCAGCCTCCTTCTTTATCACTTCTATTGCGTGGTCACGCTCATCGCGGTCTGGTTTAATTATCGCCTCCGCCAGCCTGTTGCCAAACTCTGAGGAAATGGTGTCAACTAGCTCCATACTGGGCTTAACCAAGCCCACTTCCATCTTCGTCTGTCCGATCTCCTGTTGCATCCGCTCCTGGAGCCTTATTATCTCTTGACAGGCCTCGTGGCCAATCTTTGCTGCCTCCAGCAAAATTTCCTCTGGAATCTCTCGAGCGCCTGCCTCCAGCATCACTATTGAATCATTGGTGCCCACTACTACCAGGTCGAGCAGGCTATCGTTCATCTGAGGCAATAATGGGTTGACTACCAGATTGTCACCGATGTAACCCACCCGAATTGCACCGATAGGGCCAGCAAAGGGTAGAGGAGATATGGCAACTGCGGCCGAGGCACCGATTACTGCCAGGATATCAGGGTCATTTTCCTGGTCAGTGGAGAGGACAGTGACTATAATTTGTATCTCGCTAGTTAGTCCCTTGGGGAAGAGGGGGCGAAGTGAGCGATCAACTAACCGGCCTGCGAGAACGGCGTTTTCGCTGGGACGTCCCTCTCGCCTGATGAAACTGCCAGGGATCTTGCCCACAGCATAATGTCGCTCTTCGTAGTCAACTGTCAGGCGTAGGAAATCTACATCTTCTCTGTCGTTCTCGCTGGCGCAGAGGGTTACCAGGACTACTGTATCACCATAACGAACAATAACCGAGCTACTGGCTTGCTTGGCTAGTTTGCCCGTCTCAATGGTGAGTAGCCGATTATCAATTGTGCATTCAAAAATTCGGGGAACATGCATGAATTATCATAACCTACTTCCGCAAGCCCAACCTGCCAATAAGACTGCGGTAACGCTCAGAGTCCTCTCTGTTGACATAGGCCAATAAATGCCTTCGCCGTCCTATCAATTTCAGAAGCCCGCGACGTGAATGATGGTCGTGTGGATGAATCTTCAAATGTTCCGCCAACTGGTTTATCCTTTCGGTGAGCAGTGCCACCTGCACCTCAGCGGAGCCGGTGTCCGTTTCATGCACCCTGTACTCAGAAATGACGGCGGTCTTTTTCCCTTTTTCCAAAATCTATACTCCTTCAGAACGGTCTACAAGGCGAAATTATAACACAGGTTTAGAATTACTGTATAGGCGCTTTAGCAGCAGGGCTGCTTGGAGTATAATAAGCATGTCATGGCTTCCCACGTTTTCTACCGCAAATGGCGCCCGCAATCTTTCTCAGAAGTGGCAGGGCAGGAACATGTCACCAGGACTTTGCGCAATGCGGTTTCCAGTGGCCGTATCGCTCATGCATACCTCTTCTGCGGACCACGTGGCAGCGGCAAGACCAGTACAGCCCGCATCATGGCTAAAGCAGTGAATTGCCTTGACCCGCAGCAAGGCGAACCCTGCAACAAATGTGACCTGTGCCGGTCAACAAACGAAGGCAATGCCCTGGATGTGATTGAAATAGATGCTGCCAGCAACAGGGGTATCGATGAAATCCGAGAGCTCAGGGAAAAGGTGAACTACGCCCCAAATGTGGCCCGCTACAAAGTCTATATCATCGATGAAGTCCACATGATAACCAAGGACGCATCTAACGCCTTCCTCAAGACGCTGGAGGAGCCGCCACCTCACGCCATATTTATCCTGGCGACTACAGAGCCACACAAAGTTCTGGCAACCATCCTTTCTCGATGCCAGCGTTTCGATTTCCATCGCCTGTCACAAGCTGCCGCCATCTCCAAGCTCAACGTGATATGCGAGAAGGAGAGCATCCAGATAGAGCCAGAATCTTTAAGGCTTATTGCTAAGGTGACTACCGGCAGTCTGCGCGATGCTGAAAACCTGCTTGAGCAGCTAACTGCCTACTATGGTCACGAAATCAGCCTTCAGCAAGTCCAATCTTTGTTGGGCATCAGCGGAGACATGCGGGTCAGAGAATTGGCCAAGCACGTTATAGACAAGAATATCACTGCGGGACTTCAGACTATCAATAGCGTGAATAGCGATGGCCTGGACCTCCGCCAGTTCAATAGAGAATTGGTGGATTACCTCCGTGACCTGCTACTGGTCAAGTCAGGTTCAGAAACAGTTGTAGACGTTACCAGCGATGACCTTGTTGAGCTGAAAAGCCTGGCAGCCAAGGTCAGCCTCGACTATCTGCTCACGGCAGTGAAACGATTTGGAGAGGTAAATCTGCGTTGGGATAGTTATTCTGTGCTGCCATTAGAACTGGCTCTGGTGGAGTCAGTTCTCTCTGCCGATGGTGAAAAGCCAGAACCCAAAGCGACTTCCGCCAAGCAATCCGAGATAGCACGGGAGATAAAAGCACCAGCAAAAGCAACCTCCCACCCAAAGGCCCACACCGCGCCAATCCCCAAGGCAATTGAGGAACCGACGCCGGCAGATTCTATTGCTGAGCAACATTCTGAGGACACAACCGAAAGCGTCATAGACAAAGATTCTGACCAGGACATCGCCTACATCCGCAAGCATTGGAAGGAGTTTATTCAGTCCTTGCATGGTGAGGGTTCCGGTGGTAACCTGGATGCATTTCTGCGCAGCGCCTGCGAACCGGTGGCTATAGAGAACAGCACCATCGTCCTTGGCTTCTATTACACCTTCCACAAAGAGAAGATAGAAGATAATAAGTACCGACACCTAGTAGAGAGAAAATTGAAAGAGGTATTCGGGAAACCCTACAAAGTGCGCTGCATTATCTATGAGCGCAAGAAAAAAGACCACCTGGTAAAGGCTGCACAGGAGACGATGGGAGCTAAAATTATAAACGAAGTTATAAACGAAGCAGAAGGTGGAGAAAATGAATAAGTTCCTATTCCGCCAGGCACAAGAGCTTCAGGCTAAGCTAGCCAAAGCTCAGGAGGAACTCAAGGACATAACCATCGAGGTCAGCTCCGGAGGCGGAGCAGTCAAGGTAGTTATGAATGGTCAACAGGAAGTCCACTCGGTGAGCATTGCGCCGGAGGTGGTAAACGCCGAAGATGTGGAAATGCTGCAGGACCTGGTAATGACGGCAATGAACGAAGCCATTAAGAAGTCACAAGAGCTTGCGGCCAGTCGTCTTGGAGGCCTTGCCAGCGGGCTGAAATTGCCAGGTATGCCCTAGGAGTGTAGGACATTGAGTGCTGATTTCACGCCTGCCGCCAAGCCCATAGCCAGGCTGATAGAGGAGTTCAACAAGTTGCCAGGCATCGGCCCGAAGAGCGCACAGAGGTTGACCTACTATATATTGCGTGTACCTGCTGCCGAAGCCGAGGCTTTGGCAGATGCCATCAGGACAGTCAAGGAAAAGGTAGCTCTCTGTTCCGTCTGCTGTAATATTACCGACACTGACCCCTGTTCCATTTGCCAGGATTTGGAGCGCGACCATTCTGTCATCTGTATAGTCGAGGAGCCAATCGATATCATACCATTGGAACGCACCAAGAAATATAAAGGCCTCTACCACGTGCTCCACGGTGTACTTTCCCCTTCTGATGGAATTGGTCCGGAAGAACTGAAGACCAGAGAGCTTCTCTCCAGGCTCAACGGTGGTTCCGTTACAGAGGTAATCCTGGCTACCAATCCCAACGTGGAAGGCGAGGCCACCGCCATGTATCTTCAGCGGCTTATTGCTCCTATGGGTCTCCGCATCACCCGCTTGGCACGCGGATTGCCCTATGGTGGCGACTTGGAATATGCCGACGATGTGACTCTCGCCCGCGCTTTAGAGGGCAGGCAGGAGATGTAATCCTGCACCAGCCATGAACTCTCCCCGCGTTTATCAAACAGAAGCCATCGTACTCAAGCGAATCAAACTGGGCGAAGCCGATAGAATCCTCACTCTCTATACCCCCAACCTGGGCAAAATCCGCGCTGTGGCTAAGGGCAGCCGCCGTACCACTAGCAAGCTCGGTGGTCATGTAGAGCTTCTGACTCATAGCCAGCTAATGCTGGCGCGAGGTCGTAACCTTGACATCGTTACACAAGCCCAGACCATAGACAACTTTCTAGCGCTAAAAGACAACCTGGACAAGCTGTCCTTCGGCCTCTATATCTCAGAGTTGGTCGATTCCTTTACGCCGGACCACGTCGATGACCGCCGTCTCTTTAACCTGCTACTTGATACGCTGCAACAACTGAGCCAAGATAAAGACGCTAGCTCCATCCTGCGCTACTTTGAGTTGCGCCTCCTGGACTACCTGGGGTATCGACCTCAGTTGCGACAGTGCGCCAATTGCGGTTCTGCAATTGAGCCAGCGGTCAATTCATTTAGCTCCAGATACGGCGGCGTCCTTTGCCAGGATTGTAGCTATCATGAGCCTACAGCACGTTCCCTTTCACTCAATGCGCTGAAGGTGATGCGATTATGGCAGAACTGCAACTATGCCACCGCCCTCCGTGTCAGAATAGACCCAAAGCTAGCCTCAGAGCTGGAAAAGGTGATGCGTGAATACATCAAGTTTCTCCTGGAAAAGCAGCTCAAGTCCACCGAGTGGCTGGACAAGCTAAAACACGACTCCAGCCTGCAACAGCGAGGAAATGCCAGCACGGAGAACAGACAACAAATGTAGCACCAGGCTTCGGCCTCGCTGAGCAACCTAGCATGATAGAGTGCCCTTTGCCCATAAAATGTCTTATTGAGCAGAAGAATGTTTTGTACTATAATGCTTGAATTAGAAACTTTGGGAGGGAGAGCATGGCCAAGTTAACCGATGACATGAAAAAGATGGTGGCCAGCCACCAAGTGTTCGTAGCTACCGCTAGCCTTGACGGAGTACCCAGCATTGCCACCAAAGGCAGCGCCCAGGTCCTGGACGATGAGCACCTCGTGTTTTATGAGCTAACGGGCGGTCGCACCTGGACAAACCTGCAGAGGAATCCCAAGTTGGCTATCGCTGTAGTTGACCGCAGCACTATGAAGGGCTACCGCTTCACCGGTCAGGCTGAATTCGTTACGGAGGGAGAACTCTACGCCGGCGCACAGAAGTTGGCGGAGTTGCTTAAAATACCCGCCCCTCCCAAGGCAGCAGTCAAAATGAAGGTCGAAGAGATTTTCGATCTGGGCAAGGGCGGAGTAAAAATGGCCTAAGCCAGCTCAAGGCAACCAGCCTAAGCTGGCATAATAACCCCTGTTCCATTACCCATGCGAGGCAAATTGAAATCGGTTTCGGTATCCCTGGAGTCGGCAGGCTCGGATTAGCACCGACATATCTTGACGCTTCCACAACTCTATTCTACAATGCTGCACATAGCCAGATACCAATAGTCCAGAAAGGCAGGTGAATTTTATGAAACTCGTCTCGATGCTCGTAGCTATTTTTGCTGTCTTATCCCTGATTTTAGCAACCAGCTGTTTCACCGTTGTCCTGCCGGGTAGCAGTTCTACTGCGACCGGAGAGCCATTGGCAGGTAGCTGGCAAATGACCAGGCTCAGCATTTCGCCGCAAGTGCCGTTGCCAGACGTTGTCCTTAGCCAGGTTATTCCCCAGAAAGCAACCTGGACAATCAGCCGCGTTGGCGGCAAGCTCACCATAGATTACGGTGGCAAGGACACCTGGTATAACACATTGGGCATACCGGTACAAAAGAAACAGGTTCAGGTTACCGAAGGTAGCGATAATAAGTCGTGTACCTTCAAGGGTGGCGGAATTATCCAGATGCAGGGTTTGCCCACGCTGTTAAGTTCTGCCATCAGTGCCAGTGTCCAGAACATTACCGTAGATTTCAGCGATTCCGTTGACCTTACTCTATCACCAGACGGTACTCTCTCGGCTAAAATAAGTGTCCAAGCCGGTGGCAAATATTTCTCCGGCAGCGAGCAAAGGACCTTCAGCCAGTCTGGCACAGTAACCTACCGAGGCACCAGGAAGTAGCCTAAGAACTAAAGGGACAAGAGGAGCATGCACCGATGATGAAAGAGATAGCAGACAGAAACAGGAGCTATCGCCGATTCCATCAGGAGGTGGCTATAGAACTGGAAACATTGAAAGAGCTTGTTGACCTGGCACGGCTTTCAGCTTCAGCCATGAATCTGCAACCGCTGAAGTACTATCTCTCATGTGAACCACAAAAAAATGCCCTGATATTCCAGCATATAGGCTGGGCAGCCTATCTCAAGGACTGGCATGGTCCAGCGGAAGGGGAAAGGCCATCGGCTTACATAATCATCCTCGGGGATACGGAGATAAGCAAAGCCTTTGGCTGCGACCACGGCATAGCTGCTCAGAGCATCTTGCTGGGTGCAACGGAAAAAGGCCTGGGCGGCTGCATGATAGCCACGGTGCGCAGGCAAGAGCTTAGTCAAGCCCTGGGAATTCCACAACGTTACGAGATATTGCTGGTAATAGCTCTGGGTAAACCAAAAGAGAAAGTGGTCATCGATTCAGTAGGGGCAGATGGCGACATCAGATACTGGCGTGATAGCCAGGGCGTTCACCATGTGCCCAAACGTTCGCTTGACGATATAATCATCAGCTAGGGGGCAACTTTAGGAGTTCAGGTTCCCTGGCTTTGAATATCACCGACGGCCTATTCCTCTCATCGTACTTGAGTCCATCGACTTCTCTGAGCACGCCGTGCCTGGATTCTAGTTCATCCAGAGGGCCGGCATCGAGTGCCCATACAGGGCAGGCTTCCACACAGATAGGTTTCCTCCTTTCCGACCACCTGTCTATGCAGAAGTGGCACTTTTGCATTTTGGCATCAGGTTCCGTGCCGAACTGGGGCATGCCCCAGGGACATGCCTCTTGGCAAACGCCACAGGCATCCTTGCCCAAACAAGCTTCCTGATTCACCACCACAATGCCATCACATTCCCGCTTTTCAATGGCATCTATTGGACAAACGGACATACAAGCAGGCTCAGCACAATGCAGGCAAGAAAGGGATAGAAAAGCCACGAAAACCGCAGGATATTGCCCCTTCTCAATAGTAACCACACGGCGCCAGTTCACTGCGCCAGCAGGTATGTCATGCCAGTCCTTGCAGGCCACAGCGCAAGTATGGCAGCCTATGCACCGTGATTGGTCTATGTAAAATCCTAGCTGCATCCTGTGTTCTCGTTATGCCTTTTTCACTTCAACCAGAACTGTATTTGTTGACCAGGCTCCTCCTGGTGAATGCTCGTCCGTCACCAGCGTGTTGGCACAGGCACCGAGGTCGATTCCATCCTCGCTGATATCGAACCAGCCACCCTGGCAGAGATTGACCACTCCGGGCATTATCCTCTCAGTTACCTTAGTCTTCATTAGAATCTTTCCCCTATCGTTGAACACCAGCACCTCATCGCCATCGGATATGCCGCGTGCTTTGGCATCCACGGCATTGACCCATAGCCGCCTAGGCTCTACTTCCTCCAGCCAGGGGACTTTCTCCAGGCTGCTATGCGTTGCTGGTTTGTGGTGAGTGCTCATAAGCTGCAGGGGATACTTCTGGGACAAGGGGTCGCCATAGCCCTCGGGGGCAGGGATATACTTGGGAGCAGGCGGCAACATTGGATTATTCATCTCGGCAATGTGTTCAGAGTAGATTTCGGCCTTGCCTGAGAAGGTGGGAAATGGATTATTGTTGGGGTCATCAATCTGCTCCCTGAAAGCTACGAATGGCCTTTCCTTCTTTAGCTTGAGCACGCCTTTCTTTTTGAATTCGTCATAATCCTGCACATCGCCGCTGGCTTCGGCTATCAGCTTCAACCATTCTTCGTCTATATGGCCTTCCCGGTAATCAGTGATGCCCAGACGAGTTGCCAGCTCATCACAGATATCGCGGTCGGTTTTGCACTCGTATATAGAGTCTATGGCCTTGTCCATGTGTAGCAGGTAGGGCGACCCCAGCCATGGTGATATTACATCCTCTCTCTCCATGAAGGTATTCACCGGCAACAGAACGTCGGCGAATTTGGCGCCCGGCGTCATCCGCTGTTCATGTACTACCACAAATTCCAGGCTTTTCAATGCAGCGATAGCTTTGTTGATGTTGGGATAGGAATTTGGGTAACTGGAAGCCACAATGTAGGCCATCTTGGGGTCGCAGGGATAGCCTCCAGCTTTGCCCTGTAAGATTGCATCGTGGATTTTAACAGCGTGTACACGGGCTGCAGTCGGATGCCCGGCTCCACGCAGCTTATACAGGCTGTTAGGTCGGTAGGAGGAACCCACCTCCACGGGGTTACGGATGCCGCGCGGCATGCCCATCTCGCGACTATGAAAGGCCCTCATAAAACCACCGGCGTATCCGCCTTCTATGCCTACATTCCCGGTCATACAGGCCAGCACAATTGCTGCCCGGCTGAACTGCTCTCCCAGAGACATTCGGGCAGGCCCCCAACCCGGTATCAGCGCCGCCGGCTTAGTGGTGGCGTATTCCAGGGCTAGCCGTTCGATGGTGGCTTGTGGCACTCCAGTTATGGCCTCGGCCCAGGCAGGGGTCTTAGAGATGTTGTCTTCTGTTCCCATGACATAGTCACGAAACCTGTCAAAGCCAACAGTATAGGTATCAAGAAACTTCTGGTCCTGGAGCTTTCGCTCTATCATCACGTAAGCCATGGCGATGAGCATAGCAGCGTCAGTGCTCGGTCTTATGGGAATCCACTCATTGCCTAGGACAGCAACCGACTCGGTGAGGCGTGGGTCAATGCAGACTATCCTTACACCCTTTTCTTTAGCTTTGATAAGGGTTGGTATGGTTCCTGTATCCCAGATGGTAACCGCAGGATTCCAGCCCCACATAATGATAAGCTTGGAATTGAGCAGGTCTTCGCGGTCATTGCCTGTCATCATGGTGCCATAGCTGGCCATAGAAGCAAACAAAGCTCCCTCAAATGAAGGCACACCCCAGAACCGTGTATAACCGCCGAACTTGGCCAGCAACCGCTCTACCGCCTGTGCGCCGTGTAAGGCAGCCTGGCTTCCCGCCCCTGGTATGTACATTATGCTGGCATTGCCATAGGTATCGCGGATGCGGACAAGCTCCTTGGCTATAGTATCCTGTGCCTCGTCCCATGAAGTGCGCTCGAACTTCCCCTCGCCTCGCTCGCCTGTTCGCTTCATGGGATACTGCAGCCGGTCAGCCGAATACACCCGCTGGCGATAGGCCCTTCCCCTGAGACATGCCCTGAGCTGCGGCGCGTTTCCATCATCAGTCTCTATCCTGAGGATTTTGCCATTAGCCACATGCACCTTGAGCACACACCGCCCCCCGCAATCATGGCTGCAGGCAGTTATAATTGTCTTTGTCTGGCTCATTACTGCAATCGCTTCACCGGTCAGGTATCAGGCGCAACTACTTAAAAAACACTTCCCAGAAGGGAACAGCCCTGACTTCTGTTACCGTCCGTTGCCTGATGACTTTATATGGTACCTGGTGGGGCACCTGCCTTTGCTTGGTTACGGTCTTCTCTTCTATTGTCTCATCCACCCAGTTGAGTTGAACATACGATATGGCATGGTCGAAATGGCTGTTGACTATGATAGCAAACTCCCAGACACCGCGTGCGTCAAAGGTAATCGTTTCCGGTGCTCCCGGTCCCATTGTGATTTGACCGAGCTGCCGAGCGTTCCCCAGTATCAAGTTGAAATCAGCAATCCATTTCATCTGATCGACGGTGATAATAGGCCCCCACTGGCTAAAGACGGTTGGCTGTGGAGGAATCTGGCCGATGCCGGTCAGGTCGTAGACTATTATTATGCCCTCAAACTGTCGTATGCCCCTGGAAAGATTTATTACGACCTCATTTTTTGAGTGCGGGCTTTGCCCAATGAAATAACCATAGTAGTATGCAGCGCGAATCGGCTTGTATTCCGCATAGTACAGGCTGTTGTACCACTTTGCTACCGGCGTTATGATTTTCTTTCCCTTTTTGCTCTCTGCAACCACCTTTTCTACCTCGGTATATGTCTCAGTCTGGTATTCAGTCCTGTATTCAATATCCTCATACGTCTCTGTTACCGGAAATTCCCTGATTACGCATGCCTGCGCAAGAATCAGGAGCCCCACGACGACCAAAGCGAAAAGGACATGTTTACAGATAGACATCGGGACGCCTCCAATAATGCAGTTGGCACTATCCTAGAACTATATGCCGCGGTTGTCAACGCAGTCTTTTCTAATCCAAGAATGAGCCTGAAGGAATGAGTCTAGGCACCTCGGTTAGGAAGTCGAGAGATGTATTGGAAGAGATTGGAGCGTGCTTTCACCATCCTTTCTGCGAATTCATTATCGCTCATTTGATTAGCAATGTCATCAAGCTGCTGTAGTGTCTTGCCAGCTTTCAAATAGCTCTGTGCCTCAGGTAGTGATTTCAGCTTC
>Ga0194111_10001781_pt1 | contig 26504 bp, 33 predicted proteins | sample TA2KigC300mmetaG_FD_146194 | JGI IMG/M metagenome (GOLD analysis project Ga0194111, IMG submission 146194) | Freshwater microbial communities from Lake Tanganyika, Tanzania - TA2015033 Kigoma Deep Cast 300m | ecosystem: Environmental > Aquatic > Freshwater > Lake | place: Tanzania: Lake... | reverse complement strand
ATTGCTTTATCTAGTCCTTCATCAAATTTTCCAAAAGGACCCCAGCCTATTTTAAAAGCAGTAAAACCTTTTTTAAGATAAGGCGTGACTACATTTTTCATTCGTTCAGGTTGCTCCATTAATAAGGAGCAATATGGTCTTACTTTTTCTATGTATCGCCCTCCTAGTAAACTTCCGACAGACATCTGTGTAGCTTTTCCTAAAATATCCCATAGCGCAATATCTATACCGCTAATAGTATGGGTAAGTGTTCCTCCCCGACCCATCCAGAAAGTATTTTGATGAAGTTTTTCTGTGACCCGTTCTGGCTCTAATGCATTTTCGTTTCTATATAAAGGTTCAAGCACTTTAAGACCTGCTTCAACTAATCGACCATCGGTAAACACTGAACCATACCCAGTGATGCCTGCGTTAGTATGCACTGCAATCAAGGCATGTATCGAGTCTTCTGGTTGTATCTCTGCTCTCCAGCCCCCTTTAGGACTTTTACCGAATAAGGGTGCAGCTTTTATAGAAGTAATACGAATTGGCGACTTTGAAAAATTATCAATTACTTTTTTACTTTTTTTTGTATTCACAAAATTTAAAAAATTAGTTTAGGTTAATTAATTTTTTTACTTAGTTCAAATTTAATAAACAAAACTCCAAATATTATTATAGCTACCATTCCAAATAGACGGTTAATTTCAATTGGAACACCAAAAATTAGGAAGCTGACAATAGATGACCAAACTAATTGTGAATATTGAAAATTAGCGACAAAGGACAGATTTGAAAGTTGTATAGCATAGACTAAAACTATATGGGAAATAAATCCAAATGTGCCAAGTACAATTAATTGAAGCCAAACCATATAAGAGTTAAAAGGTATCCAATTTACAAAGGTATAAAGAGAAAAAATTACCGTTCCTACAATACCACTATAAAAAACTGCAACGAAGGGTTCCCGGTTCACTGAAATAATTTTCGTTAAATATTGATAAAAAGCCCAGACAATTGGTATCGAGAGCGGAATTAGTAATTGCGGTGAGAAAGTCTTCATCTCTGGTCCAATAGCCCAAACAATGGAAATAAAACTTAAGATCATTAAAATCCAGCCCATACCACTTAATTTATCTTTTAAAAAAAAGGCAGACAATAAAGCTAAAATAAGAGGTGATGAAAAATAAAGAATATAAATATCTACAAGATTAAAATATTTTAATGAAACAAACATACATAGAGTACCTAAGACAAGTAGGGATGATCTTAGAATTTGAAGTTTGAAATTTTTTTTTAAATTTAATTTTGGCTTAAAAATTAAAAAAAAAATAAGCATTGAGAGAAAATGAAAAAAATATCTTCCCCAAATCAATTGATCGATATTGATAATCGAGGTTAAGTGTTTGGCTAAAGAATCCATTAGTACAAACGTGAAGTACGCAGTAGAGGCTAATAGTATTACAATGAAATTAGATTTTTTGATTTCTGTCATGTAGATTACATGACAGCACCAATTTGCCAGGGTGTAAATTCCTCATCACCATATCCATTTAATTCACTTTTGGATTTCTGGCCTGAGGCAGTTTTTAAAATAAGTTTAAAAATTCTTTGACCAGCTTCTTCTAATGTTTCTTCACCATCAATTATCGTTCCACAATTGATATCCATATCTTCACTCATTTTGTTGAACATTGTTGTATTCGTTGCAAGCTTTAAACTTGGTACTGGTTTACAGCCAAAACAGGAACCCCTACCAGTGGTAAAGCAAATAATATTAGCACCTGATGCCACTTGTCCGGTTGCTGATACTGGATCGTAACCTGGGGAGTCCATAAAAATAAAACCTTTGCTTCTTAAAGGTTCAGCATAACTTATAACATCAGCTAAGGTAGAATTTCCACCCTTTGCAACAGCTCCTAAAGATTTCTCTAATATAGTTGTAAGTCCACCTTTTTTATTTCCAGGTGCAGGATTGTTATCCATAGAACTGTTGTTAATTTTTGTATAATTCTTCCACCACTCAATTTTTGCAATAAGTTTATCAGCAACTTCTTTACTTACTGCCCTATTAATTAATAAATGCTCTGCACCATAGACTTCAGGGGTTTCAGATAAAATTGAACTCCCACCATTTTTCACAAGCAAATCAGCTGCAACACCTAATGCAGGATTTGCAGATATTCCAGAATATCCATCTGAACCTCCGCATTGCAATGCTAAAGCTAGATGATGAACTGCTTGCGGCGTTCTCTTTATTGTATTTGCTACGTTTAAAAGTTCTCTGATTTGACTAAAAACTTTATCTACTGTTTTTTTTGTGCCTCCCTCATCTTGAATCGTTAAAAAGTGAATACGATTATGTTTTTTCATAGAGTCTACAAATAAGCTTATCTGAGCACACTCGCAGCCAAGACCTACGATAAACACATGTGAAAAATTAGGATGATTTTTAAATCCATCAATAGTTCGTTGAAAAACCTCCATGCCTTCGCTTGATGTATTCATTCCACAGCCAGTAGAATGAGTTATTGCAACAACACCATCGATATTGGGATAATCTTTTAAAATGTGACTGTATTTTATTTTTTCTGCAATAGCTTTGCTTACCGTTGCTGAACAATTAACAGTGCTTATGATGCCAATGTAATTTCTAGTTGCAACTTCACCATTGTCACGAAGAATACCTTCAAAAAATAAGTTACTTTTTTCAGAGTTAATATTTTTTTTTTCAGTAATAGAAAAATTTCTACTAAACTCTCTAAACTCTAAATTATGTGAATGAACATGTTCACCTGGTTTGATAGATTTCGATGCGAAACCAATTACTTGATCATATTTAATAACTGGCTCACCCTTATTAATTGATTTAAGACAAATTTTATGTCCAAAGGGAATGGTATCAATACTTACAATTCCTTGACTAGCTATTTTTGTTTGCGGAGAAATTTCAAAAGTTGTGACAGCAACATTATCATTTTTGTTAAGTTTAATTATATTATTCATGCTTTTGATATATAATTATTATCATCAAAGTTAGTCAACATTTCTAATTATTAGAATTACGTGCTATTTTATTTTAGAAAATAATGAATAAAAAAAAATTAAGAAGTCAGCAATGGTTCGACAATCCCAAAGATCCAGCTATGACAGCTCTTTATTTGGAGCGATACCTAAATTATGGATTAACAAGAAAAGAATTGCAATCTGGAAGTCCAATTATTGGTATAGCTCAATCAGGATCTGATCTAGCTCCTTGTAATCGTCATTTCCAACAACTAAGCGCTAGAATTAAGGATGGCATAAGAAAAGCAGGTGGAATTCCTATGGAATTTCCAACTCATCCAATTCAAGAGTCAGGCAAAAGACCAACGGCTGCATTAGATAGAAATTTATCTTACTTAAGTTTGGTTGAGGTTTTATTTGGATATCCCATTGATGGGGTGGTGTTAACTACAGGTTGCGATAAAACTACGCCTGCTGCGCTCATGGCTGCTGCAACTGTAAATATTCCATCTATTGTTTTATCGGGTGGGCCAATGTTGGATGGCTACTATAATGGAAAATTAGTAGGTTCAGGGTCTGTAATTTGGGATGCTAGAAAACTTCTAGGTAAAGGAGAAATAAATTACGATCAATTTATGGACATGGTAGCGTCCTCCTCCCCAAGTATTGGGCACTGTAATACCATGGGAACTGCCTCCTCAATGAATTCAGTTGCTGAAGCTTTAGGGATGTCTTTAACAGGTTGCGCGATTATTCCAGCTCCATATAGAGAACGAGAACAAATTTCCTACGATACTGGAAAAAGAATTGTAGAAATGGTTTTTGAGGATTTGGTCCCATCAAAAATTATGACAAAAAAAGCTTTTGAAAATGCAATCGTTGTTGCAAGTGCGATTGGTGCTTCAAGTAATTGCCCCCCTCATCTATCCGCTATCGCAAAACATATGGGTGTAAAAATAAATCTAGAAGATTGGCAAAAATTAGGTCACGATATTCCCTTATTAGTAAATTGTAAGCCTGCTGGAGAACATTTAATGGAAAGTTTTTATAAGGCGGGCGGAATTCCAGCGGTTATGCAAGAATTAGTAAAACAAAAAAAGTTACATACTTCCGTGATGACCGTGACTGGTAAAACTTTAGGGGAAAACTTAAAAATAAAAATTAAGTTAGACCCTGATGTAATAAAATCTTTTGCTGATCCAGTGGTTGATAATGCTGGTTTTATCGTCATGAGAAGTAATTTTTTTAACTCTGCAGTGATGAAAACATCCGTAATTAGTGAAGAGTTTAGAGAAAGATATTTATCTAATCCAAAACATTTAAATGCTTTTGTAGCAAACGCAGTAGTATTTGAAGGACCTGAGGACTATCACCTTAGAATAAACAGTAGTAAACTTAAAATAGATGAACATTCCATTTTAATTATAAGGGGATGCGGTCCAGTAGGTTACCCTGGATCTGCTGAGGTGGTGAATATGCAACCACCTGATCGTTTATTAAAAAAAGGAATTAATGCACTTCCCACACTTGGGGATGGAAGACAGAGTGGCACTTCTGAAAGTCCCTCTATCCTAAATGTATCCCCAGAATCAGCGATTGGCGGTGATTTAGGTATAGTTAAAACAGGTGATAAAATTAAAATTGATCTAAACAAAAGAAGAGTGGATCTTTTAATTTCTACAACAGAGTTTAAAAAGAGAAGAAAAAACAAGAAAATTCCTAAACTAAATAATCAAACTCCATGGCAAGAAATTGCAAGAAATACAGTAGGTCAGTTAGAGGACGGAGCGTGCATTAATTCGATGGGTATTTACTTGGATATTACAAAGAAAAAAGGACTTCCAAGAAATTCTCATTAATGACCAAGCCTAAAATTTTAGTAACAAGAAAAATTTCACATCTTGCAGAACAACAATTAAAAAATAATTTTGATGTAAGATTAAATTTAAAGGATGAAGCTATTCCATACGAAAATTTAGCAAAAACATGTAATGAATATGACGGTGTTGTAGCAACCAGTTTTGATAAATTTGATAAAAATTTTTTCAGTAGTATGAATGGTAGGCTTAAAATTATTGCAAGTGTTGCGGTTGGATATGATAATATTGACATATCAGCTGCAAAGGAAAAAAATATTATTATTACTAATGCACCAAACGTTTTAAATGATGCAGTTGCAGAAGTAACTTTGCTTTTGATGTTAAATGCTGCTCGAAAAGTTTTTGAAGGCCTAACTTTAGTAAAATCTGGAAAATGGAAAGATACTAAAGTTGATTTTACCAATTTTATGGTAGGTAAACCAATGACTGGAAAAACGTTAGGAATAATAGGAATGGGGAGAATTGGAAGGATTGTTGCTGAAAGAGCTAAAGGATTTGGAATGAAAATTGTTTATTATAATAGAAAAAAAGTTTCAGCAGAATTAGAGGCTGGGGCAAAATATTTTGATAGCGTTAATAAAATGATGCCACACTGTGATTATGTTTCTATTCATTGCCCAGCAACACCTGAGACCAAACACATTTTAAATAAAGAGGCGATACAATTATTACCTCAGCATGCAATAGTAATTAATACCTCAAGAGGTTCAACGGTTGATGATAACGCTCTCATCGAAGCTTTAGAAAATAATAAAATATATGCTGCAGGTTTAGATGTTTTTAATAATGAACCTAAATTAGATGAAAGATATTTAAAATTAAATAATTGTTTTACCCTGCCCCATGTTGGTAGCGCAAATGATGAGACTCGTGAAGCAATGAGTATGATGGCTGTTAAAAATATTGAGTCCCATTTTAATAAAATTCCTTACTTATCAAGAGTAATTTGAATCAATCTTAAGTTGCATAAAACATTTTAATAAATTTTAGAGTGTATTTCTTATGAGCGCTATGATTAAATTTTATGAAGTTAATTAACTATTGGGAGACAAAATGAAACAATTAACAAAAAAAATTGCAGCTCTTTTTGCAGTTTTGATGTTTGTGAGCCCTGTTCACGCGCAAATGACGCTGAAAGCAGAAACTCATCATGGCGCTCAAACACCTTCTGGAAAAGCAGCTACACAATTTGCAGCTGACGTTGCAGCTAATACTAATGGAAGAATTAAGTTTGAAATAATTCATTCCGCTGCATTGACTGGTAAAGCTCCTGAGGTGTGGAACTCTGCAAGATCTGGCATTATTGATTGCGATATGACAGGCGCAGCATACCAAACAGGAAAAAACGCAGGTTTTCAATTCGCTGGTGATATTATGGGAGGATACGAAACACCTTACCAAATGTATGACTGGTTAAATTCTGGTGGACGTGCTGCAGTAAATAAACTTTATAACCAATTTGATATGGAGTTTATTGATTGGTGGATTCCAGGAATGGAATCTTTAATTTCTGCAAAGCCACTAAGCGGTGTTGCAGTTCTTAAAGACTGGAAGTTTAGATCACCTCCAGGAATGCAAACTGAAATATTTGCCTCACTTGGCTCAAAACCAATCGTAATGGATTTCGGTGAAGTGCCAACGGCTTTACAAACCGGAGTTATTGATGGTGCTGACTTCTCAACACTTGCAAATAATTTTACAACTGGTTTGTATGACACAAACAAACACGCATCTTATCCAGGATTTCACTCCATGCCTGCCGATCATTTAGCTTGCAACAAAAAGAAATGGGATTCTTTAAGTGCTGCAGATAAGGATGGCATTAGAAAAGCAATGGCAAAAGCTGCTATGAATGTCACGAAGTCAATGGAAGTTGAAAATGAAAAAGCAGCAACAGCTCTTAAAGCTAAAGGCGTTACGCTTCATAATTTTTCAAAAGAAGATAGATCAAAGTTTAGAGAAGCTGCTATGAAGTCTTGGGATAGCTGGAAAACGAGAACTCCAGAGGCAAAACTTTTAGTAGAGTCACACGTTGCTTACTTGAAAAAAATTAATTTAATTAAATAATTAATTTAAAAAAATTACAGAGGGCTAATAAAAGCCCTCTGTAAATTTAATTTCATGACCATTGAATCCAAAATAGATTTAACAAAGGATGTTAAAGTAGCTAGCATTGATGATTTTGAAATTACTTGGTTTGATCGAATAACTCTCTTCATATCACACACCACAAAATATCTTACGCCAATAATTGTTTTGGTCATGTTCTATGAAGTTTTTGTAAGATATATATTAGTTAAGCCTACCATGTGGGCTAATGAATTATCCTTATGGTTGGCAGGTATTATTTATTGTATTGGAGGAATTTATGCGAGTAGGCTGAGATGCCATATCACAATTGTCTCTGTTTACGATCTTGTCTCCAGAAAAACTCAGAGGATTTTTGATCTGATTGGAGTTGTAGTTCTAAACCTTTATGCGGCAGCTGTAATTTATGGTGGTTACTTTGATGCAAAAAATTCATTTATGACATGGGAAAAACTAGGTACGGTTTGGGACCCTCCCATTCCAGCAGTTATGAAGCCTTTAATTTTAATAACTATTTTTTTGATAGCACTTCAGTCAATAAATAACCTAATCGTAGATTGGGGTAAGGAAAAAAAGAAAGCTTATGACCCGACTAAGGATATTTAGTAAATGGATCTTGGAACAATATCACTTCTAATTTTATTTGGCTTAGTCTTTCTAATTTTAATTGGTATCCCTTTAGGATTTGCCTCTGGTTTTCTTGGAGCTTTAATCGTTTACATTAAGATAGGTCCTAGTGGACTTGGAATACTACTAGCAAGGATGTATTCACTGGTTATCACTTACGCTTTTTTATCAATTCCATTATTTATTTTTATGGCTTGTCTGCTAGAGCGATCAAATATTGCAAGAGATTTGTACGACTCTTTAAATGCATGGTTAAGAAAAACACGTGGTGGCGTTGGTGTTGTCACAGCTCTCATGGCGACATTAATGGCAGCAATGAGTGGAATTATTGGTGGGGAAATAGTTTTGTTGGGACTGATTGCTTTGCCACAAATGTTAAGACTTAAATATAATCAAGATTTAGCAATTGGCGTCGTGTGTGCATCCGGGTCTCTAGGCACAATGATTCCTCCTTCAATCGTTTTAATCATTTACGGATTAGTAACTTCAACCTCGATTTCCATGTTATTTAAAGAGGCTTTTGTTCCTGGCTTTATATTGTCAGGTCTGATTATCGCTTACATAATAATAAGAACAAGATTGCAACCACATTTAGCTCCTATGGATGAGAATGAACCAAGACTTACTTTTAAAGAGAAATTAAAATTTTTACCTGGTTTTGTTCCTCCAGCTATTTTGGTAACTGTAGTATTAGGTTCTATTTACGCAGGGATAACTGGAATTACTGAAGCTGCAGGGATGGGCTGTGTTTTTACTTTAATTATAATTTTTTTTAGAAAAGAATTAAGTTGGTTTCTTTTTAAAGATGCTGTGACTAGAACATTTAAAGCAACAGGCACTATTATAACCATTACCTTTGGTGCAACTGTTTTAGCAGGAGCTTATTCATTAATTGGGGGACCTGCCTATGTTGCAGGCTCGATTTTAAATTTAAATGTTGAGCCAATGACTGTTATTGCAATTATGATGCTTATTTTTCTTTTTTTAGGAGCCTTTATGGATTGGACTGGAATTGTTTTGCTTACCATGCCAGTTTTTTTACCAATTATTATAAAGCTAGGTTTTGATCCTATTTGGTTTGGAATTTTATTTTGTATAAATATGCAAGTATCATTTTTGAGCCCACCCTTTGGCCCTGCAGCATTCTATTTAAAATCAGTAACACCGCCGCATATAACACTTACTGCTATCTTTAGATCTTTTGGACCATTTATTGTTATTCAAATTATAGTTTTGCTATTAGTCATGTTTTTTCCTGGACTTACACAAAACTTCCACACATTTAAAAACCCATAATCATAAGAACAATGAAAAAAATCGCATTTATTGGAATAGGCTTGATGGGTCTACCAATGGCAAAAAATTTATTAAAAGCTAACTATCCTTTAAAAGTATTTAATAGATCTTCACATAAAGCAGAAGTTTTAAAAAACCATAAAGCTATTGTTACAAAATCAGTCAAAGAGGTTGTAATAGATGCTGATGTTATCATTACCATGCTAACAGATGATACTGCGGTTGACTCAATTATGAAAAGTAAAGATTTTTTAGATAACCTTAAGTCTGGCTCAACTGTTATAGATATGAGTTCAGTAAAACCTGAGACTGCAAGATTTCACGGTACATATTTAAAGTCTAAAAACATAAATTACTTAGATGCTCCAGTTTCAGGCGGAACAATTGGAGCAGAACAGGCAAGTCTTGCTATTATGGTTGGGGGTGAACAAAAAGTATTTGATGATTGTTACAATATTCTAAAAGTTATGGGCAACCCAACTTTAGTTGGGCCTCTTTCTAGTGGACAAATCTCAAAACTTGCTAATCAAATTATTGTTGGTCTAACCATTGGAGCAGTGGCGGAGGCAGTAACTCTTTGTGAGAGAGCTGGGGCAAATCCAGAAAAAATGATTAAAGCTTTAACTGGAGGATGGGCGGATAGCAAAATTTTACAAACCCATGGACAACGAATGATAAAAAAAGACTTCTCTCCTAAAGGAAAAACATCTGTACATCTTAAAGATATGAATAATATTTTAGGCTGTGCAAAAGACTTTAATTTACACTTACCAATCTCAACTTTAGTAAAAGGAATGTACAATAATTTAGTAAATAATGGACATGGAGATGAAGATCATAGCTCATTATATAAAGAAATTGAAAGACTCAATAAACAATGAAACAGAGATTAATAAATAAAAATATTATTGTTACTGCGGCTGGTCAAGGAATAGGTAGAGCTACTGCGATAGCTTTTTGTAATGAGGGTGCCAATGTTATTGCAACAGATTTGAATGAAAAAACTTTAAAAGATTTAAATAAACAATATCCGAAAATCCAAGTTTACACTTTAGACTCAACCGATAGTGATGCAATTAAAACTTTTGCAAAAACAGTTGATAAGGTTGATGTATTGTTTAATGCTGTTGGTTTTGTTCACCATGGAACTATTTTAGATTGTGAAGAAAAAGATTGGAATTTTTCTTTCAATGTAAATATTAAATCAATGTACCTTATGATTAAATCAATTATTCCTAAAATGTTAGAGGTTAATAATGGTAATATTATTAATGTTGCATCGGTTGCCTCGAGCATTAAAGGCTTTCCATTTAGGTTTGTTTATGGGGCATCGAAAGCGGCAATCATTGGTTTGACAAAATCAATTGCAGTAGATTTTGTTAAACAAAATATTAGGTGTAATGCAATTGCCCCTGGAACAGTCCATACCCCATCGTGGGAAGGAAGAGTGAATGCAAGTAAAGATCCAGTACAAGCAAAAAAAGATTTTATAGCAAGACAACCTATGGGAAGACTAGGAACGCCAGAGGAAATTGCATCTATGGCTGTATATCTTGCAAGTGACGAGTCCTTATTTATAACAGGAAATACTTTTGCAATTGATGGAGGAATAACAATATAACTTAAGAAAAAAATGAAATTATTAAGAGTTGGATCATTTAAAAAAGAAAAGCCAGCAGTACTAGATAAACATGGAAAGATTAGAGATATATCGCAACATGTTTCTGATTTAAATCCAGACACATTAAATTTTGAAACATTAGAAAAATTAAAAAAGATAAACCTTGAAACCCTGCCAGAGGTATCCCTCTCTACTCGTATTGGTTCGTGTATTAGTAAACCTGGAAAATTTTTAGCAATTGGTCTAAATTATTCTGACCACGCAGCAGAAACTAAAGCTGAAATTCCAAAAGAACCAATTGTTTTTAATAAGGCGATTAGCTCAATGGTTGGACCTAACGATAATATTGTTCTTCCAAAACTGTCAAAAAAATTGGACTGGGAAATTGAAATAGCTTTTGTGGTTGGAAAAAAAGCAAAATATGTAAGCGAAAAAGATGCACCACATCACATTCTTGGCTATTGTATTGTAAACGATGTGAGTGAACGGGAGTGGCAAATCGAAAGAGGTGGGTTATGGGATAAGGGTAAATCAGGTGACACATTTGGACCTACAGGACCTTATTTAGTTACAAAAGATGAAATTAATAATGTTCAAAATTTATCGATGTCTTTGGAAATAGATGGAAAAAGAATGCAAACGGGTAATACCAGCAAAATGATTTTTAATATGAATTTTATACTCTCATATTTAAGTAACTTCATGTCACTTCACCCAGGAGATATTGTTACAACAGGAACTCCCCCAGGTGTAGGTATGGCAATGAACCCTAAACAATTTTTAAAAGCTGGAAATAAATTAAATCTTAAAATTGAGAGTCTTGGCGAGCAAAACTCAAAGGTTGTTGCTGAATAATTTATTAATTTCTCTCAAAATATTGATTGAAGCTATTTAATTACATCAAGTAATACAGCAATTATAACCATCGCAGCAATAATTATAATTAAAGTTCTCATTTATTTATTTCAAAAGTCATAAATAATAATTTCATAGTTACAATTCATATTATTTATTCTTTTTTTTTAACCAATCTTGCATTTGTTTTATTTCAGCTCTTTGATCTTTGATAATTTTTTCTGCAAATGATTTAAGTTCAGGATCTTTAGTTTTTTTTATTAATTCTTCAGCCATATCAATTGCTCCCTGATGATGTGGTATCATTCCTTTTAAAAAATCTTTGTCAATATTTCCTGTTGATTTGATCATCATATCCTTATGCATTTTATCCATAGCTTTTTTAAAAGGAATATCGCCATGTTTATGATCATGATGCATCGAGGATGACGCTATTGAAACCGAAAGAAGAATAATTGTAATTAGAAATAATATTTTTTTCATATATTAAAAGGTTTAACTTATCAAAATTTCCTAAAATTTTAACCTATTTGATAAAATTTTAAATTAATTTAGTAATCTTAATATCACCTCATTTCTTTTTAAAAACCAAGGGATCCAGGGCGCATTATATCCTGCATAAATTGCAGGTTCTTCAATTCTCATTCCTTTTTGTTTGATATAATTTCTTAACTTTAACTCGTTCTCTTGAATGTTGCTATCACTTAATAAACCTGAAAACGTAATTGCAATTACTTTTAAGTCATTATTATTTTTAATTTGGATATTTGTATTATCTGGCTGAGGCACAGTTTTAAGATCAAATTTTTTTGGAACTACAAAAGATACATTCCATTTATTATCTCCTGAGTTTTTTTGCATTACCGGTATTGTCATTGAAATACTTTCTTTATTTTTATTTTCACCACTTATGTATTTAAATAAAAATCTAAATCCCTTATTAATTGCTTCTTTTCTATCGCCTTCTACTTCGATAGATGCTGTTAAAAAATTTTTATATTGTCTTACCTCAATTTGATCATCTCGTTGCAAAACAATAAAATCTGGTTCTTCATTTGCCATAATGGTTGAGGTTATGATTATTAAAGAAAAAAATATTCCTCCAATAAATTTAATAAAATAATTTAAAATCATCCCAAATTAAATCTGAAGCTACCCAAACAAGGCTTAAAATTCCAAGCCATCCGACCCATCTATTTTCTTTAATGTAAGTAGTTATTGCATTTGCAAGCGTTATCATCATTATTATTGAAAGAGTTAACCCAAAAATTAATAAGGTGTAATTTGTTTTTGCAGCACCCGCAACGGCAATCACATTGTCAAAACTAATGGTTAGATCAGCAATAATGATACTAATTATTGCTTTTCTATAACTTGTTTTATCGTTTTCTTTAATCTTCTTTTTTATGGTAACTGTTTGCTCTGGATTTTTTAAAATATCACCATAAAGTCTCCAGGCCATATAAAAAAGTAAAAGTCCTCCAAACGTTCGAACTCCTGCAAATTGTAAAAAATAGGCAATAAACACAGCAAAAACAATTCTAAAAATAACCGCTAAAGTGGTTCCAATAATTAAAACTTTTTTTTTTATTTTAGGATCAAATTGAGAAGCGATAAGACCAATTACAACAGCATTATCTGCTGATAAGACCATGTCGATTAGTATGATTTTTAAGGTAAGCCGAATATCGTCTGCAAAAAATTCCATTTCTATTTATAACAATAAAAAATTACTATTCAAAATTATTTAGATACTTTTTTAAAATTCAATTTTAAAATTTTTCGAATTCTTTAAGATCACCTAAATGAAGTTCCAAAGCCTTAGCTGAAATACTAACCTCATATACAAACAACATAATTGCAATTCCAAGTAATAATACCCCTACCCCAAAAGATGTGAAAGCAAGTAGGTTAAATTGAAGATAATGAGAGGGCACAGAGACTAAATTAAATAAAAAACTAAATCCTGAAAGTATTTGAGTTGTTTTGATTAACTTTATTCTAAGTGCAAGAGTTTGTAGTTGCGCCAGATACCGCTGACCAGTTTGAGAGTTAGTATCAATTTTTTTATTGATTATTTCATCATGTATTTTTCTTGTAAGGGCAGCACATGAATTGTACCGGTTAGTAAAGTTTGTCATCATTAAAGGAATGGCTGGGAAAAGAAGCGCAGGATATATATAGAAGTTTTCCATGTGAATTTTTAATACTTTATAGGATAAAATTTAATAAGTATTTGATAAAAAAATCTACAATTAAAACCAAAGTAATATCTTAAGATCCTAAATAGGTCCTAGGCAGCAATGCAACTTTTCAAAGCTGAGAGAATTTTTTCCTTAGGTAAGTTTTTTCCTATAAAAACAATTTTACTCTCGCGCTGCTCATTCTTACCCCATTTTGCTCCATCAACAGCTCCCATAATCATGTGTACACCTTGAAAAATTACCCTTAAATTTACGTTTTTTATATTTAAAATTCCCTTATACCTCATCATTTGCGTGCCATACTGTTTGACTAGAAAACCAAATAAATCCTCAAGTTTTTCTAAATTTAACGGCTTCAGTTCTCGGAATACAAATGAATTTACGTCATCATCGTGTTCATGATCTACGTCAGTTAAAAAATTAGGCTCGATTTCAAGAATATCATCAAGTCTAAATCCCTTGATATCAAGTAAATCTACGATCGGTGCCTTTCCGTGGTCTGAAATCGAAATTTTAGCTCTTTTATTCATTCGAGTTAATCTCTCTCTTAACGAAGTAACTTCATCTTTATTAACAATATCGGATTTACTAATTAAAATTCGATCTGCAAAACCTACTTGTTCTTGAGCTTCATGGTGTTCATCGAGTTGTTGAGGTGCATGCTTTGCATCAACCATAGTGATGATTGCATCTAAAATATAATTACTTTTTACATTATCCTCTACAAAAAAAGTTTGTGCTACAGGCGCTGGGTCAGCAAGACCGGTAGTTTCGATGATGACACGGTCAAATTTTACTTTACCAGCATCTTTTTTTTTTTGTAATTCGCCAAGTATTCTCACTAAATCACCTCTAACAGTGCAACATATACAGCCATTATTCATTTCAATAATCTGTTCATTTCGGTCCTGAACTAGTAGCTCATTATCTATTCCAGCTTCGCCAAATTCATTTTCAATTACTGCAATTTTTTGCCCGTGCTGCTCAGTTAGAATTCGATTAAGAAGAGTTGTTTTCCCACTACCTAGAAATCCGGTAAGAATTGTAACTGGAATTTGGCTCATAATGAAATGAAAGTAAAATTATTTAAATATTGATGAATTTATTTTACAACTTTCCAAACGTTATTCATATTATCACCTAACCTATCACCAGGTTTTGTATCTTTTGCATAAAAATATAATGGTTTTCCAGATTTGGTAGTCCACTGCAATGTTCCGTCTGATCGAGTAATCGTTTTAAATTTTCCGTGCCCATGAGATTTCTCTTTTTCCGTTGCAGTGAAAGGAGGGAAATTTTTAGCACATTGATCGTTGCACTCTGATTTACCAGAGCCCTCAATATCCTTATCAAAGGTATATAAAGTCATGTTATTTCCATTTGAAATAAGTACACCGTCTTTAATTTTAGCAATATCTCGTGCATAGGATGAGTTTGATATCAATACAAACATACTTGAAAGAAAGAATTTAAAAAAAAGTTTAGTAAATTTATTCATTTAATTTTACTCCTATGATTTGTGTTTTTTAGCTAAGTCTTTTTTAATGTCGTCATGGTCTCCAACAACAATGTGGTGCCTAGATTTAACCACATATTTTTCAAGAAGAGGTATGAATATAAAAGGTGTCACACCGCCTAATAAAATTCCAATTGCATAAGGCCGGACCGTTGGATCAACGATGGATGCAAAAAGATCAGTAATTACATGGGCACACATAGATCCAAATAACCCAGCGATATAGCCGTTAGAGATGATTTTCAAAAAAGAATTTATACTCCAGCCGGTGTAGTAGCCTATAACTAGTATTGAAGTATGAATGAATCCGAAAATCATTCCTCTCGTATTTACAAAACCTTCAGGAATAAAATCTAAATCAAAATGAGCTCCACCAGCATGCGCAACCGATTGCCCCAATAGAAATATGAAAAAAATAATAGCTAATTTTTTCATCTGTGTTTTTCTTTCAAATCTCGCTGAACATCCTCATGATCACCTACAAGAATATGCTTCTTGTTTTTAGTTACAAATTTTTCAAGAAGTGGAATAAACATAATTGGAATAAGTCCCCCGGTTACAATGCCAAAAGTTGATGCACGCATGTGTGGATCAGCAAGAGAAGCAAGCAAATCTGCAAAAACGTGAGCAATAATAGCTCCTAGAATTCCACATACATAACCGTTGGATAAAAATTTGAAAAACCGGTAAAACGAAAAACCGGTATAGTAGCCTACAATAATGATAAAAGAGTGAATTATACCCCAAGTGTATCCTCTTAACCATTCGTGCTCTTGTAATAACTCAACATGCTCTAGAAGATGTTCCATTAATTACATGCCCTGCAAGTTGAAGAGACTTCCATTTGAAAGTTTTTAAATTGAAAATGAGCTTTTGTTTTAAGATTAGAGAATAGTTTATTAATTATATTAACTTCTAATTCTTCAGTTTTTCCACAATCTTTACAAATTACCAAAATAGGATTGTGGTTATGATTATGATTTTCATTACATAGAAAAAATTTCTTATTTTGATTGGATTTGTGAATTTTTCCTTGGCTTTGTAAATTTTTTAAAGACCTATAAACAGTCATGGGTTGAATTTTTTTTACCCTTTGAACTTTACTTAAAATCTCATAGGCCGTAAGCGGCTTTGCATTATGCTTTATAGTATCAAGAACTAATTCGTCATTAGATTTCATAATGTTATGTTATAACATAACAAATAGTACTGTCAATAAACATTGAGTCTAAAAAACAATATAGTTAGGATTTATTGAGTTTTACTAATCAATTCAGATTTTAAAAACTTAGCCAATTGTTCCATACCAAATAATCCTACTTTTTTTTCTGCAATAGAATTGTAATTAGTATTTGTATTAACATCGTAGACGAAAAAATTTCCCTCTTTATCTTTAATATATTCAATACCAGCAACTTCAATAGCATTCGCTTTTAGAAAACTTTCACACTTCTGAATAATGGGGTTATTATAATTTTTTACGATCATAAATTTATTTCCATCTGGATTAGTTGGACAAAATTTTTCCTCAATATTACAAGCATCCGCTGGACATAATTCAAAGCTATCACTTGCATCAACCTGAACAGCATAAAAAAACTTTGAATTAATAAATTCGAGACGGGTTATCACTTTAGGATCTGCCTCAATATATTCTTGGATAATTGAAATTCCATCAATCGAATTTTCAAAATTTTTCCCATAAACATATGACTCTAATTCTTTAGAATTTTGAAATAACTTTACCCCCAAGCCTCGGCCAGCCCTATTGTGTTTGATGATAAAAGGTTTGTTAAACTGTTTTGCAGCAAGCATAATATTTTCTGGGCTTTGACAAAAAATAGATACTGGGGTTGTAATGCCATGCTCTCGTAATCTTTTGTATTGTAGAGACTTAGAAATCTCCAAACTTAAAGCATTCTTTCCGTTAATTAATCTTGCATTATGTGATGATAACCAGTCAAGAATTACTGCAGTATACTCTGGAGCGTATCTATGCCCACGTGCATGGGATGATGCACTCATTCTGTTATAAAAAATACCAGGAGGTGGAGTTGTATTTGTTAAAAGATTAACTTTCGACATGTCCCAGTCAACAAATGCAACATTAAGATTTTTAAGGTGAAATTCAAGCGGGGCTGTCCACTCAGAATTTTCATGAATTATATACGCTGAAGGTCTCATTAACTTTAATCCAAATAGCTATTTTATTAAAAATATAAAGAAAAAAATTTAATAGCTGTCTTAGATAAATTCATTTGTAAGTTATTTTAATAATTTAACTAAATTACCTAAGGTTTAAAATTTAGGTACCATTATACTCTTTAAGGTTTAATTAAACTTTCAAAATCTTTACGGTAGCTATTTAATTTTTGTGCAGCATTTTGACGTTGTTCTAAAGTTGTGTTGTTGTGCACTTCGGCAAATTGTTCACAACCATCCTGTAGCATTTTATCACTATATGCAGCATAACTTGTATTTGGTGATTTAAGATTTCGATCCCATACCGATTTTAACGTTTGATAAGGCCTCTCTCCAGATTGGATTAGTTTTACAGAATTCATTGCATCTACATGTCTTCGCTTTCTCTCTGGTAGAACTTGTTCTGCAGTAAAAACACTTTTTTCTAATCGTTTCAAAAGTGCATCTTTTTGGCTTTTACTTAACGTGCCATAGAACATTTCTGCTCTTTCTATGGCTCGTTTTAATCTTTTTTTATTAATAATTTCACCCCTCTCACCTTTTCCGAAATTTTCAATAAATTCCTTATCACGCTCATCTTGATATTTATTCCATTTTTCAATTTGTTTTTGAGACAATGTTTTAGCAATTGGAATTAATGCTGGGATAAATTTTTCAACCGCCTCATTCGTAAATTCAATAATAATTTTTATCTCTTTACAAAATTGGGAAGGAGTTAAATCTTGCAAAACCATTTTTTCAAATTGTTCTAGTTTTTTAATATATTGAGGTAAATGAGCTTTTCGGTGCCAATCTAACCAATCATCAAGTTCAATTCTTGCAAGTTTCTCTTGTTCATCTGTTAAATCAAAAATGGAATTTAATTCAGAAGTTAAAAGAAAAGGAATGCGGTTATAACTAAATGTAACAATACTACATCCGCTTGATACTAAAAAAATTAAAATTACAAAAATTTTTTTATACATTGAAAGAATATTATAAAATTAAGCTCTTAATTTTAATAAAAATGATTTTTATAAAGAATGTTTTAATATTAATATTTAAAATTTAATAGCTTAAGAAATTAAGACCTAAAAATTAATTAAGCTTTAGAAGTATTTTGCTGATTAACTTTATTTTCATTTTTTTTTTTACAACAAATAAAGTATGCAGCAGTTGCAATACTTGTTGCAACACTCAATAAAGATAACCCCAAGCAGATTTTTTTAATCATTATTTGTTAGTATAAATACTTAATTTATTGTTTATTTTAATCCTAAAATTTAAGTGTGCGGCTTTATGTTCTTGAAAATACATATCGAAAGCCTAATTTATTAAAAATTTAGAAATGAGTCATGGTTCCTATAGTAAATCATCCTGATTATGTTGCGCAAATCGGAGACGATCATAAATTTCCAATAAAAAAATTTGGAGAGTTATTTCAACTATTAAAAAATGATGGAATTATAAGTGAGAAAAACTTGCACATCCCAAATCCTGCTACAATTCAAGATTTAACAAGAGTGCATACAAATGAATATATAAGCAAGATAAGCAATTTAACATTAAGTAAAGAAGAGGAAAGAAAATTGGGCTTTCCAATTGTACCAAGTGTTAGACAAAGATCTTTTGTTGCAACGGGTGGTACAATTTTAGCAGCTCAACTTGCACTGCAAAGTGGTCTTGCTTGTAATACAGCAGGGGGTTCACATCATGCATTTGCAAGTAGTGGTAATGGTTACTGTGTATTTAATGATGTAGCTGTTGCAGCAAGGAAGTTGATTGCAGAACATAATATAGAAAAAATTTTAATCTTTGATCTTGATGTACATCAGGGAGATGGCACAGCAAAAATATTTGAGGATGATGAAAACGTTTTCACATTAAGTATTCACTCAAAAAAAAACTATCCTCTTAATAAACAGTTGAGTAATTTAGATATAGAATTAGATGAGGGTATTAAAGATGATCAGTATTTGGAAGTTGTCTTTAATAGTTTAGAGGAAATGAACAAGAAGAAATTTGATTACGTATTTTACGTTGCGGGCGTTGATGTGCACGAAGAAGATAGAATTGGCAAATTTAAAATTAGCACAGAGGGTATCAAACGAAGAGAGGAATTAGTAATTCATAATTTTTATAAAAAAAGAATTCCACTTTGCGGAGTTTTAGGAGGTGGCTACAACAAAGACTTTAAACAATTAATCTTCTTACATTCCTTACTACATAGAACTTGTCATAATTTATTACATCATGAAAATTAGAGTAGAAGCCCTTAAACATCTTAGTCATTTCTCTGAAAATTTTTTGAGCCAATATGCTAAAAATCGTAATTTCGACTTTGGAAAAAATAAAAGAGATAATACAAGTTGTTTATCAAAATATATAACTCATCGAGTTATTGACGAGTTGGAGGTTATACAATCTGCACATTCAAAATATCCTTACTCGACTGTTGAAAAATTTATCCAAGAGGTATGTTGGCGTACCTATTGGAAAGGTTGGCTAGAACTTAGACCAAATGTTTGGAAATCATACAGAGACGATTTATTAAAATTACAGGAGGAAAAAAAAAATACCATCTACTTAAATGCGATTCATGCAGCTACATCTGTTGAGTGTTTTAACGATTGGGTAAATGAATTAAAAGAAACCGGATATTTACACAACCATGCAAGAATGTGGTTTGCAAGTATTTGGATTTTTACCTTAAAACTTCCTTGGCAACTTGGAGCTGACTTTTTTCTAAAACATTTACTTGATGGTGATGCAGCTTCAAATACTTTAAGTTGGAGGTGGGTTGCTGGACTACAAACAAAAGGAAAACACTATTTAGCAACGAGTTGGAATATTAATAAGTTTTCAGCGAAAAAATATGATAATTTAAAATTGAATGAGAAAGCAAACTCTCTTTTTGAAAGTAATAATTTTACTCCTATCCCTCTTCATTTCGACAAAACCGAAAACGATAAATCCCTGTTTCTTGCGCACAATTTAGATAGTTCGTATTTATTAAAGCATACTAAAAAAATATTTAGCCACTATGCCCTTTTTGACTTTAATAAAGTATTAGAGAATGAAAGTTATTCAAAAAAAGTAATAGATTTTAAAGCGCAAATAAATTTTGAAATTTTAGAACAAATAAAAAATGATTTTCAATCAAATCTTATTTTGGATAATGCAGATGGTCTCTTTAAGATAGTTGAGGAAAAAAACATCAAATCCATAATTATGCCTTATCTCGCCTGTGGTTATGAAAATGATTTTATAAATGAACTTAGAGAAAAGATAAGAATTTTCTATTTAGCAAGGGATTATGATCAATTTTGCTTTCCTTTTTCAACTAAAGGTTTTTTTGCTTTTAAAGATCAAATACACAAAATTTTAACAAAATTTTTATAAAAAATTAAATTTTGGTTTTTTCTAATTTTAGCGTACAACCTTGCTATGGCTTTTTCATTACCAAATTTAAATTATGCTAAAAATGCCCTTGCGCCTTCAATGAGTGTGGAAACATTAGATTTGCATCACGGCAAACACCATCAGACGTATGTAACTAATTTGAATAATTTAATTAAAGGAACTGATCTTGAAAATGCATCGCTTGAAGAAATTGTAAAAAAAACTGCTAAAGATACAAGCAAGGCTGCTATTTTTAACAATGCAGGACAACACTATAACCATATTTTATTTTGGCAGTCCATGAGGCCCAACGGTGGTGGAAATATGCCAACAAAGTTAGAAAAAAAAATTATTCAATCCTTTGGTAGTATTGAAAAATTTAAGGAGGACTTCATTCAAGCAGGTGTTACACAATTTGGCTCTGGATGGGCTTGGCTATCATTAAAAGACGATAAATTAGTCATAAGCAAAACTGCAAATGGTTCAAACCCTTTAGTTGATAATTCAAAGCCAATATTTGGCTGCGATGTATGGGAACATGCATATTATGTTGATTATCGAAATCGAAGACCCGATTATTTAAAAGCTTTTGTTGAAAAATTAGCAAACTGGGAATTTGTTGAATCTCAATTAAACTAACATTTAACATCTACAACACCAAGTTGTATTTTTATTTTTTGCAAGCTATCGACTCTCACAAAAATTTCTGCTCTAATTAATTCATTATGGCTGGCACAATCAGTCATTAAATTTAAGACTGAAAGTTCCTAGGCTAAAAAATAGCAAAGCCATTTAATAAATATAAACAATAAGGGGAAACAATGAGTACAGAAACAATCAAAAGTTCTCGATCCATATCTCGTACTTTAGATACTTCCCATCTAAAAGTTCCATTTCCTTTTAAATCAAAATATGGAAATTTTATTGGTGGTAAGTTCGTTGAGCCAAAGTCTGGGAAATACTTTGACAATGTAAGTCCGATAAATAATGAAGTGATATGTTCGGTTCCTAGATCTGATGCGCAAGATGTAGAGGCTGCTTTAGATGCAGCGCACGCTGCATTTCCTTCATGGGGTATAACTTCCATCACAGAACGATCTAATATGCTTTTGAAAATTGCTGATGTGATTGAAAAAAATTTAAATCTATTAGCAACTGCTGAATGCATAGATAATGGAAAGCCCATAAGAGAATGCATGGCTGCAGATTTACCTTTAGTGATTGATCACTTTAGATATTTTGCAGGAGTAATACGAGCGGAGGAAGGTTCAGTTGCTGAAATTAGTAGCACGGAATATTCCTACCATATTCCAGAACCGCTTGGTGTAGTTGGTCAAATTATCCCATGGAACTTTCCATTACTAATGGCAACATGGAAAATTGCACCTGCACTTGCTGCTGGAAATTGTATTGTATTAAAACCTGCAGAGCAAACACCTGCATCCATCTTGCTATTAATGGAGTTAATTGGACATTTAATACCTCCTGGGGTGTTAAATATTGTGAGTGGATATGGATTAGAAGCTGGGAAACCATTGGCTTCATCAAAGCGAATTAAAAAAATCGCATTTACAGGTGAAACCACAACCGGCAGATTAATCATGCAATATGCATCACAAAATCTAATTCCAATCACCTTAGAATTAGGTGGAAAATCACCTAACATTTTCTTTGAAGATGTAATGGATAAAGATGACGACTTCTTCGATAAATGTTTAGAGGGTTTTACAATGTTTACTCTAAATCAGGGTGAAGTTTGTACTTGTCCAAGCCGTGCATTAGTTCAAGAGTCGATCTATGACAAGTTCATGGAACGAGCTATTGCAAGAACTAAAGCGGTAATCCAAGACAATCCATTGAAGATGCACACTATGCTAGGAGCGCAAGCCTCAACAGAACAAATGGAAAAAATTAAATCTTATTTAGATTTAGGTAAAAAAGAAGGAGCTAAAGTTCTACTCGGTGGGAATGTTGCAAACGTCAATAGTGGGTTGGAAAGAGGAAATTACATCCAAGCTACTATTTTTGAAGGCAACAATTCAATGAGAATTTTCCAAGAGGAAATTTTCGGACCAGTTGTTTCAGTGACAAAGTTCAAAGATGAAGCGCATGCACTTAAAATTGCAAATGATACTTTATATGGACTTGGTGCTGGAGTATGGACTAGAAACGGCAACATCGCCTACAGAATGGGACGAGCTATCCAAGCTGGTCGTGTTTGGACAAACTGTTACCATGCTTATCCAGCACACGCTGCATTTGGTGGTTACAAACAATCTGGTATTGGAAGAGAAACTCATAAAATGATGTTAAATCATTACCGACAAGTGAAAAACTTGCACGTGTCGTATAGTGAAAAAAAACTAGGGTTCTTTTAAGAATAGGATTATTATATGGCCTGGAAACAGGCCATATAACTTATGAAAGTATCAGCAACTGATAAAGCTCTTGCCCTGATTGAGGCAATTAAAAAAGAACACGGAGAAAATCTCTTATTTCATCAAAGTGGTGGTTGTTGCGATGGTAGTGCACCTATGTGTTATCCTGCGAACGAATATTTGGTTGGTCAATATGATGTACTTATTGGAAAAATCGGTGGTGTTCCGTTTTATATAAGCGAGTCTCAACATGCTGCTTGGAAAGATACTGACTTAATCATTGATGTCATTGATGGGATTGGCGGGATGTTCTCCCTTGATAATGGTACGGGTAAAAGATTTCTAACTAGATCAGAGGTATGTTTGCCTCCAAAAAGTAAAATACATTAATATTTCTCATAACATTAAACGTTCCTTCTTATTAATAACAAAAGACCTATCTTATTATAATCTGTAAAAAGTTTTGCTATTGAATGTCTAAAGAATTGCTTACTTTAAAAACAGGAAATACTTCTTGGTGGAAAAATAGAAAATACAGAAGAGAAGCTGCATCAAAAATAAAAGAATTAAGACAATCTGGTCATAAACTTAAGAAAATTAAATCTTATAGGTTAAATGGTGCAAATTCGTTAATTTACACTGATTATTTGATACGTTAATCTTATATTTTTAATAATATTATTCTCTGTGAAAAAAAATATTTTTATAGTTTATGGGCATTACAGCGATCAATCATTTAATGCTGCTATTCGAGATACTTTTATTGAAACTGCGAAACTAAAGGGCCACTCCATAGATTGTGTAGATCTATATAAAGAGAATTTTGATCCAGTATTTAAAGGTGAAAGCCCGGATGCAGTAACACTTTCACATCGCGAAAGAATAAAAAAAGCAAATACTATTGTGCTTATAGCTCCAATTTGGAATTTTAGAATGCCAGCAATTTTAGAGGGATGGATTGATAAAGTGTTAGCCCCTCCCTTTGCATTTACTTTTAAAAAACTATGGGGCAACTATGGTTATCCGATAGGAAATTTAAAAGATAAAAACGCTGTTATCTTCTGTACCTATGGGTCACCTAGACTTGCAATTACGACTTTTTTTTTAAACTTACCAATTCGAAGATTGAAACGAGGCGTATTTCATATTTGTGGAATAAGGGACATTAAATACCGAAGATACTTTGCAGTACCATTCGTAAGTTCGGATGAGCGTAAAGATTTTTTACAGGATGTAAAAGAAACTGCAGAAAGTTTATAATCTATTTTAAGTATTTAGCTTTCAAATATAAAGGCAGCGCAACAATTTCATAAACTAAAAAAAAAAGAGGATAGAAAATAGGGTTTTTAAATATTTTAGCCAAAATTCTAAAGTAGTCTATCTGTTCCCAAATAATTAAAAAAACTTTTGCACCTACAACTAATTTCCCGTGAACCATGGCATGCATTCTTCGCATCAATTGATCTTCCGTTTTTTTAGTCTCGATATATACCTTAATATTATTTCTAATATTGACCCACTCAAATAACGGGTTACTTATTTTTTTTTTATAAAAAGAGATTTCCCTATTACAAATAGAACACGATTGATTATAATAAATTTTTACAAGTTGCATTAAAAGGATTTAAATTCATTATTTAAATTAGCCCAACCTAATTTGTAAAAGTCACTTATCAAATATACCAGCCATCAATGATTAGAATACGTATTTTACTATAAGATAGAGACAAAAACCTAAAAACAATCCCAGTACCAAAAACCTAATATTTTCAATAATCATTTTCTCTTTGTTTATATAATTAAATTTTCTTCTAGTATTAAAATCCAAATCAATTTAATCAAATTAATAAATACTATCTATGGAACCAATTATCAAAAAGTTTCAACTCTTTGGTGCGATAGTAATATTTATTGCAACAGGTTTCGCATTTTTCATTGAAATAAATAAAATGTTTGTTGCAAGAGATGTTCAGCTTGCAGATTTGTTACTGTTGTTTATTTATCTTGAAGTTGTTGGTATGGTTTTATCCTTCTACGGATCTAATAGAATTAGACTTACGTATCCTCTTTTTATTGCAATAACAGCACTTGCGCGGTTGATGATTCTGCAACAAAAAAATATGGATTTGACTGCTTTAGTTTACGAGGGAGGAGCAATTCTGCTTGTAGCACTTGCAATACTTGTGCTTAGATTAAGACGATCGAAACTTATTCGTGTCCAATTGTCAAAAGACGATATTTAATTATTTAACAATTATAAATTGTTTTTTTGCTGGTGTTCCATCCTTAATGTCTGGAGTAGAAAGTGGTCTTAACGATACTGCAAACAAATACGCTAAAAAAAATAAAAATAGTATTACTGTTACATAAATAACAGCGATATCTTTATTCATGTTCGCCACCAGGGTCACCTTTTGGAAGTTCGACTTTTTTTCCATTTACCCATAGGTTCTGTCTGCTCCGCGTGGTTGAATGATATCCATCATCCCTAATCTTAAATGATCTTGCGAACATAAAACTTTTCATCGTAAAGTAGACTCCAATTATAATTAAAATGTGAGTGACAACACTTATTGACCAAACAAGACCCCAATATGTGTAAGAAAAAAAAATAATCGTAAATATTGTACTCCACATTAAACTCAATACGACAAGTATTTGTAATCGGACTGTTTTTGGTAATGCTCTTAAATCGTTCTTATTATCATCAAACAAAATGAGTCCAATGGTATACAAAGTTTCTTTCATACTATTAAGTATATTAGATTCTAAATTTTTTTTGAATACCTAAAACAGGGTCTTTTATTAAAAATTAGATATTTGAGATTTTTTTACTTTGATCTATATATCTAATTTTATCACTGTCAGCGGATTTTGTTTTAGACTGACTTACTCTTCTAATTAATCCATGTACTTCACCACCTTCTGAAATACTAATTGTATTTAAGTAAGTTAAATCTCTTCTTATGTAGGCATTCTTTTCAACATTAATAGACGAGGCAACGATATTTCCTATCACATTACCTAAAATTTCACCCCTCTCACCTTTTCCGAAATTTTCAATAAATTCCTTATCACGCTCATCTTGATATTTATTCCATTTTTCAATTTGTTTTTGAGATAATGTTTTAGCAATTGGAATTAGTGCTGGAATAAATTTTTCAACTGCCTCATTCGTAAATGCCCTAATTACCTCCACTTCTTTACAAAATTGTGCTGGGGTTAAATCTTGAAGTACTAATTTTTCGAACTGTTCTAATTTTGTAATATATTGAGGTAAATGAGCTTTTCGGTGCCACTCTAACCAATCATCAAGTTCAATTCTTGCAAGTTTCTCTTGTTCGTCTGTTAAATCAAAAATGGAATTTAATTCAATGATAGTAAGCAGCGGCAGTCGGTTATAGCCTAACGTGACAATGATACAATTTGAGTTGATCGAGTAATATTTATAAAAATTTATTCAATATCTAT
>Ga0194111_10001779_pt1 | contig 26508 bp, 26 predicted proteins | sample TA2KigC300mmetaG_FD_146194 | JGI IMG/M metagenome (GOLD analysis project Ga0194111, IMG submission 146194) | Freshwater microbial communities from Lake Tanganyika, Tanzania - TA2015033 Kigoma Deep Cast 300m | ecosystem: Environmental > Aquatic > Freshwater > Lake | place: Tanzania: Lake... | reverse complement strand
AACGCTTGAGTCAACGGGGGCAATTTTAGCGCACCCGCCCATTAAAAAATACGGACAGTGGGTTTTTGCGCCGCAAGCCGGCAACTGGTCCGAGCTACAGAAATTTGTCCAAGACTCGCTTCGCTGATATAATCGTAAGTGCATAAATGAACTGGTTAGCCCTTATACTTGCAAGTGTTTTGCTAAATTCAGTAGCTACTGTTCTTCAAAGGGTTGTCCTGAGGGAAGAAAAAAGCGACCCTGTTGCATATTCGATTTTCTTTCAACTTCTGACTGGGTTACTCATTGGCGGATTTGGGGTTGTAACAAGCGGTCTTACTTTCCCAGATCTGAGACCGCTTGCCCTCTTTCTTATTCTTATGACTTTCCTGTATGGTTTCGGGAATATCTTTATTTTTCAAGCGTTGAAAGCTGTCGAGGCGTCAAAGTTTACCGTAATCTTCTCTGGTCGCGCGCTTTTTACAATCCTTGCCTCTACGCTTTTTATCCGCGAACCCCTGACCCAAAGACAATGGCCCGGGGCCATTCTCATTCTTCTCGGAGTTATAATAGTTAATCTACAAGCATCAAGAATTTCCCTTAAAAAAGAGGATTTGATAGCATTGCTAGCCGCTGCAAGCTTTGGATTTGCGAACACAAATGATCGATTTCTTCTAAGGTCGTTTAGTCTTTACCCTTATGTCTTTCTCGCCTTTATTGTTCCGGCATTATTTATTCTTTCTTTACACCCGCGAAAGATAAAGGAAATGGCGGTATTCCTAGAGAAAAAACTGTTCGTGAGAATGCTTATATTATGCATTGCCTATGCGGCGGCAGCTATAACTTTCTTTTCGGCCTTGCAAATAGCGCCAAGTTCTTCTCAAGTAGCTACCATCAATTTAACAAGCGTGATTGTTACGGTTCTTCTTGCACTTCTTATCCTTAAAGAAAGGAAGAATACGACGAATAAGGTGATTGGGGCATTAATTAGCTTCTTTGGACTCGTATTAGTGAGTTAACAGTAGATTCTTACCTTGATGGTTAGGGAAAGGCGTATAGCTACCATGCTACAGTGTATGGTAGTTATGCAGAGACGCAAATTGTTGTGCCGCTCGGTACATAAGTTTTAATGATGTAAGTGCCACTTTAATAATTCAAATTATTGAAGTGCGAGTTTTTTCTTGTATCTTCCAATTTCTTCTAATATCTTCTAAACTGAGCTAGGCTAGGATACCGATAAAATATTGCTAACTGCGGCTAGATGTTTGCATGGAAGAATTTATTGGTAAGAAAGTAAAGGTAGATTTTGTTCAAGAAATAGGCTGGAAACGTCCGACAGTAATAACCTTCGGAAATAAAACTTTAAAGATAAGAACCGTCAGATCTCGGTGGGAAGAGCATAGTTATAGTCGGCCATGGTGGCTAAGAAAACATCGGGTCTGCTACGAGGTTGAGACGGAAAATGGAGACACTTATCAAATCTATTGGGATCGGGGAGGCAGCGGTAAGGGAAAAGATTGGTTCTGTTCCTCTAAGAATTCTCCGATGAAACATTAAGGCTTAGAGAGCTGTTTAATCTATTGAAGTGGCCAAGGCGGTGCACGTTATTTATTTTCCGGCTTGAAACTTTTTGGGACTCGGTATATCATTTTTAGAGATGGCAAAGAAAATTTATCTTGACTATGCGGCGACGACGCCGATTGACCCGCGGGTTTTGCAGACAATGTTGCCCTACTTTAAAGGCGAGGCATTTGCCAACACTATGTCCCTGCACAATTTTGGCCGAAAAGCAAACCAAGCAGTTGAGGAGTCGCGTGAAGCGATTGCCGGCATGATTGGAGCGAAAACCGGGGAAATTATCTTTACTAGCTCCGCCACCGAAAGTAATAATCTTGCCCTAAAAGGCATCGGGTTTGCCAATAAAGAGAGGGGAAACCATTTAATAATTTCCCAAATTGAACATGATTGCATTGTGGAGAGTGCTAAATGGCTGGAAAACCAGGGTTTTTGGGTTACGAGACTTCCGGTTGACCGATACGGCTTTGTTAGTCCGAAAGACTTAGAGAAAGAAATAAGGGAGGAAACAATTTTAGTTTCTGTGATGCACGCCAATAACGAAATTGGCACAGTTCAATTAATTGAAGAGCTGGGCAGAATCTGCCGCGAGAAAGGGGTTTATTTCCACACCGACGCGGCCCAAAGCTTTGGTAAGCTGAAAATTGATGTTAATAAGGCAAACATTGACTTATTAACTGCCTCTTCTCACAAAATATACGGACCGAAAGGCGCGGCCATGCTCTTTGTTCGCAATGGAGTTAAAATTGAGCCCCTTCTGCACGGTGGCGGACATGAGGGGGGCTTGAGATCTTCGACAGTTAATGTGCCGGCGATTGTCGGTTTTGCCCAGGCCAGCAAGATTTGCCAAAAGGAAATGAAGGAAGAAAATGAAAGATTAATTAAACTGCGCGATAAATTGATTAAAGGAGTGTTGACAAATATCCCCGGATCGTATTTAAATGGCCATCCGCAAAATAGACTGCCCAATAATGCTAATTTTTATCTTGATTTTATCGAAGGGGAGTCGCTTATAATGCAGCTTGATTTTGGGGGAATTGCCGCCTCTACCGGTTCCGCCTGTTCCTCTGCAAAACTTGAGCCGAGTCATGTCCTCCTCGCGATTGGCTTGAAACCGCAACAGGCCCATGGTTCCCTGAGATTATCCCCAGGAAGATGGACAAAGGAAAGCGAAATCGATTATGTTTTGGAAGTTTTACCGAAAGTTGTGGAGAAGCTAAGAAGAATATCGCCCTTTAAGAAATTGGATCAACAGAAAAGTGGATAAATAGATGAGTAGATAAGTAGATAAATAGATGAGTAGATAAATAGATGAGTAGATTAGGACCATACACCGAAAAAGCGATTGCTCATTTTCGCGATCCCCATAACTATGGCCGGATAAAAAATCCGGATGGGGTTGGCAAGGTGGGCAATCCCGTTTGCGGAGACGTCATGCATCTTTATATAAAAGTAGGCAAGAATAAAAAGGGAAAAGAAATAGTTGCGCAAGTAAAGTTTGAAACCTTCGGTTGCACAGCGGCAATTGCTACCAGTTCTGTGATTACCGATTTGGCCAAGGGTAAGACCCTAGAAGAGGCAGTTAAACTTGATCGGCAGGACATAGTTAGTTCCTTGGGTGGCTTACCGCCGGTGAAACTTCATTGTTCGGTTTTGGCGGCCGATGCGCTCCTTGAGGCAATTTATGATTACTTGGGGAAAAATAAAAAAGAGATTCCAAAAGATCTGCGTTTGCGCCACGCGAGAATCGAAAGGGAGAAGAAAGAAGTGGGGAAAAGATACAAAGACTGGGTGAAGATAGAAGAAGAATTTTATAAAGAATAACCCCATCTAGAGTATCACCTAGAAGTTAAGCCAGGTTGATGGTAAACTGAAGGCGATGGCTGCGCGAAGAAGAAAGAGAATTTTCTTGTTGCTAATGATTGGGGGATCACTTTTGGCAGGAGCGGGCCTGGTTTCGCAAAACCCCCAAGTTTTAGGGTCATTGGCCAAAAATGAAGTGCTAATGGGAAAGTTGCCGCGGGGCAAAGAAGCGATTGAAGAGCTGGAAAAAAGAGTTTTGGGAGCAGCGGGGATTCCCGACCGAAAAGAGATAAAAGGGGAGACAGAAAGGGCAGCTTCGGGCGCAGGGACTTTTCTTGAGACAGAAATTGCTAGGGTACTGACCGTGGAGGGGGGAACGATCCAAGAGAAAACAGATAAGATAGTGGAGATAATTAAGAAACTACCAGAAGAGGAAGCCAAAAGAGTAAAGGGGGAGATAAGGAGACAGTTCTGTCAAGAGTTTTTAAAGGAGGAGTAATGGAAAAAGGCAAAGATTTTCAAGACAGACTTGGCGCGTTAAAGGCAAAGCTTAATTTGGAAGAGAAGAAAAAGCGTCTTAGCGCGCTTGAAGCGGAAATTGGCCGGCCGAATTTTTGGCAAGATCGCCTGGCGGCCGAAAAGGTAATGCGGGAGATGGCCCAGATTACCCAAGAATTAAAGGAGATAGAGAATCTCGAAAAAAGAATTACTGACCAGGAAGAAGCGGAAAAAATAGAAAAGGATTTAGGGAATCTTGAGCTAAAGATTTTTTTGGGCGGAAAGTACGATCAGGGTGATGCCATTTTGTCGATCCACGCCGGCCAGGGGGGAACCGAAGCCATGGACTGGGCCCAGATGTTGCAGCGGATGTACTTGCGCTTCTGCGAAAGAAAAGACTGGTCGTCTGACGTTGTTGATTCTACGCCGGGCGATGAAGCAGGCATAAAATCGGTTACTTTGACCGTTGCCGGCCCGCATGCTTACGGTTATTTAAAGGGAGAAGCCGGTGTCCATCGCCTGGTGCGTCAGTCCCCTTTTAACGCGGACAAACTTAGACAAACATCCTTTGCCCTGGTTGAAGTGCTACCGCAAATCGAGGAAGCGCAAGGCATAGACCTAAAAGAAGACGACTTAGAGTGGGAATTTTTCAGGGCCTCGAGTCAGGGCGGACAGAATGTGCAGAAAGTGTCCTCGGCCGTGCGGTTGAAGCATAAGCCAACAGGAATAATTGTCACTTGCCAATCGCAGAGATACCAAGAGCAGAATCGGAAAATCGCAACGCAGCTTTTGCTGGCAAAACTCTGGGCTCTCGCTAGCGCCCGGGCCAAAGATAAGGAAAGACAGCTCAAGGGAGATTATAAGATTGCCGGCTGGGGGAATCAAATTCGATCCTATGTCTTGCATCCTTACAAAATGGTAAAAGATTTGCGGACCGGTTATGAGATAGGCGATCCGGAATCTGTTTTAGACGGCCAGCTTGATGAGTTTATTGAGGCAGAGATTAAAATAATGGTATAGTATAATCGAGCTAAGCGCGATATAATGGAAACGGCCCTCCTTTGCTAGAGCTTCGGGGGGCAAGAAGGAGGTGAGCGATGGAAGAATTTCTTTCCGAAGAACCAAAAGATTTAAGCTTTCCCAAGAAGTATATTTTGGGCGGGGCGATTTTGCTGGTTATTCTCGGTGGGGCGACCGGTTTTCTCCTTTCTAAGAGGGGCGCGTCTTCGCTACAGAGCCCTATTTCCGGAGGAGAAACTCAAGCGGGAGAAGAAGTGGGTTCAGCCGATGTGAGAACTTTTAGGGATACTGCTACCGGAATCCTGGAAGCCGGAGGGCTAGACGGTGAAGGGACGCATAAGCTCATTCGCGAGGGAGGCCCGAGCCAGACCGCCTACCTGACTTCTTCGGTGGTTGATCTCGATAAATTTGCGGGTAAAAAAGTTCAGGTATGGGGCGAGACTTTCCGGGGGCAGAAAGCCGGATGGCTAATGGACGTAGGCCGGGTAAAAGTCTTGGAATAGATGATTGAGTTTGTCAAAGTAACTAAGAAATTTGGCCCAGTAGTTGCCCTTGACGATCTTAGTTTTAAGATTGAAAAGGGCGAGTTTGTTTTCCTTACGGGACCATCTGGCGCAGGCAAAACGACCCTTGCCAATCTTCTTTTGGGGAAGTTTTTGCCGACCTCGGGAAAGATTTTTTTGGGTCAGGAAGAAATCCCTCGTTCCTTGGCGAAAATCCACCTTCTCCGCCGGAAACTCGGCGTGATCTTCCAGGATTTTAAATTGATTTCCGACCGGACTGTTTTTGAAAATATCGCCTTGCCTCTGGAAATAATGGGGAGAAAAAAGGCGGAGATCAAGGACCGGGTAGGCGAAGTTTTGCGGCAGGTAAATCTTGGGGAGAGGATAAATTTTTTCCCTGCCCAGCTTGCTGGCGGAGAACTCCAGCGCGTCTCTTTAGCCCGGGCGCTGGTGGCAAAACCGGAGGTTCTGCTTGCCGATGAACCAACTGGCAATCTGGACCCAGAGAGCGCCTGGCAACTGATTAAATTACTTAAAGAAATAAATAAATTGGGCACACTTGTCTTAATGACAACGCATAATATTGACATAGTCAATTCGCTTTGCGAAAGGGTAATTAAACTGGAAAAAGGAAGATTAGTTAAAGACGAAAAGAAAGGGAAGTACTGAATGGGACATTTCAGAACAGCACTGGTTCATATCCGGCGGGCCCCCTATCAGAGCCTGGCCGCGATTTTGGTGACGAGTCTGACCTTCTTTGTCGCCTCGCTCTTTATTTTTCTAGCGGCCGGTTCGTTGCGGGTGCTTAATTTTTTCGAGACAAGGCCTCAGGTAACTGCCTTTCTGAAAGATGAGGCGAAGCCGCTGGAAATCGAAAATCTAAAGTCAAATATTAGCGCTATGGAGAATGTTCGCGAAGTGAAGTTCATTTCTAAAGAAGAAGCATTGAGGATCTACCGCGAGCAAAACAAATCCGACCCCCTCCTTCTGGAAATGGTGACGGCAAATATCCTGCCTGCCTCGCTTGACGTTTCCGCTACTAGCCTCGAGGCCCTAGGAGAGGTGGCCGCTTTTTTCAAAAAGCAACCAATTGTCGAAGAGGTGGCCTTTCAGGAGGATGTGGTGGCAACGCTTTCCCGCTGGACGCAAGCCATACGCACGACCGGTATCTGGATAATTTCCTTTCTATTTTTCATCTCCTTACTGATCATTCTCGTGATTAGCGGAGTGAAGATTGCCCTTCGTCAAGAGGAGATCGAGATATTGCGGCTGGTTGGCGCCGGAACTTGGTATATCAGCTGGCCGTTTATCCTAGAAGGAGTGATTTATGGCGCGATTGGGGCAATGCTTGGCTGGGGAGCAAATTTCTTGGTTTTTTTGCAGCTTAGTCCCTTTTTAAACTCATTTTTAGCAGAAATTCCTCTTTTGCCGGTGCCGCCGATTTTCCTGGGGCTGACTTTGTTCGGAGAGATCGCAGTTGGTATTCTGATTGGTGTTCTAGGTAGCCTGACGGCGGTTAGGCGCTATTTGCGCTAGTCAAATCGATGAACCGTTTCTTAAAGACCCCTCTTGTTTTTTTCTTTTTTTCTCTCATTCTCTCTGTCTCAATCGTAGGTGCCGTTTCCGAGGATGAGTGTCGCGAAAAGCAAAAGGAGGATATCTACAAAGGTAGGGCTTGCTGGGAAGAACTTGTGGCAGAGACACAAAAAAAGGCCAATAGCCTAACGGCCGAAATTGCCAAATTCAACGCCAGTATTGCCCTGACCCTGGCCAAAATCCAGGAAACAGAAACCGCCGTAAAAAGACTGGAAGGAGAGATTGAAGTCCTAGGGGCAAAAATTAATCGACTGGACATTTCCCTAAACCAGCTTTCGGCGATTTTAGCTACTCGTGTGGTGCAGACTTACAAAAGGGGTGATATTGACCCTCTTTCCCTGTTTCTTTCTTCGGCCAACTTCTCTTCGTTTCTCTCGCGGTATAAATATTTAAGAGTAACCCAGGCACACGATAAAAAACTCCTTTTGTCAATGCAGGAAACGAAAACGAATTTCGAGGATCAGAAGGCCCTAAAGGAAGAAAAGCAAAAACAACTTGAGAAACTTAAAAAGGTGCTTGAAACGCAAAAAAAGACCTTGGCTGATCAGAAGAAGGATCGGGAGTACCTGCTGGCCGTCACTCGCTCCGATGAGAAAAAATTTCAGGAGCTCTTGGCGGCGGCCCGGGCAGAGCAATCAGCCATCGAAGCGGCCATGCGGGCCGGCATGGCGCTTCTCAAAAATGGCACGCCCGTGGAAGTGGGCAAGGAAATTGCCCTCGTCGGCAATACTGGTTATCCGCGCTGCTCCACCGGCCCGCACTTGCATCTTGAAGTAAGACAAGACGGCGAAGCCAAAAACCCGGCAGAGTATTTGACTAATATTGCAGTGGAATACGATCCGGGTCCGGTAGGAAGAATGAGTTTTGCTGGTTCCTGGCCGTGGCCGGTGGAGAGCCCGACAATTACCCAGGAATATGGGATGAGCTATTGGGCAAGACTAGGCTGGTATCGGGGTGGGCCTCATACCGGCATAGACATAACCAGCGAAAATCCAGTTATTCGCGCCCCTAAGGCCGGCACCCTTTACAGAGGACAATCATCCTGTGGGGGAGTGGGTTTGAATTTTGTTGCTATTGATCACGGCGGCGGCTTGATTTCCTGGTATTGGCACGTGCAGTAAATCGAGGTGTTATGTTATCATGATTTAAATCATTAGAACAAAATGACCCAAATCTCGAAATATCCAATTTCCGACTCGGTTTACGAGAGGATTGTTGAGATTTTCTTTAAGAGCTTGGTTAGGATTCAGACCAAAGACGAAGCCGAACGATTTGTTAGGGATTTTTTGACACCCACGGAACAAGTGATGCTGGCTAAGCGACTGTCCATTGCTTTTCTCCTAGAAAAAGGCTACGACTTTCGCACTATTTGCCAAATTTTAAGGGTGAGCTTAACCACGATAGCCCGCGTCAACCTAGCGAAAAAATATGGCGGAAAAGGGTATAAAATGATGATTGAGAAGCTGCTAAGAGAAGAGGCCATAAAAGGTTTTCTTTTAAAAGCGGGAGAAGTTTTGGCAAAAGCAGGAACTTATGGAACAAAGGGAACGGACACCTGGCGCTATTTGCACCAGGAATTGAGAAAGAAACAGAAACGGAAGCCGTTTTAATCTGTTATCATGATTTAAATCATTAGAACAAAAATGCCTGCCTGCTCCCATCGTTTAGTTAGGCTTATATTAGTATTATTAATTGCATTGGTGATTCTTCCTTTTTCTTCCACAACTATTTTTGCCCAAGTAGTGATAAATGAATTCTTGCCTAATCCATCTTCAGGCAATGATTGGGTGGAAATATACAACATGAGTAGTGACCCCGTGAATATAAGTAATTGGATATTGGATGATGAGGGAACAGCTACAGATATGACTCAAATCTCTAGTGGCTCGGAAATTTCAGGCCATCAAATTTTAGTGTTCGAAGTGGCAACTAGGTTAAATAAGAGCTCTGATACTGTCTATTTGCTTGACGCTAATCGCTTAGAGAAGGATAGAAAAGATTATAACGAAGATCCAGGAACTGATATTTCGATTGGGCGATATCTGGATGGACAAAACTGGACTATTCTTCAAACACCCACGAAGGGTTCAAGTAACAACGAAGGGAATCCAGTTCCTACACCTACATTAATTCCCACAGAAAGCCCTACTTCATCCCCCATGCCTGTGCCTACAAGCGCTCCTACCTCCACTCCTACTCCCAAACCACCCACTCCGACTCCCTCAAATTCTCCGACTCCTGTTCCGACTGCCGCTTATAAGATAAATGAGGTGGAAAACGAAGACGGCGACATCCTTTCCAGCGTTAAGATTTATATCGATGGGGTTTATATTCACCACTATGCTCCGGAAACGATCACTTTCTGCAGCGGATGTAAGTGCGACACTTATGTTGATTGTGGTTTTGGGCAGCATACATTCAGATTGGAAAAAACAGGCTATAATAATTGGGAAAAAACAGAGATGATTAATGCCGCCGGAAGCTATGAAGTAAACCCCGTCATGACAAAAACAAGCGCAACTCCTGCACCGACTTCTACCCCAACGCTCACGCCTTCGCCGACTCCTGTGCCGACAGCTAAGCCCCTGACACCAACCCCAACCCCAAAAGTCACACCCACGCCTACCCCTAATCCCGAGGTTTTGGGGGAAGAAGCAACCGGCAGCGGACTTTATCTTTTGGACGAAGGGACACCGAGCGCAACTCCGACCAGTTTTGCAAAAGATGCCTCAAGCAAGAAAAATTTTTTGCCCCTTACCGCGATTGGCCTAGGAGTCGTTTTAGTATTTGCCAGCCTGGCAACATTTTTCTTTTCAAGTAGGCAAAAGGCCTAACAGGAAGCTGATGTTATAATAGATAAACCGGATGTCTAAAAAGCTTTTCTTTTTTTGGTTGCCGCCGATTGCCCTAATGGCCTTGATCTTTTTTGCCTCGAGTTTCCATTCGCTGCGGGCGTCACCAGTCGCATGGCAGGACTTCCTTGCGAGAAAGACGATCCATTTTTTGGAATATGCCGTTTTGTTCCTATTATTCTTTCGGGCCTTTAGAAATACGACTAAACTTTCTTTTTTCAGGGCCGCATTCCTCTCGTTTGTTTCGACCATTCTTTATGCCCTAAGCGATGAATTTCACCAAACCTTTGTCGCTGGCCGGACGGGCTTACCTAGAGATGTTTTGATTGACGGAGTTGGCGCCGCATCTAGTTGGTTAGTGATTTGGAAAAATGAAAAAATCAGGCATATGTTGGGCAATGGCTTGTAGTTCGCTATAGTTCGATTCATTTTGGGGATATTGACAAAAGAAAGCGGCGGCGGTAACATAAGGGCCGCATGGCGAGAAAACTTTTACTAACGGGCCTGATTTTTCTCTTGGCCTCCCTTTTTATCTTTAATAGCAAGCTTTCTGTTTATGCCCAAGAAGAGGAAGATAGTTTCTCTCCGGATGAAATCATCGTCAAATTTAGGTCTCAAATTAAAGAGGGGGAGATTAACGATTTAAATCAGTTTTTGGGAACCAGAATGGGTGAAAGGCTTTCGCTGCCACAGGTATTTTCCCTCAAGGTGCCTCGCGGCAAGGTTAAGCAGTTTACTGATCTTTTTTCAAGAAGCCACCTCGTGGAGTTTGCCGAACCAAATTACGTTGCCCGCGCTTTCGTGATTCCTAACGACCCGTCTTTTGATAAACAGTGGGGAATGACAAAAATTGGAGCCCCCCAAGCTTGGGAGATAACGACAGGAGACGGCGTCGTTAAAATCGCCATTTTAGATAGCGGGATTGACCAGGACCATGAAGATTTAGCAGGGAAGATCGACAAGCAGAAAAACTTTACCGCGAGCCGCACTCTCGATGATAAATACGGCCACGGAACTCATGTTGCCGGTATTGCCGCCGCCAATACCAATAATGGTAAGGGAGTCGCCGGTTTGGGCTATAAAGCAAAACTCCTAAACGCTAAGGTTCTGAACGACAACGGTTCGGGTTATTATTCCTGGATCGCTAACGGCATAAAATGGGCGGCGGACAACGGTGCCAAGGTTATTAATTTAAGTCTCGGTGGTCCTTCGGCCTCGAGAACCTTGGAGGAGGCGGTTAATTATGCCTGGGCTAAGGGAGCGGTTTTGGCTTGCGCCGCCGGCAATTCGGGTAAAGAGTCCCCTAATTATCCGGCTTATTATCAAAACTGCCTGGCTACCGCTGCGACCGACGACAAGGATCAGAAAGCCAGCTTTTCCGCCTATGGTTCTTCTTGGGTAGATGTGGCCGCTCCGGGAGTGAACATCTTTTCCACTATTCCCAATCAAAAGAGTAAGGTCAGTAGCAAACGCAATTATGATTATTTAAGCGGGACCTCAATGGCCACTCCTCATGTAGCCGGATTAGCGGCTTTGGTTTGGGCAACGGGGAAATGTCAAAATTTGGATGCTCCCTGCGTTCGCGCCAAGATTGAGGATACTGCCTATAAAGCTACTGGCACCGAAACCTACTGGGCCAAGGGAAGAATTGATGCTTACGCAGCAGTTTCTTCTAAGTAATAAAGATTTTTCGTGGAAAAGTTATTGAAGTTTTTGGGCTTTCTCCTAATTGGCGGCGGCGCCCTTCTTCTCTTTTTGATTTATGGGCCAATTATAAAGGAGGAAGTCTCTTATCAGGAAAGAAAAATTACCTTATCGCGCAGCGAAGATAATGGAACTCGGGGGGTTAAAAAAGAAGTAACACCGGTTTCAGAGGATTTTGGCCTAATGATTGAAAGACTGGGAATTAACGTGCAGGTTTTTGCCGACACTGATGCCAATAACCCTAAAGAGTATTTGCCCATTCTTCTTAAAGGAGTTGCTCACGCCAAAGGAAGTGTTTTTCCCGGACAGGAAGGCAATGTTTTTATTTTTGCCCATTCCAGTAATGCGCCGTTAAGCATTTCCCGCTACAATGCCGTTTTTTATTTGATTGACAAATTGGAAAGCGGCGATGGAGTTGATATTTTTTACCAAGGGTCGAAGTATAAATACGAGGTAACCGAAAAAGTAATCGCTACCCCCGATATGGTTGCCCCATATGTAAAAGAGCACGCGACCGGGAAGAGTTTAACACTGCAGACATGTTACCCGGCAGGGACAGCGCTAAAAAGACTCTTAGTGATAGCGAAAGAGATTGATTGATCCAATTGACAAGTTATTAAGATCTAAAATATACTTGGCCCAAATAGTGGGGAAGATAGCGTAGAAAATATGGGGTTTGACAACCCCCTTTTGACATACTATAACCCGACCGCTGCCCTGAAAATGTTAAAGAGATTTTTTGCGTGGCTCTCGATTTTATCTCTGTTTCTGCAGAGTTCTAGCGGCGTTTTTCTTTATGGCCCGGTTTTTGCCCAGGAATTGACACCGGCCCCGGAAGTTACCGAGACAGCACCTGCCCCAACCGAATTAACCACCGAATCAACCACCGAATTAACCACTGAACCAACTACTGAATTAACTACTGAATCAACCACCGAATCAACTATTGAGCCAACACTGGTGCCAACCGTTGTCCCTACCGCCGAGCCGACTGCGGAACCGACAGCGGAAATTACGCCCGCTTTGGAAACTTCTCCGACAGAACCTGCAACCGAATCGGCGTCGTCTCCTCTTTTGGAAATTCCTTTAGACCTGACTACTCCGGTCGAACCACCGGAAAGTGACAGCCTGAAAACAGAAACCCCAGTTGAAAAAATCTGTTCGGCTAGTGAGGAGATCAAGGATTCCCCGAACGAGTCGTGGAATGCCGACTTGGTTGGCAAGACAGCAGAAACTAAGGATAAAGTCCAGCTGAGCGTCCGCTATACTTTCCCGCTTGAGAAAAAAGTTACCGTTTTATTTAAGTGCTTGCCAAAAGACGAAGCCTTAAGAACCCCCTTGAAGATCCAACAAGTAAAAGTCAGTGATTTAAAACTTCCCGAAGGCGTTAATCCGGCCACCGAATATGCCTATGATATTACCACCGGCATGGAAAACGGCACTTTTGGATATGATGTCACTCTGCCCAAGCCGATAGACCAGGCCGCTGAGGTTTCCTATATTGAAAAATCAGCCGAGGAACTCAAAAATAAAAATGAACCGTTAACAAAAGAAGAGATCCAAGTCGTTGATAAAGAAAATTTGCGTCAAGATGGCGAGAAAATTACCGCTTCAGATTTAGATCATTTTACTATTTTTTTAGTGGTTGGCGGTGAGGATGCCACTACGCCGGTTCATCAGGTATTGACTCCGGGCGAAATAAGCGATCTGCAAGCGAGTGACAATGTGCGAATGGCAAGTAATGGTCGGTGGCCTATCCTTGGTTACGACGAAAACCAATTTATCGAGTTCCGTTTTAACCCATCGCTTCCTGCCGACTCGGTTGTTAATCATTTAGATATAATTTTTGAGTATCAGCGCGGCGGCAATCTGTGGCGATGGTTATCTTTGGGCTGGTCAAGAGGAATGCGATGACGGTAATAATGATAACACCGATTCATGTTCAAATAGCTGTCAACTTCCGACCTGTGGCGATGGTTATCTTTGGGCTGGCCAAGAGGAATGTGATGGGACAGACAACGTCATTCAAGGCCAGAATTTCTGCACGAATACTTGTAAATTAATTCCTATTTATGCGGGCAGCAACAGCTGTTTGGCCGGTAAAGTACCGGTAAAAATTCAAGGACCAGTCTTTGTCTCCGCCACTAATCCGGATGGACCAAATCCGATAACTATTACCCTGCCTGGCGTTAGTGAATATTTGTTTGAAGCGGTTGGCGATTATGGTTATGGCGGTGATGACCCCAATAATACTGTCAATCGGGCTGATGCGGGTTATGCCACCGGTGATGCCTGGGGTACACGCCGGGATGATTTGCTCGGTATTCCCGTGACTGCTAAATATCGAGGGGTTACTTCGCTTTTGTCTGATATGGGAACGGGGAATATGGGAATTGTAATGTGGGGGCCATATGATGCAACTCATACTTATGCCAGTGCCTATACCCCCATTTCGATTTCTGATACCAATGTCAAGTTTGTCATCTCCGATTGGTACGATATTTGGTATGCCGGCGACCCTCCCTCGGATACTAATAGGAATCAAAACGGAATGCATGATAATGCTGGGGGAATTAATGTTAATGTTTACGAGTGCCAGGAGTACGGCTCAATTTCGGGCGTAAAATTTGAAGATAAGAATACAAATCATGTCCAGGATCCAGGGGAAGGCGGACTGGCTAACTGGACAATCTATATTGACAGCAATAAAAATAACGACCAGGATGCTGGCGAACCAACTCAAATTACTGATCCGAGCGGTAACTTTACTTTTCCTAATTTAACACCGGGAAATTATTGGGTTAAAGAAGTCAATCAGGCTGGTTGGAGCCAAACCAGGCCCACTTGGCCTTATCAGGAAGTCGATTTAGAGCCCGGTGAAAATGAATTTATTTATTTTGGCAACTTTAAATTAGGGATGGTTCAAGGAAGAAAGTTTAGGGATGTCAACCATGACGGGGTGAGGCAAGGCGGAGATAGCTATCTGGATACCTGGGACATTTACCTTTTCGACAGCTCCTGGAATCAATTAAAAACAATGAAGACCGGCGATGACACAACTGAAGCCGGGAACGTGGAAACAGGACAATACCGATTCATCAACCTTGCCAAGGGAGACTATTATGTTTGCGAGGATAAAAAAGCTGGCTGGGATCAAACCAGGCCTTCGAGCGGGCCGGGACATAATGGATCGATTTGCTATTTGGTGAGCATTACCACTTCAGGCCAGGAAGTTGCTGCTTTAACTTTTGGTAATTTTGAGTTAGGTAAAGTTCAGGGTATGAAATTTAAAGATGAGGACGGTGACGGAAATCCGCGTGAAGACGGCGAGGAGTTTATGAATGAATGGACGATTAGATTATATAAAGACTGGGAAGGTCCGGTTGAGGTGGTAACTTCAAATACGGGCACTAAGGGGCAATATCGATATGTAGATTTATTGCCGGGTACTTATCAAGTTTGTGAAGTTCTTAAAGAAGGCTGGACCCGGACTTGGCCAAAGGTTGGCGATGTGCCGGTTGCGGATAATGGCACGCTTCGTCCGGAATATGGTCAAGCGGTAGTCAATCAAAACAGCGTTGTAGGCGAGGGGCCGGTTTGCTGGCAAACGGTGATTGATACCTCTGGCGACTTCAATCAACTTTTGCGGTTTGGCAATATTCAATACGGCTCGATTATTGGTCATAAATTCCAAGATAATAACATGAATGGCCAGCAAGATTCCGGAGAGAATAATCTTTCTGGCTGGACCATTGGCGTTTATGGAGGTTCTGGTTGCGAGGGACAAGTAATTCAATATGGATTTTCCCAAACCGATGGTAATGGCGATGCGACTTTCCCGAACTTAATTCCTGGCTCTTATTCTGTAAAAGAAGAGTTGGGTCCGCAATCGGGTTGGCAGACAACTACTCCGGTTTGTCAGAATGTGACGGTTATTGGCGGTCAACAAACAACGGTAAATATCGGCAATTTTGAGTTAGCCCGTGTTCAAGGTTGTAAATTTGAAGACCTAAATATGGATGGTGCGCGCCAATCAGAAATAGAGGGTCAAATTAGAGACTGGAAAATCAGGCTTTACAAACAAGGCGAAGGCTCTTGGACTTTTGTTAAGGAAGTTTTGACCGGTAACGGCGGCCCATCTGATAATCGTTATTACCTTGACGGCTTAGTTTTGGGAACTTATTATGTTTGTGAGGAGAATCAGGCCGGTTGGACCCAAACCGGTCCCAATGCCGGAAGCGGCGGAGTAATTAACTTGTCTGGTGCAACCGATGAAGCTCCTTATTGCCGACAAATTAATGTGACGACTTCTGGCCAATGGTTTTCAAGTCAACAGTTTGGCAACATCAGATTGGGCAACATTACCGTTTGTAAATACGACGACTATGATGGCGATGGGATTAAAGACGACAATGAGCCAGGCATCAACGGTGTCAACATTAATCTTCGTCACTTGCACGAAAATGGTGCTGAAAATGAATTGACGATGGATGGGGTGACCGGCGATGGGAAAAACCCACAGGGTTGCTATACTTTTGCAAATCTTTTATTGGGCAGTTACCGGATCACCGAAGATATAGCTTCAAAAGTTTTGGCTGGGTATAAACCAAGCGGCGGAACAAAGACGGCTTATGATGTTTCTCTAACTCAAGGCGGTCAAACTGTAAGCGTTGACTTTTTCAATGATTTACAGCCGATTAAGTTATCCTTAACCAAAACCAGCAATAAAATCGGTTTAACCGCGAGCCCTGGAGATACTATTAATTTCACTTTGGCCGTGACTAATGATGCTTCCTCTTCGGCTTATGGGGTTTCGGTTCGCGATGTCTTGCCAAATGGATTCAGCTACGTCGCTGGGTCCACTGGCGGAACCGGTTGGGCAATCAGTGAGCCGGCGCAGAATGGCCAACAATTGACCTGGAGTGTGGGAGACATTCCGGCTGGTGAATCCAGAACTATCACCTATCAGGTAAAAATCAGTTCCAGTCAGGAAAACGGCAATTACCCTGATGTGGCTGTTGCCTCTGGAACCAACCGCCCCAGCAGCCCTGATATGACGACCTCATATTCTAATTTTGCCTTTGTTTATACAGCGGTTGGTTTCGGAGTCTCTCTCTCGGCTTCAGTTGGTGGTAGCCTTAGCTTTGTTCTTGGTGCCGCGACAACCGCGGGGCAAGTTTTAGGGGCCGCGACCGGTTCAAGCACTCTTTGGCTGATTCTTGCTTTCTTATTGATTATTGCGGGACTCGTCTTGGTAAACTCGAAGAGTATTAAGAAATGGCTTGCCACTCTCGTTCTTATTATGGTTGGTTTTTCCGCGGGCTTATTCTCTACCGCTAAGCCAGTTTCTGCGGCTAACCTAGCGGTTAAGATTACTAATCTGCCGGAGTATAAAAATATTGATAACTTCAAATTGTCCTACACCGCCTTGCAAATTGAATCCAAGCCCATCCAGGCCCAGTTTTATTATCACAAAGAAGGGGATTTGTGGGTAGCTTTTGGTAGCACGCTTACCGGGGAAACTGGTTCAGTTGATGTAACCTCCTCTCAAGTTAATAGCGACGCTAAGTATTATTTCAAAGTAGAAGCAACGAGTAACGGCGAGACCGTTAGCAGTGAAACCTGGACGATTATTGATAGAACTCCGCCGGCTGCCCCCTCCGAATATTCTAAGGAGAAGATTAATTCTAACACCTATAGACTAAAGTGGAGAACGCCAAATAATGATGATTTGGCCTCGGTGGCCGTTTATCGCTCGAAAGAGCAGAACTTCACAGCCGATGGCGGGACTTTAGTTGTCCAGGCAGGTAACCCCAAAGATACCAGTGTGACTTGGGAAGATACCGGCCTAGAAATTAACCGAGACTATTTCTATGGATTGCGCTCTGTGGACAAGGCGGGTAATGCCTCTGTGGTCACCGGAGATGGCGGCACAGTCACTTATGTCGAAATTACTCCTACCTTAGCGCTTGGCCAGGTAGCAGGGCAGACCGGCCAAGTAGTGGTTCTTCCGAAAGCCAAGAGCGGCGGTTCAATTTTAGGGAAAGAAGCTGAAGAAGCGACACCAAGTGTAACTACGGAAGAGGAAGGTGCGCCCGCAGGGACAGTAAAGCCCGGGGAAGAAAAAATTGGCGGCACCTCGGTAAAAAGGCTTCTTTTGCCGATAGGCGGTGGACTGATTCTTTTAAGCATTATCGGTTACTTTGCTTCTCGTAGGCGGACTTCGTAACCCACGCGCCCCAAAAAGGGAGAGATTTCCTAGTCTTGACTATTGAGCTAATTTGGGCTTGAATTAGATTGATGAGTTCGCTGAAGAATTTATTTGTACCCTCGGAAGAGAACAATTACAAAGCGCGGCTTTTGCACCCCAGCTTCTTGGTGCTCCAGCTTTTCGCCTTTTTGGCCTTTCAGCTTTTTCTTAACTTCTTCCTGTTAGTTAAGCCATCAGTCCTTGGTTTTGCCTCAAGTATTACACCGGAAAAGATTGTGGAATTGACCAACCAAAAACGGGCGGAGAGAAGTTTGCCTGCCCTGCGGTTTAGTTCTACCCTATCCGAGGCCGCCGGTCGTAAGGCGGGCGATATGTTCGCTTTTAATTACTGGGCTCATACTTCTCCGTCTGGACGCGATCCCTGGTCATTTTTCCGTGAGGCCGGTTATAGCTATCTTTATGCCGGCGAGAATTTAGCGCGGGACTTTGCTGACTCAAGTGGGGTAATTGAGGCTTGGCTTAATTCTCCTTCACATCGAGACAATCTCTTGGGCGGTCGTTACCAGGAAATCGGTGTAGCGGTGGTTAATGGCACTCTTTTGGGAACAGAGACGACATTAGTGGTTCAACTTTTCGGAACCCCAAAGGCAGTGGTGGCTAAAAAACCGACGAAGCCCGTGGTGGAAGCGAAGGAAGTAGCGGTTGCCCCGGCGGAAAAACCGCAGTTAGCGCCGCAGCCAGAAACGGAAGTAAAAGCGCAACCGCAACCCCAGGTTCAGGCTCAATCAGAAACCAAAGCGGAAACCCCTCTTGTTGCCGAAGTGCCTTCGTCATCGTTGGTCGAGGGCAGCAGGAGAGTTCCCGTATTTAGTCCGCTGGATGTGACTAAGGTTGTGGGACTGCTCTCTCTTGGGTTTCTCTCGGGGCTTTTCGCCTTTGAGCTGGCCCACATAAAAAGGAGGGGGGTAGCCCGTCTTTCTGGCCGGAACTTGGCTCACGCCTCATTTTTGGGTATTATAATCTTAATAATCGTCTTAAGTTCGCAGGGGGCGATTTTATGATCAAGGAGCTTTTGCATGAATTCAAGGAATATCCCCGGGATTATCTTTTCCTTGGTGCGGTTTTCCTTTTGGGTATTCTAAGTTTCTTTTTCTTCGCCGGGACGCTCTCGAGGAGAAAGACTATCGTTTTAGTCTTGGCCGGCAGTTATATCCTTTGGGGCATAATTCACCACTACCAAAAAAAAGATCTGCACTTGTGGGTGGCCTTAGAGTATTTTTTGATTGCTCTTTTGGGGCTAGTCGTTTGCTTCTCCCTCTTTAGTCTTCTTTAGTTTGCAAGCTTCCGTTCCGGGAACGGGATTAAGTATGCGTTCCGGTAAAACAATATTTAATTGCTATTCCAGTTGCTGATGTTTGATTTGATCAAGAGTGCGTTGGTAATCTGCCTGGTCAAATATAAATTTTTTATAAGCCTTAATATCCGAAAATTGATTTAGGATAATTTCTTTTCGGCAAATCTCGTCTTGTTTTTTACCTAAATATTCACCAAAAGAAGAATAGGGATAATCTGCGAGCCGATCTGGGGTGCCCACTAAAAACGAAGCATATGGATTAAGGTGAATATACCGGCAAATGTGGACAAGCTGGTCGGAAGTTTCTACCCTTACAGACTTAAACCGTCCCTCAAAAAGAGGACCCTTTCTCTGGTATTTAGTATTAAAAAAATGCGAGTAACTATCATTAAGGCAGCGAATGAAGTTAGATACCCCGTTATCTATCAGTTGCCTTAAGAGAAAGTGAAAATGATTTGGCATTAAACAAAAGGCAATTATATCTACTTTCCAACTTCGCTCTTTTTTTAAGCCTTCTGAAATTTCATTTCTTTGTGGTACAGGAAGAGTTCTAAAGTGAGAAAATTTGACCGGCGGACTTTGATATTGATAATATAAAAAAGTTTCTAAAAATTGTTGGTAGTCTTTTGCTCGCATGAAGATTGGAATGGAATTAACACCCCGATTTAATATATGGTAAATCTCGCCTGTAACAAGAGGTGTTCTTCGTATCGGCATATATCGTGATTTTAAAATACAATAATTTTTCCGGAGCGTCAATAGGACTCCGTTCCCGGAGCGGAATCTCCATCAATTAATCTCCCTTGACGACTGCTAATGGCTTTAATTTGACCACTTTTCTAGTTAAGCCTGCCTCGACTAAAGTATTAATCACCAAGTCGATATTCTTATAGGCATCAGGGGCTTCGTCGGCAATTCTTTTATAGGGAAGATTGTAGATGACGCTGCCCATACTTTCCTTGAACTGGGTTTGGGAAATGGTTCTAAAGGCCTCTCCGCGACTCATCGTTCGTCCGGCCCCGTGATTGACGGAAAAGAAGGTCTCGGCAGCTTTAGGCGTACCTACGGCCACGTAAGAGGCGGTCCCCATGCTTCCGGGGATAATCACCGGCTGGCCAGTATTTTCGAATTTCTTTGGCAGCAAGGGATGATTGGGTGGTAGCGCCCTTGTCGCCCCCTTGCGGTGGACAAGTATTTTTAGTGCTCGCCGCTCGCTGTTCACTGTTTGCTGATGCTCCTCCCATTTCGCGATATTATGGGCGACATCATAGACTAAACGGAAATCCACCCCTACTCCTTGATTTGCAAAAAATTCTTTTAAGATCCTCTCCAGATCAAACATAATCAGTTGCCGATTAGCGAAGGCAAAATTGACCGAGGCGGCCATGGCGGCGAAATAGCTTTGTCCCTCTTGCGTTTCTATAGGCAGGGCAGCTAGGCCCTGGCGGGGAACCTTAATTTTATATTTATCCTGGGCTTTCCAAAAAATTTCCGTGTAGTCAGTGCAAGTCTGGTGACCAAGGGCCCGGGAGCCGCAGTGAATCATGAAACATATTTGATTTAGAGCCAACCCCCAAAGCGAAGCAAGGTCAGTATCGAAAATCTCTTCGATTCGCTGAATTTCTATAAAATGGTTACCCGAACCTAAGGTGCCAATTTCGTTCTCCCCGCGTCCAATCGCCTTTGGAGTGAGAGCCTCGAATCTTGCTCCGGCCAACTTACCGCCCTCCTCAATACTTTCAAGATCGGAAGGCGAACCGTATCCCCGATTTATGACAAATTCGGCACCGCCCGCAACGACTTCTTCTAAAGTAATTTTCGCCGGCAAGGCCTTTCTTTTACCGCCTAGACCAACGGGAATTTTTTGCTCAATTTTCTTGGTCAAAGAACGTAAAACTGCGGCCGTGAAAAACTTGTTGTCATAACTTAGGTTTGTTCTTATTAGGCGGACGCCACAATTAATATCCATCCCGACCGCGCCAGCAGAGATTAATCCACTTGTGGCCATAACGCCGCCGATGGGCAAGCCGAAGCCTTCGTGAATATCGGGCATGCCAATTACCGGGTCGGTAACGCCTGGCAGCATTGCCGCCTCAGCCAGTTGCTGCAGGGAAAGATCTTGGGCAAGTTGGGGAAGCATTTCTTCTTTGGCGTAAACTACAGCCCGAACTTTCATGTTGGGGATTTCTTCTAATTCCCACTTATTGATACCGATATTTTTTAGCCTCACTGACCTTTAATTGTAGCCCATTTTATGCTAAAATTCACCTCATGAAAGACGGGATTTTTAATAGCGCCCTTAATGGCCGAGTCGATCTCGACCACTTGATTTTGGAAATCGTCAGTTTTGTTTCCCAAGACCGCCAGGCGTTTTACAAACTCGTGGTAGGCAGTGACTCGCAGGGTAAAAGAGAAAACGGCCTAAAAGTACTAGATATTGTCACGGCGGTAGTGATTCATCGGATGGGAAAAGGCGGCCGTTATTTTTGGAGAAGAATAAGAAAAGAGAAAATTAGTACTATCCGGGACAAGATTTACACAGAGACAATTTTATCCCTGGAGGCGGCGCAAGAGCTCGTCCCTCGACTAAAAGTTGCCTTAGTCGGCCTGGCTCCCTACGATCTGGAGATTCATATTGATGTGGGCGAGGTCGGTCCGACCAGGGAGATGATAAAAGAAGTAGTGGGAATGGTTACCGGTAATGGTTTTGTTGCCAAGACTAAGCCGGAAGGCTACGGCGCCTATGTAGTGGCGGATAAGCATACTTAGTTAACCTCAAAGATGCAAAGACTCAAAGCTGCAAAGATGAAAACGTATGATGCAATGGTGGTTTTAGGTGGGGGAAGAAAGCAAGATGGGAGTCTAACAGAATTATCTGAGCAGCGCCTGGACAAGGCAATAGAGCTTTTTAAAAAAGGCCTTGCTCCGAAAATCATCGTTCCTGGAGGGATAAATACCACTTACCTGGGAGAATCGAATTTTTCTCAAACTGGAGCAGAAGTAAGAAGGCAATACTTACTGAGAAAGTTTAAGGAGTTAGATATCGCCATAAATGAGGCGCATATAATAAAAGTCGAAGAAGGGGGAGATACAATTCCTGAAGCATTTGCGATAAGGAGAAGGGCGAAGGAACTTAACCTTAAAACATTTCTCTTAGTAACTTCCGATAGGCATATGAAAAGAGCTCTATGGATTTTTAGGAGGATTTTTGGGCCTATGTTTTTGATTGAGGGTGCCACTGTCCCTTGTGGTGGTTTAATTAGCGAAGATATTGAAAGAGAAAAGCTAGGAGTTGCCAAGGAATTCTTCCGTAGAATGCCCAAAGAGATTCCTGATCCGAATCTAAAAAGTTGGTTTACAGAGCACGAAAAGCTTTACGATAAATACCGAGAAATAATCGCCAAATATCCGCCAAAAAACGGTCGGGAATGGCAAGCCTACATGGGAGTAAAAAGGAAGTAGCAAAAGTCCCTATAAATCGGCCCGAAATTAAAATAGTTTCTTAATTATCATCTTTTTCATTCTACACTACTAATTTTGGATATTGCTACTTTTTTACGAAGGACCATGGGGAGAGCTTTTGGCCTAGTCGGTGCCAGGATCGAAAACAATGTTTTCTTCGGTTGAGCCACGTTTCTTGCTATATTCTTCGTGAAGTCGCCAGTAGGTGGCGGTAATTCTCTCTTGACCAGACAAGTTTAATTTTGCAATCATCTTCTCGATATCTTCTTCTTCGCCCTCGATTTCAGTGAAATTGCCAAAAGGTAATCGATCAATAGTTACCTTTAAGTTGGGAAAACTAGGAAGAATAAAAGTCTCGCGGTATTTTTCCATGATTAAAAGCTTGGTGTAGCCTAAGGCTTTTAGTCCCTTGATAACCGCCTCTGGATTACTTATTTCCGTCTCCCACTCCTCTCTTTCCCGATAATTTTTGTCTTCTTTACTTTTTCTTTTAATGGTAAGGGTATTTTCCTCACCGGTTCTTACTCTTAAAAAGAGCCCCTTTTTCTCTAAGTCTCTATTGACAGTTTCGAAACGAGTCGTTCTTTGGAAAAATTCTCCGCTGCTTTTTCCACCCAGTTTTTTAAGACTATTTCGAAAAGAAGCGATATCAGTGATTTGATATTTAATTTCTATTTCTTTGTATTTCTGATTAAACATATTTTGCCTACCAACACCTGGTGTTGGTTTAGGTAGAGACTTAAGGAACGCGTTGTGTATACAACTTTATCTTAGCAGATCTGGCCTTCTTTTTTTGGTCAATTTTAGGGCCTGTTCTTGACGCCACTTGGCAATAGCCTGGTGATTTCCGGAGAGGAGAATTTTTGGCACTTTTTGGCCTTGGAAATTTTCCGGGCGAGTGTATTGCGGATACTCTAAAAGTCGGGTATGCAGTATATTGTATGTAGCATTGGGTATTTGGGGGCCCGAGAACGATTCGAATTTCGTTGCTTCCTCTTTTTCCAAGACTCCGGGAATTAGACGGACGATGGAATCTACCAAAGCCATGGCGGGGATTTCTCCGCCCGTTAAGACATAGTCGCCAATAGAAATTTCTTCGTCAACGAATTTTTTAATCCTTTCATCCACGCCCTCATAGTGTCCACAAACTAGAATTAAATGTTTGAGTTTGGCGTATTTCCTCGCCATTTCTTGATTCCAAACTTTACCCCGGGGTGAAAGTAAAACGGTTTTTTCAATTTTTGGTTTTAGCGACTTGAGGGCGTTGTAGATAGGCTCGATCATTAAGACCATTCCCGCTCCGCCCCCATACGGCCTATCATCCACCGTTCCTCGTTTATCATTCGCCCAATTTCTTAAATTGTGAATATTTATTTCCACTAGTTTTTTTTCTTGGGCCCGTTTAATGATTGATTCCGCAAACGGCCCCTGAAACATTTGCGGAAAAAGAGTTAAAATATGGATCAGCATAATTTTCGAATTATCAAAAGTTCAAAAGTTCAAAACAAAATATAAATTTCAATCTCGAAAATTATTTTTCTGCCTTTTTTGCCTTATTAATAATACTACTGAAGATGAAGACAAATTCTTGGGCTTCTTGGATTAGTAAGGCAAATTCAGGGTCTGCTGAATTAGTAGCAACCTGTAAGCCCTTTAACCAGAGCTTACTCTCTTTTGCTTCTTTACGAGCAATCTTTATTTTGTGAAGAAAATCTCTTTTACTTTCAGCTTCGGTGGCCTCACGGTAGTTTGCCCCTAATGAGCCGGCCGAGCCTACGGCTTGTTCTATGGGGCGACTGGTAATTGGATTGACAGGAATTTTTTGGCAAAGCCTAATAACTCTTAGAAAAAAAATTTCTGTTCTTTCTTCCAAGTCAAATTTTGGTTTTTCAGTTTGAATATTTTGGTTTGTTTTGATCATTTGATCATTTGAACTTTGCTAATTTTTCTTTCTCTTGAATTTTAGCAGAGGGGCGTGGTAAAGTAAACTCAATGAAAGTAGTCGCCATCATCATGACTTATAACGAAAGGGAGAATATTGGCCCCATGCTTGAGGCGTGGCTAAAAATTGCTCGCGAAAATCCCAAATACAGTTTTGAGGTCTTGGTGGCTGACGGCAATTCGCCCGATGGCACAGGGGAAGTCGTCAAGAAATACGGGGAAGAACATGACAACATCCACCTCCTAAGTAGCCAGCGGTTGGGGATGGGCAAGGAGTTGATTAATGCTTATCGCTATGCGATGGATAAACTAGGCGCAGAAGTAGTGATTCCGATCGATGTTGATTTCCAGTTTGACCCGTTTTTAGCCCCGAAACTTTTAGCTAAAATCGGCGAAGGCTATGATGTGATAATCGCTTCTCGGAAAGTGCCGGGTGGAGGGAGCGACTTTAATTGGTTTAGGAAACTCACCAATTTTGTCTCCGATACTCTTTTGGCTTATTATTGGGCGGGAATTAAGGAAGTGAAAGACCACGCCGGTTTGTTTAAGGCAATTAGGGTGAGAGGCGTTTTGGATAAGATTGATTTGGGGAATATCGATGTTGTTGGCTTTTCCGTCAACATGAAGACGATTTATGAATTGTCTAAAGTAACAGATAAATTTTATGAAGTGCCGGCTTTTTTTGGGAAGAGGAGAGCGGGCCAGGAAACTACCGTTGGGCTAAAATCAATGAAGTGGTTTATAAAATACGTTTTTGAGGCGATTTCTCAAACAACTAGGATTCGCCTGGAGCGCTCACAGCGCTTTTTTAAGTTTGCCGTGGTCGGTTTTATTGGCTACTTAATTAATGCCTCAACTTTGTATCTTTTTGCCAATGTTTTTAAGCTAGCAGAGTGGTTAAGTTGGGGATTGTCAACAGAGATGGCGATTATTTCAAATTTTACTCTGAATAACTTATGGACTTTTAGGGTAGAGAAGATAAAAGGCGTTAGTAATCTTTTCAAGAAGTTTTTGCAGTTTAATGGAACTTCGGCAGGCGCTTTATTGATTCAAACAGTAGTCGGAACTCTGGGAACGTTTTTCTTCGGTGCTCAATATAGGCAACTATTGCTCCCCTTTATTATCGTGTTTCTTGTCCTTCCCTATAATTACTTCATGTACACCCATGTGATTTGGGGAAAAGGCAAGAAATAAGCTCCAGTTAAAGATATGGTGTCCAGTCGGCGATGGGGGCGGTGTTGCCGGCGATAAAGTTCAACGCGTAAAGATAAATTGCCGGCAGAATGATGAAAAAGGCGATTTTAAAAGCCCGATTGGTGAGAAATTTCTCGAAGGCAATGAGGGCAAAGGGCATCAGTGGCAGAGAATAACGAGCTAGATCCCGGTGGGCGATAAATAAAGTGGCGGCAAAAAAGATGCCGGCAAAACTGGCCAAGTCGTAATGCCGTTGTTTAATTAAATGAATTACTGCCAAGGCCCCAATTAGGTATTGCCAAATCATATCCTCAATCCAAATTTGCCCCAGCCAGGAGCGGCCAGAAATAAAAGATTGGTATGGCGGAAAGACAAGATGAAAGTTATCGCCGGAGCAGAAATAAGCCCAAAAATCACCCGTTTGTTTTTGGTAAAAGAGAAAAACGAGAAATAAAGAAAAGGGAATTAAAAGCAATGGCCAGGCTCTCCAATCAAATTTTTTGGTTTTTGTGTATTTTCCTAGCAGTAATAAACAATAAGTAATAAACAATAGTATTCCCGGTGTTTTAGTTATTTGGGCTACGGCGCCAAAGATTCCTGCTAAGAAAAATTTATTACTTTTGAAGAAATAAAAGGAGGCTAAAATGGCAAAAATAAATAGGGGCTCTGGGCTGCCAACGCTTCTCACTGCTAGCCATCTAGCAGGTAGAAAAAGAAAAAGAAGCGAAAGCCAAAAAGGATGGGCAGTTAAACGGAATTTTTTAAGGAGTAAGTAGAAAATTATTGTGGCTAGGATGGCAGGGAGAACGGTTGAAG